>Ga0207864_1003989_pt1 | contig 11708 bp, 7 predicted proteins | sample HigsolmetaAR202D_FD_184834 | JGI IMG/M metagenome (GOLD analysis project Ga0207864, IMG submission 184834) | Ionic liquid and high solid enriched microbial communities from the Joint BioEnergy Institute, USA - AR20-2-D (SPAdes) (version 2) ...
GCCGCGCTGCTCTTCTTCCGGGAACTTGGCGCCGCAGTCGAGCAGGATGATCTCATCTTCATACTCGACGGCAGTCATGTTCTTCCCGATCTCGCCCACCCCGCCGAGTGGAATGACGCGGAGCCGACCGCGCGGCCCGCGCAGCACCGATGCGGACTCCGCCCGATCCGTCGTGCGGCGAGGTCGCCGGCCCCCACCTTGGCGTCGCTCGCCGCGCCCGCCTTGCTCCGCGCGTTTCGCCCCTGAGGCCTGCGCCGGCGCTTCTCCTCGCTGACCAGCGGGCGCGGACGACTGCCGGCCTTGGCGGCGCCCACCTTGTGATTCCTGACGCTTCTCCCCCGCGGACTCGGCGGAGTCCGGCCGCCGTCTGTGTCGGCGCCGGCCAGGCGACGCGGGGGTCCCGCCGCGCGCCCCCTCATCCGAGCGCGGGCGCTCGGACTCGCCTCTCATTGTGTCCCTATCTGACCCCAATCCCTCGTTTCGCAAGCTCTCACCCCATCGTGTCCATGGCAGCAAACCGCGGTGGTCGCTCCTATTCCCGTGTAGTGTACCCGCCATCAGCCGGTACTCGTTTCCTCATTTCATTCCGGCTCGGTACCTTTGTACTTTCGAGTTGGGATGCAAATCCTATCACTTCTCATGGTCCGGACGGTTGAATTCCGACAAATGCATCTCTATCGTATGTCCTAGGAACATGGAGCTAGCCCGTCCGGGCCATTCTCCAGTCGGAAGCAATGAACCACCGCCTGTATCTGGTCACCTGGGCGGTGGGGAGCGAGTGGTGAAACCGGCCGCGCAGCCAGGCCAGGTCTGCATTCGCGTGACCGCCTGAACGCCCGGATGGCTTGGCGACCCGGCAAGGCGTTACTGGCCGCCGGGGTCCACCGAAATCGCCAGGCGCGGAGGCACAGCAATGAGTGCGCGACAGAGTCTTCTGAAAGCACCAGTCGAAACACCGTCAACGGGTACTTACGAGTGCCGCCGACGCTTCCGCCTGCCGCTCGGGCTAACCATGCTCATGCTGATCGGCACCGGAGCGCTCGCCGCGTTGGCGCTCCTCGTGGAGGGTCACCCATCGCTCGCCGGGGCGGTCGCGGTTCTCTGCGCGATTGCCGTCGGCGGTGCCGTGGCCACGCGCACTGGGCAGGCCGGGCCAGAGAGCGCCGTCCTGGTCGGCGGCGGCTGGCTCGCCACGGTCATCGCGAGCACCTGGTCGGAGCGAGCCGCGGCTCGTGGCCACGCCGCTCCTCGCCTGCTGCGCGCCACCTCGCTCGCCGATGCGACCAACCTCATCCGGAGCACCACCTGCGACGAAGTCATCGTCGTCGAGCCGCTCCGACCGATTCTGCCGGACGTCACCGACCGCCGGGGCAAGCGGCCAACCGTCCGCAGCGGCGGCGAAAAGATCGAGGATCTGCTCGGCCGTATTCCGCTCGAGCTGGCGCAGCAAGATCCCTTCCTGGCGCGTGTTGAGCAGCAACCCGTCATTCAGGGCGGCTACGCGATCGCCAAGCGCGCGCTCGATATCCTGGTGAGCTTCGTGCTCGGGCTGATCGTGCTGCCGACGCTGCCGCTAATCGCGCTCGCCATCAAGCTCGATTCGCCCGGCCCCATCTTCTATTCCCAGGACCGCGTCGGTCTCGGCGGGCGCATCTTCCGCATCTACAAGTTCCGGACCATGCGGCAGGACGCCGAACGCGACGGCGCCGTCTGGGCGAGCGAGCACGATCCCCGCGTCACCCGCGTCGGGCGCTTCATGCGGCTCACTCGCATCGACGAGCTCCCGCAGCTGTGGAACGTGTTCCGAGGCGACATGACCCTGGTCGGACCGCGGCCGGAGCGGCCCGAATTCACGACGGAGCTGGCCGCCGCGCTCCCCGGCTACAACCTGCGCCACGTCGTCAAGCCCGGGCTCACCGGCTGGGCTCAGGTCTCCTATCGCTACACGAGCTCCATCCGCGATACCCGCACGAAGCTGGAGTACGACCTGTACTACATCAAGCACGCCTCGCTTGGCCTCGACCTCACGATTCTCTGGCGCACGGTGGGTGTCGTTCTCGGGATGCGCGGCCGCTAATCGGCCAGCACCGAGGACGTTCGTCCCGCGCCGCCTATGACTCGCGGGCGATGGCTGCGAAAACGCCTAGCCCGTACCCTCGGGCTAGGACCAACGGTCTAGCCCGACCCGCCGGCAGACAAGCGCGAGCTGGCGAGCAACCTCGCGGGTTCGGCGCTGAGCGGGCGGCATTCGGAAGCGACGTGCATCAAGCAACTGGCGATACGCAGGGGGAACGGAGGGATCAGGAGATGGTTGCGTTGATCACGGGCGGCGCCGGATTCATCGGCTCGCACCTCGCCGATCGGCTCATCGCCGCTGGCGAGCAGGTCATCGTCCTGGATGACCTGAGCACGGGGCGCCTTACCAACATCGAGCACCTGATCGGCCATCCCCTCTTTCGCTTCGTCGAGGGGAGCGTGCTGGATGCCGCCGTGGTCGCGCCGCTGGTCCGCGAGGCCGACCTGATCTACCACCTCGCCGCCGTCGGTACTCGCCGCGTTTCCAGAGCGCCGCTTCACGCGATCACGACGAACGTCGAGGGCACCGCGTACGTCCTGCGGGAAGCGGAACGCTGGGGCAAGAAGGTATTCGTCGCCTCGACGTCGCAGATTTACGGGAAGAACGATCAACCGGGCCTGGACGAGACGGCCGAGAGCGTCATCGGCCCGCTGGAGGCAACGCGCTGGCTCTACGCCGTCTCCAAGGTGACGGACGAGTGCCTGGCTCTGGCCTACTGTCAGGAGCGGGGATTGCCGGTCGTCGTCGGCCGGTTATTCAACACCTACGGGCCGCGCCAGGCCAGCGACAAGGTGGTGCCGCGGTTCATCGGGCAGGCACTGCGCGGCGAGCCGCTGACCGTCTTCGGAGATGGTACGCAGGCCCGCTGCTTCACCTACGTCGAAGACGTCACGGCCGCGATTCTGGCGCTGATGCGGACGCCGGACGCGGTCGGGCAGATCGTCAACATCGGCAGCGAGCGGGAGATACCGGTCCAGCGCCTGGCTGAAATCGTCCTCGAGGTCACCGGAAGCGACTCGCCGATCACCTACGTCGATCCACATCAGGTCTATCAGCAGGGCTTCGAGGATGTACGGCGCCGCGTACCGAGCACGCGCAAGCTGCGGGAGCTGATCGGCTGGGTCCCCAGCACTCCTATCGAGTCGGGTGTCCAGGCCATGGTCGGGCACCTGCGGCAGCCGTTAGCGGCCGTCGCCGACTGATCTCGCGACTAATCGCTCGGCGTGATTCGAGGTTGATCGAGGGGCGGTATGGCCGCCCTCACGGGGCATGCCGCTGCTCAAAGCGGCACGCAAGGAGCAGGAGCAATGTATCTCGTTACTGGTGGCGCCGGGTTCATCGGTTCCCACCTCGTCGCTCGCCTCGCCTCTCGCGGCAAGGCCGTCCGCATCTTCGACGACTTCTCGACCGGCAAGCTCGAGAACGTCGCCTCCATCACGGGAGACATTGAGATCGTGAAGGGCGATCTGCGCGACGCGGAGGCTGTCCGCGCGGCGATGGCTGGCGTCAAGGTCGTGTTCCACCAGGCGGCCGACCCGTCCGTCCCGCGCTCGGTCGCCGATCCGCGATCGTGCTACGACATCAACGTCATCGGCACGCTCAACGTGCTCACGGCGGCGAGGGACGCAGGCGTCCGCCGGGTCGTTTTCGCCTCATCCTGCGCCGTCTACGGCGACACGCCGGCGCCGACGAAGTCCGAGAGTCAACCTCCGCAACCGGCCTCGCCGTATGCATCGAGCAAGCTGGCTGGGGAAGAGCTTTGCCAGGTCTTCACCCGAGTCTGGGGCTTGGAGACGGTCGCGCTGCGCTACTTCAACGTCTACGGCCCGCGGCAAGACCCCAACTCGGCATACGCGCCAGTGATCCCTCGCTTCCTGAGCGCTCTCCTGGAGGGCAAGCGGCCAACGATCTACGGCGATGGCGGGCAAACTCGCGACTTCGTCTACGTCGGCGACGTCGTGCAGGCCAACCTGCTCGCGGCCGAAGCGCCGGACGCCGTCGGTCGCGTCTTCAACATCGCCGCGGGCCGCTCGGTGAGCCTGAACCAGCTCCTGGTCCTGATGGCCCAACTGCTTGGCGAATCACCCGTCGTGGACCGGCAGCCTGAGCGTCCCGGCGATATTCGCCACTCCGCGGCCGATATTAGCGCCGCCCAGGAGGCACTTGGCTACGAGCCGCTGACGAGCCTTGAGGAAGGACTCGAACAGACAATCGCGGCAGCGCGCACGATGTCACTCGCCAGCGTAGCGTAAACTCTGAACCCAGAGCGGCCGAGGCGCTACCACCGACCGGTGCCGCGTGTCATCAGACACGCGAGCGCGGGCAGTCCGCTTTAGAGAACGGCGCTTAGGCAAGGATCTGGGAGGCAGCATGAACCTCACGATTTTCGGCACCGGTTATGTTGGGCTCGTCACCGGTGCGTGCTTTGCGGATGTCGGGAACGACGTGGTGTGCGTCGACATCGACGCGGACCGGATCGCTCGGCTCCAGCGCGGCGAGGTGCCCATCTACGAGCCAGGACTGAGCGAGATGATCGCCCGCACACGTCGCGTCGGGCGATTGCGCTTCACGACCGATGCCGCGGAGGGCATTGCGCACGGCGACATCCAGATGATCTGTGTCGGCACGCCGCCACTGCCAGACGGCTCGTCCGACCTAAGCGCCGTCGAGGCAGTCGCGACGGAGATTGGCCGCAAGATGACGGAGCCGAAGACCGTCGTCAACAAGTCGACCGTCCCAGTCGGCACCGGCGACCGCGTCCGGGCAATCGTCGCTCGCGAGCTGAAGGCGCGCGGGCTCGACATCGAGTTCGATGTCGTCTCGAATCCTGAGTTCCTGAAAGAGGGCGCGGCGATTGATGACTTCATGAAGCCGGACCGGATCATCGTCGGCTCGGATAGCCCCCGCGCCATCGAGCAGATGCGCGAGCTCTACGCGCCGTTCAACCGCAACCACAGCCGCCTGATGATCATGGACATTCGGTCCGCCGAGTTCACGAAGTACGCGGCCAACGCCATGCTCGCCACCAAGATCAGCTTCATGAACGAGCTGGCGAACATCGCGGAGCGCGTCGGCGTTGATATTGAGAGCGTGCGCCTCGGAATCGGCTCCGATCCCCGCATCGGCTACGCCTTCATCTATCCCGGCTGCGGCTACGGCGGCTCCTGCTTCCCCAAGGACGTCCGCTCCCTGGAGCGCGTCGCCGCCGCCGTCGGCTACGACGCCCAGCTCCTGCGCGCCGTCGAGGATGTCAACGACCGGCAGAAGCGCGTCCTCTTCAACAAGGTCTCGCAGTACTTCCAGGGCGACCTCAAGGGCCGGACCTTCGCTCTTTGGGGATTGGCGTTCAAGCCGAACACGAACGACATGCGCGAGGCGCCGAGCCGGGCGCTGATGGAGCTGCTCTGGCAAGCGGGCGCGCGCGTGCAGGCGTACGACCCGGAGGCGATGGACGAGGCGCGCCGCCATTATCCGAAGCAGGTGGAAAGCGGAGAGCTCGTCCTCTGCGAGAGCGAGGACGCGGCCCTCGTCGGCGCGGAGGCGCTCATCATCTGCACCGAATGGCGAGCCTTCCGCAGCCCCGACTTCGACGTCATCCGCACGACGCTCCGGCAGCCGGTCATCTTCGACGGGCGCAACATCTACGACCCGGAGCGGATGGCGCGTGAGGGCATTACCTACTTCGGCATCGGCCTCGGCGCGCCGATCGAGCCGATCCGCCTCAACCCGCTGGATGGGTTCGTCCGCGAGTCGGTGGGACCCGCGGTCTCGACCGGAGTGAGCGACTGATGGCCCGAATCCTCGTCACGGGCGTCGCTGGCTTCATCGGCATGCACGTCGGCCAGCTCCTCCTCCAACGCGGCGACGAGGTAATCGGCCTCGACAATCTCAACGATTACTACGATCCGCGCCTGAAAGAGGCGCGCCTCGCCCAGCTCGAGGGGAAGCCGGGCTTCCGATTCCACCGGCTCGACCTCGCCGACCGTGAGGGTATGGTCCGCCTGTTCGCGGAGGAGCGACCCGAGCTCGTCGTCCACCTCGGCGCGCAGGCGGGCGTCCGTTACTCGCTGGAGAACCCGGCGGCGTACGTGGACGCCAATCTCGTCGGCTTCGGCAACATCCTCGAAGGGTGCCGGCAGACGGGCGTCCGCCACCTCGTCTTCGCGTCGTCCTCCTCCGTCTACGGCGCGAACACGAAGATCCCCTTCTCCGAGCACGACCTGGCAGACCACCCGGTCAGCTTCTACGCGGCGACCAAGCGCGCCAACGAGCTGATGGCCCACGCCTACAGCCATCTCTTCGGCCTGCCAGCGACGGGACTGCGCTTCTTCACCGTCTACGGCCCATGGGGCCGGCCGGATATGGCGTACTTCTCCTTTACCCGCGCGATCTTCGAGGGGAAGCCGATCGATCTCTACGGCGACGGCAGCGCCTGCCGTGACTTCACCTACATTGACGACTGCGCCGAGGCGGTCGTGCGCTGCCTCGACACGCTGCCGCAACCCAACCCAGCCTGGAGTGGCGAGGCCCCCGATCCGGCGAGCTCGACCGCTCCGTTCCGCATCTACAACATCGGCAATCACAGCCCGGTCGAGCTGCGGCGATTCGTCGCCATTCTCGAAGAGCTGATCGGCAAGCCCGCCATCATCCGGCACAAGCCGATGCAACCAGGCGACGTCCCGGTGACGTACGCTGACGTCAGCGACCTCGCCGCCGTGACGGGCTTCTCCCCAACTACGCCGATCGAGGAAGGTCTGAGCCGGTTCGTCGCCTGGTATCGCGACTTCTACGCCGTCGGCAGTTAGTGCCCAGCGCCAGCGATATTGAGCTGGGCGCGCGCCGCCGCGAGCCGGGCGACCGGCACCCGGAACGGCGAGCAGCTGACGTAGTCGATGCCAAGCCGGTTGAAGAAGGCGACGGCTCGCGGCTCCCCGCCGTGCTCTCCGCAGATGCCGACCTTGAGCTTCGGATTGGCGCTGCGGCCGCGAATGGTGGCGAGCTCGATCAGCTGGCCGACGCCGTCTTCATCGAGCACCTGGAACGGGTCAGCCCCCAGGACGCCACAATCCACGTAGCTGGGCAGGAAGCGGCCAGCATCGTCCCGGCTGAGCGCGAAGGTCATCTGCGTCAGGTCGTTGGTGCCGAACGAGAAGAAGTCCGCGTGAGCCGCGATGCGGTCCGCGAGAAGCGCGGCGCGTGGCGTCTCGATCATCGTCCCGATCGTGTACTGGACGCGGCGCCCTTCTTGCGCGAAGAGCTTCTCCGCCTCCGCCTCGATCACCTCCCGCTGCCGGCGCAGCTCCTCCGGATCGACCACCAGCGGGACCATAACCTCCGGGAAGACCTCGACGCCCTCGGCGGCGCACGTCAGCGCGGCGCGGAAGATGGCGCGCGCCTGCATCGCCGTGATCTCCGGATGCGTGATGCCGAGGCGACAGCCGCGATGCCCGAGCATCGGGTTGGCCTCGCGCAGCGCCTCGATGCGCGCCTCGACTTCGTCGACTTCCCGCCCAATCCGCCTCGCCAACCGAGCGCGGTCCTCGTGCGTCGGCGGCAGGAACTCGTGCAGCGGCGGGTCAAGCGTGCGGATCGTGACCGGGCAGCCGGCCATCGCGCGGAAGATGCCAACGAAGTCCGCGACCTGCAGCGGCTCCAGCGCGGCGAGCGCCTGCTGCCGCTCCTCCGCCGTCTCGGCCAGGATCATTTCCCGCACGATATCAATGCGGTCCTCACCGAAGAACATGTGCTCCGTGCGGCAGAGACCGATCCCCTCCGCGCCGAACTCACGGGCGCGGCGCGCATCCTCCGGCGTGTCGGCGTTGGCGCGTACCCGCAGGCGGCGGTAGCCATCGGCCCAGGAGAGCAGCGTCTCCGCCCCGCCGCTGAGATCGGGTTCGATCAGCTCCGCCCGCCCGAGCATCACCCGGCCCGTCGAGCCATCAATCGTGATCTCATCGCCAGCATGGACGACGACCTTGCCGGCGCGGAATGTCTCACCGACCGGCGCGATCTCGATCTCCCCGCAGCCGGTGACCGCAGGCTTGCCCATGCCGCGCGCGACGACCGCCGCGTGGGAGGTCATGCCGCCGCGCGCGGTGACGATGCCCCGCGCCCCCACCATTCCGGGGAAGTCGTCGGCGGATGTCTCCTGGCGGACAAGAATCACATCCTCACCGCGCTCGGCCAGGAGGCGCGCCTCCATCGGATCGAAGACGACGCGTCCAGCAGCGGCGCCCGGCGAGGCCGGGAGGCCGGTCGCGATGACCTGCAGTGGCTTCGACTCATCAATGCGCGGGTGCAGGAGTTGCTCGAGCTGCGACGGCTCGACGCGCCGGACCGCCGTCTCCCGGTCGATTAGCCCCTCTTCCGCCATTGCCAGGGCGATCGCGACCGCCGCCGCCGGGGTGCGCTTGCCCGTCCGCGTCTGGAGCAGCCAGAGCCGGCCCCGCTCGACGGTGAACTCGATGTCCTGCATGTCGCGGTAGTGCAGCTCCAGGTGCTCGGCAAGCTCTAACAGCTGCTCGTACGCGCTCGAGAGCGCCGGGTCATCGCGCATCGCCGCGATCGGCAGCGGAGTGCGAATCCCAGCGACCACATCCTCACCCTGCGCGTCGACCAGCACCTCACCGAAGAGGCCAGGCTCGCCGGTGTTCGGGTTGCGAGTGAAGCAGACGCCGGTGGCGCTGTCCGATCCGCTATTGCCGAAGACCATCGCCTGGACATTCACGGCCGTGCCGAGATCGTCCGGAATGTTATGGGCGCGCCGATACGCGACCGCGCGCGGCGTGTTCCACGACCGGAACACGGCCATCACTGCCCCGCGCAGCTGCTCCATCGGCGTCCTTGGAAACTGGGCGCCGTGTGCCGCGACCGCCTCGCGCAGCCGGGCGACGGCCTGCTCCAGCGCGTCTTGCTCGCCAGCGTTGACCGCCTTCTCCGCCGCGGCGACGGCCTGGTGCACCGAGCAGTCGAATTCGCGGTCCGTGATGCCCAGAACCACGCGGCCATACATCTCCGTCAGCCGGCGGGCGCAATCGAGCGCGAAATCCGGGTTGTGCCGGCGGGCGAGCCCGGCGATCGTGCGCTCGTCGATCCCGACGTTGAGGATCGTGTCCATCATTCCCGGCATCGAGATGCGCGCACCCGACCGCACCGAGAGGAGGAGCGGGCAGGCAGGATCACCAAACCGCCGTCCTACGCGCATCTCGATCGCGGCCAGGGCGTCTTCAACCTCCTCCCAGAGTCCGTCCGGCGTTTGGCCGTCTGAGTTGAGGTAGGCGCGGCAGGCCTCTGTCGTAATGACGAACCCTGGAGGGACGGGTAGGCCTAGGCGCGTCATCTCGGCGAGGTTCGCACCTTTGCCGCCAAGGAGATCACGGTCCGCGGCGGAGCCCTCATCGAACAGCCGAACCCAACGACGCCTCATTAGGTCCCTCCTCTACTTCACCAGCGATGCCCGGGCCGCCGAGCCCACCGGCCCGATGACCGCTGCTGGCGACCGTGGCGAGCGAGACATCGAGCGAAAGCAAGTGACAATCTAATAAACTAACATCTAACGGGTGTCAAGCGTACGTTGCGCTGGCATGCCGGACTCCCGCGAAGTCGCCTGTCGCAGCCAGCACGACAGAAAATGGGGATCCAAGTCAGACGACGAGCACAAAATCGCGGTTGATGATAGATTGTTCGGTACAGGCGCGAGGTGTTACTTCTCAGCCCGAGGGAGAACGCCGATGGGTCGCAGAGAGAATCCTATCCCCGAGGGAACGCTGGATTCGCTCCCGCTCGGTGCGCGGATGCGGCTCGCCCGTCATCGCGCGGGACTGGGCCTCGGTGAGCTAGCCAACCTCTTGGGCTACACGAAGGCGCATCTCTCCGCCGTGGAGAACGGCACAACGCGTCCCTCGCGACAGCTCGTCGTCGCCTACGAGCGCGCGTTGCAACTTCCGCCCGGCGAGCTGATGGCGACGTACGAAGCAGACCCAGCCGGTAGCCGGCCGGCTCGCGGCACGGCCACGGCGGCAAATGCCGATCCCGGCCTGCCCTCGGTCGACGCCGCGCTGGCGGCGATCCTGACCGATTTGGCGCTGCCGGCCACCGAGCGCATGCTCGTCCACCACATGGTCGTCGAGGAAGCGCGCGCCAAGGCGCAGGCCGTGCGAGCCGCCGCCGACTGGTGGCGCCAACCGGGACCGGTCCCCGTCTGCTGCGTCCCGATCGCCGGCTGGCAGTGGCACGAGTGGTCGCGCGACGAGATCGTGGACGCGATCGACCGCGCCGCCGCCGAAGCGATGCAAGCGCGGATTCGAGAGATCGTCGTTGTCCTACCGGCCGGAGAGTCGGCGGCGATGGCGCAGGCATTCCGCCGTCCATCGTTCGTCCAGCGGTTACAGGCGATCACGCCGGTCGAGCAAGGCGCGCCTCTTGGACTTGGTCACGCCATCCTGCAGGCCTCGCCGGTCATCCAGGATCGGCCCTTCGCCGTGATCCTGCCCGACAACCAGTTCGACTCCTCGCACCGCTCGGACGCGACGGTGCTGCAGCAGCTCGTGGAGCAGTACGCCGCTCGGCGGACGAGCGTCCTGGCCGTCGCCAAGCTGAAGCGTCGCCGCCGTCACTACGGCCTGGCACGGCTACGCGCGGCGAACTCGCGGCTCAATCCGCGCCCCATCGCACTGCTCGCGGAAAAGCCCGGTCCGGACCATCCGATCTACCAGGCGATCCCGGACACCGAGCCGGAGGGAGTGTATGCGGCTGTTGGCCGCTACGTTTGCTCCCCGGCGGTGCTTTCGTCCCTCTCGTATCTCCAGGAGCGCCGCCCGACCGGCGCCCGGCTGGAGCTGACCGACGCCCTGCAGTGGCTGATCGACCACGAGGTCGAAGCGGTCGCCGCCAACATCCTGCAGGCGCTGGTGCAGCTCGACCGGGAGGAGACAATCTTCGTCGCCACCCAGCCAGCCGCGGACAACCGCAGCGTCGCCTGATTCGACATCCCACGCACGTCTGCCCTACCCTCACCGGCCGATCCGCCCGTGAGCCGAACGGCTGTCGGTGCCGATATGCTGGTTTCGAGCAAGCCCGCTACGCGCAAATAGGACAATAGTTCGCCGCACGAATCATTGCGCGGACCGGGTGCACCGACGAAAATGCCAGGAGGTTCGCGCAACATGAGCGAGGAAAGCGCAAACATTTCCACAGAATTTGACACCCGCGACAGACGTGTCGCCGACGTCCCGCGGTTGGAAAGGAGGGAATCCGCTAAGATTTGCCGAGATTCTGCGCCGTTGCACTCTGCTCTTGAGCAGGGTGGGGATTGAAACCAATCAATCGGGACGTACTCGGGAGGCGACGACAACGTTGCACTCTGCTCTTGAGCAGGGTGGGGATTGAAACCGGCTGGCGGTCGAGGCGCGCAATGCGTGGGCCGAAGTTGCACTCTGCTCTTGAGCAGGGTGGGGATTGAAACTGGCTCCCGCGCCGCGACCTCCGCGTCGGTTGCGCCCGCGTTGCACTCTGCTCTTGAGCAGGGTGGGGATTGAAACCCGCTCGGCGGCAAGTTGGTCTGCTACGGCAACGGCAGTAGCGGTTGCACTCTGCTCTTGAGCAGGGTGGGGATTGAAACCTGTCGCTCCCG
>Ga0207864_1003991_pt1 | contig 11700 bp, 10 predicted proteins | sample HigsolmetaAR202D_FD_184834 | JGI IMG/M metagenome (GOLD analysis project Ga0207864, IMG submission 184834) | Ionic liquid and high solid enriched microbial communities from the Joint BioEnergy Institute, USA - AR20-2-D (SPAdes) (version 2) ...
CATGCGCACCATATCGTCGGAAGTCCTAATGGCTTTCTCGGCGGCTTGCTACGCGGGCATGCCATATGGCTATGTCCTGTCAGGTCGCGAAGACCTGGGCCGACCTGATCGGCAAGCGCTGCAGGAAGGCAATGGGAAGCCACGCCGCCGACCCTGACGGCCCGGCAGGCCTAGTCTTCACAGCCACAACTACGAACTGGGGGGGTCAGCGTGTCGATTCTCGATGGCATATTCGGACGGCGCGCTTCAGCGCCGCAGGCGACGCTGGACGACCACGGCGTGGCCGTCGTCGACTGCGAGACCACGGGTCTGCACCCGGCTGCCAACCACCGCATTGTTGAGCTGGCGGTGATCCAGCTTGGTCGCGACGGGGTCGAAACCGAGTGGCACACGCTTCTCAACCCCGAGCGCGACCTCGGGGCAACCGACGTTCACGGTATTCGCGGCGCCGATGTGATCGACGCTCCGCGCTTCCGGGACGTCGTCGGAGACGTGCTGGACCTGCTCTCCGGTCGGGTTGTGGTCGCCCACAACGTGAGGTTCGACCAAGCATTCCTTCAGGCCGAGCTGAGCCGGGCGGGTTACGACGTGGGGCCGATTCCCGGCTTGTGCACGATCGCGTTGAGCCGGGAGGCGGGCCTCAGGGTCAACAGACTCGTCGACTGCTGCCGAGCCTTGGGGATCGATCCCGGCCGCTGCCACCGGGCCCTCGACGACGCCAAGGCATGTGCTCGCCTCTTCGAGGTGCTGGATGGGATCCTGGCGATTCGGCAGCGGCCGCTCTCGGAGCTCGGCTGCGGACAGCCGCCGGCGGATTGGCCCTCGGGACCGACGCTTGCCGAGCCACGTCCGCGCGGCCGCGCGGCACGGCGAGCAATCACTGACGATGCGTTTCTCTCCCGGCTGGTGCGAGAACGGGGCGAGGTCGTGACCTCCTCCGGCGACGTGAGCGCGTACCTGGAGATCCTCGATCGCGCGCTTGAGGATCGGCATTTGAGCGAGTCGGAGCGGGAGGACCTGCGCCGCGCTGCGGAGCTCTACGATCTGTCCGGGGAAGATCTCAGCGACGCCCACCACTGCTACTTCGACGCGCTGTGCACCGCTGCGCTGGCCGACCGCAGGATCACTGAGCGGGAGCGCTACGACCTGGAGCTGGTCGCGGGCGTACTCGGCGTCGAGGACATCAACGAACGGCTCGAGGTCGCTGCGCGCCGAGCGAGCACGGAGGCAGCCCCCATGCGGTCGGAGAGTTTTGTTGGCAAGTCTGTGTGCTTCACCGGAAAGCTCGAGTGCACGCTCAACGGTAGGCCCATCACTCGTGAGCAAGCGGAGTACCTGGCTCGGACGGCTGGTCTTGAGGTGCACAAATCGGTGACCAAGAAGCTGGACGTTCTGGTCACGGCCGATCCTTACTCAAATTCAGGGAAGGCGAAGAAGGCTCGCGAGTACGGAGTGCGCATCATCGCGGAGACCGCCTTCTGGCCCCTGATCGCGGTGGAAGTCGACTAGCGCAGGAGGACTCGTCCTGCTGCGAAGCATGCCAGGGAGGCCGCGCTACGCGCCGCGGTCAGCCAACCGCTCGAGTTCTGCGACCGTCCGAGCTTGTAGTCGGCGAGGATCGCGCGGGCGTTGTGGACCTTGTCGGCGAGCGATACGCGTAGCTCGTCGTCGGCCGCGCGTTCGAGGCGTTCCATGTAGGCCTCCGGCCTCGCGCCAGGGAGGCTTTGGGCTCACGAAGGTGTCGCTGCAGGCGGCGACGATGCGCTCGACGTCGACCCGAACTCCGCGCTGATCCGCCTGAGCGTCTCCTCCCCTCCCGCGTCCTCGGGCCCGTCGTGGAGCAGCGCGGCGATCGCCTCGTCCTCGCTGCCACCGTCCTCGATCACGAGCGAGGCGACCCCGAGGACGTGGCCGAGGTAGGGGGTGCCGGTCCCCTTGCGCGCCTGCCGTGAGTGCAGCTCGACTGCGAGCTCAAGCTCGCGCGTGAAGCGCTCGCCCAGGATGACGTTGGGTGCATGCTCGCTCACGCGTCGGCCGTGCTATGCCGTGGGCCGGAGGCGGGAGGCAACCTCGCGGGCGGCCTCGATCGTCTTCGTCGCCCACTCCAGTACCTCTTGGACCTGTTCGTCCCCGGTGGGTTTGCCGAGCACGAGGTCCTCCAGAAGCTGTCGATCGGCAATGGCCAGCTCTCTTTCCCCCGCCCACTGCTCTACGTCCACATTGCCTGCTGCGAGGAGATGGTCGGCTTCATCGGGGGCCGCGTCTCGTAGCTTGACGGTGGGGGTGTAGATCCGAGAGTCCGGGCGAACGATGAGGCCAGCGTAGATCGTGACATGCTCGTAGCTCGGGTTGTCGAACGGAGTCACGAGGCGTATCTCCGGGTAGACGCCGAGCTCATCGTCACGACCTTCGGTCTTGGGGAATAGCTTCCATCGCTTCTCGTCGCTGTTGCGCAGCGGCAGGTACGCTGCAAGCTCTTTGAGGAGGGCGGTAAGGCGCGCTCGAGCTGGACCCGCGTGATCCAGGGCCTCGATGTCTTCGCGAGTGATGGGCGCCACCGGCCCCAACCCTAGTCTCTCGATCAAGCTGCGAAGTTCGTCTACCGCGACGAACGCGCGCGCAGTGGCAGCATCACGTACCTGAGGTTGCCCGAGCGCCTCGCCAGTCAAGGCGTGGACGTCGCGCCAGGAGATCACCGAGGCCTCGGGCCAAAGCTCGCTCGCTTCGGCGCGTCTTTCGTGCGGAACGATCGTGGCAACTCGTGCGTGCGGAGAGAGCTTCCGATACCGATCGAGCTGGTCTCCTCCGGTCCACGGTGCGTCGATCTTGTCCTCGATCAGGATAGTCTCCTGGTTTCGCGATCCCAGCCTGAGATCGACTCGCGCGTCCCCGCCGAGCCAGTACTGGGTTCGGATCTCCGAGGCGTCCGGATCCCAGTCCGAAGCAGCCCCGAGCCTCCGCGCGAGCGAGCGCGCGAAGTCGGGGCAAAGCCTGCAAGCGGTCGCCAGCACCTCGGTCAAGTGATCCTCGGAGCCGTACGGGCGTCGTGCGCACGCTTCAACCAGATGAGCGGCGGCCTCGGGCACGGCCGGGGACTCTAACGGCGTCAGAATGCTCGTCCTCGCTGCTCGAGCGCCGCGCGGGCAGGATAGACCGCGTCTATTGCGGGCGTTCCCGACATGTATTGGACGCACGGGGCCGCTCGGGAGAGACTCGTCTGCGCGAGAAGTCTTATCCGGAGGTGAGTCAAGTGACGACGCAGTCGGTCTCCGACACGTCCCACGACCCGTGGGCGTCGCCGCCGCCCCTGCCGATCGAGCGGCGCGAGCTGCGCAAGCTCCAGCAGCGAAGCGACGTGCCGGCCCTGCTTCATCTGGCCGGCCATCTGTCGCTCGCGGGCGTCACGGGCCTTTTGATCTATGTGAGCCTCGGCACCTGGTGGCTGATGATCCCGGCGATGTTCGCGCACGGGATCGTTCTCGTGATGCTCTTCGCCTGCATGCACGAGTGCACGCACGGGACGGCGTTCCGCCGGCGCTGGCTCAACAACGTGGTCGGGTTCTTCTGCGGATTCGTCCTCTGGCGCTCGTCGCTCTACTTCAAGTACCGGCACGCCGACCACCACACCTACACGCAGGACCCGGAGCGCGACCCGGACCTCGTGCCGATGCCGAGCAACTTCCGCCTCTACTTCGCCGAGATCCTCGGCGCCTCGCTCTGGCCCAAGCTGTTCGGCGCGCTCTACCGCGCGGCCACCGGGCGCTACAACGAGCTCGAGCAGCGCTTCATCCCTGAGTCCGAGCGCGGCCGGGTCTCGCGCGAGTCGCAGATCCTGCTGCTGCTCTACCTGGCGATCGCCGCCGGCGTCGCGATTACCGGCTGGTGGCAGCCCGTGCTCTTCTTCTGGGTGATCCCGCGGATGATGGGCGAGCCGGTCCTGCGGATGCTGCGGATCGCCGAGCACACGGGCATGGAGGAGGGCCCGGACCCGCTCACGAACACCCGCACCACGCTCACGAACCCGCTGATCCGCTTCCTCTACTGGAACATGCCCTACCACGCTGCGCATCACCTGGCTCCGTCGGTGCCGTTCCACGCGCTGGGGCGGTTCCACCAGCACCTGCCGGAGCACCCAGTGGAGCACGGCTACGTGCGGGTGCACACGTCATTGATCAAGGACGTTCGGGCTGGAAGGCCGATACCGAGGATCGAGGACGACCTAGCCTGATGAACGATTCGTCTTAAGTTCGCCACTCGGATGGATTTCGGCGACTGACGATCACGCGACCGCGCACGAGTCGATCGGCGCCCGCGGAAGCGTGATCGTCAGGGTCTTGTCACTTGTGTGGGAGAGAGAGGTGTGACTGTGGCTAAGAACCTATCGCTCGGCATCGACATCGGGACGACCAATGTCAAGGCGAGCATCCTGGACTGCGAGACGGGCAAGGTAGTCGCCTTCGCCTCGGCTGAGCATCCGCTCTTCCATCCGCACCCCGGATGGGCGGAGCAGGATCCCGACAACTACTGGGGCGCCGTGGCCAGCTGTATCCGCGGCTGCATCGCCCAGGGCGATGGCTTCGCGGACCGGATCGGCGGCGTCGCGCTCTCCGGCCTGGTGGGCGTCACCCTGCCAGTGGGCGAGGACGGCCGGCCGTTGCGGCACGCGATGATCTGGATGGACGGGCGCTCGGTGCCCGAGTGCGAGGAGATCCGCGAGCGCGTGGGCGAGGAGCGGATCAACTACGTCAACGGGAACCGGATCGCGCCTTGGTTCATCGAGCCGAAGGCGCTCTGGCTCAAGAAGCACGAGCCGGAGATCTTCGAGAAGACCCACAAGTTTCTCTCGCCGGCGGGGTACTGCACGCTGCGCCTCTGCGGCGAGTTCACGATCAACACCGGCGACGCGGGCCTCTTCTACCCGTACGAGTACCAGAAGGAGCGCTGGGACACCGACCTGGCGGAGGCGATTGGCGTTCCCCCCGAGAAGTACCCGCGCATCTACCGCTCGCACGAGGTCGTCGGCGAGGTAACCGATGCCGCGGCGGAGGAGACGGGGCTGCGACCGGGCACCGTGGTCGTCGCGGGCGGCACGGACATCAGCTCCGCGGCGCTCGGCGTAGGCGTCACCGAGGCGGGGCAGGCCTACTACTCGATGGGCACCGGCTCGAACCTGGGGATCATGATCCCCACGGAGCAGCGCGTCGAGGAGTACCGGATCCTCAAGTGGCCGCACGTGCTGCCGGGCCTCACGATGTTCGACGCTCCGATGGCATTTACCGGTGCGTCGCTCAAGTGGTTCCGTGACATGTTCGCCGACGGCGAGCTGATCGTCGCCGAGCGCATTCGCGGCAACGTGTTCGACCTCTTCACGGCGCAGGCACGGCACATCCCGCCGGGCTCGGACGGGCTGATCTACCTGCCGTATCTGGGCAACTCACTGTCGCCGCGCTGGAACACGAACGCGACCGGAGTCTTCTTCGGCATGCAGCCGTCGACCTCGCGCGCTCACTTCATCCGTGCGCTCATCGAGGGCGTCGCGTTCGACCTCTACTCGAACGTGCGGATCGCCGAGGAGGCGGGCGTGGAGTTCGACCAGCTGATCCTCAACGGCGGGCCCACCAAGAGCGCGCTGTGGAACCAGATCACCGCCGACGTGACCAACAAGCGGCTGCTCGTCCCAGACATCGAGGAGGGGGCGCCGCTGGGCGACTCGTTCCTCGCGGCGGTGGGCGCAGGGATCTACTCCGATCCGACCGATCCGGTCGAGGACATCGTCCACACCAAGGCGGTGATCGAGCCCGATCCCGAGCGTCACGCGCTCTACCGGGAGCTGTTCGAACTCTGGAACAGCGTCTACGACCACCTCCGCGACGACATGGACCGCCACGCCCAGATCATCCGCCAGATGAAGAGGGAGCCCGCGGCGCACGCCGCAGCCGAGGCGGCCGCGTCGAACGGCAGCGGACAAGCGGCGCTGGTCACCGGCTGACGCGGAGGCGCAGACAGCAGGGAGCAGCGCGGAATGGCAGGCGAATGGCACGAGGTCGCGACAGAGGAGGACCTGCCGCCCGGCGAGGACGATGTGATCCAGGTCGAGGCGGCGGGCCAGCTCCTCGCCTTGTACCGGATCGGAGATCAGCTATATGCTACGGCTGATCGGTGCACGCACGAGGAGGCGTCCCTGTCAGATGGCTATCTGCAGGACGACACGATCGAGTGCCCGAGGCATCAAGGGGTCTTCCACATCCCTACTGGACGTGCGATTCAACCTCCGGTCTCCGAGGACATCCAGACCTATCCGGTTCGCGCCGAGAACGGCCGGATCTGGGTCCACGTCTGAGGGGTGAGCGGTGGCCGATGCCCCAAGGCTGGTGAAGGAGTGTGGCACGCCTTCGGCCGGCCGCAGCTGAGCGCAACATCGACGGCGCCCACCCGGGCCTCCTTCGGGCGGTGGTCGACGGCATCGACCGCCTCACGATGGCGCGCTATCGACCGAGTGCCTACACGCTGGCCGGCGAGGAGAGGCCCGTGGAGGCCCAGCTCGGTGGGCTCTTGCGCTCAGGGCTGCTCAAGCGCTTCGAGTCGTGTTGGCAGGCGTGTCTCGAAACGGTCGAAAAGATGATCGCCGCCCATGATGCGTTCCTTCTCGGCTGGGAGCGAGGGTACGTTCTCACGGGCGACACATTGCGTGACGCGGCCGCTGCCGAGGAGGAGGATTCAGGGCTTGCATCCTGGATCGAGGCAGCGTTGGAAAGTGGAGGTGCCGAATCGCAGCCCCGGACGGGTTTTCGTCCTGAGTATGAGGATGCCGTCCGCGCCGACCGCGAGATTCTGGTTGGGATCCGGGAGCGCCTCAAAGGCCTCGATGCTCGGTCGGATCCCAAGCTTCCCGACCGGCGTTAGGCGCTCAAGTACTCCCTACCGAGTTCGGTGAGCTCGTAACGGCGATCGGTCGAGAGCTGGCTCTCCATGAGTCCCCACTCTCGCGCGCGCCCGACGTAGCCTACGGCGTATGACGATGCCTGGGAGGGGCTCCAGCTCCGCTCCTTCTGCAGCTGCTCGACAAGGGTTGCGCGGTTTGCGCGCTCGGCGGCGAGCTCGAGTACCCGGCGTAGGAGCGCCCAGTCCTCCGGGGCGTGCTCCATGAGGTGCGCAAGGAACACGCGTGCGTACTCGGGCTCGTGGGGAAGGATCAGGCTGATGCCGGCGAGATTTGTCAAGAGCTCCGCCCCGACGGCGGTGCGGCCGATCAGCTCCCTCCCGCCGTCCTCGATCACATAGGCCAGCCGCCACTGAAACAGGGGACCGCTGAGTCGCTTTAGGCCGTCGCCACCGCGGACTGCGTGAATCGACCCGACGGCGAAAGCTCGGAAGCCATCCTCGGCAGACTCAGGGCGTTGTCTGTTGCTCGGAAACAGGGCGCGCAGCTTGCGCCAGCCCCTGATCTCGAGCTCCGCGAGTGCCTCGGAGAATTCCCACGCCTCCTTGGTCAGCTCGGCGAGGAACTCCTTCAATCCGACTGGGCCGTCGGCCGCGCGCTCATACAGGTGTGACGCAGCCCACAGAGACGGGTAATCGCGGTTGTGGAGCCCGAACAGGGGCTCGTCCGCAAGGACGTATCGAGAGCCGTTTCCGCTGAGCGCGGTGCCTGGCGGGGGCTCCCTTAGACGGGTGATCGAGATATCGGGGGGCGGGGAGATGTCACCAACAGCTCGGCCCGGGGCAAGCGCGGCGCCGTTATCAATTTCCACGGGCTCGACGGGCGCGCGCGAGGCGGCGCCTGCGGATGACTCAGCCACCCGAGTGGCGGCCCGTGGCGCGGCAGCGAGATTCCGATCGAGCCAGCGCGCAACGAGCTTCTTGATCGCGGCGTAGTCGATGCCGCGCGGCGTTGCCGCGTCAGGGTCGGTTGCGAGCTCGGAGACGAGCCGACTGACGGCCTCCAAAAGGAGCGCGTCGGTGCTCGGGAAGGCGTCGGGATGCAGCTGCACGGCGGCGGTGATCGCCGTGGCCAGCTCTGGGGGCGCCTCCCATTGAAGGGCTGTCTGGTCGTCGGCCATCGAGATAGACAAAGGGTACTGCGTATAGCGGATATACGGCGCGCGAATGCTGATGCAAATGATCCAGGCACAAGATGTAGACATGGATCTATGGGATCCCGGAAGGCGGGACTGCCTACAAGGTAACGGGCAGCCCCGAGAAGGTGCGGGTATCTTCATCGCTCGACAGCCCGGCGCGATATAGCCCTGCGCCCGCCGCTGTATTCCAGTCCGCCCATAATACTCCTTGCGTATCTGCTGGCATACTGCTATATTGCCTCCGCGCAAAGCCGAAACCAGGAGGTACGTGATGTCAGAAGCAGTCTCCGCCAGCGCCGCTCCGCAGCCCAGACTCGTAATCGAGCTGAGCGACCACTGCCTGGAGCGAGCGAGGGAGCGCATGCAGAACGAGCGCGCCGGCGGAGCGCCAGGCTCAGCCGTCGCACGCGGAGGCGTCCGTAATGAGCGGCGGGTACGGAGCGCAACGTCGTCGCCGGATGCGGTCGGTCGGGCACCACAAGGGTTCGCATGTGGATCAGGTTCTCCGTCTCGCGATCTCCGAGTTGCGGGTTCTCCGGGAACGTCGCGCCGCCGCCTCCGACGAGTTGCACGACAGGGTGTCCGACCGCGCGATCACGACATTGATGCGGCGGCCCGAACTCGGCTGCGACCGATCTGACAGGCCGTCTCGTAGTGCGGTGCGGCGATTGGTTCGCCGGACGTTCTTGTGGGAGCTGCGCACGACGCAGGCGCAACGCTTTCACCAGGATGGCAGCAGGCGAGCCACTCCGAGCGCTGCGGTCTCCTTGGATTCGCCGATCGGAGCAGACGGCACGGAAACCTTGGGTGACCGTCTCTCGACATCCCTCGCCCCTGAGCGGATTGTGCTCGCTCGCGAAACCCTAAGGGAGCTGCGCGCTCGAGTCGGGAACCGCGGTGCGCTCAGCGAACGAATCTTCGACGCCTATCTCTTTGGGTACGGTCCGTCGGAGATCGCCCAGCACTGTGACCTCTCCGCAGATGCTGTTGCGGCACGTAAGAGCCGCCTTCTGAAGAGTCTTGCTCCGGGCCCTGAAAGCGGATCGACGGGCCGCCCGCTCAAAGGGGGCCGGCAGTGAACGGCGCTTACCGATCGCGCGCGCTGCGAAGGGTCAGGCGCCTGCTGGCGGCGCTTCGCCGCAGCTCTTCCGCGCCAGAGGGTAGTTCTGCCAGGACAGAAACCGCGCTCTCCGGGCCCTCCTGGATGCACCGGCGAACGATCTTGCCTCGGTTAGCTATGGAGGAGAAGACCTGGAACCATGGGCGCCGCGACTCTATTGTTCAGCCACGGAGACGGTGGGCTCGGGATGAGCGACCGCAAGCGGTCGCGGCGCCGAAGCGGCTGAATGCAAACTCGAACACGGGAGGAGGACGATGACGAGCACGGATCGCGAGATCATCAGCCAGGCGCTTGCCGCCAAGACGCTCGACGACGCACGGGAGGTCTCAGGCCTCATTGAGCAGGCTGTCGGCGCGCGGTATGTCCGCCCGGTTGGCGACCGATTCAACAACTACGGCTTGATGGCGGCGAGCGGGTCATATGAGTACAAGGCCCTTGAGCCGGTCACCAACGAGCAGGACGCAGTGCTCGAACGATTCGCCGCCGACCGATGGGGTGACCCGAGCCGGGCGCCGTATGAAACGCCCGAAGAGGCCGCGCAGGATCTGCTCGGCTCCCTGGACTACCGCGCGCAGGCCGATCTGGTCACGGTTGCGTTCCGCGAATCCGATCCGCCGACGCGGAGCAGCAAGCGCTTGACGATCGTGTATCGGGATCGGGGCTGTGGCATGGAGCCTCAGGCCATTCCCAGGACTATCTTCGCCCTCGGTTCCAGCCACAAGACCCAGACGCCATGGCATCAGGGCGCATTCGGAATCGGGGGCGCAAGTACGTACCGGAACGCGAAGGCGGTGGTCCTGGTGACGCGCCGCGCGCCGGAGATGAGCCCGGACGATGACCGGATCTCTGTGGCGGTGATCCTATGGGAGGCGCATGGAAAGGGCCAGTCCGCCTCCTACCTGGTCACGTCTCAGTGGCCCGACAACCCCGACGCGGCGCCCTGGTCGGCCCCGGCCAGCTCATTCCCCAATTTCGATCCGGGGACGCACCTCGCGCTGATCTCGTACGGGGTGGAGGGTTTTCACCGAGCGCGCTCGGGCGACGAGCGATCCTTCGACACCGTGCTCAACACTCGGCTCTTCAAGCCGATCATTCCGGTGCGGTTCACGAACGAGATCACGCGCGGAAAGAACGAGTATCTCCGAGGACTCAGGCACCGGCTTACCGACAACCCAAGCCGAGATCGCCTGGAGGACTCCGAGGAGATGCTCTACACGTACGAGGGGACCACCTACAAACTGCCGGTCCGCTATGTGGTCTTCCCGACCGGCGATAAGGGTACGCGCAGGCGGTTCGTTGCCAAGGACCATGCGCTTGTCTTCACGTCGAACGGCCAGGTGCATCATCACTGGAAGCCCTCCGAGTTCCGGCTGCGTACCAAGCTCAACAAGCTCCACGACCGGATCCTCGTGATCGTCGAGACGGATGCACTCCCGATCGAGTTGCGAACGGCACTGTTCACACCGGATCGGTCGCAGCTTCTGGCGAATGAACCCGCGCTGCAGCTCGAGGATCAGGTCGCGGATTTCCTGGACGGATGGAACAAGCTCGTTGAAATCAACAACGAGCTTGTGCGCGAGGCGATCTCGTCGGCTAGTGGCGGCCGCTCCGCCCTGGAAGTGGGCCATCGGATCGCAGCGGCGCTGCGCGTTCGTGGCTTCAACCTGGGTGCCGCGGGCGGATCAGGCGGCGGTGGTGCCGCGACCGCTCCGGGCGGCCGGGGGCCGCGGAAGAGGATCGAGACCCACCCGGATCCCACCGTGTTGGAAGGTCCGAGCCGTCTGATCGTCGAGGATGGCCGGGTGCGCTACCTCGTGTACACGCTCGACGCGCATGACGACTTCTTCGACACCGGTCGGGGGCAGCTCCGGTTCGAGATCGACCATCCCGAGATCGACCCACAGCGCCACGTGGCCGTCGGACGCTTGCGTGACGGTTACGTGCGGGTTCAGCTGCAGGTGCCAGAGGGGGCTGCGGAGGGCGAGTACAAGCTGGTGGCCGTCCTGGAGGACTGGCACCGAGCGGCTGGCGGAATCGGCCCCACACTCAGCCATGAAACGAAGATCGAGGTCGTCGACGAGCTGAAAGCTCGCACGGGTGGAGGATCGGGTTCGGGTGGCAACCGGGCCACGACGGGCGGTCGCGTTGCCGTGCTCTGGCAGACACCTGAGGAATACGACGGGGATTGGAACAACGCGGTGCCTGGGACCGTCGAGGAATATCCGGCGGCCGTCCTCGCTGAAAAGCGCGCGGAATACAAAGAGTTGGCGTCCTTGGGCGACCAGCCGATCCCCACCATCGTCCTGAACAAGGCCTATGCGCCATACAAGAAGTACATCACGGCCCGTGCCAAGGAGCTGACCGAGAAAGGCACCGAGGAGGCGTCTGACCGGTACGCGGTCGGAACCGGATTGGGGCTCCTCCTCCTCCACGAGGAGCTCAAATCCAGAAACGGCAGCCAGCCACTGGATGAGGAGCAGTTTCTAGTCGCCAAGCAGGCAG
>Ga0207864_1003996_pt1 | contig 11694 bp, 14 predicted proteins | sample HigsolmetaAR202D_FD_184834 | JGI IMG/M metagenome (GOLD analysis project Ga0207864, IMG submission 184834) | Ionic liquid and high solid enriched microbial communities from the Joint BioEnergy Institute, USA - AR20-2-D (SPAdes) (version 2) ...
CCTCGAGCACCACGCGGACGTAGGTCGAGCCGATGAAGCCGGCGGCGCCGGTGACGAGCCAGGTCACGTGGTCTCCTCCGCGTCGGGCGCGGCCGCGCTCGGCCGCACGACAGGACAGCGCCGGGCGCCGGACGCGCCTGGCGTGCTGGGTATGCTGCCAGGCGCCGGCGCAAACCCCCACCACAGGAGATCCCACCGTGCCTGAGCGCATCACCCAGGGCCCCGACGGCCTGCAGGTCCCCGACGAGCCGATCATCCCCTTCATCGAGGGCGACGGGACGGGGCCGGACATCTGGGCCGCGTCGGTACGGGTCTTCGACGCGGCCGTGGAGAAGGCGTACGGGGGCCGCCGCCGCATCGCGTGGCGCGAGGTGCTGGCGGGCCAGAAGGCCTACGACGAGACCGGCGAGTGGCTCCCGGAGGAGACCATCGAGGCCTTCCGCGAGTACCTCATCGGCATCAAGGGCCCCCTGACGACGCCGGTGGGCGAGGGCTTCCGCAGCCTCAACGTGGCGTTGCGCCAGATCCTCGACCTGTACGTGTGCCTGCGCCCCGTGCGCTGGTACCCGGGGGTGCCCAGCCCGGTGAAGCACCCCGAGAAGATCGACATGGTGATCTTCCGGGAGAACACCGAGGACGTGTACGCGGGCAAGGAGCTGCGGGCGGGCAGCGAGGAGGCCAAGAAGGCCATCGAGTTCTTCCGCGACGCCTACGGCTGGGACATCCGCCCGGACTCGGGGATCGGCATCAAGCCGATCAGCGAGACCGGCTCCAAGCGGCTGATCCGCGCCGCCATCCAGTACGCCCTCGAGAACGGCCGCAAGTCGGTCACCCTCGTGCACAAGGGCAACATCATGAAGTACACCGAGGGGGCGTTCCGCAACTGGGGCTACGAGCTGGTCCGCGAGGAGTTCTCCGACGTCGCCGTCAGCTGGGAGGACTGCGGCGGCGACCCCGGCGACAAGCTCCTGGTCCAGGACATGATCGCCGACGCGATGCTGCAGATGATCCTGCTGCGCCCCGAGAACCACGACGTCATCGCCACGATGAACCTCAACGGCGACTACCTGTCCGACGCGCTGGCGGCGCAGGTCGGCGGCATCGGCATCGCCCCGGGCGGCAACATCAACTACGTCACCGGCCACTCGATCTTCGAGGCCACCCACGGCACCGCCCCGAAGTACGCCGGCCAGGACAAGGTCAACCCCGGCTCGGTGATCCTGTCGGGCGAGGCGATGCTGCGGCGCCTGGGCTGGCACGAGGCGGCCGACCTCATCGTCAAGGGCCTCGAGGCGACGATCGCCGAGAAGATCGTCACCTACGACTTCGCGCGGCTGATGGAGGGCGCCACCGAGGTCAAGACCAGCGAGTTCGCCTCGGCGATGATCGAGCGCATGTGAGCAGCACGCGCGCGGGGCGGCGCGCGCCGCGGCTGGGGCCCGACGAGCGCATCGCCGCCCACATGACCCGGGTCGGGCGCTTCCGCCGCATCGACCCGACCCGAGGTCGTCCGCTGCCCCGCCTGGTGCGGGTGCTGGCCGTGCTCGGCTGGGCGGCGCTGCTGGGCGAGTCGTTCCGCCGCGCGCTCGCCCAGCGCAAGGCCGGCTGAGCGGGGCTTGTGGTGGGGCGCGCGGTTCGCGCACACTGGACGGGTGCGGTGGGGGGCGACGACGGTGGGAGCAGCATGGCCAGCGGGAAGGCGGAGGGCGCGCGTCGGATCACCCGGCGTGACGTCGTGCGCGCCAGCATGGTGGCAGGGGCGGCGGCGGTGTGGTCGGCGCCGGTGGTGACCCGCGTCGCGGCTCCTGCGTCGGCGCAGGGCAGCGCCCAGCCGACCCCGCCCGAGGCCGACGAGCGCGCGGCCGACGAGGGCTCCGCACCGGGTGTGGCGGGCCCGGGCCCAGACCGCGCCGAGGGGGGCGGCGGTCGGTAGGATTGGGAGCTGCGTCGGGCGCTGTGTCACACTCCGGCGTGCTCTCGGCCGGGTAGCCAAGTGGTAAGGCAGCGGACTGCAAATCCGCTATTCACGGGTTCGATTCCCGTCCCGGCCTCTGGATCCGTCGTCAGCCGCGTGGGACGACCAGGACCTGACCCGGCGTGAGGTCGTCGGGCGAGGCCAGCGGGTTGGCCTCGACGAGCGCCTCGACGGTGGTGCCGTGGCGCTCGGCGATGTCCCACAGCGTGTCGCCCGGCTGCACCTCGTAGCGCAGCGGCGGGGCCTCCTCCGGCTCCAGCGCCGTCGCGGCCGGATCGAACGAGGGCGCCGCGTCGGGGCCCTCGCCCGCCGCGGGCGGGTCACCGCCGCAGCCCACCAGCAGCGCCGCGACGAGCGCCGCGCCCACCACCCGGGCCGACGCCGGTCCCGGCACTCCTCGAACACCCCCTCGCAGCGGTCGTCGCCTCCGAGGTGATGGAGACCGATCGGCGCGCGGAAGTCAACGACCCGCGACCGCGTCGATCTCCGCCAGCAGCGCGGCCTTGTCGGCCTCCGGCAGGAACGCCGCCCGCACCCCGGCGCGGGCCAGGTCGGCCAGCTGCGCGCGGTCGAGCCCCAGCACGGTGCCCGCCGCCAGGTACTCGGCGCGCAGCGAGGTGCCGAACATCGGCGGGTCGTCGGAGTTGAGGGTCACCCACAGCCCCTCCTCCAGCAGACGCGGCAGCGGGTGGACCGCCAGCGAGGGCACCACCGCCAGGCGCAGGTTCGACGTGGGGCAGACCTCCAGGGGGATCTGCTCGTCGCGCAGGCGGGCCACCAGCTCGGGGTCGTCGAGGCAGCGGACGCCGTGGCCGATGCGCTCGGCGCCGAGGTGGTCGAGGGCGTCGCGGATCGACTGCGGACCGTCGGTCTCCCCGGCGTGGGGGACGCTGTGCAGGCCGGCGTCGCGCGCCATCGCGAAGGCCTCCGCGAACTGCGGCCGCGGCACGCCGACCTCCGGTCCGCCGAGGCCGAAGCTGACCGCTCCGTCGAGCCGACCCGCCTCGCGGGCGGCGACGACGAGCCGCGCCGTCTCCAGCGCCGCCTCGGCGCCGAACTCGCCCGGCACGTCGGTGCACCAGCGCAGCCGCACCCCGGTGGCCTCCTCGGCCTCGATGCGGCCCCGCTCGACGCCCTCGAAGACCGCCTCGGCGGGCACGCCGCGGCGCGTGTGGTTGAACGGGGTCAGCGTCACCTCGGCGTAGCGCACGCCCTGCGCCGCCAGCTGCTCGCCGAGCTCGCGGGCGATGAGGGCGAAGTCGTCAGCGTCGCGCAGGTTGTCACAGACCGCGTAGTAGACCTCCACGAAGTGGGCGAAATCACGGAAGCGGTAGAACTCGCGGAGCCCGGCCAGCGTGTCGGGCAGGGTCGTGCTCCCGTGCCGGCGGGCCAGGGACAGCAGCGTCTCGGGGCGCACCGAACCTTCCAGGTGCACGTGCAGCTCCACCTTCGGCAGCGCGTCGACGAAGGCGGCCAGCTCGGGGTCGGTGGGCACAGCAGCGGAGTCGATGGTCATCTCCGGCAGCCTAGTGGAGCCCCCCGAGATGGTCCCGCCGGTTGCCAGGTCGTCGCGATTCCTTGACTCGCCGAGCAGTGGTCTGCACCATTCGCTGGGTCATGGACCTGATCTCAGGGCCCTTCGCCGCCGCCGCACTCCTGCTCGCCGCCGCCGGCGTGCCGAAGGTCCGCGACCCCTTGTCGACGGTCCGGGCGCTGCGCTCGGTGCGGCTGCCGGCCTCCCGTGGCGCGGTGCGGCTGCTGGGCGTGGTCGAGGTCGCGGTCGGCGCCGCGGCGGTGCTGCTCGGCGGGCCGCTGCCGGCCGTGCTCGTCGCCGTGCACTACACGGCCTTCGCCGGCTTCATCGTGCTGGCGCTGCGGCGCGGGGGAGCGGTGGCGTCGTGCGGCTGCTTCGGCGCCCGCGACACCCCGCCGACGCTGACCCACCTGCTGCTCGACGTCGGCGCCGCCGCGGTGGCGCTGGCCGCCGCCGCCACCGCGGTGCCGGGCCTGGCCACGACCATGGCGGAGGGCCCGTGGGCCGGGGTGCCGCTGCTGGCCGCCACCGTCACCTGCACGTGGCTGGCCTACCTGGCGCTCACCGAGCTGCCCGCAGTCGCAGCCGCACGCCGGGCCGTCCGAGCTGACCGCACCGGGGACAGGAGCACCGCATGAGCCAGAAGCTCGTCGAGCGCGCGAGCCGCTTCCTGGAGAAGCGCACCTCGCGGCGCGGCTTCCTCGCCAAGACGGCGCTGGTCGGCACGGCGGTGGCTGCCGCTCCCGCCGCCTACGTGCTCAAGCCCAACGACGCCTACGCGGCCGTCTGCGGCCCCGGGTCGCAGTGCAGCAACGGCTGGACGGTGTTCTGCTGCACGATCTTCCGCGGCGCCAACAAGTGCCCGCCCGGCTCCTTCGTGGCCGGCTGGTGGAAGGCCGACAGCTCCCCGTTCTGCTGCGACTCGGCCGGCAACCCGCGGCCGCGCTACTACATCGACTGCAACGCCTACTGCACCGGCAGCTGCTCCGGCGGCTTCTGCCGTTCGCACGCCTGCTCGTGCCGCTGCAACGACGACCCGCAGACGTGCGACAACCGCCGCCACTGCTGCAACTACTTCCGCTACGGCCAGTGCCACCGGGAGATCGGCTGCGCCGGGCCGGTGGTCTGCCGCGTCGTGAGCTGCACACCGCCGTACCAGCTGTACGGCTCCTGCGCCTCCACGCCGCTGACCGACAACCGCACGGGGGCGCACTCGGCGCCCTGCCTCGCCGGGCCGTGCACCTAGGAGGTCGCCGTGGTCGCTCTCATCGTCGTCCAGACCCTGGCCATCATCCTCCTCGGCGTCCTCGTCGCCGGGCTGCTGCGCAGCCACGCCGAGATCCTGCGCCGCCTCCACGCCCTCGACGGCGGCGCCGACACCGCCGGCGGGGACGCCGCCGACGACCACGGCTTCCGCGTCCACCCCGGTCTCGCCACGCCCAACGAGGGCTTCGCCGACGCCGCCGACCTGTCGGGCGTGACCCCCTGGGAGGAGGCGATCGGCGTCAGCGTGGTCGGCGCCGGACACCACACGCTGATCGCCTTCCTGTCGAGCGGCTGCGACACGTGCCACACCTTCTGGAACGCCTTCGCGGAGGGGACACCCCACGAGGACCTGCCGCCCGGCGTGCGCCTGGTGGTGGTCACGCACGCGCCCTCCGACGAGAGCCTCGGCGCCACACGCGACCTCGCCGGCGGCCTGGACGACGTGCCGGTGGTGATGTCCAACGACGCGTGGCGCGACTACGGCGTGCCGGGGTCGCCCTACTTCGTGCTCGTCGACGGGCCGGCCGGCCGTGTCATCGGCGAGGGCGCGGCCACGAGCTGGCCGCAGGTCGCCGACCTCATCCGCCGCGCCCTGGCGGACAGGCCGCACGCGGAGCACGCGGCGCTGCCGCTGACGCCGCCGGGGCGCTTCACCTCCGGGCGCGACCGGGCCGACCGCATCGACCGCGAGCTGCAGGCGGCGGGGATCTACCCCGGCCACCCCAGCCTCTACGGCGACCCGGGAGACGCGCCCCCGGAGCCCGATCCCCACGACCACGGAGGCTCGGCATGACGCCGGTGCTGGCAGCCGGCCTCGCGCTCGCCGTCGTGGCCGGCCTGCGCTCGAGCTGGTCGCCCTGAGGCGAGTCGATGCTGTCGAGCATCACCCCGCTCGGGGAGCGGGGCAGGGGACGACGATGGGAGGTCACCGCCGCGTGGTACGTGGCCGGGTCGCTGCTGGGCGGCACCGCCCTCGGCGGGCTGCTCGGCCTGGTCGGCGAGGTCCTGCCGCCGCCGACGACGGCCACCGCCGTGGTCCTGGCGCTGCTGTGCCTGGTCGGCGCCGCTCTGGACGCGCGGCTGTTCGGGACGCGGCTGCCGACGATCCGCCGCCAGGTCAACGAGGACTGGCTCGACACCTACCGCGGCTGGGTCATCGGGTTCGGCTTCGGCGTCCAGCTCGGCCTCGGCGTCACCACCATCGTCACCACCTCGACCGTGTACCTGACCCTGGCCGCGGCGCTGCTGTCGGGGGCGTGGCAGGCCGGCGCCCTGGTGGGCGCCGTGTTCGGCCTCGTCCGCGCACTGCCGCTGCTGGCGACCCGTCCGCTGGTCACCCCGGCGGCGCTGGCGAGCCTGCACCGCCGCTTCGCGCGCTGGGAGCCGGGCGTGCATCGCATCGCCCTCGCCGCGCAGTGCGCCGTGGCACTCGGCCTGTTCGCGAGAGGACTGTCATGAGAGTCCAGCAGTACGGCCTCGAGGCGGACCTCCCCACCGGCTGGGAGGCTCGCATCTACCGACGCGACAGGGCCAGCGCCGCCAGGGCCCGCGCCGACGCGGCAAGCGAGCCGCCGAGCGCGCCGATCCTGCACGCCGCCAACTTCCCGCTGCCGGAGGACCGCGGCGACTTCGGCAGCGGCGCGGTCGACAGGATGCGCTCGCCGCACGTGTTCTTCGCCCTCGTCGAGTACGAGCCCGAAGCCGCCGGCACACCGCTGTTCGCCGCCAGCGGCCCGCCGTGGCCGCTCGACCCCGGCGCCTTCGGCCCCGCGCAGCTGCAGCGCTACATCCCGGGCCAGAGCGGGGCGCAGTTCTTCTTCTCCCACGAAGGGCGCGCCTTCTGCCTGTTCGCGGTCCTCGGCAACCACGTGGAGCGCCGGAGGCTGGTGACGCGCACGCTCAACCCCGCCCTGGAACGGCTGCGGATCGGACCTCGGAGCGAGCGATGACCGCGGCCGCGTCCACGAGCCGAGCGCACGCCCGCCGCATCCTGGTCGTCTTCGTCGTCCTGTCCGCCGTCCTCGTCGGCTCCGCGGTGGTGGAGACCCCCACGGCCGAGGCCGCCTTCGGGCGCCTGCTGTTCCTGCAGACGACCAACAACCACGCCAGCTACACGATCCACATGTCGCTGCCCAACGGCGGCGGCCGCCACGCCGTCAGCAACCGGCGGGCGCTCGGGCGGATGGACTGGTCGCCCGACGGCGGGAAGATCGTCTTCTCCTCGCCGGAGCTCGACGACAGCCTCGGCCGCTACGGGCTGATGACGATGAACGCCGACGGCAGCGGCGCGCGCTGGATCACCGGACCCCGCTACGGCGACTTCGACCCGGCGTGGTCACCCGACGGCCGCTACATCGCCTTCACCCGCGACACCGAGGGCACCACGCTGCAGTCCACCTGCTGCTCGATCTGGGTCGCCCGCGCCGACGGCAGCGGCGCGCGCTACGTGTCCGGCACCGCCGGCGGGTCGATGCCGACGTGGTCGCCGGACGGGACCAAGCTCGCCTTCGCCCACCCCTCGGGGCTGCGCGTCGTCAACGTCAGCGGCGGCGGTGTGCGCACGCTCGTCAGCGGCCGGGTGCGGGACCCGGCGTGGTCGCCGGACGGGTCGACGATCGCCTTCGTGCGCGAGCTGTCGGCCGACCGCTCCAACCTGCAGCTCGTCGGCGCCGGCGGCGGCGCGGCGCGGGTGCTGACCGACCCCGGCAACCAGGTGGAGTCGCCGGAGTGGACCGAGGACGGCAGCATCTACTTCGTGCAGTACCGCGGCCGCGGCTACACCGGCCGCACCGCGTCCTCGATCTGGCGGGTGGACCAGCGCGGGTCGCTGACGCTCATGGCCGACCCGCCGGGGCAGGTGTACTTCCTGGCCTACAGCCTCGACGTGGCCCTGGCGGTCGAGCGCGGCTGGGGACGCTGGGCCCGCCTCACCGACGAGCTCGCCTCCAGCGCCACGGTGGCCTCCTGGGGACCCGGGCGCCGAGACGTCTTCGCCGTCGCCAGCGACGGCACGCTCGTGCAGAAGCGCTTCGAGGAGGGGAAGGGCTGGCTTCCGGAGGGCGGCGCCGTCACCAACCTCGGCAAACCTCCCGGCGTCGACCTGGTCGGGACGCCCTCGGCGATCGCGCGCTTCTACGGGCAGCTCAACGTGTTCGTCCGCGGTGACGACGACCAGCTGTGGCACAGGTCCTACAAGATGGGGAGCGGCTGGGCCGCGTGGCAGCCGCTCGGCGGCCAGCTCACGTCGTCGCCCGGCGCCGTGACGTGGTTGGCGGACAAGCAGATCGTCGTGTTCGCACGTGACCCGTCCGGGGCCATCACCTCGCGCGTGTACGCCAACGGCTCGTGGCGGCCGTGGCAGGTCGTCGGCGGTCGGGCGACCTCGGCTCCCGCGGCCACCTCGTTCCGCTCGGGGCGCCTCGACCTGGTGGTGCGCGGCACCGACGACGCGCTGTGGCAGCGCATCTACGTCGCCGGGCAGGGCTGGTCGTCGAACTGGATCCGCCTGGGCGGCCAGCTGGCGGGCCCCGAGGCGCCTGCGCTCGTGCCCAACGGGCCCGACCGCCTCGACGTGGTCGTGATCGGCACCAACGGCTCCATCTACCGCCGTTGGTGGATCCCCGGCCGCAGCTGGGTTCCGTCGGCGAGCTCGTGGCAGAACCTCGGCAACCCGGGCGCCCCGCTGGAGAGCGGCATCGCCGCGCAGTCGCTGTCCCCGGGGCGGCTGGAGGTCTACATGCGGCATCGCAACGGGACCATCTGGCACCGCTGGCAGGTGTGAGCGACCGCCGGTCCGTCCGCTCTGTCAGGCGCGGTAGGGCGACGCGTCGATGAAGGGGCGCTCCTCCTCGCCGAGCGGCGTGGCCGGCGGTGCGTCGTCCCAGAGCTCGTGCATGATCCGGTGCCAGTTGGCGCGGGCGCGCAGCCGTCCCAGGATCGAGTTCACGCCCCACTGGATGCGGTTGAGCAGCAGGTAGTCCGGCGGCAGGTTGAGGCGCCGCAGCATGTCCATGTAGCCGACGCGCGGGTCGGTGGTGGTGGCGATCACCTCGCGCGCGTAGTCAGGCGTGTAGGTGAAGTCGCGGTCGGCCAGGATCGGCCGGTTGAAGATCCGGAACCAGGCGACGAGCTTGTCCACGTCCGGCCGGTGGCCCTCGGGGATGAAGCCCGCCTCGGTCAGCGACGCCATCAGCGCATCGCGGTCGTCGGCGACGACCGCCTTGAGCTGCGTGCGGATCAGGTCGCGGATGCGGCTGGGGAACAGCTTGACGCTGCCGAAGTCCAGGAACACGACGGTGCCGTCGCCGGGGAACAGGTAGTTGCCGGGGTGCGGGTCGGCGTTGAAGAGGCGGAAGCGGTTCAGCGACCCGAACACGAAGCGGAAGATGATCTCCCCGTAGCGCTGCTGCTCGGCAGGCGAGCTGGTGGCCAGCATCGTGTCGAAGTCCGCGCCGGGAACGTACTCGGTGGTCAGCACCCGCGGGCGGGAGTAGTCGCTGAACACGCGCGGCACGCGGATGAAGGGGTGGCCTTCGTAGCGGTCGGCGAAGGCCTGCTGGTAGTCGGCCTCGCGCTGGTAGTCGAGCTCGTCAGCGAGGCGCGACCTCATCTCCTCCAGCAGCGGCTTCAGGCGCAGGTTCGGCGACACCAGCCGCGCGAAGGGGGCGAACGCCTCCGCGTTGGCGAGGTCGGACTCGACCGCCTCGGCGACCCCCGGGTACTGGACCTTGACCGCCACCTGCGTGCCGTCCTGGAGGCGCGCCAGGTGCACCTGCCCGATGCTGGCGCTGGCCAGCGGCGTCGGGTCCCACTCGGCGAAGACCTCCTCGGGTGGCGCGCCGAAGGCTTCGGTGACGATCTCGGCGATGCGCTCCGACTCCATCGGCGGGGCGGCGTTGCGCAGGTCGGCGAGCACCTCGTGGTAGGTGGCCTGGGCCTCCGGGGGCAGGTCGAGGTCGACGAAGCTGGCGATCTGCCCGAGCTTCATCGCCGCGCCCTTCATGGTGCCGAGCAGCTCCAGCATCTTCGCGGCGGTCTCGGCGTGGAAGCGGGCCTCGGCCTCCGCCGGGTCGCGCCAGCCACGGACGCGGGAGGCGAGGTAGCCGGCGCTGGTCGACGCCGACAGGCGGGCCAGGTTCGCGCCGCGCTGCACGCGCCCGCCCAGGCCGGGGTCGTCCGACCCGCGCGAGCGGGACGGTGGCGAGGTACCGGCGGGAGGAGGGGCCATGGTCCCAGTCTGCCGCAGCGCCGCCGGAGGCCGCGGCCGGCGGCGGCCACTAGGATGACCGGCGATGCCTCGCCCTCCTGCCGCTGCCCTCCCGTCCGCCGTCCTGTGGGGACGCGACCACGTCGACTACGGCGACGTCGTGACCCGCGCGGTGGGGGAGGCGGTGGGGCTGGCGCTGACGCGTGGGCGCCACCCCAAGCCGTATGCCTGGGTCGACCCGAACGAGGACGTGGTGGCGGCCGTGGTCGGGCCGCGGGCCACGTTGCTGGCCGTCGCCGACGCGCACAACGGCGCCGACGCGGCCGAGGCCGCGATCACCACCGTCCTGGAGTGCTTCGGCGACGACCCGCCCGACGACCCGGACGAGGCGGCGCTGGTCGACCTGTTCGCCGCCGCGGGTCACGCCGTGCTGCGGGTCACCAGCCAGCTCGCCCCGCCGCACCGCGACAGCCGCACCACGCTGAGCGTGGCGCTGGTGGGCCCGGAGACCGTGACCTGGGCGGCCCTGGGCGACTCGCCGGTGTTCGTCGTCCACGGCGGCCGCGCCCGCGAGCTGTCCATCCCGCGGCACCTGTTCGTCGGCCACCCGCTGAGCCGCTTCGTGCTCGACGAGCGGCTCAGCCGCGGACGCGAGCCGCTGCAGCCCGGCGACGCGGTCGTGCTCGCCAGCGACGGCTTCACGAACTTCGCCGTCATCGACCCCGCCGCCGCGGTGGCCGAGGCGTTGGCGGCGGCGCCCAGCCCCGTCGACGCGGCCGCCGCCCTCGTCGACCACGCGGTCGACGGCGGCGCCGGCGACAACGTCGCCGTCGCGGTCGCGGCCGTCTAAGGTGCCGGCATGCAGACCACGACGTTGGAGATCCGCACGGGCACCCGCTTCTCGACGGTGGACCTGACCGAGCGCATCGCCGAGTGGGTCGCCGGTCGCGGGGACGGCCTGTGCCACGTGTTCGTCCCGCACGCCACCGCCGGCGTGGCGCTGTTCGAGACCGGCGCCGGCACCGAGCAGGACGTGGAGACCGCGGTGGCCCGGCTGCTGCCGCGCGACGACAGCATGTGGCGGCACCGCCACGGTTCGCCGGGCCACGGCGCCGACCACGTCCTGCCGGTGTTCGTGTCGCCGTCGCTGACGCTGCCGGTGCTGGGCGGTCGCCTGGCGCTGGGGACGTGGCAGTCGGTGGTGCTCGTCGACCCCAACCACGACAACACGCGCCGCACCGTGCGGCTGTCGTTCGTGGGCGGGTGACCGCGGTGGACGCGCCCAGCCTCCAGGAGCAGTACCTGCCCGGCAACGTGTGCTTCGGCTGCGGCGCCGACAACCCGGCGGGCCTCGGCTTGCGCTCCTTCGCCGCCGACGACGGCCTCACGGCGATCGCCACGTGGCAGCCGGGGATCGCCCACCAGGCCTTCCCCGGCGTGCTGTGCGGCGGGGTCATCGGGACGCTGATCGACTGCCACTCCGGCGCGGCGCTGGCCCTGGCGGTGCGCCGGCGCGACGGCGGCTGGCCGTGGTCGCAGGGACCGGCCTGGGCCACGGCCAGCTTCCGGGTGCGGCTGCTCCGCCCCGCTCCGGTCGACCGCCCCCTGCAGCTGTCGGCGCGGGTCCGACGCCTGGAGGAGGCACGTGCGTTCGTGACGGCGACGCTGCAGGTCGACGGCGTCGACCACGCCACCGGGATCGCCGAGTGGCGG
>Ga0207864_1004000_pt1 | contig 11683 bp, 5 predicted proteins | sample HigsolmetaAR202D_FD_184834 | JGI IMG/M metagenome (GOLD analysis project Ga0207864, IMG submission 184834) | Ionic liquid and high solid enriched microbial communities from the Joint BioEnergy Institute, USA - AR20-2-D (SPAdes) (version 2) ...
ACATTCGGATTGTGCTTGTGCAGCACACTCGTGATCGCCGCCGTCAACGTCGTCTTCCCATGATCGACGTGACCGATCGTGCCGATGTTCATATGCGGCTTGGTCCGCTCGAACTTGGTCTTCGCCACTGGTGTCCCTCCAGGACTCGGGTGCGGGGCAGGGTCCGCGGCTACTCGCCGCGGACCTTCGCGACGATCTCCTCGGCCAGGGAGGCGGGGACCTCCTCGTAGCCGCTGAACTGCATGGTGTAGGTGGCACGGCCCTGCGTCTTGGAGCGCAGGTCCGTCGCGTAGCCGAACATCTCCGCGAGGGGGACCATCGCCCGGATCACCTGCATGTTCCCGCGGGTCCCCATCTGGCCGATGCGGCCGCGCCGACCGGACAGGTCGCCGATGACGTCGCCCATGTACTCCTCGGGCGTGGTCACCTCGACGTCCATGATCGGCTCGAGGAGGACGATGCCCGCCTGGCGGGCGGCCTCCTTGAGCGCCATGGACCCGGCGATCTTGAACGCCATCTCCGAGGAGTCGACCTCGTGGTAGCTGCCGTCGGTGAGGCGCACGCGGATGTCGACCATCGGGTAGCCGGCCAGCACGCCGCTCTCCATCGCCTCGCGGATGCCGGCGTCGACGGCGGGGATGAACTCGCGCGGGATGGCGCCGCCCTTGATCTCGTCGATGAACTCGTAGCCTCCGAGCTCACCGGTCGGTTTGCCCTCGTCGTCGACGACCTGCCGCGGCTGCTCGGCCAGCGCGCCCGTCGGCTCCAGGGTGATGGTCACCTCGGCGAACTGCCCGGAGCCGCCGGTCTGCCGCTTGAAGCGGAGGTTGTAGTCCCTGACCGGCTTGCGGATGGTCTCGCGGTAGGCGACCTGCGGCTTGCCGACGTTGGCGTCGACCTTGAACTCGCGCAGGAGCCGGTCGACGATCACCTCGAGGTGCAGCTCGCCCATGCCGCCGATGATGGTCTGCCCCGTCTCCTCGTCGGTGCGGACGCGGAAGGTGGGGTCCTCCTCGGCGAGCTTCTGCAGGGCGGTGCCCAGCTTCTGCTGGTCGGCCTTGGTCTTGGGCTCGATGGCGATGTCGATGACCGGGTCCGGGAACTCCATGGTCTCCAGGATCACCGGCGCGTTGGGGTCGCAGAGCGTGTCGCCCGTGGTCGTGAACTTGAGCCCGACGGCGGCCACGATGTCGCCGGTGAAGGCGGCCTCGCGGTCCTCGCGGTGGTTGGCGTGCATCGCCAGGATGCGGCCGAGCCGCTCCTTGCGGTCCTTGGTCGAGTTGTGCACGGCCTCGCCTGCCTCGACGAGCCCGGAGTACACGCGGAAGTAGGTGAGCTTCCCGACGTAGGGGTCGCTCATGATCTTGAAGGCCAGCGCGCTGAACGGCTCGTTCTCGTCGGCCTTGCGCTCGACGGGGTCACCGGTCTTGGCGTCGATGCCCTTGACCGGCGGGATGTCGGCAGGCGACGGCAGGTAGTCGACGACGGCGTCGAGCAGGAGCTGCACGCCCTTGTTCTTGAACGCCGAGCCGCACAGCACGGGGGTGATCGTGTTGTCGATGGTGGCGCGGCGGATCGCCGCCACCAGCTCGTCGCGGGAGATCTCCTCCTCCCCGACGTACTTCTCGAGCAGCGACTCGTCGTTCTCCGCGACGGTCTCGATGAGGCGGCCGCGGTACTCCTGGGCCAGGTCGACGAGGTCGTCGGGGATGTCGACGTCGTTCCACTTGACGCCGTAGTCCTCGCCCGAGCCCTCCCAGACCCGCGCCTTCATGTCGACGAGGTCGACCACGCCGACGAAGTCGCTCTCGGAGCCGACCGGCAGCTGCACCGCGACCGGCGTGGCGCCGAGGCGCTCGCGGATCGACTCCACCGACGCGAAGAAGTCCGCGCCGACGCGGTCCATCTTGTTGATGAAGCAGATGCGCGGCACGCCGTACTTGTCGGCCTGGCGCCACACCGTCTCCGACTGCGGCTCCACGCCGGACACCGCGTCGAAGACCGCGACGGCGCCGTCGAGGATGCGCAGCGAGCGCTCGACCTCCACCGTGAAGTCCACGTGACCGGGGGTGTCGATGATGTTGATCACGTGGTTGCGCCAGCGCGCCGTGGTGGCGGCAGACGTGATCGTGATGCCGCGCTCCTGCTCCTGCGGCATCCAGTCCATCGTCGCGGAGCCCTCGTGGACCTCGCCGATCTTGTAGCTGCGGCCCGTGTAGTAGAGGATCCGCTCGGTGGTGGTGGTCTTGCCCGCGTCGATGTGGGCCATGATCCCGATGTTGCGGGTCAGCCCGAGCGGGTGCTCTCGCTTCGGCATTGCTGAAACCTGTCCTTACCAGCGGTAGTGCGCGAAGGCCTTGTTGGCCTCCGCCATCTTGTGGGTGTCCTCGCGGCGCTTGACGGCGGCGCCGGTGTTGTTGGCGGCGTCGAGGATCTCGTTGGCGAGCCGCTCCGCCATGGTGTGCTCCCGTCGCGCGCGCGCGTACGTCGTGATCCAGCGCAGCGCGAGCGTGGTGCCCCGGCCCTGGCGCACCTCGATCGGCACCTGGTAGGTCGCGCCACCGACGCGGCGGGACTTGACCTCCAGGGCCGGCTTGACGTTGTCGATGGCCCGCTTGAAGGTCTGCACGGGATCGGCGCCGGTGCGCTGCCGGATGATGTCGAACGCGTTGTAGACGATGCGTTCGGCCAGGGAGCGCTTGCCGTCCAGCATGACCTTGTTGATCAGCTGCGTGACCAGCGTGCTGCGGTACACGGGGTCGGGGACGACCTTGCGCTGCGGAGCGGGGCCTTTGCGGGGCATCGGAGGCTAGCCCTCCTTCTTCGCGCCGTACTTCGAGCGCGCCTGCTTGCGGTCCCGCACGCCGGAGGCGTCGAGCGCGGCGCGGATGACCTTGTAGCGGACGCCCGGCAGGTCCTTCACGCGGCCGCCGCGCACGAGCACGATCGAGTGCTCCTGCAGGTTGTGGCCCTCGCCGGGGATGTAGGCGGTGACCTCGATCCCCGAGGACAGGCGCACACGGCAGACCTTGCGCAGCGCCGAGTTCGGCTTCTTCGGCGTGGTCGTGTACACGCGCGTGCACACGCCGCGGCGCTGCGGCGAGCCCTTCAACGCCGGCGTCTTGGCCTTCTCGGTCTTGGCTCGCCGGCGGTTGCGGACCAGTTGCTGGATGGTGGGCATCTGTGACGTCCTGGGGTTGGCTGGTGGATCTCGGCGGTTCCCCGATCCACGGGGCCGGGCGTTTCGGTGGGTCGCAGCGCGCCGCGTCGGGCGTCTGGGGGGACGTTGCGGGGCGCCTCGCGGCGGTCGGCGGACAGCAAACGGCGACCAAGCGCCGGTTCGCCGCACCGGTGCCGGGTGGCTCCGATGACGTCGTTCGGAACGGGGACGTTTGGCCGACACGAACAACGCTCGGGCACGCCCGAGCGCCGTCACGACGGACAAGCCTAACGGGCACCCGCTCAGGTGTCAACTGGGCGGCGACGCCCGATCAGGCCCAGATGAGGAGCCTTCGGCGAGGACGGAGCGGCCCGCCACCCCTGGTCCCCAGGGGGTGGCGGGCCCACCCGTCACGACGACGTCAGGGCTAGTAGCCGCCGTCGCCCATGGTCCAGCCCTCGTCGGCGTCGTAGCCGTAGTTGCCGTCGGAGAACTGGTCCAGCAGGTCGGCCGGCAGCACCTGCTCCGGCATCTCCATCGGCAGCGGCCGCACGTTGCGGTACCGCTTCATGCCGGTCCCGGCCGGGATCAGCTTGCCGATGATCACGTTCTCCTTGAGGCCCATGAGGGCGTCGGACTTGCCCTCGATGGCGGCCTCGGTGAGCACGCGCGTCGTCTCCTGGAAGGACGCCGCCGACAGCCACGACTCGGTGGCCAGCGACGCCTTCGTGATGCCCATGAGGATCTGGCGCCCGTGGGCCGGCTCGCCGCCCTCGTCGACGACGCGCCGGTTCTCCTCGGTGAAGCGCAGGCGGTCGACCAGCTCGCCGGGCAGGAAGCTGGTGTCGCCCGGCTCGATGATCGTCACGCGCCGCAGCATCTGGCGGACGATCAGCTCGATGTGCTTGTCGTGGATCGACACGCCCTGCGAGCGGTACACGTTCTGCACCTCGTTGACCAGCAGCCGCTGGGTCTCGCGGGCGCCGAGGACCTCGAGCATCTCGTGCGGGTCGATCGACCCCTCGGTGAGCATCTCGCCGACGCGGACGTGCTGGCCGTTCTCGACCCGCAGCCGCGCGCGGCGCGACACCGTGACGGTCGAGGTGTTGTCCTCGCCGCCGTCGACGGTGATGACGATGCCCTTGTCCGTCTCCTCGATCGACACGACGCCCGAGTTGTGGGCGATCTCGGCCTTCCCCTTGGGGGTGCGGGCCTCGAACAGCTCCACCACGCGCGGCAGACCATGGGTGATGTCCTCACCGGCGACGCCACCGGTGTGGAACGTCCGCATGGTCAGCTGCGTGCCGGGCTCGCCGATGGACTGGGCGGCGATGATGCCGACCGCCTCGCCGATCTGCACCGGGCCGCCCTCGGCCAGCGCGCGCCCGTAGCAGGCGGCGCAGACCCCGTTGCGGGAGTCGCAGTTGAGGACCGAGCGGACCTTGACGATCTTGTCGTCCTCGGTCAGCTCGACGTCCAGCGGCGTCCCGTCCGGACGGCGGCCGTTGAGCAGGACGGTGCGCAGGGTGCGGATCTCGCCGTCGGCGATGTGCGTGCCGCGCGGCATGAGCACCTCGTCGGTGCCGGGGACGAGCACGTCCTCGGCGAGCACGCGCCCGTACAGCGACTGCGAGTCGCGCTCGCCGACCTTGACCGGCAGGCCGCGCTCCGTGCCGCAGTCCTCCTCGCGCACGATGAGGTCCTGGGCGATGTCGACCAGGCGCCGGGTCAGGTAGCCCGAGTCGGCCGTCCGCAGCGCCGTGTCGGCCAGGCCCTTGCGGGCGCCGTGCGTGGCGATGAAGTACTCCAGGACCGACAGGCCCTCGCGGAAGTTCGACTTGATCGGGCGCTCGATGATCTCACCGCGCGGGTTGGCGACCAGACCGCGCATGCCGGCGATCTGGCTGATCTGGGTCATGTTCCCGCGGGCGCCGGAGCTGGCCATCATGTAGATCGGGTTGAGGCGCGAGAAGTTCTTCTCCATCGCCTCGGCGACCTTGGCGCGCGCCTCGGTCCAGATCTCGATGAGCTCCAGGCGCCGCTCCTCGTCGGTGATGATCCCCTTGCGGAACTGCTTCTCGACCTCCGCCGAGCGCCTGTCGTGCTCGGCGATGATCTCGGCCTTCTCCGGGGGCGTCTCGACGTCGGCGATCGAGATGGTGACACCGGCCTTCGTCGCGTAGCGGAAGCCGATGTTCTTCATCTCGTCGAGGACCTTGGCGGTCAGCGCCCGCGAGAAGTTGTCCGCGCAGCGGTTGACCAGGTCGGCCAGCTGGCGCTTGCCGACCAGCTCGTTGACGAAGGGCAGCTCGGCGGGCAGGACCTCGTTGAACAGGACCCGACCCGGCGTGGTCAGCACGCGCACGCCCTTGCGGGACATGACCACGCCGTCGCGGACCTCGTCGGGGTCGACGTCGCCGAAGACGTCGGCGACGTTGACCGCCTTGTCGCGCAGCCGGACCAGGATCCAGTCCTGCAGGCGGATGTCCTTGGCGTCGAGCGCCATGATGACCTCGGCCGCGCCCGAGAAGCTGCGCAGGCCGCCCTCGCCGTTGCGCGCCTTCTCCAGCAGGCCCTCCGGCGGGCGCGTGGCCTGCTCGTCGGCGCCCTCGGCGTAGGTCAGGTAGTAGCTGCCCAGCACCATGTCCTGCGTCGGCGTGGCGATCGGGCGCCCGTGCGCCGGCGACAGGATGTTGTTGGACGACAGCATGAGGATGCGCGCCTCGGCCTGCGCCTCAGCCGACAGCGGCAGGTGCACCGCCATCTGGTCGCCGTCGAAGTCGGCGTTGAAGGCGGCGCACACCAGCGGGTGGATCTGGATGGCCTTGCCCTCGACCAGGGTCGGCTCGAAGGCCTGGATGCCGAGGCGGTGCAGCGTCGGGGCGCGGTTGAGCAGCACGGGGTGGTCGCGGATGACCTCCTCGAGCACGTCCCACACCTGCGGCCGCGCGCGCTCGACCATGCGCTTGGCGCTCTTGATGTTCTGGGCGAAGTTGAGGTCCACCAGCCGCTTCATCACGAACGGCTTGAACAGCTCGAGCGCCATCTGCTTGGGCAGGCCGCACTGGTGCAGCTCGAGCGTGGGGCCGACCACGATGACCGAGCGACCCGAGTAGTCGACGCGCTTGCCCAGCAGGTTCTGGCGGAAGCGGCCCTGCTTGCCCTTGAGCATGTCCGACAGCGACTTCAGCGGCCGGTTGCCGGGGCCGGTGACAGGACGGCCGCGACGGCCGTTGTCGAACAGCGCGTCGACGGCCTCCTGCAGCATCCGCTTCTCGTTGTTGACGATGATCTCAGGAGCGCCGAGGTCGAGGAGCCGCTTGAGGCGGTTGTTGCGGTTGATGACCCGGCGGTAGAGGTCGTTGAGGTCGCTGGTCGCGAAGCGGCCGCCGTCGAGCTGCACCATCGGGCGCAGGTCCGGCGGGATCACCGGGATGGCCTTGAGGACCATCGCGGTCGGGTCGTTGCCGGTCTGGCGGAAGGCCTCGATGACCTTCAGGCGCTTGACCGCGCGGGTGGCCTTCTGCGAGCGGGCGCGGCGGGTGCCGGCCTTGATCTTCTCGGCCTCGTCGGCGAGGACGGCCCGCAGGGCCTCGGCCTCGGCGTCGAAGTCGATCGACGCCAGCAGGTCGCGGATGGCCTCGGCGCCCATGCCGCCGGTGAAGTACTCGCCGAAGCGGTCGCGCAGCTCGCGGTACAGCAGCTCGTCGGTGATGAGCTGCTTGGGCTCGAGCGTGCGGAACGTCTCGAGGACCTCGTCGAGGCGCGCGATGCGGTTCTGCGCCGCGGTGGTGACCTGCTTGATCTGCTTCTCGAAGTCGCGGCGCTTCTTGCGCACGACGTCGGCCTTGGCGCCCTGCTCCTCGAGCTCGGCCAGCTCCTTCTCGAGCTCGGTCAGCAGCTGGTCGCGGTCGACCTCGAGCTGGCGCTCGATCTGGCGCTTGTCGGCCTGGATCTCCTCCTCGAGCTTGGGCAGGTCGCGGTGGCGCGCCTCCTCGTCGACGGAGGTGATGATGTAGGCGGCGAAGTAGATGACCTTCTCGAGGTCCTTCGGCGGCAGGTCGAGCAGGTAGCCGAGCCGCGACGGCACGCCCTTGAAGTACCAGATGTGGGTCACAGGCGCGGCCAGCTCGATGTGGCCCATGCGCTCGCGGCGCACCTTGGAGCGGGTCACCTCGACGCCGCAGCGCTCGCAGATGATGCCCTTGAAGCGGACCCGCTTGTACTTGCCGCAGTAGCACTCCCAGTCGCGCTGCGGCCCGAAGATCTTCTCGCAGAACAGCCCGTCCTTCTCGGGGCGCAGCGTCCGGTAGTTGATGGTCTCCGGCTTCTTCACCTCGCCGTTCGACCACATCCGGATCTGGTCCTGGGTGGCCAGGCTGATCCGCAGCGCATCGAAGTTGTTGACGTCAAGCACGCTGTACTCCCTTACCTGCTGTTCGCACCGAGACGGGCGGCTGCTGCGTTCGCGGGCGTGTCCCCGCGGTGAAGGCGGACGTGCGCCTGGAGGGCCGTCGGAGGGTGGGCGGGTGTGCGGCCCGGAAGGCGCACGGCCGCCGCCCACCCGGTCATCGCACTACGAGCCAATGGAGAACTCATCTCCGTAGCGCTCCGGCCGGCTCAGGTCGATCCCCAGCTCCTCGGCCGCGCGGAAGGCGTCCTCGTCGGTCTCGCGGAACTCGATCTCCTGGCCCTCCGCCGACAGCACCTCGACGTTCAGGCACAGCGACTGCATCTCCTTGACGAGCACCTTGAAGGACTCGGGGATGCCCGGCTCGGGGATGTTCTCGCCCTTGACGATGGCCTCGTAGACCTTGACGCGGCCGACCACGTCATCGGACTTGACCGTCAGCAGCTCCTGCAGGGCGTAGGCGGCGCCGTAGGCCTCCAGCGCCCACACCTCCATCTCGCCGAAGCGCTGGCCGCCGAACTGCGCCTTCCCGCCCAGCGGCTGCTGGGTGATCATCGAGTACGGGCCCGTCGAACGCGCGTGGATCTTGTCGTCGACGAGGTGGAGCAGCTTCAGCACGTACATGTAGCCGACCGTGATCGGCTGGTCGATGGGCTCGCCGGTGCGGCCGTCGTAGACGATCGCCTTGCCGTCCCCGTTGACGAGCTTCATCCCGTCGCGGTTTGGCCGCGTGTTCTTGAGCAGGTCGATGAGCTCGTTCTCGCGCGCGCCGTCGAACACGGGGGTGGCGAGCTTGACGCCGCCCGGGTGCTCGAGCATCTCGTCGCCCCAGCCGAGGTCGTCGAACCACTCCGGCCGCTCGTCGAACTTCCAGCCGTTGGCCGCGATCCAGCCGAGGTGGGTCTCCAGCACCTGGCCGACGTTCATGCGGCTGGGCACGCCGAGCGGGTTGAGGACGATGTCGACGGGGGTGCCGTCGGCCAGGAACGGCATGTCCTCCTCGGGCAGGATCTTGGCGATCACGCCCTTGTTGCCGTGCCGGCCGGCGAGCTTGTCGCCGTCGGAGATCTTGCGCTTCTGCGCGACGTAGACGCGCACCAGCTCGTTGACGCCGGGCGGCATCTCGTCGCCGTCCTCGCGCGAGAACGTGCGCACCCCGATGACGCGACCGGTCTCGCCGTGCGGCACCTTCAGCGACGTGTCGCGGACCTCGCGCGCCTTCTCGCCGAAGATCGCGCGCAGCAGGCGCTCCTCGGGGGTCAGCTCGGTCTCGCCCTTGGGCGTGACCTTGCCGACCAGCACGTCGCCCTGGCTGACCTCGGCGCCGATGCGGATGATCCCGCGCTCGTCGAGGTTGGCGAGGACGTCCTCGGAGACGTTGGGGATGTCGCGCGTGATCTCCTCGGCGCCCAGCTTGGTGTCGCGCGCGTCGACCTCGTGCTCCTCGATGTGGATCGAGGTGAGCACGTCGTCCTTGACGAGGCGCTCGGAGATGATGATCGCGTCCTCGAAGTTGTAGCCCTCCCAGGACATGAAGGCGACCAGCAGGTTCTGGCCCAGCGCCATCTCGCCGTGGTCGGTGCAGGGACCGTCGGCGATCACCTGGCCGGGCACGACCCTGTCGCCCTCGTCGACGATCGGCTTCTGGTTGTAGCAGGTGCCCTGGTTGGTGCGCTCGAACTTGCGGAGGAAGTGCTTCTCGAGCTTGTTGTCGTCGGTCTTGATGATGATGCGGTCGGCGGCGACCTCGACGACCAGCCCGGCGTTCTCGGCCACGACGACGTCGCCGGCGTCGCGCGCGACCTTGCCCTCCAGGCCGGTCCCCACGTAGGGCGAGTCGCTGCGCAGCAGCGGCACGCTCTGCGCCTGCATGTTCGTGCCCATGAGGGCGCGGTTGGCGTCGTCGTGCTCGAGGAAGGGGATCATCGCCGCGGTGACCGACACGATCTGGCGCGGCGACACGTCCATGTAGTCGATCTCTTCGGCCCGCGCGTCGCGCGCCTCGCCGTGCCGCGCGCGGCACAGGACGTACTCGTTGACGAAGCGGTTGTTCTCGTCCAGCGGCGCGTTGGCCTGGGCGATGACCATCCGGTCTTCCTCGTCAGCGGTGAGGTACTCGATCTCGTCGGTCACCACACCGTTGACGACCTTGCGGTACGGCGTCTCGATGAAGCCGAACTCGTTGATGCGCGCGTACGTCGCGAGCGAGCCCATGAGGCCGATGTTCGGACCCTCAGGCGTCTCGATCGGGCACATGCGCCCGTAGTGGGACGGGTGCACGTCGCGGACCTCGAACCCGGCGCGCTCGCGGGACAGCCCGCCCGGGCCCAGCGCCGACAGGCGCCGGCGGTGCCGCAGCCCCGACAGCGGGTTGGTCTGGTCCATGAACTGCGACAGCTGCGACGCCCCGAAGAACTCCTTGATGGCGGCCACCACGGGGCGGATGTTGATGAGCGTCTGCGGCGTGATCGCCTCGACGTCCTGGGTCGTCATGCGCTCGCGCACGACGCGCTCCATGCGCGACAGGCCGATCCGCACCTGGTTCTGGATCAGCTCGCCGACGCTGCGCAGGCGCCGGTTGCCGAAGTGGTCGATGTCGTCGACGTCGTAGCCGTCGGCGCCTTCGGCCAGGCGGATCAGGTAGCTCATGGTCGCGAGCACGTCCTCCTTGGTGAGGATGCTCGCGAACGAGTCGGCGCGGGGCTCGTCCTCGTGCAGGGCGGCGGCGTCCTCGTACTTGTTCTTCTTCGCCTCGAGCAGGCGCTCTGGCGTGGGGTGCTCGTCGCCGCGCAGCGGCTTGGCCTCCTCGGGCTCGCGCAGCCCGAGGCGCACCAGCTCCTCGCCGATCTTCTTGTTGACCTTGTAGCGGCCGACGCGCGCGAGGTCGTAGCGCTTGCTGTTGAAGAACAGGTTGATGAGCAGCCCGCCGGCGCTCTCCGCCGTCGGCGGCTCACCCGGGCGCAGCTTGCGGTAGATGTCCTGCAGCGCGTCGCTGGGCGTGAGCAGCCCGTCCTTCTCCAGCGTCTGGCGGATGATCTCCGACCCGCCGAAGAAGGCGAGGATCTCCTCGTTGCTGACCGGCGTCTCGAGGACCTCGCGGTCCGCGAGCTCGTACTCGCCGGTGTCGGGGTTGAAGACGATCCCCCGCAGCGCGCGGTACAGCACGGTCAGGTGCTGGCGGCGCTTGCGGTCGACGCGCACGCCCGCGAAGCCGCGCTTGTCGACCTCGAACTCGAGCCACGCCCCGCGCGACGGGATGACCTTGCAGCCGTAGACGTCACGGCCCGTGCTCTTGTCGACCGACTGGTCGAAGTACACCCCCGGCGAGCGCACCAGCTGCGAGACCACCACGCGCTCGGTGCCGTTGATGATGAAGGTCCCGGCCTCGGTCATCATGGGGAAGTCGCCCATGAAGACCGTCTGCGACTTGATCTCGCCGGTGGTGCGGTTGACGAACTCGGCGGTGACGAACAGCGGCGCCGAGTAGGTCATGTCCTTCTCTTTGCACTCCTCCTGGGAGTGCTTGGGCTCCTCGAAGCGGTGCTCCGAGAAGGACAGCGCCATCTGGCCCGTGAAGTCCTCGATCGGCGAGATCTCCTCGAAGACCTCGGCGAGCCCGCGCTCCTTCAACCAGCGGAAGGAGTCGCGCTGGATCGCCACGAGGTCGAGCTCCTCGATCGGGAGGGGCTCGGCGATCTTCGCGAAGGACAGTCGCTGGGCACGCGACGGGGCGGCGTCGCTCAGGAGAGGCGTCGACAAGGGTTACTCCTCCAGGGACGAAGGCGACGGGAACCACCCGGCTCCCGGGGGTGCTGCGCTGGCGACGGCAGGGCGACTCGAGGGCGGCGGAGCCGCGACCCGCCCGACTCCGAGGCTGCGAAAGCCCGCCCGGCAACGCGGACGGGCCCACCCGGATGGCGAGACGGCACGAAGGTCAGCAGGGTCCGATGACAACGCGAACGAGCAGTGTAGCGTGTCGCTACACTGCTCACAAGACGCTGATGAAGGCCGCGCGGTGACCGCGGCGCTCGGGCGCCGGCACGCAAGTCCTGTCGCTGATTCAGTTGGCGGGCTGCGCCGCGGCCGCTGCGGCCGGGGCGCAAGCACCTCGG
>Ga0207864_1004002_pt1 | contig 11675 bp, 8 predicted proteins | sample HigsolmetaAR202D_FD_184834 | JGI IMG/M metagenome (GOLD analysis project Ga0207864, IMG submission 184834) | Ionic liquid and high solid enriched microbial communities from the Joint BioEnergy Institute, USA - AR20-2-D (SPAdes) (version 2) ...
GGCTGCCGATGATCGCGATCTGGGCGCCGACCTCGACGGTCTCGTCCTCGCCGACGAGGATCTTGGTCAGCACGCCGGAGACGGGTGAGGGGATCTCGGTGTCGACCTTGTCGGTCGAGACCTCCAGGAGCGGCTCACCCGACTCGACGGTGTCGCCCTCCTGCTTGAGCCACTGCGTGACCGTCCCCTCGGCGATGCTCTCGCCCAGCGCGGGCATGGTGACCGGAGTCCCCGTGGCCGGACCGGCCGACGGAGCGGCCTGCGGGGCGGGGGGCTGCGGCTGCTGCTCGGCCGCGGGCTGCGGTGCGGGTGCGGCCTGCGGTGCGGGCTCGGGCTGGGCGGGTTCGGGCTGCTGTTCGGGAGCGGGCGGGGCCGCGGGGGCCTCGTCGGGGCTGCCGATGATCGCGATCTGGGCGCCGACCTCGACGGTCTCGTCCTCGCCGACGAGGATCTTGGTCAGCACGCCGGAGACGGGTGAGGGGATCTCGGTGTCGACCTTGTCGGTCGAGACCTCCAGAAGTGGCTCGTCGACCTCGACGGTGTCGCCTTCCTGCTTGAGCCACTGCGTGACAGTTCCCTCGGTGACGCTTTCGCCCAGCGCGGGCATGGTGATGGGAGTCGACATGGGTTCCTCTTGAGTGAGCGGTCGCGAGAACGACGAGAGCGGGGGCGGGGGTGCCCGCGGGACCCTCCGCCCCCGCCGAGATCAGTCGTGGACGTGCAGCGGCTTGCCGGCCAGGGCCAGGTGCGCCTCGCCCAGCGCCTCGGACTGGGTCGGGTGCGGGTGGATGAGCTGCGCCACCTCGGCCGGCAGCGCCTCCCAGTTGTAGATGAGCTGGCCCTCGGTGACCAGCTCGCCGACCCGGCTGCCCACCATGTGCACGCCGAGCACCGGGCCGTCCTTGGCGGCGATGACCTTGACCGCGCCCTGCGTTTGCAGGATCTGGCTCTTGCCGTTGCCCGCCAGGTTGTAGACGAACTCGACGGTCTCGATGCCGCGCTCGGCCGCCTTCTTGGAGGTGATGCCCACGGACGCCACCTCGGGCTCGGAGTAGGTGACCCGCGGAATGCCGTCGTAGTCGATGTTCACCGGGTTCAGCCCGGCGATGTGCTCGGCCACGAAGATGCCCTCGGCGAAGCCGACGTGCGCGAGCTGCAGGGTGGGGATGAGGTCGCCCACCGCGTAGATGTTGCCGACACCGGTGTGCAGGTTCTCGTCGACCTGGACGAAGCCCCGCTCCAGCCGGATGCCGACCTCCTCGAAGCCCAGGCCCTGGGAGACCGGGCTGCGGCCCACGGCCACCAGCAGCAGCTCGCCCTCGACGGTCTTGCCGTTGGCCAGGGTCAGGCTGACCCCGGTCTCGGTGGTCTTGACGCTCTCGAACGGACTACCCAGCTCGAACTTGATGCCGCGCTTGCGGAAGGCCCGCTCCAGCAGCTTGGAGCTGGACTCCTCCTCGGCCGGGACCAGGTGCGGCAGGGCCTCGACGATGGTCACCTCGGCGCCGAAGGACCGCCACACGCTGGCGAACTCCACGCCGATGACGCCGCCGCCCAGAATGATCGCGGACTTGGGGACGCGGTCCAGCCGGAGGGCCTCGTAGCTGGTGATGATCCGCTCGCCGTCCACCTCCAGACCCGGCAGGGAACGCGCCTGGGACCCGGTGGCCAGCACGATGTTGGCGCCCTTGTAGACCGCGCCGTTGACGGTCACCTCGTCGACGCCGGTCAGCTTGCCCTCGCCCTCGACGACGGTGATGCCGTGGGACTTGATCAGACCGGTCAGACCGCGGTGCAGCCCGCTGACGACCTTGTCCTTGTACTGGTGCACCCCGGCCATGTCGATCGTGTCGAACGCGGCCCGGACGCCGAACTTCTCGCTCTCTCGGATGGTGTCGGCGACCTCGCCCGCGTGCAGCAGGGCCTTGGTCGGGATGCAGCCGTAGTGCAGGCAGGTGCCGCCGAGCTTGTCTTTCTCGATCAGGGCGACACGCATGCCGAGTTCGGAGGCGCGGATGGCAGCCGCGTAGCCGCCGCTACCGGCGCCCAGGATGACGAGGTCGAATGTGCCGCCGCTCTCACTCACGGGAAGGACACTCCTTGACTGGTTTCTGCGGTGTGGTCGCACACCGTTGGCGAGCCCGGACGCGGCTCATGGCGTCCGGTTTGGGTTATTCGGCTTCGGCGAGGGACTCGGCCAGGCGCACGAGGGTGCGTGTCGCCGCGCCCGTGCCCCCCTTGGGGGTGTAGCCGTGGGGCTGCCCCTGGTTGAACGCCGGTCCGGCGATGTCCAGGTGCGCCCACTTGACTCCGTCGGCGATGAACTCCTTGAGGAAGACACCGGCGCTGAGCATGCCGCCCCAGCGCTCCGACGCGACGTTGGCGATGTCGGCGACCGACGAGTCCAGGCCCTTGCGCAGTTCCTCGGGCAGCGGCATGGGCCAGGCCGCCTCGCCGGCCTCCGTCGCCGCGGCCACCACCCGGTCGCGTACGGCGTCGTCGTTGGCCATCACCGCGAAGACGCGGGTGCCCAGCGCGACCAGTTGCGCGCCGGTCAGCGTGGCCACGTCCACGATCAGGTCGGGGTCGTCCTCGTGGGCGCGCACCAGCGCGTCCGCCATCACCAGGCGGCCCTCCGCGTCGGTGTTGAGGACCTCCACGGTCTTGCCGCCGTAGACGGTCAGCACGTCCGAGGGGCGCTGCGCGGTGCCGCTGGGCATGTTCTCGGCGACGGCCAGGTAGCCGACGACGTTCACCGCGGGCCGCAGTTCGGCGATGGCGCGCATCGCGGCGAGCACCGCCGCGGCGCCGCCCATGTCGGACTTCATCCAGTCCATCGAGGAGGTGGGCTTCAGCGACAGGCCGCCGGAGTCGAAGGTGATGCCCTTGCCGACGAGCGCGAGCGTCCTGGCCGCCTGCGGGTGGCGGTAGGACAGGCGGACCAGGCGCGGCGGGTTGGCCGATCCCTGGCCGACCCCCACGATGCCGCCGTATCCGCCCTCGACCAGCGCCTCCTCGTCGAGGACCGTCACCTCCAGACCGCTGTCCCGGCCGACCTGCTCGGCGACGCCCGCGAGGTCCGCGGGGCACAGGTCGCCGGGAGCGGTGTTGACCAGGTCGCGGGCGAGGCCGACGGCGGAGGCCAGCACCTCGGCGCGCCGCACCGCCTCGTCGGCGTCGGCGGCCCCGCTCACCACGGTCAGGGACTCCAGCGGGGCCTCGGTGGAGCCGCTGCGGTAGCGGTCGAAGGAGTAGGCGCCCAGCAGCGCGCCCAGCACCGCCGCGGCGGCCAGCTCCCCGGTCCCGGCCGGCAGCGCCAGGACGACCCGGGACTTGCCGCGCAGCGAGCGCAGCGCGGCTCCCGCGGCGCGCGCCACGGTGTCCGCGGAGACCTGCTCCTCGGCAGCGGGGGCGGGGCCGAGGCCGACCGCGACCACCACCGGGGCCGCGACGGCCCCCAGGGACGGGACGGTACGCACCTCCTCCACCGCTCCGGTGGCGCCCAGCAGCGCCAGGGCCGCGCCGAGTCCGCCGGAGAAGGCGGAGTCGACGTCGCGAGCGCCCGACGCGGGCTCCGGGCCGTCGGCCCCGGAGTGGTAGCCGACGACTACCGCGTCGGCGTCGAGCGAACGTGGGGACTCGGATTTGACTACCAGCGACGTGCTCACGGTCCTGATGCTAGTCCTTGCGCTGTGCGGGGGGACACACGTCCCGGGCGCGCCCCCCGATTTCTCCACGGGACGCGCAAAGACGGGGAAGCCGCCCGCAAGGAGGGCGATTCCGTTTGGCGCGCTCACGTCGGTCGCGGGCGGCGCCGGTCCGGCGGCGAGTGATTCTGTGTGAAGAAGTGTGATACTGCTTACACGACCGCGGCCGCCAGCAGGGCGGTGCTCGCCGCGGTCTCGGCGAGGGCGCCCAGCACGTCCCCGGTCATCCCGCCCAGCCGGCGCCGCAGCCGCAGCAGCAGCCCGCCCGCCGCGGCCAGGCCCGCGCCCACCGCCACCGGCCACACCCAGTTCACGGCCCCGACCAGCAGCACGGCACCGGTGACGGCCGCCGCCGCGGGGTAGGGCACGGTCCCGGCCACGAACGCGCCCAGCCCTTCCGGCCGTGCCGCGCCCACCAGGCGGGTGCACGCCCACGTGACGGCCAGCCGCCCCGCCAGCACCGCCGCGGCCAGCCCCCACACGGCCTCGGCCGCCCCGCGCTCGGCCAGCGCGGCCAGCGACGCCACCTGCACCAGCAGCGCGAAGACCAGGGCGACCACGCCGAACGGGCCGATGTCGGAGCGCTTCATGATCTCCAGCGCCCGCTCCGCCTCGGCGCCGCTGCCCAGCCCGTCGGCGACGTCGGCCAGGCCGTCCAGGTGCAGGGCCCGGGTGAGCAGCGCCAGCGCACCCACCGCCAGCACCGCGGCCAGCAGCGGGGAGGCCCCGAGCAGCAGCGCACCCGCCAGCACCGCCCCGGCCAGCGCGGCCAGCAGCCCTCCCACCAGCGGCGCCGCCGCCATCGCCCAGGCGGCCACGGCCCGGTCCACCCGCACCACCCGCACCGGAAGCACCGTCAGCGTGCCCACCGCCATGCGCAGCCCGTCGGCGCAGTCGCGCAGCGCCCCCCTCACGGCAGCGACACGACCCGGCCGGCCGTGGCCAGCACGACCTCCTCGGACTCGGCGGCCAGACGCTGGTTGAGGCGGCCCAGCCAGTCCCGGAACAGCCCGCCGCTCACGGTCGGCGGAACCACCCCCGACCCCACCTCGTTGGTCACCGCCACCACGTAGGCCGCGCCGGCACGCCACGCCGCCACCAGCGCCTCCACCCGCTCGGCCAGCCGCTCCTCGGCGTCGGCGGGCGGCTCCTCGGCCCACATCCCGCACTCCTCCATGGCCCGCGACAGCCACGTGCCCACGCAGTCGAACAGCACCGCGCCCTCCGCCTCCGCCAGCACCGGCGCGGCGTCCGCCGTCTCCACCGTGCGCCACCACGCCGGGCGGCGCGCCCGGTGCTCGGCCACCCGCCTCGCCCACGCCCGGTCCAGCTCCGGGTCGGGGGAGGGCCCGGCGGCCAGGTAGAGGACCTCGGGCTCGCCCAGCAGCCGCCGCTCCGCCTCGGTGGACTTGCCCGACCGCGCACCGCCGGTGACCAGCACCCGGTACGGGCCGCGCGGACGCGACGGCGGCCACGCCGCGGGCGGACAGCGCAGCTCCTGGCCGTCGGAGGGGGCGAGCGCCCCCCACAGCCGCGCCCGGCGGGCGAACTCCGCGGGGGAGTGCACCCGGTGGTCGCCGCCCACCGCCACCACGGCGGTGGTGAGCCCCACCACCCCGGCCCGCCGCAGCGCGCCGATCGTCTCGGGCGACTCCACCACGTCCACCAGCACCAGGTCGGCCCGGTGGGCGGGACGCGGGTCGCCGGGGTCGACGTCCGCGGGCGGCTCCGCCGGCGCCCCCGGGCGCGCGTACAGCAGACGGCCGCCGTCCGCCCCGTCCACCCGCAGCCCGTAGGGGGTCGACACCACCGAGTAGCCGTCGGGGACCAGGTTCGGCGCGGGCGCGTCGGGGGAGGACAGGCTCAGGACGTCGTCGACGGTCACCCGCAGGGGGAGCCGACGGTGGTCGGACGCCCGGTTGCAGGAGGCGCAGCGGCAGTGGGGCGCGGGCCAGCCTGCGGCTCCCGCGGTCCCGGTGAGACGGATACGCACACCCGCTAGTTAACCGCATCCGCCGGGACGCGGGACGGCCCGGAGCGGCGGTACGGGAGTAGGCTCCCCGAAGAGGCCGGGAGCCGACCGACGGTAACGGAAGGACGCACATGACGTGGACCTGGCGCTACGAGACGGCCGACGGAACGGTGCTGGAGGACCCGGCCCTGCCGGACGAGCGGTTCACCTCGCGCGGCGACGCCGAGAGCTGGCTGGGCGAGACCTGGCGGGAGCTGCGTGAGGCCGGAGCCGAGCGCGTGACGCTGCTCAAGGAGGACTCCCCGACCTACACGATGTCCCTCAACGAGGAGGTCTGACCGGCCGCGCCCGCCCGGCCGGTCACCGGCACTGCGGGCACCTGGCCGGGGGACGGCCCCGCCCCCGGTGCTCGAAGGGGGAGCCGCACTCCCGGCAGAGCCGCTCCGCCGCGGCCTGCCGGGCAGCGGCCCCCGGCGGGGCGCTCCCCGCCGGGACGCGCCCCTCCGGGGCGAACCGCGGCAGCTCGTGGACGTGCACCCGCCCCTCGGGCAGGGTCCGGAGGGCGAGGTCCGCCAGGTGGCCGTGGTGGGTCAGCACCACCGGCTGGATCCGGTCCGCCAGCGCGTCGAGCACCCGCAGCCCCGCCGCGGCGCGCTCCTCGTCGAAGGTCATGAACACGTCGTCGAGCACGAACGGCATCGCCTGGTGCGCGGCGACGTAGTCCTCCACGGTCGCCAACCGCAGCGCCAGGTAGAGCTGGTCGCGCGTGCCCTCGCTCAACGCCTTCATGTCCACCAGCTCCCCCGTGGCGCGGCGGGCCAGCAGCACGGTCGTGCCGTCCTCGGCCGTCTCCGGCCGCAGCTCCCGGAACCGGCCCAGGGTGAGCTCCCGGAACAGCTCCTCGGCGCGGCGCAGGAGCGGGTCCTGGTGGGCCTGGCGGTACTCCTCCATGCACCGCACCAGCAGCGCGTGGGCGAGCACCAGCCGGGTGTGGGCCTCCGCGTGCCGGGTGAGCCGGGCGAGCACCTCCTCCCGCTCCTGGGCCGCCTGCGCGGCCTGCGCCGACCCGTCGGCCGCAGCCAGTTCGCCCCTGGCGGCCTCCACGGCGCGCACCGCGCCGAGATGCTCCTCATCCAGGACGGAGATCTCGTGGTCCAGCTCCGCCAGGCGGTCGGCGAGCTCGTCCCGGCCGACCCCGGCCGCGGCGGCCTCCGCCTCCCGGGCCCCGCCCGGCCACGACTCGGCCAGGGACTGCTCCACCAGCGCCACGGCGTGGCGCAGCTCCCGCACCTGCCGGTCGCGCTCGATCGCCGCCCGCAGTTGCGCGGTCGAACCGGCGCCCGTCTCCTGGCGCATCCGCGCCAGCTCGGCCTCTGCGGCCTCCAGCCGGGCCTGGGCGCCGCGGGCCATCTCCCGCAGCGTGGCCATCTCCTCGGTGAGCTCCCGGCGCCGCTGCTCGTGGGCGCTGTTGTCCTCCACCCGGCGCAGCAGAGCGTCCAGGGCCAGGTGGCGCTGGGGAGCGCTGTCCGGCACGGGCGTGCCGCAGGCGTCGAGCACCGTGCCGACCCTGTCGTGGAAAGCGGTGACCTCCGCGCGCAGCTCCTCCGCCTCCGCGGTGAGCCGCCGGGCCTCGGCCAGCCGCGACGCCGCCTCGGCGAGCTGGTCGAGGTCGTGCAGCACCTCCTTGGGCAGCCGGTCACCGGGCGCGTCCAACGACGCCGCGACCGTGCGCCACTCCTCTTCCCAGGCGCGCAGCCGCGCGGTGACCGCGTCCAGCTTCGCCTCGGCCTCCGCCAGGGACTGCTTCCTCCTCCAGACGGCCTGCTCCTGTTCGGCGCGTTCCCGCGCGGCCTGCGCGCGGCGGTCGCGCTCCGCGGCGGCGAGCTCCTCCAGTTCCCGCACCACGGCCACCACGTCCGCGCCGTCCGCGGCCTGCGGAACGTCGACGCCCGCATCGCGCAGCGCCCGGCGGAGCTGGTCGGCGTGGGTCGCGGCCCGCTCCCGGCGGTCGGCCAGCCGGCGGCGGGCCGCCGTGTGCTCCTCGTGGCTCCTGCGCAGTTCGGCGAGGCGGTCGAGCACGGTCTCCGCCGCCTCCGCACCAGGAGCGGGCAGCAGCGGGTCCGGCCACAGGGCCTGCCACTGCCGCGCGAGCTCCTCCCCGGCCGCGCGCAGGGCGGCGGCCTCGTGCTCCGCCCGCTCCAGACGGTGCTCCAGCTCGGCGATCCGCTGCCGGGTCCGCTGGCGTTCCACGATCCGCTGCGCCCCCGCCAGCGCGCGGTCGGCGAGCTCGTCGGCGCGGCCGACCGCGCGCTCGTAGGCGGCGACGGCCTCCGGGCCGGCGGCGCCGCCGCGCACCTGCTGCCACAGCGTCTCGCGCTCCTGGCGGGCCTCGGCGAGGGCCTCCTCGGTGGGCACCGTCTCGTCCCGGGCCAGTTCCGCCAGGCGGAGCCGCTCCTTGTCGCGCTCCGCGCGCAACCGCGCGCACTCCTCGTCGGCCCGCTGCCGGGCCTGCCCGTGCTGGTCCAGGCGGCGGCGGTGGGCGGCGACCTGGTCGCGTGCGGGAGCGGGCGCGGCGGCCAGCGCGGCACAGTCCGCGGGATCCCAGCCCGCCTCCCCGGCGATGCGCTCCAGCGCGGCGGCGGTCTCGTGCACGGTGTCGGCCGCCGCGGCCACCTCGTCGAGCAGCGCGGCGGGCAGGGCGTCGAGGGCGGCGGCCAGCGCGGCCCCGTCCCCCGGGTCGGGCAGGGCCTCCAGCCGCTCCTGCTCGGCGGCGTGGAGGCGCTGCTGCCGCGCCACCTCCTCGCGGGCGTCCTCCAGGCGGGGCCGCAGGTCGGCGTAGGTGTCGGCGAGCTCCCCGACCCGGTCGCGCGTGGCGCGGTCCACCGCGGTGACCGCGGGATCGTCCACGGCCGTGCCGGGGCGCACGTCGCCCAGTAGCGTGTGCGCCTCCTCCCGCAGGCGCGCCGCCCGGCGTTCCAGGTCGGCGAGGCGCTTCTCGTCCGCTTCGATCCGCTCCCGGGAGCGGGACAGTTCCTCCACCGCCGCGGCCGCGTCCAGCAGACGCCGGTCCACGGCCACCCGGTCCAGCTCCTCCTGCTTGGCGGCGAGCGCGGCTTCGCTCTCCGCGAGCGTCTCCCGGGCGGTGCGGGACTGCTCCTCCAGCCGGGGGAACCGGTCGGCGAAGTCGGCGGGGGCGAGCGGCCCCTCGGCCTCCAGCTCCGCGATCCGCCGCAACTGCTGCGCGCGTGCGTGCAGCGAGGGCAGCGCCTGGTGGAGAGCGGCCGTACGGGAGCGCTGCGCGCGGAGGTCCTTGAGCCGGTCCCGCAGCTCCTGCTCCCGCTGCTGCCGCTCTTCGAGGACGGCGACCTTCTGCTCGTAGTCCCTGGCGAGCAACTGGGCGTTCTTGGTCGTGCGCTCCAGGTCGGCGTACTCGCGCAGCTCCCGGTTGATGACCCGCTGCTGCCCCCGGGGCCGGAACAGCTCGTCGCGCTGCTCCTCCAGCTTGCTCAGCAGGGCTCCCAGGGCGCGGTCCGACCGTGCGGACAGCAGTGCCTCGCCGACCTCGCCGCCCCCGGCCAGCAGTTCGTCCCCGCCGCGGTGCAGCCCCTCGAGGGTGAGCGCGAACATGGCGCTGAAGGTGTCCCGGCTCACCCCGCCCAGCAGCCGCGACAGGACGCTCTCGTCCAGCGGCGTCTCGTCCGGCGCGGTCAGCGGGTTCTTGGCGCGTTTGCGGCGGACGAACTCCACGACGGTGCCGTCGTCGCCGCGGACCACGGCCCCCAGCCTCATGTCCCGCCTGTCGTGGACGAAGTCGTGGACGGTCCGGGTGTCGATCCCGTAGAACAACTGGTTCAGCGCGTACAGCGCGGTGCTCTTGCCCGCCTCGTTGGGACCGCAGACGATGTGGACCCCCGGGGCGCCCAGCGGCAGGGACAGGTCGGTGAACGGGCCGAAAGCCAGCAGGTCCAGGCGTTCCAGCCTCACCGCGGACTCCCCAGCTCGGCGGCCAGCAGCTCCACCGCCTCCGCGAGGAGGTCGCGTTGCAGGCTCGGGTCGCGCAGCTCGTCGCGCACCCGGGGAGGCAGCTTGGCCAGCAGCTCGGCCGACTCGACGATCTCGCTGACCTCCCGGGGGGAGGTGCCGAGCCGCTGCGCGGTCTGCCGCAGGTCGCGGACCAGCTCGTCCGCGTGGGCGGCGTCCAGGTGCTCCTCGGGGGGAGAGGTCTTCACGCGGAGCTTCTCCACCCAGGTGTCGGCGCGCTGCGCGGCATGGGAGCGCAGTTCGTGCAGCAGGCTCTCCTGGTCGCGGTGCAACTGCTCGTGGGCGTCCGTGGGCCCCTCGACCGTGACCCGCACCGCGTGGACGCGGTCGGGTTCGGTGTCCGCGGCGAGCTCCTTGTCGAGCTGCTCGGTCACCGCTCGGAACACGTCGGGGAGGTCGCGGGCCGCGCGGACGTCCACCCGCAGGTCGTGCCAGCGGGCGGCGGTGTCGAGGTCGTGGTGGCGCAGGTCGGCGACCCGGTGGCGCCCGTCCACGGTGACCAGCGTGCAGCCCTTGGCGCCGGCCTCGTTGGCGTGCCGCCCCTGGATGTTGCCGGGGAAGACCACCTTGACGTCGGCGTCGTACTCCACCCTGCGCTGGTGGACGTGGCCCAGCGCCCAGTACTCGTAGCCGTGGTCGACCAACTGGTCGACGCTGCAGGGGGCGTACGGCTCGTGCCCCTCCCGGCCGCTGAGCGCGGTGTGCAGCAGGCCCACGTTGAACAGGCCGGACCTCGGCTCGGGGTAGTGCGCGGCCAGGTTGTCCCGGACGTCCCGGCGGGCGAAGCCCTGGCCGTGGACGGCCAGGCCGCGCCGCTCGTCGACCGCCGTGTCCGGGCGGTCGGTGGGGAAGTAGTGCACGTTGCCGGGCAGGGAGAGCGTCAGCGTCCGCGTCATCGAGTTCTGCGCGTCGTGGTTGCCCGCGATCAGGTACACCGGGATGTCGGCGTCGTGCAGCCGCCCCATCTGCCGGGCGAAGAACAGCCCGGTGTTGTAGTCGGGCCAGTCCCCGTCGTAGACGTCCCCGGCGAGCAGGACCGCGGTGACCTCCTCGGCCAGCGCGAGGTCCACCAGGTTCTCCAGGGCGCGCCGGGTGGCGCCGCGCAACTGCTCGGCCGGTGCCCCCTCGTAGCGGGACAGTCCGCGCAGCGGACTGTCGACGTGCAGGTCGGCGGCGTGCAGCAGCTTCATGGCTCTCCTCCGGGGGAAGACGGAAGACAGCGGACCAGAATGCCACGGTCCCGCCCGCCGCGCAGCGGACTCGCGGAAACTCCCCGCGGGCGCGGGCGCCCGGCCCGTTTCGCGGGTGGGGAACGGAGGGGGCGGCGTATCCTGTCGGTCACCGGTCGACCACGGTCCGGCCGTGGACGGCCGTGCGCGCGCCCAACCCCCCGAACCCCCGAGAGCGTGGAGCGGAGATGGCCCAGAAGCTTCCCCGGTCGGTGCTGTGGCTCAGGATCCTGCTGTTCGTGGTCGCCGGACTGACCTTCGTGTTCTCGGCCGCGCTGTTCGTCCTGCTGGGAAGTTCGGCCGAAGCGTTCGGCCACGCGCTCTTCACCTCCCTGCCCGGGGCGGTGCAACTGCTGTGGGGGCTGTTCGTGCCCCGCGGGGGCAGGGCGGTCTTCTACGGCGTCCTCCTCACCGAGGTGCTGCTCGTCCTGCACACGCTGCTGACCCTGCCCGGGGAGGGCCGGATCGGCCAGCTCCTCTTCCCGGTGGCGATCCTGGCGCTGTTGAGCCGCCCCTCGGCCCGGAACTTCTTCCTCGCGAAGGACGACTGACCCGGTGTGGCCGGTTTCGGCCGTGGTCTGGGTCCTGGTTTGGGTCTGTGGGCCCTGTCGCGCTGTGACGGAAAGCGACTAGTTTCGTACGGTCCGCGCCTGCTGGTGGTGTGCGTGGTGGTCGGTGGCGGTCTGCGCGGGACGGTGGGCGGTGCTGAGGCGGATTCACGACCCG
>Ga0207864_1004004_pt1 | contig 11665 bp, 7 predicted proteins | sample HigsolmetaAR202D_FD_184834 | JGI IMG/M metagenome (GOLD analysis project Ga0207864, IMG submission 184834) | Ionic liquid and high solid enriched microbial communities from the Joint BioEnergy Institute, USA - AR20-2-D (SPAdes) (version 2) ...
GCGTGCACGCCTCATGAGTGGCGACACCGCTCTGTCCGAAGTCTGGAGCTACCAGCTGACCAATGACAAAGAATAGTCAACTTCCTGTCCCCGTCGAGGCTTATCTTCGGCAGCTGCCGTTCAACGATGATGAGCGGAATGCACTGGCCTCCCGCCTGTTGCAACAGCATCCGGTTCCTACAGTGGAGGATTTGCTGGCGCTGCTCGATGGGGGAGACGCGGGTTCGCTCGTGCCGGGTGCCGCTTCCCAGCGTGAGCGCCTTCGCTGGCAGTATGGCGGCCTGTTCGATGCAGCCGGTATCCTGAAGTCTGACGGGCGCGGCGCAGCGTGCATTCAATCGGCGCCCGACGTCCAGCGTACCTCCATGGTGCCCGAACCTTGGGTGCCCAACCCGGTCAAGCGCGCCTGGCTGCGCTGGCGCGGGAAGAAGCGTCAGCGGCATGCCGAGCGCCGTGCGCTGCGCACGCCCGTCGACGAAGGTGGCTGGCGCCACGTGGGGCACTGGCGACGCATGGCCTTGCTGGTGCTCGTAGCCCTGCAGACCATCGTGGCCACCTGGTACATGCGTAGCGTGTTGCCCTATCAGGGCGGTCAGTGGCTCGAGATCGCCATCCTGTTCCTGTTTGCCCTGCTGTTCGGCTGGGTATCCTCAGGATTCTGGACGGCGCTGGCCGGGTTCATGCAGCTGCTGCGCGGGCGCGACCGTTACAGCATCTCGGCCAACACGACCGGGCTCGAGTCGATCGCGGAGGGCGTGCGCGTCGCCATCGTCATGCCCATCTGCAACGAGGATGTACCACGGGTTATCGCGGGCCTGCGGGCGACGTTCGAATCAGTGCGACGCACGGGCAGGCTCGGGCATTTCGATTTCTTCATCCTGAGCGACAGCTACAACCCCGACATCTGCGTGGCCGAGCAGGCGGCGTGGGTGGAACTGTGCCGGGAAACCGGCGGGTTCGGCCGCATCTTCTACCGCCGCCGTCGCCGCCGGGTGAAACGCAAGAGCGGGAATATCGACGATTTCTGCCGCCGGTGGGGAGGCAGCTACCGCTACATGGTGGTGCTGGACGCCGACAGCGTGATGACAGGTGATTGTCTGGTGCGGCTGGTGCAGCTTATGGAAGCAAACCCTGAAGCGGGCATCATCCAGACGGCGCCGCGAGCAGCAGGCAAGGAAAGCCTGTATGCACGCATACAGCAGTTCGCCACTCGTGTGTACGGACCGCTGTTTACAGCAGGGCTGCACTACTGGCAGCTGGGCGAATCCCATTACTGGGGCCATAACGCCATCATACGGTTGAAGCCGTTCATCGACCACTGTGCCCTGGCACCGCTGCCGGGCAAAGGCGCGTTTGCCGGCGCCATCCTGTCGCATGACTTTGTCGAAGCGGCTCTGATGCGGCGCGCCGGGTGGGGGGTCTGGATCGCTTACGACCTGCCGGGCAGTTATGAAGAGCTGCCGCCCAACCTGCTGGATGAGCTCAAGCGTGACCAACGCTGGTGCCACGGCAACCTGATGAATTTCCGGCTCTTCCTCATAGACGGGGTGCATCCCGTGCACCGGGTGGTATTTCTCACCGGAGTCATGTCGTACCTGTCGGCTCCGCTGTGGTTCCTCTTTCTGGTGCTGTCCACCGCGTTGCTGGCCGTGCACACCCTGTTCGAGCCACAGTACTTCGTGGAACCGCGGCAGCTGTTCCCCATCTGGCCGCAATGGAATCCTGCCAAGGCCATCGCGCTGTTCACCACCACTGCTGTGCTGCTGTTCCTGCCCAAGGTGCTCAGCGTCATCTGGGTAGCACTGTACGACCCGAAACCCTACGGGGGCCGGCTGAAACTGTTTGCCAGCATGCTGCTGGAAGTGCTGTTCTCGATGCTGCTGGCACCGGTGCGCATGCTGTTCCACACCCGCTTCATCGTGTCCGCCTTCATGGGGTGGCAGGTGCAATGGACTTCTCCCTCTCGGGGCAATGATGAAACCGGCTGGATCGAGGCCATCCGCAACCACGGGTCGCAGACTCTGCTGGGCGTGACCTGGGGTGCGCTGGTCGGCTGGCTGAATCCCACCTTTCTCTGGTGGATGTCCCCCATCCTGATTTCACTGTTGCTGGTCATACCGGTCTCGGTGTTCTCCAGCCGGGTACGCCTGGGCCATCGCGCGAAACGCAACCGACTGTTCCGCATCCCTGAAGAGAGTTTCCCGCCACCGGAGTTGCGGGCGACCCGTCGCTACGAGCGGTGGTACCGTGAGTGGACCTATCCGGGTTTCGTGGAAGCCGTGGTGCATCCGGTGGTGAATGCGCTGGCTTGCGCCATGGCAACTGCGCGCCATGGTTTCAGCAGGCTGGTCGATGGGGGGCGGGAACAGCGGTTACATGCAGCATTGCAGTTGGGCCCGGACCGGCTCACGCCAGGGCAGAAGGTTCAGATTCTTGACGACCCTGTCGTATTGGCAAAGCTGCATTTCGCTGTGTGGCGAAGCGATGAACAGCGGGCGAAGTGGATGAAAAGGCAGGCATGATGGGCACGGCCCGGAGCAGGACGTCGTCACCCGGGTTGCGCCTGGAGGGAGCACTCTGTGGATCGTTTTCCGGGCAATTGTGTGATACTTTTGTTTCACACGGTCAGTTGTGTCTTTCTTCGTAACAATGTCATCTACGGATCAACCCGCTCGTTCTTCGGGCCACCTCAGCGGCGGCTGGCACGAAGCGCCTGGGGCTGACCGGCCGTTCATCCCGCCAGCAACCGTCGATACTGACGCCGGTACCCTGGTGCCCCGTGCCCGATGGCCCTGGGTGCTTGCGTTCCTGTGCGTCGCCGGCCTTCTCTGGATCTTCTTCGCGTACGACGCTCCGTCGTCGACCAATGGCCTGACCCCCCCTTCGCCGGAGTACTACGGCGCTGCTGCGCAGGCCAGCGCAATCGAAGCCCCCGACCGCGCCGGGGCCGTCGTGCCCAGGGTGCGCCGGGCAGGTTTCATCATGTCCCGGGTCGCACCTACTCCGGCTTCACCTTGGCTGGATGAACTGGCGAACAAGGTTCTGACACCGCCCGAAGAGCCGCTGGCCGATGTGGCGGAAACGCTTTCCCCGGAGTGGCGGGTATCCGTGCTGTCTGCCCGCGGCATACGTAGCGATTCGTCTGCTTTTGCAGGTCATGCCGCGGTTGCCAGCCTGCGCGACGACACACGCCAGCCACGTGCCTCCTGGCGTGTAGCACACGTGCCGGAGCCTACGCTTGCCGAGCGTCTGCAAGCCTGTGAGGGGCGCGGGCTGTTTGCCAGCGCGCGATGCCGCCTCGAGGTGTGCCACGCCTACGGCGAGAACGCGCCGGAATGCTCGTTCGATCCGACTCCTGCGCTGCCTTGAGTACGTGTTTCATGCCTGCCCTCGGGGGCGAACCTGTTCCTGCCGGGCTGTCGTTTTTCGGGGCCAGGCAAGGACGCTTCTCGTGCGCGGCCATCTGGTGCGGTATATAATCAACAGTTGATTAGCCGCATGTCCGTGTTTCTGGTGCGTTTCGCATTGCTTTTGCAACGTTCCATTTTTGAGCGACTCCACTATTTCCAATTCTGCTTCAACCTCAGCGCCTGCTGAGCGCGCTTCGGCCGAGCTTACCTTTGCTGATTTCGGGCTGCATTCCGACATCCTGCGGGCCTTGGTCGAGGCAGGTTATACGCATCCAACCCCCATTCAGGCTCAGGCGATTCCCGTTGTCCTGACGGGTCGTGACGTCATGGGGGCCGCACAAACCGGAACCGGGAAAACCGCAGCGTTCACGCTGCCGATCCTGCAACGCCTGCTGCCGTTGGCCAACGCCAGCGCTTCGCCGGCGCGCCATCCGGTGCGCGCGCTGATTCTCACACCCACGCGGGAACTGGCTGATCAGGTCGCGGAAAACGTCCGTCGTTACAGCCAGTACACGCTGCTACGTTCGGCGGTGGTATTCGGTGGTGTCGACATTCGCGCGCAAATCGACATCCTGCGCCGCGGCTGCGAAATCCTCATTGCCACGCCTGGTCGTCTGCTGGACCACGTCGAGCAGCGCACGGTCGATCTCGGCCAGGTTTCCATTTTCGTGCTCGATGAGGCCGACCGCATGCTCGACATGGGTTTCCTGCCCGATCTCGAGCGCATCAGCCGCCTGTTGCCGCCCACACGGCAGACGCTGCTCTTCTCGGCCACTTTCAGCAACGAGATTCGCAAGCTTGCCCGTGCCAATCTGCGTGAACCGGTAGAAATTGAAGTCGCGGCTCGCAATGCCACGGCCGATACGGTCACGCAGATCGCCTATCGCATTGCGTCCGATGCGAAGCGGGCGGCGGTAGCGCATCTCGTGAAGTCGCGCGGCCTGAAGCAGATCATCGTGTTCACCAATACCAAAATCGGTACCGCACGGCTGGCGCGGCAATTGAATACGGACGGTATCAAGGCGGAATCGATCCATGGCGACAAGTCGCAGATGGAGCGCATGAAGGCGCTTGAAGCCTTCAAGGCGGGTGAACTCGACGTGCTGGTGGCCACTGATGTCGCTGCGCGGGGGCTCGATATCGCCGGCGTGCCATGCGTCATCAACTACGACCTGCCATATAACGCGGAAGATTACGTACACCGCATCGGGCGCACTGGTCGGGCCGGAGCCTCTGGCGAAGCGATTTCGCTCTTCAGCGAAGAGGAAGAGAAACGCCTGCTCGACGTAGAAACGCTGATCGGGCGCAAGGTGCCACGCGGGGTGCTCGACGTGCCTGCGGCGTCGGTCGTGCGTCCCGCGCGGGTGCGTTCCGCGGAAGGCGAGCGGCCCCTGCCGCCGTCTCGAGCCCGGGAAGCTCACCGCGGGCGTCGGCCCGCCCTCCCGGCCGATGACATCTTCTACAAGCCCTACGAGCCTTCTGGAACAAGGGCGCCCGAGGCGGGTAGTCTGGTGCGCGAGCGGCCCACGCCCGCAGGGGGGGGCGGCAAGCGAGATGTCGGCGTCCTGCTAGGGGGCGGGCGCGGAAGGGCCGATTAGTTTCGTACGGCAAATCGCGCGTGACGGGTCCGACACGCGCGTGCCTGCGATCGGGTACCGTTCCCCTCGGAGGCGGCTACAATCGCTGCATGTCCGACGTTGCTGCTTCTTCTACCTTCGTTCATCTGCGCGTCCACACGGAGTTCTCCGTGTCGGACGGCATCGTCCGTATTCCCGACCTGCTGGCCCGAGTGGCCGAGTTCCGGCAGCCCGCCGTGGCGGTCACCGATCTGGCCAACGTCTTCGGGCTCGTGCGCTTCTACAAGACGGCGCGCGCGCGCGGCATCAAGCCGATCACGGGGTGCGACATCTGGCTCAGCAATGATACCGACCGCACCCAGCCCTACCGGCTGCTGCTGCTGGTGCGCAACCGCACGGGCTACCTCAATCTCTGTGAGCTGCTCACGCGCGCCTATCAGACCAACCAGTACCACGGAAGGGCCGAGGTACGCCGCGAATGGCTGGCAGAGCTCAACGACGGGCTGATCGTCCTGTCGGGCGGGCGCCATGGCGATGTCGGCATGGCCCTGCAAGCGGGCAACGAGAGTGCCGCAGAGCAGTTCGCCCGGTACTGGGGCGAGGTCTTCCCGGACGCCTATTATCTTGAACTGCAGCGCGCGGGTTTCGAAGGTGAGGAAGCGCTGGTGCGGGCCACCGCGCAATTGGCAGGTCGGCTAGGCCTGCCGGTCGTCGCAACACACCCGGTGCAGTTCCTGCGGCGCGAGGAGTTTCGCGCGCACGAAGCACGCGTGTGCATTGCCGAGGGCGAAACCCTGGCCAATCCGCGCCGGGTGCGGCACTTCACGGAAGATCAGTACCTGCTGTCCACCGAGGAGATGGCAGGGCGGTTCGCCGACATTCCGTCTGCGTTGCTCAATACGGTAGAAATCGCCAGGCGTTGCAATCTCGAGCTCGAACTGGGTCGGCCGCGGCTGCCCGACTTCCCCACGCCGAATGGCGTGTCGCTGGCAGAGTATCTCGTGCAGCTCTCCACCGAAGGGCTGGAGCGCCGCCTCATGCAGCTTTTCCCCGACGACAACGAGCGCCGTGAGCGCGAGCCCGAATACCGCGCGCGTCTCGAGCGCGAATGCAAGACCATCATCGAGATGGGTTTCCCAGGCTACTTCCTGATCGTGGCCGACTTCATCAACTGGGCCAAGAACAACGGGGTGCCTGTCGGGCCGGGGCGGGGGTCTGGTGCTGGCTCTCTCGTGGCCTTCTGTCTGGGTATTACCGATCTCGACCCGATACGCTACGACCTGCTGTTTGAACGCTTCCTCAACCCCGAACGCGTGTCGATGCCCGACTTCGATATCGACTTCTGCCAGGACAATCGCGATCGGGTCATCGAGTATGTGAAGCAGAAGTACGGCAGAGACGCCGTCAGCCAGATCGCCACCTTCGGTACCTTGGGCGCGAAGGCGGTGGTGCGCGATGCCGGTCGCGTGCTCGACATGCCTTATAGCTATTGCGACGGACTTTCGAAGCTGATTCCGCATAACCCGGCCGATCCCTGGAGCCTCGATCGGGCGCTTGAGCAGGAGCCCGCGTTCCGTGAACGCTACGAACAGGAAGAGGAGGCGCGCAATCTCATCGATCTTGCCAAGCAGCTGGAGGGCCTCACGCGAAACGTTGGCATGCATGCCGGGGGTGTGCTGATCGCGCCGGGCAAGCTTACCGACTTCTGCCCACTCTATTGCCAGCCGGGCCAGCCCGACGTCGCGGTCTCGCAGTACGACAAGGATGACGTTGAGGCCATCGGCCTGGTCAAGTTCGACTTTCTCGGACTGCGTAACCTGACCATCCTCGACTGGGCCGTGCGGTACGTGCGCCAGTTCAATCCGGGTATGGCCAATTTCGACCTGGCGCGTCTGAGCCTGGACGACCCCGAGACCTACGCGCTCCTGTCGGATGCCAACACGACGGCGGTGTTCCAGCTCGAATCGCGCGGCATGAAGGAGCTGCTGAAAAAGCTGCGCCCCAGCACTTTCGAAGACATCATTGCCGTGCTGGCACTGTACCGGCCTGGCCCTCTCGGTTCGGGCATGGTGGACGACTTCGTCAACCGCAAGCATGGCAGGGCGCGTGCCGAGTATTTCCATGAAGACCTGGAGCCGGTGCTCAAGAGTACCTACGGGGTGATCGTGTACCAGGAGCAGGTCATGCTCATCTCGCAGATCATCGGCGGGTACTCGCTAGGAGGAGCCGACCTGCTGCGCCGTGCCATGGGCAAGAAGAAGCCAGAAGAGATGGCGCTACACCGCGAGATTTTCCAGAAAGGTGCGAAGGAAAAGGGTTACGACCCGCAGCTTGCGACCACGCTGTTCGACCTCATGGAAAAGTTCGCCGAGTATGGCTTCAACAAGAGCCACACTGCGGCATACGCGCTCATTGCCTACCAGACCGCCTGGCTGAAGGCACATCACCCGGCCGAGTTCATGGCGGCTACCCTCTCGTCCGACATGGACGACACAGACAAGGTCCAGACATTCTGGAACGATACGGTGGCCAATGGTGTCACCGTGCTGCCGCCCGACATCAACGAATCGGAATACCGCTTTACGCCCGTGCACGACGAGTTCACCCAGCGCGGCTTGCCGCCGCGCACCATCCGGTACGGGCTCGGAGCCGTGAAGGGTACCGGGCAGGCAGCCATCGAGGCGATCCTGCGTGCACGGGCCGAGCGCCCGTTTACCGATCTGTTCGATTTCTGCAGCCGCATCGACCGGCATGTCGTGAACCGGCGCGCCATCGAGGCGCTGATCAAGGCGGGTGCGTTCGATCGGCTCGAACCGAACCGGGCCGCATTGCTGGCCACGCTGGGCACCGCACTCGAGGCAGCCGAACAGAAGGAACGCTCGGCGGCACAGGTGTCACTGTTCGGCGAAGGCGACCTGGCCGAGTCCGTCAGGTTCGAACTTGCGAGCGTTGCGCCCTGGGAGCCACGCGAAAAATTGATGCACGAAAAATCCGCGCTCGGCTTCTATTTCAGCGACCATCTGTTCAGCGCGTTCCGTGACGAGCTCCAGCGCATCGTCACCGCGCCCCTGTCCGGACTGCAGCCCTCACGCGACCTCCAGTGGTTTGCCGGCATCCTCACCGGCGTGCGCGTGCAGCTCACGCGGCGCGGGCGCATGGCGTTCGTGGTGCTCGACGACGGCACCGCCCAGGTCGAGGTGTCGGTCTTCAACGATCTGTTCGAGATGCACCGGGCAAGGTTGCGCGAGGATGAGTTGCTCATCGTGCAAGGCAAGGTAGCAAACGATGAGTACTCGGGCGGGGTGCGCGTCGTGGCCGAGGCGCTATACGACCTGCAGATGGCACGCGAGGCACGGGCACGGGCACTGCGCATACAGTTCAATGGCAATGCCGATGCGCGGCGCCTGCGCGAGGCACTGAACCCGTTCCGTGCCGCGCCCGAGAACGGCATCATGGGTACTCCGGTCATTGTGGAATATGTGCGCGATGATGCTTCCTGCGCGGTGCGCCTGAGTGACGAATGGCGCGTACGTGTGCCCGACGTACTCATCGAAAACCTGGTGCGGTGGGTGGGGGAATCAGGAGTTCAGCTCGAATATGATGGTATATATGGCCGATAGTCAGGGCATGCGATCCGTCATGCGCACCGCTTCGACCTTGCCGATTCTGATGTATCACCACGTTTCGCCCGCGGAAGGCTCGCTGACCACGACGCCGGCGCGGTTTGCGGGGCAGTTGCGTTGGCTGGCCGAGCACGGGTATCGTACGGTCGGGGCGGAGGAAGTCCGACAGTTCCTCTCCGGTCAGCCGCTCCCCGACAAGTCAATTGTCTTGACATTTGACGACGGGTATCTTGACAACTGGGTCTATGCGCATCCCGTCCTGAAGGAGTTCGGGATGAAGGCCCTGTTGTTCGTGATTACCGGCTGGGTGGGAACGGGCCCGGCACGCGCAAGCGCACGGCCTGGCGCCGCCTCCTGTCGCACTCCTTCGCATGCAGAGTGCAAACAGCTGGCGCAACGCGGTGAAACCGACGCGTTCATGATCCGCTGGAGCGAAGCCGAGGCCATGCAGCTTGCCGGCACTTTCGAAATCCACTCGCACACCCATACCCACACCCGCTGGGATCGCACCATCGCCGATCGTGCGCAGCGCCGGAGCGCCCTTGCGCAGGACCTGCACCGGTCCGTCGAAGCACTGAAGGAACGCCTGGGCGTACAGTCCGACCACCTGTGCTGGCCCGAAGGCTACTTTGATGAAGATTACGTCGAGGTGGCGGAATCGCTGGGCTTTCGTCACCTGTATACGACCGATCCGCGTGGGCACAACACGCCACATGCCGATCCTCGTCACCTGTTCCGAGTGTCGGTCAAGAACCGGGCCGGCTGGGTGTTCGGCCAGCGTGTCTGGCTGGCCCGCAACCAGCGCTGGGGCGGCCTCTACAATCGCTGGAAGAGCTGATGCTTTCCGTCATCGTCATCACCCGTAACGAAGCGGCCAACATTCGTGACTGCCTGGCTTCGGTGGCCTTTGCCGACGAGTGGATCGTCGTCGATTCGGGCAGTACCGATGGCACCGTGGAAATCGCGCGGGCGGCCGGTGCCCGGGTCGTCGAATCGCACGACTGGCCGGGGTTCGGACCGCAGAAGAACCGTGCGCTCGCGCATGCGCAAGGCGAATGGGTGCTGGCGATCGACGCTGACGAGCGGGTCACGCCCGAGCTCGCCGCCGAGATTCAGGCGGTACTCCGCGACCCGCAGCACGATGCGTACGCCATTCCGCGCCTTTCGAGTTTTTGCGGGCGATTCATTCGTCACAGCGGTTGGTGGCCCGACCACGTGGTACGGTTGTTCAGGCGCGACCGCGGCCGCTTCACCGACGTCGCAGTACACGAGAAAGTGCTGGTCGAGGGCTCGGTGGGCACATTGAATGCCCATTTCCTGCATTACACCTATCCCGACCTGGATTCGGCGCTGGCCAAGATGAACCGTTATTCAACCGATGCCGCACGCATGATGCACGTGCGCGGCAAACGGGCGGGGCTGGCTTCCGCGCTGGGTCACGCGACATGGACCTTCATTCGCATCTACATCCTGCGGCGCGGCTTCCTCGACGGCAAGCATGGGTTCGTGCTGGCGATGGTTGCGATGATGGGCAGTTTTGCCCGTTATGCGAAGCTGATGTTTCTGAACGAGAACGAAGGTACGGCAGGAGCGCCACCCGAACCGGCATTCAGGCAGGGCGATGAGAATCCTTGAGCTCAACCTCGAGCGTGGGTGGCGCGGCGGCGAGCGTCAAACCCTCTGGAGTGCGCAGTACTTCAACGATGCGGGCCATGCCACCACTATTGTCGCGCGCAAGGGCGAAGCGCTCGCACGACGTGCTGCAAAGGCCGGCCTGCCACTGATCGAAGTCGAGTCTTCCGCCGAGCTCATGCGCATGCTTGCCACCTCTGGCTCGGCCTTTGACATCCTGCATGCACAGACTGCCCAGACGCTGACAGCCTGCGTGCTGACGCGCTGGCTGCATGGCCGCCCGGTCGTCGTGACGCGCCGGGTGGCATTTCCCCTGGGGAGCCGGCTGACGCGGTTCAAGTATCGTCGGGCGACGCAAGTGATCGCCATCAGCCGGGCGGCTGCCAGCGCTTTGCAGGAGGCGGGCATCCGGCGTATCCAGGTCATCCCGTCGGCGGTTCGGCGCGTGGCGCCGAATCACGCGCGTGTGCAAGCATTTCGCGACCAGCACGGGTTGAACGGATACAGGGTCCTGGCCACCATGGGTGCACTGACGCCCGAGAAGGATCCGTGCACCATGATTGAGGCGATTCGTCAGTTGCGGCAGCTGCGCGATGATTTCCGCTTCGTGCATTTCGGGGAGGGTACCCTGCGGCCGCTGCTGGAAGCCCGGATTGCGGAGTACGGTCTGCAACAGTCCTACCTGCTGGTCGGCTTCCACGACAACGTGGAAGAGTTCTTCCCGATGCTCGACGGTTTCGTCATGAGTTCGCGGCAGGAAGGGCTCGGCAGCGCCGTGCTCGATGCGATGATGCATGGCGTTCCGGTGGTCTCGACGAATGCCGGAGGCCTGGCGGAAAGCCTGGGCGACGGGCGCGGCGTGCTGGTGCCGGCGGGCGATGCACCCGCTTTGGCCGCAGGCATCAGTCGGCTACTGGCGGACGACCACACCTCGCGGCAGGCGCGTGAAGAGATGATCGAGCAGGCGCAGGCCTGGGTGGAGCGTGAATGCAGTCTCGCCGCCATGGGAGAGCGCTATCTGCGCCTGTTCGAGACCATAGTTGCCGGGAGAAGGTTGCCATGAAGATTCTCTACACCAATTTCCACGCCGGACCCGGCATCGGCGGACATACCGTATACATCCAGCGCCTGGCGCAGGCCCTGGCCCCGAGGCACGAGATCGTGGTCGCCACTCCGGGAACCAGCGCGCTCCATCGGCTTGCCGGCGAGATCCCCGGCGTGACGGCGATCGCCCAGGAGTACCCCACGCGGGTACCGCAGATGCTGAAAGCACGGGGCCCGTTGCGCCGTCTCCTGTGCGATCGCGAGTTTGATCTCATCCATGTGAACGGCTCCTCCGATCATCGCCTGGCGCTGCTGGCAGCCATGGGGAGCAAGCGTCCCGCCATCGTCCTTACCAAGCACAACGATCTGCCCATTGGCA
>Ga0207864_1004009_pt1 | contig 11656 bp, 12 predicted proteins | sample HigsolmetaAR202D_FD_184834 | JGI IMG/M metagenome (GOLD analysis project Ga0207864, IMG submission 184834) | Ionic liquid and high solid enriched microbial communities from the Joint BioEnergy Institute, USA - AR20-2-D (SPAdes) (version 2) ...
CGGGCGCCCGGGCCTGCCCCCCGTCCCCGGCTCCGCCGTGCTCCCCTGCGGGCCGCGCCTGGACCGCTTCCGCCCCGTCCCCCGGGCCGAGGCGCGCGCGGCGCTCGGGCTCGACCCCGCGGGCCGCTACCTGTTCTTCCCCGCCGACCCGGCGCGCCCGGAGAAGCGCCACGACCGCGCCGCCGCGCTCGCCGCCGCCTGCGGCGCCGAGCTGCTGACCGGTGGCTCGATCGAGCCGGAGCGGATGGCGCTGTGGATGAACGCCGCCGCCGCGGTCGTCGTCACCTCCGACTACGAGGGCTTCGGGATGGCCGCGGTCGAGGCGCTCGCCTGCGAGGTCCCGGTCCTCTCCACCCCGGTCGGCGTCGCCCCGTACGCCCTGAGCGGGGTCGAGGGCTGCCTGTGCGCGCCCTTCGACGCCCGCCGCTGGGCCGCGGCCGCCGCCCCGCACCTCGACGCGCCCGACCCGCGCGTCGCCGGCGCCGCCCGCGCCGAGTCGCTCTCGGCGGAGCGGATGGCGGAGCGCCTGATCGCGGCGTACCGCGCCGTGGCCTCGAAGCGGTATTAGATTGAGCCGATGAGCGGCGATACCGGCGCGCAGGGAAACGAGTTCGCGATCGACGACGCCGAGCGGCGGCTGCAGGAGGCGATGGCGGCCGCAGCCGAGGCCGAGCGCCGCGCCGAGGCGGAGATCCGGGCGCTGGAAGAGGACCTCGAGCGGCACCGCGCCGAGGCGGAGCGGACGATCGAGGAGCTGAAGCGCAGCCACGCGGAGGAGCTGCGCCGCGAGCGGGAGGAGAAGGAGCGCGCGATCGCGGCCGCGGAGGCGCGGCTGAGCGAGATCGAGGCCCAGGCCGACGCCGCCGAGCGGCGGGTCGCCGAGGCCGAGCGCCGCACCCGCGAGGCGGAGGCCGAGGTGGCCGACGAGCGGGCGCGGGCGCGCGAAGGCGCGGCCGCCTGGCTGCGCGGGCAGCTCGAGTCATTGCGCCGAGAGGCTGAGGGGCGATAGCGGCGATCCGGCAGTACGACGTCGCCGTGGTCGGCGGCGGAGCGGCGGGGCTGTGGACGGCCCTGCGGGCGGCCGAGCTGGGGGGCCGCGTCTGCCTCGTCTCCCGCACCCCGCTCTCGCTCAGCGCCAGCTTCTGGGCCCAGGGCGGCCTGGCGGCGGCGCTGGAGCCCGACGACTCCCCCGAGGCCCACGCCGCCGACACGATCGCCGCCGGGCGCGGCCTCTGCCGCCCCTCCGCGGTGCGGGCGCTGGTCGAGGAGGCGCCGGCGATCGTCCGCGACCTGCAGGCGCGGGGGATCGTTCTCGACCTCGATCACGAAGGGCGCCTCGCGCTCGGCCTCGAGGGCGGCCACGCGGCGCGCCGCATCGTCCACGCCGGGGGCAGCCAGACGGGGCACGAGCTGACCTCGAAGCTGGCGGCGATGGTCGCCGCGCAGGAGCGGATCGAGGTGCTGGAGCGGACCTCGGCGACGGCACTGTGGAGCGACGGGGAGCGCTGCCACGGCGTGATCACCGACGCCGGCCCGATCGCCGCCCCCGCCTGCGTGCTGGCGACCGGCGGCGCGGCGGCGCTGTGGCGGCGCACCACCAACCCGCGCGGGGCGATCGGCGCCGGGATGGTGCTCGCCTCGGCGGCCGGCGCCGACCTCGCCGACCTCGAGTTCTGCCAGTTCCACCCCACCGCGCTCGCGCTGCCGGGGACGAAGTTCGACGGCGCCCTGATCACCGAGGCGATCCGCGGCGAGGGGGCGGCGCTGCTCGACGCCGCCGGCGAGCGGTTCACCGACGAGCTCGCTCCCCGCGACGCCGTCACGGCGGCGATCCTGAAGCAAATGCGCGCCGACGGCACCGACAGCGTGCGGCTCGACCTGCGCCGCATCGACCCCGCCCGCTTCCCCAACGTCTTCGCCTCGCTCGCCGAGGCCGGCCTGGACCCGCGCCGGGAGCCGGTTCCCGTCGCCCCGGCCGCCCACTACACGATGGGCGGGGTCGCCGTCGACCTCGACGGCCGCTCCTCGCTGCCGGGCCTGTACGCGGTCGGCGAGTGCGCCTGCACGGGGCTGCACGGCGCCAACCGGCTCGCCTCCAACTCGCTCAGCGAGTGCTTCGTCTTCGGCGCCCGCGCCGCCGCGGCGGCGCTCGGCGAGCCGCGCCCGTCGCGGCTGCCGGACCCGCCGCAGTGGCGCTTCGAGCCGCCCAGCGAGGAGACGCGCGACGCGGTCTGGCGGCGCGCCGGCCCGCTGCGCAACCCCGACGACCTCGCGGCGCTGATCTCCAACCCCTACCCGTTGGCCCGCCTGCTGGCCCGCAGCGCGATCAGCCGCCGCGAGTCGCGCGGCGGCCACCTGCGCGTCGACCACCCCGAGACCGACCCCGCCCTCGACGGCCTGCACGTCGTCGTCGGGCCCGACGGGGAGGCCCGCCGGGAGCGCTGGGAGTGATGCTGCTCGGGGTCGACGTCGGCGGGACCTTCACCGACGCCGTCCTGCTCGCCGACGGCGCCGTCCACAGCGCCAAGGTGCCGACCACGCCGGGCGAGGAGTCGCGCGGGGTGATGCGCGCGGTCGAGGAGGTGCTGGCCCGCGCCGGCGCCTCGCCCGGGCAGGTCGGGCACTTCGCCCACGGGATGACGGTGGGCACCAACGCGCTGCTGGAGGAACGCGGCGCCCGCACGGCGCTGATCGCCACGCGCGGCTTCGCCGACGTGATCGAGATCGGCCGTCAGGACCGTCCCCACCTCTACCGCCTCTGCGCCCCCAAGCCGCCGCCCCTCGTCCCCGCCGAGCTGCGCTTCGAGGCCGCCGAGCGGGTCGGGCCCGAGGGCGTGGTCGAGCCGCTGGCCGACGGCGAGCCGGAGCGGCTGGCCGGCCTGCTGCGCGAGGCGGGCGCCGAGTCGGTGGCGATCTGCCTGCTGTTCTCGTTCCGCGAGCCGGCGCACGAGCGTCGCCTCGCCGCCCGCCTGCGCGAGCTGCTGTCGGGCGTGCACGTCTCCGCCTCGCACGAGGTCCTGCCCCGCTTCCGCGAGTTCGAGCGCGCCTCGACCACGGTCATCGACGCCTACCTCAGCCCCCTGCTGGGCCGCTACCTGGGCCGCCTGCGCGAGGCCGCGGCAGCGGCTGGGCTGCCCGAACCGGTGGTGATGCGCTCCTCCGGCGGCGTCGCCCCGGCCGCCGAGGCGGCCCGCTCCGGGGCCTGGAGCGTGCTCTCCGGCCCGGCCGGGGGCGCCGTCGGCGCCGGGCTGCTGGCGCGCCTCAGCGGCGACGGCGACGCGCTCGGCTTCGACATGGGCGGCACCTCCTGCGACGTCTGCGTGATCGAAGGCGGCGCCGTGCGCCGCACCGACGGGCGCACGATCGCCGGCCGCCCGATCCAGCTGCCGATGGTCGACGTGCACACGGTCGGCGCCGGCGGCGGCTCGATCGGGTGGCGCGACAGCGGCGGCGCACTGCGGGTCGGGCCGCGCTCGGCGGGCGCCCGCCCGGGGCCGGCCTGCTACGGGCGCGGAGGCACCGAGCCGACCGTCACCGACGCCAACCTGCTGCTCGGCCGCCTCGCCCCCGGCTCGCGCCTGGCCGGCGACGTCGAGCTGGACGTCGAGGCGGCGGCGCGGGCCGTGGACCGCCTAGCCGCGGCGCTCGGCCTGGGGCGCGAGGAGGCCGCGGCCGGGATCGTCCGCGTCGCCAACCAGGAGATGGTGCGGGCGCTGCGCGTGGTCACGGTCGAGCGCGGGGTCGACCCGCGCCGCTTCGCGCTGCTGCCGTTCGGCGGCGCCGGGCCGATGCACGCGGCCGAGATCGCCGCCGAGCTGGACATCGCCACCATCCTCTGCCCGCGCTCCGGCGGCGTGCTCTCGGCGCTGGGGCTGTGCGCGTCGGACCGCCGCCGCGACACCGCCCGCACCGTGATGCTCTCCGGCGCCGAGCTGACCCGGGAGCGCGTCGCCGCCGAGGTGCGCGAGCTGCTGGCGGCGGCGGGCGAGCTGCCCGGCGGGCGGCCCGAGGCCCGCTACGGGATGCGCTACGCGGGGCAGGGGTTCGAGCTCGTCGTCCCCGGCCCGCTGGAGCCCGACCCGGCCGAGCTGGCGGCGGCCTTCGAGCGCGAGCACGAGCGCCGCTACGGCCACCGCGACCCGGACGGCGAGGTGGAGCTGGTCGACGTCCAGCTGGCGCTCGTCGCCTCCGGCCCCGAGCCGCGCCCACGCGCCGCCGCCGGGGCCCCGCGCGAGTCCTCGCGCCCGGTCTGGTTCGAGGGCGGCTGGGCGGAGGCGCGGGTTCTGCGCGGCGAGCCGCCCGCCGGGCTGCGCGCCGTGGGGCCGGTCGTCTTCGAGCTGCCGGAGACGACCTTGGTGCTGCCCGCTGGCTGGCGGGCAGAGGTCGACCGCCACGGCACCGTCGTCGCGCGCCGCGAGGGGGGCGCCTGATGGCCGCCCTGGACCCGATCACCCTGCAGGTGCTGCTCGGTGCCCTGCGCGCCGCCTGCGAGGAGATGGGCGCGACGCTGATCCGCTCCGCCTACTCGGCCAACATCAAGGAGCGCCGCGACTGCTCGACGGCGATCTTCGACGCCGCCGGCGAGCTGGTGATGCAGGCCGAGCACATCCCCGTCCACCTCGGCTCGATGCCGGACGCGGTCGCCGCGGTGCTGGGCGAGCGCCACGCACCCGGCGTCGACTGGATCCTCAACGACCCCTACCGCGGCGGCACCCACCTGCCGGACATCACCCTCGTCTCGCCCGCCTTCGTCGACGGCGAGCTGGTCGGGTTCGTCGCCAGTCGCGCCCACCACGCCGACGTCGGCGGGGCGACGCCGGCCGGGATGCCGGCCCGCTCGCGCAGCCTCGAGGAAGAGGGCGTGGTGATCCCACCGACGCGCGCCGACGCGGCGGAGCTGGAGCGCCTCGCCGGCATGATGCGCTCGCCGCGCCAGCGCCTCGCCGACCTGCGGGCGCAGGCGGCCGCCAACCGGGTCGGGCTGGCGCGCCTCGCCGAGCTGGCCGCCCGCCACGGGCGCGAGCTGTTGCAGCGGGGGATGGAGGAGGTGCTCGCCTACGCCGAGCGCCGTGCACGGGCAGCGATCGCCGCCCTGCCCGACGGCACCTGGACCGCCGAGGAGGCACTGGAGGACGACGCCGGGGGCGAGCCGCGCGACGCCCGCCTGCGCCTCACGGCGACGATCGCCGGCGAGCGGATCCGGCTCGACTTCACCGGCACCGACCCGCAGCTCGACGGCAACCTCAACTGCCCGCTCCCGGTGACCAAGTCGGCCGCCTTCTTCGCCCTCAAGGCGCTCACCGACCCCGACGGGCCGCCCTCGGCGGGCGCCTGGCGGCCGGTCGAGGTCGTCGCCCCGCCCGGCTGCCTGCTCAACGCCCGCTCGCCCGCCGCCGTCGCCGCCGGCAACGTCGAGACCTCCAGCCGCGTCGCCGACCTGGTGATCAAGGCCCTGGCCGGCGCGCTGCCCGTCCCCGCCCAGGGCCAGGGGACGATGAACAACCTCACCCTGGCCGGCGCGGGCTTCACCTACTACGAGACGCTGGGCGGCGGCCAGGGCGCCTGCCCCGACGCCGACGGCCCGAGCGCGATCCACGTCGCGATGTCGAACACGCTCAACACGCCGGTCGAGGCGCTGGAGAGCGAGTTCCCGCTCCGCGTCACGGAGCTGTCCCTGCGCCGCGGCAGCGGCGGCGACGGGGAGCGGCGCGGCGGCGACGGGATCGTGCGCGAGCTGGAAGCGCTGGCGCCGATGCGCTTCACGCTGATCGGCGAGCGGCGCCGCCACGCCCCGCGCGGCCGCGGCCGCGGGGGCGCCGGGGCGCCGGGGCGCAACCTCCTCAACGGCTCCCCGCTGCCCGGAAAGTGCGAAGGAGAGCTCCGCCCGGGGGACCGCCTGCGGGTCGAAACCCCGGGAGGTGGGGGAATCGCTTAGACACAGCGTTTTGCGTTTCGGCGCCGCTGCTCTAGAATGCGCGACCCTTGGCGGGTTTGCGCGGGTCTACGCCGGCCGCAACGCCGCCCGCCCTCAGACCCCTCGAAATCGACCTTTCAGGTAATCACTTCACATGCCGATCGCTCTCAAGGAATGGGCAGTCACCGTCCGCGCGCTCGCGGAGGGTGAGCAGCTGCTGACTCTTCGCAAGGGAGGCATCCGCGAGGAGAACAAGCACTTCGAGCTGGAGCACGACCGCTTCTTCCTCTACCCCACCTTCGACCACCAGCGCAACAACCTCGTCCGCGAGTCGCACCACCCGGAGCTGCGCCGCGCGCTCGAGGAGGGCGTCTGGCCGGACGAGGAACCGTCGCCCCACGAACTGCTTCAGGACGGCGGCATCCCGCAGCCGGACCGCGTGCGCCTGCGCGCCTGGGCGGAAGTCACCGACCACGTGACGATCACCGACCGGCGGGTGCTGGACGGGCTGTCCCCCTACTACATCTGGACCACCGACTACGCCGAAAAGCGGCTCAACTGGAAGCGGCGCCACCCGCTGCACATCCTGCTGCTGCGGGTGCACCGGATCCCGCGCCCGGTCACCGTGCGCGTGCGCGAGGAGTACCACGGCTGCCGCTCCTGGGTGGAGATCGACCGCGACCTGCCGTTCGAGGGCACGCCGGTGATGTCGGACGAGGAGTTCGACCGGGCGCGCTCGGAGATCCGCGAGGTCTGCGGCCTGGCCGAGCCGGCGCTGGTCTGACGGCGCCGGCTGGCGCCCGCCTCGCCTGCGCCGAGATGTGCGGAGCGCGTCGCGCGCGCGGCCCGGTCGGTCGGTCGCGCGCAGGCTCTAGCCTGGTGGCATGACCTGGGTCGAGACCGAGTCGCTCTCGTTCACGGCGCGCCACGACAGCGACGACTCGGGCTTCGCCGAGCGCACGCTGGACCGGCTGGAGACCCTGCGGCTGCGGCTCGAAGACCGCTTCGAGCGCGTCCCGGGCGAGGTCACGATCGTCGTCCACACCAGCCCCCTCTGGCTCACCCTCGCCCACCCGTTCCTGCCCGCCGCGCGCTGGTCGGCGGCGCCGGCCGGCCGCCGCTACCTGGCCGGCTGGGCGATGTCGACCGAGCTGCACGTGCTCAACGACCCGCACCTCGAACGGCGCGCCGCCGGCGAGGACTCGCTGGAGGCCCTGCGCGGCACCGCCGAGCGGCTCTACGCCCAGCTGGTGATCGCCGCCAACAACGACGCCCTGCCGCCCTCCTGGACCCCGCGCCGCTTCGCCCGCTACCTGCGCTGGGCCTGGCTGGTGGAAGGCGGCGCCCAGTACTTCGCCCGCCAGGTCGGCCTCTACCGCGCCGCGGTGATCCGCCGCCTGCGCGAGAGCGCCCGCCCCTCCTTCCCGCCCTCGCCCCGCGACGCCGTCATCCTCGGCGGCACGATCTTCGACCTGCTGGAGAACGAGCGCGGCCCCGAGGCCTGCGAGCGCCTCGTCGACCGCCTCCTCCCCGGCGGCCCCGAGGCGACCTTGGAAGACGCCTTCGAGGCCCGCTTCCGCGACATCGAGGCCGCCTGGCGCGACTACCTGCGGGAGATGACCCGCTCCCGCCCGCTGGAGATCAACTAGGCGCCCCTGGCCGCGGACACCGGTCGCCGCAGGGCGAGGCAGCCCTTCAGCTCTGCTGTCAGGCGACGGCGGCGAGGGGCGACTCCTTCCGAAAGGCAACGGATTTCGGAGGGAACGATGCGTCGCGCGATCCAGATCATCTCGCTGGTGCTCATGTTGGTGCTCGGCGTCCAGTCATGCGCCGTCTCGCTCGGGGGCTCGCTGAGCGAGGAGCTGAGCGAAACCGAGGCAGAGCGTCAGCAGGCCCAGGACATCTCGGGCGCCGGCGCGCTCGGGCTCCTGGTCGCCCTGCTGTGGCTGATCGCGGGCGCCCTGGCCACCGCCAGGCCGAAGGCCTCGGCATGGCTGTTCGGAATCGCCGCACCGATGTGCGCCCTGGGTGCCGCCAACGGGTTCACGGACCTGTGGATCTGGATGGTGGCTTCGCTCGCCTTTGCCGCGGCGAGCGGCCTGCAGGCGCGCAAGCACGCCCTCCGGCGGGCCACGGTCGAGGCGCCGCCGGCACCCGCGGCCGTCGATGAGGACGGTGACCCCGTCAGGTGACCAGGTAGAGCAGCCAGATCAGGGCGATCCCCGCCAGGGCGGCGACGCCGAACCAGAAGGCTTGCTTGGCGAGCGAGGCCTCGCCGCCGCGCAGGCGCTGTTGCGCCCACTCGCGTTCGGCCGCCGCCGGGTCGCCGCCGCCCGCGATCACGTCGGCGAGCAGCTCGCGCGCCCGCGGCGCCAGCGCGGCCTGGACCCAGATGTCGCGCGGGCCGGCGCCGAGGAAGTCGGGGTTGTCGAAGCCCATGCTGCGCTTCAGGACGCTCGGGATGCCCTCCTGCAACAGCAGCGCCTGCAGCATCTCGGCTTCCGCCTGGTTGCGCCCGAAGCCGACTTTGACCAGGCCCTCGCCGTCGCCGCCCCCGCCGCCGCCGTCCTCGTCGCCCCCGCCCGCGCCGCCGCGGCCCGCGTCGCGGGTCGGCAGTGTGGCGCTAGGTGACGACGAGCTCGACATCGGCGATCCTCAGGTCCTTCAAAAGGTACGCCTTCACGTCGGGCTCGTCCGGGTCCGCAAGGGAGATGATCACGTAGACCTGTTCCGGCCAGGCAACCGCCTGGTTGACGTCGGTCTGCGAGGGGTAGGCGGCGCTCTTGGTGTGGGAGTGGTAGATCCCGAGCAACTCGTCGCCGCCGCCTTCAATCGATTTCAAGGCGTCGTACTGGCCCTGCGGGTCCATCTCGTAGCGCAGCGGGCTGGCGGCGGCGTTCTTCACCCGCACCACCCCGGTTGCCTCCCCGTCGCGCCCGGCGATCATCCCGCAGCACTCGTTCGGCAGCTCCTCGCGCGCGTGCGCGACCATCTCGTCGACCAGCTGCCGGGGGATCGACACCTTCATCGGCGGCGAGGCTATCGAACCGCCCGCGGCCCACGGCACGAGGTTGAGCAAACCCCCGAGTATCGACGGTTACCTCAACCTCGCGAGGGAGCCTGCTACCACCAGACGGTGGAGTCGAGGTTCTCGATCTCCTCGATCGGCTTCGTGTAGACGCCGGAGGAGAGGTACTTCCAGCCGTCGTCGGGGACCAGGAAGACGACGTTGCCGCTCTCCAGCTCGCCCGCGATGCGAACCGCGATCGCGGCGATCGCGCCGGCCGAGACGCCGGCGAAGATCCCCTCCTCCTCGAGCAGCTTCTTCGTCCAGACGATCGCGTCGCGGTTGGAGACCATGATCTTGCGGTCCAACAGCGAGAGGTCGATGATCGGCGGGATGAAGCCGTCGTCGAGCGAGCGCAGCCCCTGCACCAGCTCCCCCTGCATCGGCTCGGCGGCGACGATCAGCGTCTCCGGGTTTTCCTCCTTCAGCCGCCGCCCGTTGCCCATCAGGGTGCCGCCCGTGCCCAGCCCGGCCACGAACGCGGTCACCTCGTCCAGCTCCTCGAGGATCTCCAGCGCCGTGCCGTTGTAGTGGGCGAGCGGGTTGGCCTCGTTCCCGTACTGGTAGGGCATGTAGTAGGCCGGGTCCTGCGCCATCTCCAGCGCCACCTCGACGGCGCCGTTGGAGCCCTTGGCGCCCTCCGAGTAGACGATCTCCGCCCCGTACATGCGCAGCAGCTGGGTGCGCTCCTCGGTCACGTTGTCGGGCATCACCACCTTCAGCGGATAGCCCTTGCGCCGGCAGATCATCGCCAGCGAGATGCCGGTGTTGCCGGAGGTGGGCTCGAGGATCGTCTGCCCCGGCTCGATCGCCCCTTCCGCCTCCGCCGCCTCGATCATCGACTTGGCGACGCGGTCCTTGACCGACCCGGTCGGGTTGCGGCCCTCCAGCTTCGCGTAGATCCGCACCTCTGGCTTGGGCGAGAGGCGCGGCAACTCGACCAGCGGCGTGTTGCCGATCGACTCGATGACGTTGCCGAAGCGTCCGCCGCAGGGTTTCTTGAGCAGTTCGTCGCGCAGCATGGCGAGCCCCGTTACTTCAGAAAGTGTAGCGATGGTTGCCGGGGCTCACGCCCGGGCAAAGCGGGAAACGCTCCGCCTAGCGGGCGCCGCCGGCCATCGCCGGCAGGATCACGACCGTGTCGCCGTCCTTGACCGCGGTCGAGAGGCCGTCCAGCACCCGCACGTCTTCGTCGTTGAGGTAGACGTTGACGTAGCGGTTCAACTCGCCGTCGGGGCCGAAGAGCTGCTCGGCGGTCTCCGGGTAGGCGTCGGTCAGCGAGCGCAGCACCTCGCCGACGTCGCCGCCGGCCGCCTCCACCTCGGGCTGGCCGCCGGTCTTCGGTCGCAGGACGGGTGGGATCCTCACGGTTGCCATCGTCGGGAACCTATCGAGTCGGGGGCCGCGACGGCGCCTAGCCGGCGCAGAACAGCTCGTAGTCGGGGAACTTGCCCATCTCCGACTCCGGGATCTCCGGCGCGTTCTCGCCGCAGATCGGGCACTCCGGGTCGCGCCGCACCTTCAGCTCGGTGAAGCGGGTGCTGAGCGCCTCGAAGAGCAGCAGCCGGCCGATCAGCGGCTCGCCGATCCCCATCACCAGCTTCAGCACCTCGTTCGCCTGCAGCAGGCCCATCGTGCCCGCCATCGCGCCGAGCACGCCGTTGGCCGAGCAACTGGGCGCCAGCTCGGCCGGGGGCGGGGTCGGGTACAGGCAGCGGTAGCACGGCCCCTCGTAGGGCACGAAGGTCGAGATCTGCCCGTCGAAGCTGAGGATCGAGGCCGAGACGACCGGCTTGCGCAGCCGCACCGAGGCGTCGTTGAGCAGGTAGCGGGTCGGGAAGTTGTCCGCCCCGTCGACGATCACGTCGTAGTCGCCGATGATGTCGAGGATGTTGTCGGCGGTCATCCGCCCCTGGTGCTCGATCACCTTCACGTCGGGGTTGAGCGCTTCGATCGTCAGCCGCGCCGATTCGGTCTTCGGCATCCCGACGCGCTCGGTGTTGTGGATCACCTGGCGCTGCAGGTTGGAGGCGTCGACCACGTCGTCGTCGACCAGCCCGATCGTGCCGATCCCGGCCGCGGCGAGGTAGAGCGCGGTCGGCGCCCCCAGGCCGCCGGCGCCGAGCAGCAGCACCTTGGCGTTGAGCATCTTGAGCTGGCCGTCGACGCCGACCTCGGGCAGCAGAATGTGGCGCGAGTAGCGGTCGCGCTGCTCGGGCGTCAGCCCCGAGGTGGAGACGACCGGCAGCCCCTGCTCCTGCCAGGCCACGATCCCGCCCGCCATCGAGGCGACGTTCTCGTAGCCCAGCTCCTGCAGCTGTTCGGCCGCCTTGTAGGAGCGGTTGCCGGTGCGGCAGTAGAGGATCGTGCGCGCCGACTTGTCGGGCGCCGCGGCGGCGATCTCGTCGGCGAGCAGGCCGGGCGGCACCAGCTTGCCGCCCTCGAGGTGCGCGTCCTGGTACTCGTGCGGCTCGCGGGTGTCGATCAGGACGACGTCCCCGGCTTCGATCTCCTGCGCCGCCTCGAACGGCTCGATCTCCTCGACCACTCGGACCTGCTCTGCACCACTCGCCATCTCTCGTGAAATCCCCTAATTCGGATCGGCTTTTACTTCAAAAAGTATAGCGAGCGGCGGGGCCGGGCCTCCCCGGCGCCCGCCGCGGGGGGCGGGGCGG
>Ga0207864_1004011_pt1 | contig 11655 bp, 10 predicted proteins | sample HigsolmetaAR202D_FD_184834 | JGI IMG/M metagenome (GOLD analysis project Ga0207864, IMG submission 184834) | Ionic liquid and high solid enriched microbial communities from the Joint BioEnergy Institute, USA - AR20-2-D (SPAdes) (version 2) ...
TGCGGCGGCGGCGCCGCCGCGACTGCGGGCGCGACCGGCCGAGCGCTCAAGCTCCGCGGCCACGGCCTCATCCGGGCCGGCTGCGGCGTGGGCGCGGTGCCAGGCGCGGCGGTCCGGATCGGCACCTGGCTCTGTCGCCTCCGCGAGCGCCCGGTGCACGTCGCGCCGTTGTGCTGCGGTCGCGGCGCGGTAGGCGGCCGAGCGCACCAGCGGGTGGCGGAACCGCACGCGTGCTCCGAGCTCGAGCAGGCCGCTCGCCTCGGCAGGAGCACCAGCCCCCGCAGCGATCCCGAGCAGCTCTGCGGCGCGCCACAGCAGCGTCACGTCACCGACCGGCTCGGCGGCGGCGGCCAGCACGAGCAGCTGGGTCGCAGCAGGCAGCTCCGAGAGGCGGCGCTGGAAGCTCTGCTCGATCCGGTTCTCCAGCGGGGCCGCGTCCGGCAGCGCGTAGCCCCCGGCCAGCTCCGCTGCCGTCAGTCCGCGGGGCAGCTCCAGCAGCGCCAGCGGGTTCCCGAGGGTCTCGGCGATGATCCTGTCCCGCACGCGGACGTCCAGGCGCCCGGGGACCGCCGCCTCCAGCAGCGCCTGCGCGTCGATGCGGCTCAGCGCCTCCACGTCCAGCCGTGGAAGGCCCGCGAGCTCGTGGTCGGCGAGCGGCTCACGGACAGCGAAGACCAAGCCGATCGGTTCCGCGAGCAGCCGCCGTGCGACGAAGGCGAGGATCTGCGCTGAGACGCGGTCGAGCCACTGCGCGTCGTCGATCACGCACAGAAGAGGTCGCTCCTCGGCGGCCTCCGACAGCAGCCCCAAGACCCCCAGGCTCACCAGGAACCGGTCCGGCGGCTCGAGCGCGGTCACGCCGAAGGCGCTCTGCAACGCCTCCCGTTGCGGGGAGGGCAGGTGGTCGAGCCGGTCGAGCAGCGGGCCGCACAGCTGGTGGATCCCCGCGAAGGCCAGCTCCATCTCCGACTCGATGCCCGCCAGGTGCGCGATGCGACAGCCGGTCGCACGCGCCACCAGGTGGTCGAGCAGGGCCGTCTTGCCGATCCCGGGCTCGCCGCGGACGACCAGGGCTCGGCTGCGGTCGGCCCGCACGTCGTCGAGCAGCCGCTCGAGGGCGTCGCACTCGCGGCGCCGACCGCGCAAGCTCGCCGGACGAGCGTCGGGCATGGCACCGCCCCAGGGCCGCGGAAGGGTCTCCCACCCGCAGCCTATCCCAACGCGCGGCCGCCGGGCGGGCCCAGACCCGCCCGGCAGGGGTCCACACGATCCGGTCAGCGCCGCCGGATCGCGGCGACGTCCAGGACCAGTGTCACCGTGTCGCCCACCAGCACGCCGCCGGCCTCGAGCGCCGCGTTCCAGGTCAACCCCCAGTCCCTGCGGTTGACGGTCGCGGTGCCCTCGAAGCCGATGCGCTCGTGGCCGGAGGGATCCGTCGCGGCGCCGGTGTGCTCCACGGCGATGGTGACGGGGTTGGTCGTGCCCCTGATCGTGAGGTCGCCGGTGAGCCGGTAGCGGTGGTCGCCGACCTGCTCGATGGCCGTGGAGGCGAACACGATCTCGGGGTGGTGCTCCGTGTCGAAGAAGTCGCCGCTGCGCAGGTGCGCGTCACGGGTCGTGTTGTGCGTGTCGACGCTGGCGGCGTCGATGGTCACCTGCGCGGTCGACCGCGACGGCTCCTCGGCGTCGACGACGATCGTGCCGCGGACCTCGCCGAAGGTGCCGCGGACCTTGGTGATCATCGCGTGACGGGCGACGAACCCGATGCTGGAGTGCCCGGGGTCGAGGGCGTACGTGCCGGACAGGGTGGCGGCGGTCAGCGTCGTCATCGCGACGCCGACCACGCGGCGAAGCTGGTCTCGGCGATGCGAGCGCCCTCGTCGGGGACCAGGGTCCGCGCCCGCAGGCGTGCGCCGAAGTAGCGGGCGTCCGGGTCGGTGACGACCTGTCGCGGGTCGCCGCTGGCCCCGAGGGCGCGGCGGACGAGCTCGTCGAGGCGGAACTGCTCGGGCCCGGCGACCTCGACCGTGCCGTTGACGGGCGCGCCGACGGCGACCTCACCGACGGCTCGGGCCACGTCGTCGGCCGCCATCGGCTGGATCAGGACCGGCGGCAGGCGCACGGTGCCGCCGTCGGTGGCGTCGTCCGCGATGCGCCGGATGAACTCGAAGAACTGGGTGGCGTGCACGATCGAGCAGGGGATCGACGAGCTCGTGATCAGCTTCTCCTGGGCCAGCTTGGCGCGGAAGTAGCCGCTCTCGGTGAGGCGTTGGGTGCCGACGACCGACAGCGCGACGTGGTGGCTCACGCCTGCGGCCGCTTCGGCGTCCAGCAGGTGGCGTGTCGACGTCTCGAAGAACTCCAGCACCGCGGCCTCGTCGAAGGAGGGGGAGTTGGACACGTCGACGACCGTGTCGGCCCCGGTCAGCGCCTGGCTCAGGCCCGTGCCGGTGATGGTGTCGACGCCGGTGTCGGGCGAGGCCGGGGTGACCTGGTGGCCGTGCTCGCGAAGGGTCGCGACGAGCTTCGAGCCGATCAGTCCGGTCCCGCCGATGACGACGATGCGCATGGTGGATCCTCTCTGGTCTGTGGGAGTCCGCCGACCGGTGCTCAGCTGCCCAGGAAGGACAGGAGGTCGGCGTTGACCTGGTCCTGGTGGGTGACCGTCATGCCGTGGGGGGCGCCGGGGTAGAAGAGGTCCTTGGCGTCGGGGATGAGCCGCGCCGACCTCCTGCCGGTGATGTCGATGGGCACGATCTGGTCGTCCTCGCCGTGCAGCACCAGCGTCGGGACGTCGAACGCCTCGAGGTCGGCGCTGAAGTCGGTCTCCGAGAAGGCCCGGACGCACTCGTGGGTGCTCTTGAGCCCGACCTGCATGCACATCAGCCAGAAGTGGTCGAGCACGGCTTGGGGGACGTCGGCACCGGGCCGGTTCGCCCCGTAGAAGGGGATGGCGAAGTCCCGGTAGAAGGAGGCCCGGTCCGCCGCCAGGGCTGTGCGCAGGCCGTCGAAGACGTCGAGCGGCAGGCCGTCGGGGTTCGCGGGCGTCTGCAGCAGCAGCGGCGGCACAGCGGAGATCAGCACCGCCCTGGCCACGCGCGAGGTGCCGTGGCGGCCGATGTAGCGCGCGACCTCACCGCCGCCCGTGGAATGCCCCACGAGCGTGACGTCCTGGAGGTCCAGCGTCTCGATCAGCGCGGCCAGGTCGTCGGCGTAGCGGTCCATGGTGTTGCCGTTCGAGGGCTGACCCGAGCGCCCGTGCCCGCGCCGGTCGTGGGCGATGACGCGGAAGCCGCGCTGGGCCAGGAACAGCATCTGGCCGTCCCACGCGTCGGCGTTGAGCGGCCAACCGTGGGAGAAGGTGACGACGGGGCCCTCGCCCCAGTCCTTGTAGTAGAGCTCGGTGCCGTCGTGGGTGGTGATGGTGCTCACGTGCGCCTCCTTCGTCTCGGACGTGCTGACGAGCGCACGCTGGCACCGGCGGCAGGCCGGTCGCGTCAGTCGAACACCCCAGCCGTGTCCCCGGGCCGGCCCCCTGGGGACACGGGGCCGGGCGAGGAGGGCTGCCGCGGCCCCTGCTGGCCTCAGCCGGCGGCGCGGGAGCCCGGGCGGGCCAGGGCGCGGGCCAGGAAGTCCTCCAGCACCGGCACGAGCAGGTCGGGCCGCTCCATCTGCACGGCGTGGCCGGCGCCGGGGGCGATGAACAGCTCGGCGCCGGGGATGCAGCGGGCCAGGTGGCGGGCCTCGTCGACGTGCTGCACGCGGTCGCTGTCGCCGTGGCAGATCAGCGTCGGGCAGGTGATGCGCGCGAGGTCCTCGGCGGGGATGGCGAGGTTGGTGGCCCAGTCGTGGGCCAGCGCGCTGCGGATCTCCCGCCAGTAGTCCGGTCCGGTGCCGACGGCGTGGACGATGCTGGTCAGCTCCTCCGGCCACGGGCCCGAGGTGATCTTGGCGACGCGGCTGGCGTCGCCGCGGGCGGCGGCGCCGATCGTGACCAGGGCCGTGGCCAGCCACGGCTGGCGCACGAGCAGCTTGAGCAGGGCGTTGCCGCCGACGCTGAAGCCGACCAGCGCGGCACGCGGCACGCCGGCGTGGCGCAGGACGTGCTGCAGGTCCATGCCGAAGCGCACCATGGCCAGCGGTCCGCCGTGGTTGACCGACTCGCCGTGGCCGCGCAGGTCGAAGGTGATGACGCGGTAGCGGCGGGCCAACGGCTCGACGACCGCGGCCCAGTCGACCGCTGCCACGCCGGTGCCGCCGTGCACGAGCACGACAGGCGCGCCGACGCCGACCTCGCGCACGGCGATCCGCCCGAACGGCACCGGGACCACGGTCTTCATCAGCGGCTCCGTCGTCGCCCGGCGATCCGCAGGCCAGCCGGGTTTCCACCAAACGATCGGTAGATTACACTCAGGCTCACTGTGTTGGGAGGGAGTCGGGAGTGACGACCACGCGGCCGGTGGGGGACGTCGAGGGCCTCCTGCGCCGGCAGATCGCCCACTGCCTCAAGGGGGCGTTCTACCGCCAGCGCAGCGAGGAGCTCGGCGTCGACCTGACCAAGGTGCGCACGCTGGAGGACCTGCGCGAGCTGCCCGTGTTCGTCACCCCGGACCTGCACCGCAAGGCCCAGGAGGAGTCGCTGCGCACCGAGGGGCACCCGTTCGGGACGTTCCTCTGCGTGCGGCCCGACGAGGTCGTGGCGGTGTCGTCGACCTCGGGGACCACCGGGGAGCCGACCTTCTACCCGTTCACCCGCCGGGACGTGGAGATCACCGACACCCTGTGGATCCGCGCGCTGCGCTTCATCGGCGTGCGCCCCGGCGACGTCGTGCTGCAGGGCTTCGGGCTGTCGATGTACCTGGCGGGCATCCCGCTGGTGCGGGCGCTCGAGCGCATGGGCGCCACACCGGTGCCGGTCGGCGCTGAGGCCGGGACCGAGAAGCTGCTGCGCATGGCGCGCCTGGTCAAGCCACGGGTCCTGGCCTGCACCCCCAGCTACGCGTCCTACCTGCTGGAGAAGGTCCCCGAGGTGCTCGGCGTGCAGGCCCGCGACCTCGGCGTGGAGATCATCATGTGCGCCGGCGAGCCCGGCGCCGGCCTGCCCGAGGTCCGCGAGAAGCTGGAGGAGGGCTGGGGCGCGTCGGTCCACGACGTCCTCGGCGGCGCCCACGGGATCATCATGGCCTCCGGCCCCGGCGAGTACGTCGGCATGCACGTGCTCTCCGACGACTACTCGGTGACGACCGACCTGGTCGACCCCGCCACCAAGGAGCCGATCGACGTCGTCGACGGCGCCATCGGCGAGCGGGTCAAGACGTCGCTGGAGTGGGGGGCCGCCCCGCCGCTGCGCTACTCGGTCGGCGACATCTACCAGGTCTTCACCGAGCCGCTGCCGGGCCTGCCGCCGGGGCCGCGCGTCAAGGTCTTGGGCCGGGTCGACGACCTGCTCATCGTCAAGGGCGTGAAGCTGTACCCGGCCGCGGTGCAAGACGTCATCAGCAGCTTCGTTCCCGACACCACCGGCGAGCTGCGCATCGTCCTGGACGGCCCGCCGCCGCGCGTGACGCCACCGCTGCGGCTCAAGGTCGAGCACGGGCCGGGCGTGGCCGCCGACGACCTCGAGGGCCTGCGTCGTCGCCTGGTCCAGGCGATGCACGACCGGCTCACCGTGCGGCCCGAGGTGGAGCTGGTGCCGCCCGGGAGCCTGCCGCGCTCGACCCACAAGACGCGACTGATCGAGGTCACCCCGTCCGAGACCGCCCATCCCACGCCTTCGCGTGACGTGCCAGGAAAGGAGCCCGCATGAGCGGGGCCATCGACGTCTGGTGCAACCTCTTCACCGAGGAGGGCATCAGGATCGTGTTCACGGAGAACCCCGAGGTCTCGTTCACCATGGGCCAGCAGTGGGGGCGCTCCCACCTCATGGTCGGCTACGAGCCCGAGGAGATGTTCGAGCGCATGGACGCCAACGGCGTCGAGCGCGTGGTGATCCCTGCGCTCAAGCAGTACCTGTTCCGCACCCGCGAGCTCGTGTCGGTGCCGTGGCAGAGCGTGGCCAAGCTGATCGAGCGCTACCCGGACCGGGTCTCGGGGCTGTTCGGCTTCGACCCGTGGGACGGGATGAAGGGCGTCAAGGAGTTCGAGACCGCCGTGCGCGACTACGGCTTCGTGGGCGGTCACGTGCACCCGTTCGGCTTCGACACGCCGGTCAACCACGCCCGCTGGTACCCCTTCTACGCGAAGGCGGCCGAGCTCGGCGTGCCCGTCGAGTTCCAGCTGGGCCACTCCGCCGAGTTCATGCCCTCCGCGCACGGGCGGCCGATCCTCATCGACGAGGTCGCGATCTACTTCCCCGAGCTGAAGCTCATCGGCGCCCACCAGGCCTGGCCGTGGGTCGAGGAGATGATCGCGATGGCCTGGAAGCACCCCAACGTCTACGTCGCGCTGTCGGGGCACGCACCCAAGTACTGGGACCCGAAGATGGTGCGCTTCCTCAACTCGCGCGGCATGGGCAAGGTGCTGTGGGGCACCGACTACCCGCTGATCCAGCACGACGAGAGCCTGTCGCAGATCGAGGAGCTGAACCTCAAGCCGGAGGCGAAGCGGCTGCTGCTGCGGGAGGCGGCCCTCGAGGTCTTCGACTTCCCGACCTGATGGACGTCTTCCGCGTCGAGCGCGACGACGACGGCGTCGCGCTCGTGCGCTTCGACCACCCGCCGGTCAACGCCCTCGGCTACGACGTCTACGAGGCGCTGTCGCTGCTGCTCGACGAGCTGGAGAGCGACGACGCCGTGCGCGTGCTGGTGTTCGCCAGCGCCCACGACCGCATCTTCGTGTCCGGCGCCGACATCAAGGACATGCCCCACTACGACCGGCGCCGCGGCGCGACCGCCCGCAAGGTCGACACCGTGCACGCGACCTTCCTGCGGCTGCAGCGGTTCGGCAAGCCCACCGTGGCGGCGATCTGCGGCCACGCGCTCGGGGGCGGCTGCGAGCTCGCGCTGTGCTTCGACTTCCGCTACATGGCGGAGGGCCCCGCGCGCATCGGGCTGCCCGAGATCGGCCTCGGCATCGTCCCCGGCGGCGGCGGCACGCAGCGCCTGGCGCGGCTCGTGGGGCGCGCGGCGGCCACCGAGCTGCTCATGCTGGGGCGCCGTCTCAGCGCCGGCGAGGCCGCCGCCATCGGCCTCGTCCACGAGGCCTGCCCCGACGCCGCCGCCACCGAGGCGCGCGCCCTCCAGGTCGCCCGCGAGCTCGCCCAGCAGGCGCCGGTGGCGCTGCGCCTGATCAAGCGCGCCCTCAACGACGGCGTCGACGGCGACCTGGTCAGGGGGCTGGCGGTCGAGCGCGAGGCCGTCATCGAGGCGCTCGCGACCCGCGACGCGCGCGAGGGCGCGGCGGCGTTCCTGGAGAAGCGGCCGCCCCGCTTCACCGGACAGTAGGAGGAGGACCGCATGGACGTCGAGGTCGGCACCCCGATCCCCGCGTGGACGGTGGAGTCGGTCGACACCGAGAAGATGAAGACCATGGCCGCGCTGCTGCGCGACCCCAACCCGATCCACTGGGACGTCGACGCGGTCCGCAGCCTCGGCATGGGTGACAAGGTCATCAACCAGGGCCCGACGAACATGGCCTATGTGCTCAACATGCTGATCAGCTGGTTGGGCGACCCCGCGTGCGTGCGCCGCATCACCGTGCGCTTCCTGGCCAACGTGCTCGGCGGCGACTCTGTCGTCGCGGCGGGGCGGGTGACGGGCCTGCGCGAGGAGGGCGGCGAGCGCCTCGCCGACTGCGAGGTGTGGCTGGAGCGGGCCGACGGGCAGCGGGTGCTGGCGGGGACGGCGACGGTCGCGCTGCCGCAGGCCGCCGCGGCTTGACAGGCGCCGGCGGGCGGGCCACGCTCCAGCCATCTCCTCAACCGACCGTTTGGTAGAGAGGTCGTCATGTCGTCGTACGACGTCATCGTCATCGGCGCCGGCGCCGCGGGCCTGTCGGCCGCCGCGCTGCTGGCCACCGAGGGCAAGCGCGTGCTGGTGCTGGAGCGCTCCCCGTACCTCGGCGGGCGCGGCATGGCGACCGACGACGAGGGCTACCAGCTCAACCTCGGCGCCCACCTCATGGAGGACTCCGGCTCCGGCCTGACCCGCATCATGCGGCACGTCGGCAAGGAGCTCGTCCACGGGCCCAGCAACACCGACATGCCGGTGTGGGACCACGAGACCGGGAGGTGGGGCTCGATCCGCGACCGCTACAGCGGCAACAAGGCGGAGCTGAAGAAGGTCATCAAGATCCTCACCGAGACGCCCTACGAGGAGCTCGAGCGCTGGGACGCGCGCCCGCAGCGCGAGTGGCTGCTGCAGCACACGCGCGACCAGGGCGTCATCGACCTCTTCGAGTTCATCACCGTGCTCGAGTGCATGACCGAGGAGTGGTACGACCACTCCGCCAGCGACAACCTCTGGGTCCGCAAGATGCACCTCGAGGAGAAGCGCACCACGGCGTACTCCTTCTGGCCGGCGCAGGGCTGGGACGGGATGTTCCGCGACCTGCGCGACGCCGTGGTCGAGCACGGCGGCGAGGTGCGGCTCGGCACCCCGGTCAGCCGCGTCCTCATCGAGGGCGGCGAGGTCAAGGGCGTGGCCCTGCCGCGCCCCGACGCGGTGCTGCCCAACGAGATCTTCCACGAGGAGGTCGTCGAGGCGCCCGTGGTGGTGTCGACGCTGCCGGTGTGGAACGTCCTGCAGGTCGTGCCGGAGGTCCACCTGCCCGACTGGTACGTGGGCCAGATCCGCTACCTGGCCCAGGACCGCTTCCGCATCGCCTGGGCCGGCCTGTACCTTGCCACCGAGGAGCCGGTGCCGGTGATCGACCGCCGCGAGATCGCCACCTGGCTGCACGCCCCCACCTCGCGGGCCTCCGGCTTCATGTTCGAGATGTCGGCGCTGGACCCCACCACCGCGCCGGAGGGCAAGCACCTGTACGTGCTCGGGGCGATGCTGCACGGCTGGCAGCGCCACCGCGACGTCGAGTTCGTGCGGCGCAAGTTCATGGAGTTCGAGCGCGACGTCGAGATCATGTGGCCGGGCCTGGCCAAGGCGGTGTTCAAGCGCCGCCACTACGTCTGCGACCCGTCCTTCGGGGTCATCCAGAAGCCCGGGCTGGTGGGCCGGTTCCGGCCGCACTGGCGTGCTCCCAACGTCGACGGGCTGTACTTCGCCAGCGAGACGTTCCTGTCGCGCGGCATCGGCGTCGACCGCGCCGCGCGCGCCGGGCTGACCGTCGCCGAGGACATCCTCGGCCGGCGCCTGTGGCCGCTGGACGAGGGCTGGCGCTACTAGCGAGCGGGCAGGAGCGCGCGGATGGACATCGAGCTGGGCGTCCCCGGCCAGATCATGCCGCCGGCCGACAAGGCCATCACCTTCGCGCAGCGGGCGGAGGCCGACGGCTTCGAGGCGGTGTGGTGGCCCGACCACCTCATGAACTGGTTCCCCGACTCGATCTGGACCGAGGACATCACGCCGCTGGCGCGCTACCAGCACGTCCACACCCACTTCGACCCGCTGATCATGATGGGCGTGGTCGGCTCGCACACCCAGCGCCTGCGGGTCGGCGTGGTCGTCACCGACCTCGTGCGCCGCAACCCGGCGATGGCCGCCAACGAGATCCTCACCCTCGACCACGTCACGCGGGGGCGGGCGATCCTGGGGCTGGGCAGCGGCGAGCGGCTCAACATCACCCCCTACGGCATGGCCTTCGACAAGCCCGTGTCGCGCTTGGAGGAGGGGTTGGACGTCATGCGTCTGCTGATGACGTCCGACACGCCGGTCGACTACGACGGCGAGCACTTCACGCTGCGCAAGGCGGCGCTGGGGCTGCGGCCGTACGGCGACCGGCTGCCGCCGATCTGGCTGGCCGCGCACGGCCCGCGGATGCTGGCGCTGACGGGCCGCAAGGGCGACGGCTGGCTGCCCACGAAGATGTCGGTCGAGGAGTACGCCCGCTCGCTGGCGGCGATCCGCGAGGCCGCCCGCGAGGCAGGGCGCGACCCCGACGCGATCACGCCCGGCATGCTCGGCTACGTGCTGGTGGGGCCCGACGAGGAGACCGTCGAGCGGATGACCCAGCAGCCGCTCACGCGGATGCTGTGCATCCTGCTGCCCAGCCAGGTGTACCGGAACCTCGGGCTGGAGCCGCCCCTGCAGGCCAGCTCCGGGTTCCACGGCTTCATCCCCACCACCGTCGACCGCGCCGAGGCCGAGCGGATCATCGCGGCGATCCCGCCGCGCGTGGTGCGCTACTACGCCTTCGCGGGCACGCCCGAGCAGATCGTCGAGGAGATCGCCGCCTACCACGCCCGGGGGCTGCGCCACATGGTGCTGTGGAACATCACCGCGTTCGGCGACCCCTCCCTGGCCGGCTACTCCTTCCAGGCCCTGCGCGACATCCGCAAGGCGCTGCTGGCGCGCTGACGCCGCCGGACCCTCGCGCGATCCGCGCTGCGGGGGCTGGTCGCCGCCCGCCCCCCGCGCTACGATGCTGCCAAACGGTCGTTTGGTAGAGAGAGCCGCTCGAGCCGCCCAGGGGAGGACCGCCGTGGACTTCGCGTTGACCGAGGAGCAGGAGGCGTTCCGCAAGACGGTCCGTGAGTGGACCGAGCGGGAGTGCCCCAAGGAGAAGGCCCTGGAGCTCGAGCAGCAGGAGTTCCAATACCCCCACGAGCTGTTCGACAAGATGGCCGAGGCCGGCTTCCACGCGGTCGGCATCCCCGAGGAGTACGGCGGCGCCGGCGGCGACGTGGTCGACCAGGCCCTCCTCATCCGCGAGCTGGCGCGCACCCTCGCCGGCATCGCCTGGATCTGGGGCATCAACTCCTTCGCCGGCGGCAAGTCCGTGGGCCTGTACGGCACCGAGGAGCAGAAGCGGCGCTTCCTACCCGAGCTGGCCGAGGGCAAGCTCAAGTTCGCGATCGCCGTCACCGAGCCTTCGGGCGGCACCGACCTGCTCGGCGCGATGAAGACCACCGCGCAGAAGGTCGACGGCGGCTGGGTCATCAACGGGCAGAAGATCTGGTCGACCCAAGCCCACGTCGCCGACTACCTGCTCGTGCTCGCCCGCAGCGACAAGAACGTGGAGAAGAAGACCCTGGGCACCACCACGTTCCTGGTGCCGGGCAAGGCCGAGGGCGTCGAGACGCGCCAGATCCCCAAGCTCGGCATGAAGTGCGTCGGCTCCTGCGAGGTCTTCCTCGACGACGTCTTCGTCCCCGACGACCTCGTCCTCGGCGAGCCCGGCAGGGCCTGGTACCAGCTGCTCGGCACCCTCAACAACGAGCGCATCACGATGGCGGCGCTGGCGTTGGGCATCCTCGACGGCGTGCTCGAGGAGGCGCTGCGCTACGTGCAGGAGCGCGAGGCGTTCGGCAAGCCGATCGGGCAGTTCCAGGCGCTGCAGCACTACATCGCCGACATGGCCATCGACCAGAAGGCCGCCGAGCTGATCGTCTTCAACGCCGCCTGGCTGCAGTCGCAGGGCCGGCCCTGCGGCATGGAGTCGAACATCGCCAAGATCGTCGCCTCCGAGGCCGCGGTGCGCGCCGCCGACCGCGGCATCCAGATGATGGGCGGCATGGGCTACTCGCTGGAGACGCAGATGCAG
>Ga0207864_1004012_pt1 | contig 11653 bp, 9 predicted proteins | sample HigsolmetaAR202D_FD_184834 | JGI IMG/M metagenome (GOLD analysis project Ga0207864, IMG submission 184834) | Ionic liquid and high solid enriched microbial communities from the Joint BioEnergy Institute, USA - AR20-2-D (SPAdes) (version 2) ...
CGTCGGCGGCGGTGATCGGGGGCGCGGCGGGGGGCGCGGCGTCCGTCGGCTCACCCCGCGCCTGCCGCTCGGCCTGCTCGGCGAACCATGCGTCCACCCGCGCCACGAATTCGGGGTCCCGGACCCTCAGGTTATCGTGTGTTATCCGCAGCGATCGGGTCAGCAGGTTGAAGGCGAACTGCAGCGGGTGCGTGCCCCAGAAGCGCTCGGTGCCCTCGAACCACTCGAGGCTGACCTGCGCGGCGCGCTGGAGGCTCTCGACCGTCGGGCGGCGGGCGACCTCGTACGCCTCGAGTGCGCGAGCCACGTCCGGCTCCGCCTGCAGCGCGGCGACGAGCGCGATCGCGTCCTCCATGGCGAGCTTGGTGCCGGAGCCGATGGAGAAGTGGGCGGTGTGCGCGGCGTCGCCGATGAGGACGATCGGGGTGCGGCGGCCGTCGGCGGTCTCGATCACGTGGCTCCAGCGCTCGTTCCGGACCGTGGGGAACTGGCGCCAGATCGAGCGGTTCGCCAGCAGTCGGTGCCCCTGGAGTTCTTCCGCGAAGAGCGCCTCGCAGAAGGCGATCGTCGCGGCCTCGTCGTCGGGGTCGAGGCCGGCGGAGCGCCACGTCGCGTCCGTCGTCTCGACGATGAAGGTCGAGAGCCCGTCCTCGAACTGGTAGGCGTGCACGCGCCAGAGCCCGTGCCGGTCCCACTTGAAGAAGAAGGTGAAGGCCGGGAACGGGCGGGTCGTGCCGAGCCAGACGAAGCGGTTCGGGCGCACGTCGATCGTCGGGCGGAAATGCTCGCGGTAGCGCTCGCGCGTGGCGCTGTTCACGCCGTCGGCGGCGATGACGAGGTCCGCGTCCGCGAGCGCTTCGGGCTCGGCGACGTCGCACCCGAAACGGATGTCAACGCCCAGTTCCGTGGCCCGCGCGGTCAGGATCTCGAGGAGCGCGCGACGCGACAGCCCGCTGAAGCCGTGGCCGGTCGAGGTGACGACGTGGCCGTCGTAGTGGATGTCGATGTCGTCCCAGTGGGCGAAGCGGCGCTCCATCGCGGCGAAGGTGGGCGGGTCGGCGTCGGCGAGGGCGTGGCCGGTGGCGTCGGAGAAGACGACGCCGAAGCCGAACGGGTCGTTGAAGCGGTTGCGCTCGTAAACGACGATCTCGTGCGACGGGTCGGCGCGCTTGAGGAGGATCCCCGAGTACAGCCCGCCGGGCCCGCCGCCGATGATGTTGATCCGCATCGTGGAGCTGCCCTTCCGTGAAGCTATCCTTCCGAGTACGTCCGCAGGAGGTTCCGCGCGACGACGAGCCACTGCACCTCGGTAGCGCCCTCGTAGATCCGGAGCGGCCGGATCGCCCGGTAGAGGTGCTCGACCGGGCCGTCGACGGCGACGCCGCGGCCGCCGAGGAGCTGGACGGCGTCGTCGATGATGTGCTGGGCCGCCTCGGTCGCGAACGCCTTGGCCATGGCGGCCTCCATGGTGATGCGCTCGGCGCCGCGGTCCTTCTCCCACGCGGCGCGGTAGACGAGGAGCCGGGCGGCGTCGAGGCGCGTCGCCATCTTCGCCAGCTTCTCCTGCACGAGCTGGAACTCGGCGAGCGGCTGGCCGAACTGCTTGCGCGACGTCGTGTGGGCGACTGCCTCGGCCAGCGCGCGGGCGGCCATCCCGCACGCGGCGGCGCCGACGGTCGGGCGCAGCCGATCCAGCGTCGCCAACCCGATCCGGAACCCGCCGCCCTCGGCGCCGAGCCGGTGCGTCGCGGGGACCCTGCACCCCTCGAACGCGATCTCGCCCAACGGGTGCGGCTCGCTCAGCACGATGGGCCGCACGAAGCGCACGCCCGGCGCGTCGGCCGGGACGACGAACGCCGAGATCCCGCGTCGCCCCGCGTCCCGGTCCGTCGACGCGAAGACGACGTAGAAGTCCGCGATCCCGGCGTTCGAGATCAGCGTCTTCGTCCCCTCGAGGACGTAGTCGCCGCCGTCGCGGCGGGCGGTGGTCTCGATCGCGGCGACGTCGGAGCCGGCCTCCGGCTCGGTCATGGCGAACGCGGCCATGAGCTCGCCCCGGAGCGCCGGCGCGGCCCAGCGCTCGCGCAGCTCCGCGCTCCCGGCCAGGAGGATCGGCGTGGTGCCGAGCGCCTGGAGCGCCCACACGGCGTCCGCCAGCGGCGACGCCGCGCCCAGCGCCTCGCGCGTCAGCGCGCACGCCCGCAGGTCCTCCGCCTCGATCGGCGCGTACAGCCCGGCCGCGCCCATCGCCGCGAGCAGCTCGCGGGCCCGGCGGCGCGCGGAAGCGTCGTCGGCCGGTGGGTCGAGCGGCCCGAGTTCCCGGGCGCACGCCTCTGCCAGCCGCCCGGCTAGCTCGACGTGCGCGGCGTCCAGGAAGGCGCGGACGGGGGCGACGTCGGGGATCGGTCGATTCACGCTCGCCCTCACGCGAACTGCGGCGTCCGCTTCGCCTTGAACGCCTCGTACGCCTCGCGGAAGTTCGGGTCCAGCATGCACCCCGCCTGGACCTGCGTCTCCCACGCGAGTGCCGTCTCCAGGTCCATCGACCACTCGCGGTCGAGCGACTCCTTCGTGATCTCGAGCCCGAACGACGGGCCGCGGGCCAGCTTCTCCGCGAGCGCCTGCGCCTCGGAGACCACCGCGCCGTCCGGGACCACACGGTTGTACAGCCCGATCCGATACGCCTCCTGCGCGTCGATGAACTCGCCCGTCATGAGCAGCTCGCTCGCGCGCCCGTGCCCGACGATCCGCGGGAGCAGCCACGAGGCGCCCATGTCCGCGCCCGAGAGCCCGACGCGCGTGAAGAGGTAAGCGATCCGCGCCGACTCGGCCGCCACACGGATGTCGCACGCGGCGGCGATCACCGCGCCCGCGCCCGCGACCGTCCCGTTCAGCGCGGCGACGACGGGCCGGCGGCACTTCCGTATCGCGTACACCAGCGCGCCAGTAACGCGCGTAAACTCCAGCAGCCCCTTGAAGTCGCGCTCGAAGAGGGCGCCGATGATGTCCTCGACGTCGCCGCCGGAGCAGAACGCGCGGCCCGAGCCGGTAAGGACGATGGCGCGGACGCCGGGCTCGGTGTCGAGGGCGTGGAAGGTGTCGCGCAGCTCCTCGTAGACCTCGAAGGTGAGCGCGTTGAGCCGCTCGGGGCGGTTCAGCGTGATCGTGGCGACGCCGGTGTCGGCGTCGTGACGGTAGAGGAACGACTTCGGTTCGATCGCCATCGTGGACTCCGGTCGGATCGTTCAGGGCTCGGTTCGCGTTCGGGGCGCCGGGCCGCGTCGCGCCGCGCCCGGGGCGCTACACCACGGCCGTCGCCTCGATCTCGACGACGGCGCCGTCGTCCACGAGCGCGGAGACCTCCAAGAGCGCCATGGCCGGGTAGTGCCGACCCATGTGCCGCCGCCACGCCCGGCCCAGCTCCTCGAGGCTGGCCAGGTACGTGGCGCGGTCGGTGACGAAGACGGTCATGCGGCCGATGTTCTCGGGCCCGCCGCCCGAGGCGCGGACGACCTCGAGGACGTTCAGGAGCGCGCGCTCGAACTGGGCGACGAAGTCGCCGGGAACGATGCGCCCCCCGGCGTCGCGCGCGGTCTGCCCGGCGACGAAGAGGATGCGCCCGCCGGCCGGCGCGAGGAGGCCGTTGTTCCACCCCTTGGGCGCGCCCAAGGATTCGGGGTTGATGATCTCGAACGTCATGGATTGGTCTACGCCAGCAACGCCCCGCCGTCCACGACGATCGTCTGCCCGTTGATGGCGCGGGCTGCGTCGTCGCAGAGGGAGAGGACGGCGTGGGCGACCTCGTCGGGCTGGATCAGGCGCTTCTGCCCGGTCGTCGCCAGGACGGCCTTCAGCGCCTCCTCGCCCTGGAGCCCGGTGCGCGCGCCGACCGCCTCGATGGTGCGGTCGGTCATCGGCGTGGCGACGTAGCCGGGGCAGACGGCGTTGATGGTGACGCCGGTGCCCGCGAACTCGGCCGCCACGCAGCGCGTGAAGCCGACGACTGCATGCTTGGACGCGGCGTAGGCCGCAATATACCGGGCGCCGGCGAGCCCCGCCACGGAAGCGACGTTGACGATCCGACCCCACCCGCGCTCGAGCATCGCCGGCGCGAAGGCCTGGGTGCAGAGGAACGTCCCCGTCGCGTTCACGGCGAAGATGCGGTTCCACTCGGCGAGCTGGATGCGGTGCAGCGGCGCGCCCGCGGCGATCCCGGCGTTGTTCACGAGGATGTCGATCGGACCGAGCGCGTCGGTCGCCGCGCGGGCAAGGGCGGCGACGTCGTCGGGGTCTGTGACGTCGCACCGGACCGCCACTGCGCGGGCGCCCGCCGCGCGCAGCCGGTCCGCCACGGCTTCGACCTTCTCCAGCGACCGCGCCGCGACGACGACGGCAGCGCCCGCCTCCGCGAGCGCCATCGCGACCGCCTCGCCGATCCCGCTCCCGCCGCCGGTCACGACGGCGGCGCGCCCGTCCAGGCGGGCACGGAGCCCGAACTCGTTCACTGTGTCACCTCCCCTTCGAGTGCCGCCACGACCGCGTCCTCCAGGATCCGGCCTAGCGCTGCGATCGTCTCGCGGCCTTCCTCCGCGCTCGCCGACGCGGGGTCGCCGAAGTACGCCCGCGGCCCGCCCGCCTCCTCGAAGGTCCGCTTCCCGTCCCGGATCGCGACCGAGAGCGAGTGCGGCACCTCCGGGAGCGCGGCGCGGATCGTGTCCCGCACCCATCCCGGCCGCTCGGCCATGATCACGCTGCTCTCGAATCGACCCGCGTGGCACGCGCCGCTCCTGAACTCGTCCGTCAGCCGCAGCGCCCATGGTTTCCGCGTCAGATCGGGAAAAACAATCGTTAACCGCACCTCCTCAGCGACCGCGCGCAGCGAGGCAAGGTGCGCCGGGTCGAGGTGCGCGTTCGCGATCGCCAGCGCCCGCACCCCGTGATCGGCGAGCGATCGCGCGATGTCGGTCACCACCGCGGTCATCGTCTCCGGCCGGATCGAGATCGTGCCCGGGAACGCGGCGGCGAACGGCGCGGCGGAGTAGTAGAGCGGCGGGAGGAGGAAGACGTCGTACCCGCGGGCGGCCAGTCGTTCGGCGCCGGCCCGCGCCATCGCCTCGGCGATCACGACGTCGGTCGTGAGCGGCAGATGCGGGCCGTGGGCCTCGACCGCGCCGACCGGGAGCACGGCGACCGCGCGCTCGCCCGCGAGGCCGCGCGCCTCCTCCCACGTCATCGCCGAGAGTTCCCAGACCGGCATGGTATGTTGTATACTCCGGGATACGAGAGAAGCCGTGTTCGCACCAGTCTCACCCGAGCGGCGGATCCGACCATGACCGACCAGCCCGTGTTCCAGCCTCCGGAGACCTTCAACATCGCCGACTACTTCCTCGACGACAGGATCCGGGAGGGGAAGGGGGAGCGCATCGCGCTGCGCACCGATGGCGGCGACATGACGTACGGCGAGGTGCAGGCGCTCGCCAACCGATTCGGGAATCTGTTGCGCGATGCGGGCGTCGAGCCGGAGCAGCGCGTCATCATCGCGCTACCGGACGGGCCCGAGTTCGTCGCCGCGCTGTTCGGGACGTTGAAGATCGGCGCGGTGGTCGTGATGGTCAACCCGTACCTGCGGCCGGACGCGATCGCGTACTTCTACGAGTACACACGCGCGAAGGTCGCGCTGGTGCACCGGGAGACGCAGGACGCGTTCGTGGAGGCGTCGGCCGGCGCGCGGCACCTGCGCGAGCTGCTCGTCGTGGGCGACGTCGACTTCGCCGCCCGCATCGCGGGCGCCTCGCCCGTGCTCGAGAACTTCCCGACGCACCGCGACGACCCGGCGATCTGGCTCTTCTCGGGCGGGACGAGCGGCCGGCCGAAGGCGGCGGTCCAGCCGCACGCGTCGTACGCCTACGCCACCGAGTGCTACGGCAAGCAGGTCGTCCGCTACACCGAAGACGACGTCACCATCTCCGTGCCGAAGCTGTTCTTCGGCTACGCGATGGGCGCCAACCTCTTCTTCCCGTTCTCCGTCGGCGCCACCAGCGTGCTCTTCGCCGAGCGGTCGACGCCGGAGACGCTCTTCGAGAAGATCGCGAAGTTCCGGCCCACGATCCTGATCAACGTGCCGACCATGGTGCAGCAGATGGTCTCGCACCCGGACGCGGCGTCGCAGGACCTGTCGTGCCTGAGGCTGGCGACGTCGGCGGGCGAGGCGCTGCCGGTCGAGCTGCACCGGCGGTGGGACGAGACGTTCGGCGTCGAGCTCCTCGACGGGCTCGGCACGGCGGAGATGTGGCACATCTTCATCACGAACCGCCCGGGCGAAGTCCGGCCGGGGACGCTGGGGAAGGCCGTGCCCGGGTACGACGTCCGCGTTCGCGACGACGATGGGCGCGACCTGCCGCCGGGCGAGGTCGGGTATCTGTGGGTGAAGGGCGGGGCGCGCGCGATCGGCTACTGGCAGCAGATGGAGCGGACGAAGCGTGCGTTCCGCGGCGACTGGTACGTCTCCGAGGACATGCTTTCCCGCGACGAGGAGGGGTACTTCACCTACCGCGGCCGCGCCGACGACATGCTGAAGGTGAGCGGGAAATGGCTCTCGCCGCAGGAGGTCGAGAACTGCCTGCTCCAGCACCCCTCGGTCGAGGCGTGCGCGGTCGTCGGCGTCGTCGGCGACGACGGGCTCACCCGGCCGCACGCGTACGTCGTCGCGCGCGACCGGGCGCCGGACCTCGCGGCGGCGCTCGCCGCCTTCGTCGGCGAGCGCCTCGAGTCGTACAAGGTCCCGCGCGAGTTCGTCTTCCTCGACACGCTGCCGCGCACCCATCTCGGGAAGGTCGACCGCGCCGCGCTGCGACGGTTCACGCCGTCGCAATAACACTCGTTAACCGGTCGCGCTGAGGCGCCCGCGCGGGCGGCCCTGCCCCGGCTTCCCTATTCGCGACATCGTCGGCGGCGCTTGGACGGGCTCCGGTGTCGCCCCCGCCTGCGCGATGGTCGGCGGCGCGTCGATGGGTTCCGGCGCGTTTCCCGCGTGCGCCGTGGTCGGAGGCGCCTCGATGGGGCCCGGTGCATTTCCGGCCTGCGCCGTGGTCGGCGGCGCGTCGACCGATTCCGGCGTCGCCGCAAGACGGGCCCGCGCGGTCTCCCCCTTCGCGGCGACGGCGCGCTCGTAAACGCGCTCGTAGTCGCGTACCATCCGCTCCCGGCTGAAACGCTCGACGGCCCGCTCGCGGCAGCGCTGCCGGTCGAATCGGTCGACCGGGCCGCCGGGTCGGATGACGTCGGCCATCTCGAGCATGCTCTCGACGATGAAGCCCGTCACGCCCGGCTCGACCACCTCGGGCACACTCCCCCTCGGGAACGCGACGACGGGGCAGCCGGAGAGCATCGCCTCGATCATCACCAGCCCGAACGGCTCGTTCCAGTCGATCGGCATGAGGAGCGCCCGCGCGTCGCGCAGCAGCGGAACCTTCACGTCCGTGCCGATGCAGCCGAGGTAGGTCACGTGCGGCTTCGCCAGCCGCGGGACGACTTCGCGCGCGCCGAACTCGCGGTCCACCTCGTGGATCTCGCCCGCCACGCGGATCGGGACGCCCGCGCGCTCCGCTGCGTCGATCGCCGTGTGCACCCCCTTGACCGGCGAGAATCGGCCGATGAAGCACACGTAGCCACGCGCCGTCGGCCGCCAGTCGAAGCGCGACGGGTCGAGGCCGTGGTGGATCACCTCCACGTTCGGGAGCGGCGTCTCCCGGCTCGCCTGGTCCGCCGAGATCGCCACGTACCACGCGTCAGGATGGTGGCGGTAGTAGTCCGAGAGCGAATCGACCTGTTCGTGGTGCAGCGTGTAGACCAGCGGCAGCTCGGGCATCAGCCGCCCGATCGCGAGCGCCGACGCGGAGTGCGCGTGGACGACGTCGTATCCCCCCTTCTCGGCGATCTCCATCGCCCACGCGACGTGGTTCAGCTCGGTGTACGAGTCCGGCGGCCATTCGGGCTCGGGGTAGAGCCAGCGCAGATCCGCCCGGGTCCACGAGTCGCCGGTCGCGAAAAGCGTCACATCGTGCCCCCGTTCCACCAGCCCTTCCGCAAGCTCGTAGACCACGAGCTCCGTCCCGCCGTAGTTCCGCGGCGGGACGGCCAGAAAGGGCGTCGACACCAGTGCAATCCGCATCCGTCTCCTCCTCGATTACTGCCGCCCGTCCGCGGACCACGCGGTGCGCGCCGCCACCGGCCCCGCGCGGCGGCCATGTCGGTGAGTGCCTGGAACCGAGCCGACTCGGTGCAACGAGCGTGCCCACGGGATGTTGCGCGAATTGGTGACGTGCGTTGTTTCTAAGTTGTTGTGACGAGTGTGCTTGGGGCGTGTTGCCGCTGGATGGAGTTAACGAATGTTCACGGCGCAGCCGGGGTGGGCCAGCCCGGTCAGGTTGCCAGGCGGGAGGGAGTCAGTTCGGCAGGCGACGAGGGAGGTGGTTCGAGCGGGCGAGCGTGCCCATTCGCACGACCATCGTCTCGGGCCGTTCATTGTGCGATTTAGAACTCGCCTCCGGGGTGCGCCGGATGCCGGCCCGGCCGACCCCGCCCCGGCACCCCTCGCCCCCGCCGGGGTATCCCCAGATTCGATCTAACTAACGTTAATACAACGACTTGACCTTCGGCCCCGACGCGCGGCGGATCGCGATGTGGCGCGCGCCGCCGAGGGGCCGGTTGGGGGAATGTCGAATGGCACGGATGAAGAAGTCCGGCGCCCGCGCCCGCGCGCTCGCCGCGGCGCTCGTGGCGACCGCGGCCGTCGCCGCCTGCGGCCCGAGGGGCGAGGAGATCGCGTACAGCGCGCTGAAGGAGCGGATCGAGGCGGGCGCCGTCGCGGAGGTGCGCGTCTCGCCGTACGAGATCGAGGCGGTGTCGACGGAGGCCGCGCGCCAGGCGGGCGCGCCCGACCGATGGACGGCGACGCCGGTCCCCGGGGACGACGGGCTGATCGAGCTTCTGGAGCGCCACGGCGTCGCCTACGACGGGGTGTCGATGAACCAGGGCGCGAGTCCGTGGGTCGCGATCCCGGTGATGCTGGGCGTGCTGCTCGTGATCGGCGGGATCCTGTACCTGCAGAAGCGCATGGCGCGGAAGGCGTCGGGCGTGGACGACATCCGGGTCAAGGACGCGGCGAAGGTGCGGCTCGGCGTCGACTTCGACGACGTCGCCGGCGCGGACGAGGCGAAGGAGGAGCTGGTCGAGGTCGTCGAGTTCCTGAAGCATCCGGAGCGTTTCGCGCGGCTGGGCGCGCGGATCCCGAAGGGCGTGCTGCTGGTCGGCCCGCCGGGGACGGGGAAGACGCTACTCGCGCGGGCCGTCGCCGGGGAGGCGGGCGTCCCGTTCTTCTCGATCAGCGGCTCCGAGTTCGTCGAGGTGTACGTGGGCGTGGGCGCGTCGCGGGTGCGTAAGCTGTTCGACCGGGCGAAGGCGAAGGCGCCGTGCATCGTCTTCATCGACGAGCTGGACGCGGCGGGGAAGAGCCGGAGCCACGGCGGCGTTGCCGGGAACGACGAACGGGAGCAGACGCTGAACCAGCTCCTGGTCGAGATGGACGGCTTCGACCCGAACAGCGGCGTGGTCGTGATGGCGGCGACGAACCGGCCGGAGATCTTGGACCCCGCGCTCCTCAGGCCCGGCCGCTTCGACCGTCAGGTCCTGGTCGACCGCCCGGACCGCCGCGGCAGGGAAGCGATCCTGCGCGTCCACGCGCGTCGGGTCCGGCTCTCTCCGGATGTCGACCTCGCCGAGGTCGCGCGGCGGACGCCGGGGTTCGTGGGCGCGGACCTGGCCAACCTGCTGAACGAGGCGGCACTCCTCGCGGCGCGGCGCAACGCCCCGGCGGTCACGATGGAGGACATCGACGCCGCCGTCGATCGGGTCGTGGCGGGGTTGGAGAAGAAGGGTCGGCTGATCCACGAGCGCGAGCGCGAGATCGTCGCCTACCACGAGGCGGGCCACGCGGTCGTGGCGGAGAGCGTGCCGGCGGCGGAGCCGGTCAAGAAGATCTCGATCGTGCCGCGCGGGATGGGTGCGCTCGGGTACATGCAGCAGCTCCCGGAGGAGCGTATGCTCTTCCAGGAAGACGAGCTGCACGACCGGCTGGCGGTGCTGCTGGGCGGGCGCGCGGCGGAGCAGGTCGTGTTCGGCAAGGTCTCGACGGGTGCGAGCAACGACCTCGAACGCGCCACGGACCTCGCGCGTCGCATGGTGTGCGAATTCGGAATGTCGGCGACGATCGGGCCGGTCGTCTACGCGCGTCAGGAGTCCCGCTTCTTGCATACCCGTGCCGAGTCCGGCGCCGTCGCGGCGAGCGAGGCGACGGCGCGCGAGATCGAGATGGAGGTGCAGGCGCTGGTCACGGGCGCGTTCGAGCGCGCGTGCCGGATCCTCGAGCGACGTCGCCCGGAGTTCGAAGCCGTCGCCCGTCACCTCCTCGAGCACGAGGTCATGGAGCGCGAGGATCTGCTCCGCATCCTCGAGGGGGCCCGCGCCGCCTGACTCCGGGCTGGCGCTCCGGCGCCCGGCGGATTACGGTGGGGGCCATGGAGACGGTCGAGCACGTCGTCGTGGGCGCGGGTCCCGCGGGGCTGCGCGCCGCCCAGGTCCTGGCCGAGGCCGGCCGCGAGGTGCTGGTCCTCGAGAAGAACGACGAGGTCGGGCCGAAGACCTGCGCCGGCGGCCTCACGCGCAAGGCGGTCGAGGAGCTGCGCGCGCTTGGGCTCCCGGAGGACGCCGGCGTCGCGCACCTCGCGCACGCGCTCTTCCCCGGCGCGGACCGCCTCGTCCCGCTCGAGGCGGAGCAGGCGGTGGTCCGCACTCTCTCGCGTCGGCGGCTGGGCGAGTTCCAGGCCGCGTGGACGCGCGCGGCGGGCGCCGAGATCCGGACCGCCGCGCCGGTCTCGCGGATCGACCTCGAGGCGCGGACCCTCGAGGCCGACGGCCGGAAGATCCGCTGGCGACGTCTGATCGGCGCCGACGGCTCGCGCTCCGCCGTCCGGCGCGCCCTCGGGCTCCCGTCCCCACGCGTCTACTTCGCCGCCGAGTTCAACATTCGCGGCCTCGCCCTCGAGCACCTATTCATCTCGAACGATTCGCCCGCCCTCGCCAACGGCTACTTCTGGATCTTCCCGCACGAGGACTACACATCGGTCGGCGCGGGCGTGCACAAGGCACTCGTCCCGCCTGCCGCCGTGCGCCCGTACATCGAGCATCGCATGGAGGCGATGGGGATCGACCCCGGCGACACGCCGTACGAGGGCGCCACGATCGAGATCGACCACCCCGGCTTCGATTTCCCCGGCGGCGTCCACCTGGTCGGCGACGCCGCCGGCACCGCCTCAGGCCTCACCGCCGAGGGGATCTACGCCGCGTTGATCACCGGCGAGGAGACCGCGCGCCGCATCTTGGACCCCGGCTACCCCAGCCCCAAGACGCAGGCCTGGCTGCGCCTCAAGCGCAAGCACGACGCAATCGCACGCGCCTGGATGCGCCGCCCGATCCGAGATCTCTGCTTCGCCGCACTCCCCGCCCTCTGCCGCTTCCCCCCAACCCGCCGCCGGATCTGCACCCTATTCCTGGACCCCTGAGCCCCGAGCCCTGAGCCGCGAGCCCCAAAGGGGCC
>Ga0207864_1004013_pt1 | contig 11651 bp, 14 predicted proteins | sample HigsolmetaAR202D_FD_184834 | JGI IMG/M metagenome (GOLD analysis project Ga0207864, IMG submission 184834) | Ionic liquid and high solid enriched microbial communities from the Joint BioEnergy Institute, USA - AR20-2-D (SPAdes) (version 2) ...
GGGGTGGCAGCGCGCCGCGCCCGACCGTGACCCCGGCTCCCAGCAGGCGCCGGCCGAGGGCCGCGACAGGCCCGCGCCACAACGAGCCGAGCGCCAGGCCCAGACCGGCGCCGCCGAGGACGTCGGTCGGGTAGTGCACGCCGACGAACACGCGGCTCCACCCCACGTAGGCGCCGAGCCCGTGCAGCAGGGTGCGCGCCCAGCGGCGCTGCGCGGAGTCGGCGAGGACGGTCATGACCGCCGCCCCCACCGCCGCGTGCCCCGACGGGAACGACGAGCCGGTCGGGGGCCGCACCAGGCGGCGCACGCCCTCGCGTTCGTAGGGCCGCAGGCGGCGGACGCGGCGCTTGTTGACCTGCGCGAGGTTCCACGCCAACGCGCCGACGCAGGCCACGTCGGCGGCGGCGCGGCGGCGCCCGGAGGCGGCCAGCGCCGCGGCGATGCCGATGACCGAGTAGATCGAGCCGAGGTCGGTGGTCAGGGCGACGGCGCGGTCGAGGTCGGCGCTGCCGGCGCGCCGCACGCGATCGCCGACGCGCACGTCGAGGCGCTGCACCCGCTCGTCGCGCAGCGCCCACCAGGACCCGGCCAGCAGGCCGACGCCGAGGGCGCTGCGCAGCACCCAGCGGCTGGGGCGGTCCGGTTCGGCGTCGCCAGCCGCTGCCGTCATCGCTCAGCGGTCACGTGGCGTCCGGGTCGAACGGGGGCGGGCCCTCGCGCCGCGCCGGGACGGTGACGCTGGCCTGCTGCGCCGCCGCGGTCGCGGCACCTGTCGCGGCGGCACCCGCCGCAGCCGCGGAGGTGCCACCTGCGGAGGTCACCGACGTGGTCAGCGACGCCGTCTTCCTCAGGTCGGCGGTGACGCCTCTGACGTCGTCGGCGACGTCGCGGATGTCCTCCAGCTCGGCAGCGGCCCTGAGCTCGTCGAGGGTCGCGTTGGCCTCCCGCTTGAACTGCGCGATCGCCTTCCCCACGTTGTGGGCGAGGTCCGGCAGCTTGTCAGGACCGAAGACGAGCAGGGCGAGCACCGCGAGCGTGATGATCTCCCAGAATCCCGGTGCACTCATCGCAAGACGTGTCCTTCGCGTCAGCGCGGGCGTTCGACGAGGGTGACCTCAGCGGTGCGCTGGTCGCCGCTGCGAATGTACGTGATGGTGACCGTCTCGCCCACCTCGCGGTTGCGGATCGCCACGATGAGGTCGTCCATCGACGTGATCGGCTCGTCGCCCACGGCGACGATGACGTCCTCGGCCCGCAGGCCCGCCTCGGCGGCGGGCGTGCCGGGCTCCACGGCCCGCACGAAGGCGCCCTCCTCGACGCCGAGCCGGGCGGCGGTCTCGCGGTTGAGGTCGGTGCCCTCCACGCCGAGGAACGGGTGGCTCACGTGGCCCTTGGCGATGAGCTCCTCGGCGATGTCGACGGCGGTGTTGACGGGGATGGCGAAGCCGACGCCGGCGTTGGCGGCCTGCCCGGAGGCGGCCAGGATCGCCGAGTTGATGCCGATCAGGCGGCCGTCGGAGCCGACCAGGGCGCCGCCGGAGTTGCCCGGGTTGATGGGCGCGTCGGTCTGGATGACGTTCGACAGCGGGACGGGCGTCCCGTCCGGCGACCGCACGGTGATCGGGCCGCGGTTGACCGCGCTGATCACGCCGGCGGTGACCGACCCCTCCAGCCCGAAGGGGCTGCCGACCGCGACCGCCAGACCGCCCACGGTCAGGTCCGAGGAGTCACCGAGCTGGATGGCCGGCAGCCCGGTGCGGTCGACCCGCAGCACCGCCAGGTCGGTCCACGGGTCGCGCCCCACGACCTCGGCGGGGGCGGTCTCGGAGTCGGCGAAGACGACCTCGATCTCGTCGGCCCCGGCGACGACGTGGTTGTTGGTGATGATGTAGCCGTCGGAGCGGTAGATGACCCCGGAGCCGTTGCCGGCGGACTCGCCCAGCCCGTCGCGGCCGTCGATGTTGACGCGCACCACGGTGGGCAGCACCGCCTCGGCGATGGCGGCGACGCGGTCGACGTCCTCGCCGCCGACGACCTCGATCGTGGGGGCCTGCACGGCGTCGCGGGCGGGTGCGGCAGCCGGCTCGTCGTCCCGCAGCGCCAGGACCATCACCCCGCTGCCGATGAGGGCGCCGATGAACCCCGCCAGCAGCGCCACCGCCACCAGCCGCGGCGCGGTGCGCGCCGGCTCGGCCGCGGGCGCCGGCGGCCGCGTCGCGGGGATGCGCGGGTACTGCGGCGCTGGGGCGCTCCGCGGGATGGTGTCGTCGCTCACGTCTGGCCGACTCCGAAGGGGCTGGGACCGTCGAGCGTACCCGGCCGCTGCCGGCCCGGCGCCGGCGGGGCCAGCTGTCGACGGGGCTAGCTCCAGGGCGACAGCAGCGACAGCAGCCGCCGCAGGCCCTGGCTGAGGCGCCGCCCCAGGGACGGCGGCTGCGGCTGCGGCAGCGCTTTCGCGATGGCGGCGAACTCGTCCGGCGGCGCGTCGCCGACCAGCGAGTAGGTCGTGCCGTCGGCCTCCCACACCAGCCGCCGCGGCATCGCGCCCGGCCACTCGTAGCCGCGACCGTCCAGCAGCGGGCTCGGCTGCGCGCCCTCCGGCAGCGAGTCCCAGTCGGGGTGGCCGCGCTGCTCGAAGAGGGACACGGTGTAGAGGCCGTCGCTGTAGACGAGGTGCAGCGGCTGGGAGCCCGGAGCGTCCAGCGCGTACGACCCGGTCACCTCGTAGCCGGCGGGCAGGCTGACCGGCACGGTCCAGCCGGCTTCGGCCAGGGCGTCGAGGCGCGGCAGCGGCAGCGCCTGCCCGTCGTGCGCGCGGCTGGTCAGCGGCGCCCGCGCGACGTCGCCGTCGGAGCGGGACGCGTGGCGGTCGCCGCCGAGGAGCCGGCGCGGCTCGGCCCGCGCCGGGGTCGTGTCGAGCGACAGGAACGCTGCGATCCCCAGCGGACGCGACTCGCCGTCGTAGCTCTCGCGGCGGACGATCAGGCCGGTGACCGCGTCGACCCAGACGCGCTCGCGCAGGCGGCCGTCGCTGCGCCGGCGGATCTCCAGCAGCGTCGCGGGACGGTCCAGGACGCGGTCGCCACCGACGGTGTCGATGCGGTACTTGCGGGACAGGGCGGCCAGGTCGCGCCCCGGGTCGGACAGCCCCGACCCCGGCAGCGGCGCGAACCAGCCGCCGGCGTGGTGGGCGACGCTGCCGCCGGCCTCGGCGAGCCGCAGCGTGTAGCGCTCCGGGGAGCGCAGCGTCACCGTGCCGCTGCCGTCGGCGCGGACCTCGTAGCGCTGCAGGTGCTCGCGGCCGTCGTCGTAGACGATCACGAGCAGCTCGGCGTGGTAGGGGGTGCGCTGCGCGGACGCGGCGACGTCGTCCAGCACCACCTGCCACGGCGCCGCGATCGCGCCGCGGTTGCTGCTGCGCGCCGACTCCGTGGTCACCCCTGCGCTGGCCGGCCACGCGAGGACCGTGACCACCAGCATCGCCGCGGTGACGGCAGCGAAGGCGGTCAGCGGCCGGCTCCGCACCGCGGCGGCGGGCACCGCCGACGGCGCGCAGCTCACGGTAAGGCCTCGACCATCACCGGGGACCACACCGGGGCGCGCCGCGACTGGGCCACGTGGTCGGCGACGAACAGGTCCATCGGCACGGCGACGGTGCGCGCCTCCGGCGGCCTGTCGCCGAGGGAGAAGGCCGCGCCGCCGAGGATGCCCAAGACCGCCACCGCGATCGCGGTCCGCATCGTGCGACCGCGGGGGCGGGCGGCGGCGGCTGCGGCGGGGAGGCCCGTCGCGGCCGGCTCGCTGTCCACCAGCGGGTCGCTGGCGTCCAGCGGCACCTCCTCCAGCAGCTCGCGCGGCATCCGCCGCACCGGCAGGCTGCGCAGCAGCGCGCGGGTGCGGGCCAGGTCGTCGATCTCGCGACGGCAGTCCTCGCAGACCTGCAGGTGCGCGGCGAAGGCGGCCGCCTGGGGCGGGTCGAGGGCGCCGTCGAGCCAGGCCGAGCCGAGCGGCTCCAGGTCGTCGCAGGAGTCAGCCATCGGTCGCAGCGTCGTCGTCGCCGGTGACAGTGGTGGCGGCGCGTTCGAGGTGCGCCTTCAGCGCCTTGCGACCGCGGTGGATGCGCGAGCGGACCGTGCCGATCGGCCATCCGGTCGCGGCCGCGATCTCCTCGTAGCTGAGCCCGTCGACGTCGCACAGGACGACGGCGAGCCGGAAGTCGTGGGGCAGGTCGCGCAGGCCGTCCTCGAGCTTGGCCTCCAGGGTGCTGCGCTCGACCACGTCGGCGGGACCGGGCTCCTCCGACGGCGGCGCGCGCCACTCGTCCTCGGCCAGCGGCTCGATGCGGAAGCGCTTGCGGCGCCGCACCCGGTCGAGGAACAGGTTCTTGGTGATGCGGTACAGCCAGCCGTCGAACGTGCCCGGCTCGTAGCGGTCGAGGTTGCGGTACACGCGCACGAAGACGTCCTGCGCGAGGTCCGCCGCCTCGTCAGGGTCGCCGGTCAGCCGGTAGGCGGTCGTGTAGATCTTGTCGCCGTAGCGCTCGGCGACCTCGCTCCAGGTCGGGCGCGGGTCGCGACGCCCCTCCGCTCGCGAGCCGTCCGGCGCCGGTTCCCCCCGCGCGGGCCGGTCCGGAGGCTGGCGGTCTCCAGCAGCCACCGTCCCTCCTCTGCGCGTCGCCGCCCGTGGGCGACGCACAGCGCCGAGTGTAGTGGTCACGCGCTCATCCTTCGCCCCAGCTCGTGGTCGCGCACGGTGTCGGAGGGGACGCGGGACACCGCGGACGACCGCGAGGGGTGTCACCGGGTGTCACCGGGTGTCGCCGGGTGTCGCCGCCCCTCCGCCTGCCCAACGCGGCTGGCGCGTCGGTGGGTTCCCGTCGGCTTTCCCCCCTGGCGCCAGACGTGGTTGCATGTGCCGGCCACCCCGCCGCGTGCGAGGGGCCGCGACCACTGCGCTTCGAGGAGGCACGGGCCCGTGGAGATCGACGAGCAGCTGGCGGCGTACCTGGCCCGCTACACCGAACGCGAGGACGAGGCGCTGCGCGCTGCCCGCGCCCGCAGCGAGGAGGCCGACGTCGCGGCGGTCCCGCCGGAGACGGGGGCGCTGCTGCGCTGGTTCGCCCGCCTGCTGCGCGCCCGCCACGTCGTCGAGGTCGGCACCGGCGGCGGCTACAGCGGCCTGTGGCTGCTCGGCGGGATGGACCCGCGCGGGACGCTCACGACCATCGAGGTGGACCCCGACCGCCAGACGCTGGCGCAGCGCGCCTTCGCCGAAGCCGGGCTGGGCGACCGCGTGCGCTCCATGCTCGGCTCCGCGCTGACGGTCCTGCCGAAGCTCGCCGACCACCACTACGACATCGTGTTCCTCGACGCGGTCAAGAGCGAGTACGGTGACTACCTCGCCCACGCCAAGCGCCTGCTGCGCCCCGGCGGCCTGCTGCTGGCCGACAACGTGCTGTGGAGCGGCCGCGTCGCCGACGAGTCGGTGACCGACGAGTCCACCCAGGCGCTGCGCGGCTTCACCGAGGCGGTGCACGACGACCCGGAGTGGCACGCGCTGGTGCTGGCCGTCGGCGACGGCGTGCTCGCCGCCGTCTACGACCCCCAGGAGTGACGCCGTGGCCATCTGGTGCCTGACGACCTCGCCGGAGAACGTCGCCAAGACCGCCGAGCTCGGCTGGAAGCTGCAGGGCATCAAGAGCCGCCGCGGCAAGACCGCCCGCGAGATGCGTCCGGGCGACAAGATCGTCTACTACGTCACGCGCGTGTCGGCCTTCGCCGCCACCGTCGAGGTCACCGGCGAGGCCTACGAGGACCACGAGCCGATCTGGACCTCCAAGCCCGGTGAGGACTACCCCTGGCGGGTGGAGATCCGCCCCGAGGTCACCCTCCCCGAACCCGACTGGGTCCCCGCCGAGGAGCTGCTCGACGACCTCGAGTTCCCCAAGAAGTGGCCGCGCGAGAGCTGGAAGCTCGCCTTCCAGGGCAACGTCCGCGCCTGGCCCGAGCACGACTACCAGGTCGTCAAGGCCGCCCTCGACGCCGCCGCCGCCGGCTGACGCCGCTGTGGGCTGAGGCGGACATCCGCCACAGCCCGCATCTGAGCCGACAGGGGGCCCGGACCTCGGAGGGGTGTGTCACCTGGGCGCCGCACCGGGGCGGCCCGGTGACACACCTCCGGACACCGCGGGGTCAGGGGCACACGACGCCGACGCAGGAGTCCGGGCCCTTGGGGACGGCGACGTTGCCGCCGCCGTCGGTGACGCCGGGCGCCTCGATCGCGTGGTCGGCGCTGCGGACGACGTGGTTGCCGGTGACGACCATGGTGGCGGCGACGTCAGGGGGCGCCAGGACGGTGATCCCGTCGTCGGCGACGGTGGCGCACGAGGGCTGCCCGACGTCGTCCAAGCAGGCGTCGAGCGCCTGGCCCTGGCGTCCGCTCTTGACGATGGTGTTGTGCGCGATCACCGTGCCGGCCGCCCCGCCGGGCGTCGGGTACGGCCGGGACGGGTGGTTCGGGCCGAGGGCCGTCGTCACCGCGATCGCCGACGCGGCGGACTGGTCGAAGGCGTTGCGCTCGATGCGCGTGTCGTGCGCCTCGGCGATGCCGCGGATCCGCACGCCGACGGTGTTCAGGACGTAGCTGTTGCCGCGGATCAGGGTGCCCGAGGCGCGCGAGCCCTCGTCCCAGACGTTCGTGCCGATGTCGTTGCGGTGGAAGCGGTTGCGACGGATGACGGCGTCGCTGCCGCTCTGGATCGACACGCCGATGACGTTGTCGACGAGGTCGCTGTCCTCCACGGTCAGGCCGCTGCCGAAGAACTGGCTGACGGCGACGACGTTGCCGCGGAAGGTGCTGTCGCGGATGGTGGTCAGGGAGCCGGCCTCGACGGCCGCGGACCCCGAGTCCGCGACGGTGAGCTCCTCGAGGACGGCTCGCCGGCCCTGCACGAACACCGCCGTGCGCCCCGGCACGGTCACGGTGCCGTTGCGGACGACGACGTCGTCGCCCTCGACGAGGATCAGCCCGACGGTGTGCCCGCCGAGGTCGACGGTGACGCCGTCGCCCACGACGCGGAAGCCGTCGGGGCAGTCGGCGTCGAGCGTGACGTCGTCGACCACCTCCGTCGGGCAGGCCTCCGCGGCTCCCGCCGGTGGCGCGAACGCCACGACCACGAGCAGGACCACGATCAACGACGACAGGTGCTTGCCCACAGCGTCCCCCCAGACTGCTGAGCTTCCCGCGCATTCCCCCGCGAAGAACGCGGTCAGCATGCCAGCCGGACGATCGGCGCACAAGGGACCACACCCGATCGTGCAGCGGTCGCGCCCCGACGGGGCGCACCAGACGCCTCTCCGCCCGCAGCTGTGGGGTGCAGCTGATGTCCGCCCCAACCCGCATCGGCATGACGCGCGAGGAGCCACGCCGCCGGAGCGCCCCCTGATTTCGACTTGACTTATATAAGCAGCAGACGATAATCGGGATCGTGGAGGCCTTCGACGTGCTCAGGGACCCGGTGCGACGCCGGATCCTGGAGCTGCTCGCGGACGGGGAGCGCCCCGCCGGCGAGGTCGGGGCTGTGGTCCAGGAGGAGTTCGGGATCTCGCAGCCAGCCGTGTCCCAGCACCTCAAGGTGCTGCGCGACAGCGGCTTCGCGACGGTGCGCCCCGAGGGCACGCGGCGCCTGTACGCCGTGGCCCCCGACGCGCTGCGCGAGGTCGACGCGTGGCTGGACCGCTTCCGGCGGTTCTGGACGCCGCACCTGGACGCCCTCGCGACGGAGCTCGCGAGAGGCAGGCGCGAGCGCCGGTTGCGCGAGCAGGCCGGCCACGAGCAGCACGACGACCAGCAGAGGAGCACCCCGTGATCGCTGTCGAGCACCAGATCAGCGCCGTCCGCCGCCACGTCGGCACCCGTGTCCTTGAGGCCGGCGAAGCCCGGGTCATCACGATCGGCCAGACCTACGACGCCCCGCTCGAGGACGTGTGGGACGCGGTCACCAACCCGGAGCGGATCCCGCGCTGGTTCCTGCCCGTGTCCGGTGACCTGCGCCCGGGGGGCCGCTACCAGCTGGAGGGCAACGCCGGCGGCACCATCGAGCGCTGCGACCCGCCCAAGAGCTTCGGGGCGACCTGGGAGTTCGGCGGTGAGGTGAGCTGGATCGAGGTGCGCCTGTCCCCCGACCCGGCCGGCGGCACCCGCCTGGAGCTCGAGCACATCGCCCACGTCGACGACGAGCGCTGGGCGGAGTTCGGACCCGGCGCCACCGGCGTCGGCTGGGACGGGGCGCTGCTGGGGCTGTCGCTGCACCTGTCGGGCGCCGGCATGGACGCCGCCGAGGCCCAGGAGTGGATGGCCTCCGAGGAGGCCCGCCGCTTCTACACCCTCAGCAGCCGGGCCTGGCGCGACGCGAGCATCGCCGCCGGCACCGACCGCGCCGCAGCGCAGGCCGCGGCCGACCGCACCACCGCCTTCTACACCGGCGTGCCGCAGCCCGCCGCCGAGGCGCCGGAGGGCGACGCGTAGCCGACCTCAGCCGACCAGGTCGCCCAGCGGCACGTCGGGGTCGGCCAGCCGCCGGCGGTCCGCCACCGCGCGGGAGCCGATCAGCGCCTCGAGGTCGTCGACGACGTCCCACACGTTCACGTTCATCGCCGCCGCGACGCGGTCGTCGTGCAGCCAGAACGCGATCAGCTCGCGGTCCTCCGGCGACCCGCGCACGACGACCTCGTCGGCGGGGTCGGCGAAGCCCGTGTACTCCATCCCCAGGTCGTACTGGTCGCTGTAGAAGTACGGCAGCCGCTCGTAGACCTCGCCCTTGCCGAGCAGGTTGCGGCCGGCGGTCCGGCCCTGGTGGAGGGCGTTGGCCCAGTGCTCGACGCGCAGGTGGCGGCCGTAGAAGGGGTGCCAGGCGCGGGCGACGTCACCGGCGGCGAGGATGCGCGGGTCGCTGCTCGTCAGCGTCTCGTCGACGACGACGCCGTCGTCGACGTCCAGCCCGCAGGCCCCGGCCAGCTCGCTGCGCGGACCCGCCCCGACGCCGAGGACGACCAGCTCGGTGTCCACGACGCTGCCGTCGCCGAGCTCGACCTGCTCCACGGTGTCGCCGCCGCGGAAGCCCGCCACGCCCGTGCCGAGCCGCAGGTCGACGCCGTGCGCGGCGTGCAGGTCCCCGAAGAGGGCGCCGACCTGCACGCCGAGGACCCGCGCGAGCGGCACCTCGAGCGGATCGACCATCGTGACCTGCGCACCGTGGCCGCGTGCCGCGGCCGCGACCTCGCAGCCGATCCAGCCGGCGCCGACGATCGTCACGTGCCGCACCGTGCGCAGACGCTCGGCCAGCCGCAGGCTGTCGTCGAGGGTGCGCAGCGTCAGGAGGTTGTCGCCGGCGCCGAACGGCAGCAGCCGCGACGCCGCCCCCGTGGCCAGCAGGAGCCGGTCGAAGGGCAGGCGGCGGCCGGCGCGGGTCACCGCCTCGCTGGTGGCGCGGTCGATCCGCACGACCGGGTCGGCGACGACCAGCTCGACGTCGTGCTCGGCGTAGAACTCCGCCGAGTGGACGTAGACCTCCTCCGGCGCCTGCGTCCCGCTGAGCACCCCCTTGGACAGCGGCGGGCGCTCGTAGGGCCGCTCAGCCTCCTCGGTGACGAGCCGGACCCGGCCGGCGAAGCCGTCGGTCCGCACGGTCTCGGCCGCCGTGGCGGCCGCGAGCCCGCCGCCGACGATGACGATGTCGTCCATGACGCCTCCTCGGGAGTCGGGGCGTGCCGCCGCGAGGCCCCCGGGCGGGACCTCGCGTCGGCCCTGTCAGGTGCGGGCGCGGGCGAGCTGCAGGAACTCCTGGCGGGTCGCGGGGTCGTCGCGCAGCTGCCCGTACAGCGCCGAGGTCACGGTGCGGGCGTCGGCCCTGACGCCGCGAAGGCTCATGCACAGGTGCTCGGCCTCGACGATCACGCCCGCGCCCCGCGGCGCCAGGTGGTCGCGCAGCCAGTCGGCGACCTGCGCCGTCAGGCGCTCCTGGACCTGCAGGCCACGGGCGAACGCCTCGACCAGCCGCGCGAGCTTCGACAGCCCGTTGATGCGCTCGCCGGGCAGGTACCCGACAGCGGCGACGCCGCGGAACGGCAGCAGGTGGTGCTCGCACAGCGACGTGAAGCGGATGCCGCCGACCACGACCAGCTCGTCGTAGCCGGCGTCGTTGGGGAACGTCGTCGGGCGGAACGGCTGCGGGGTGAGCAGCTCGGCGAAGGTGCGCGCCACCCGCGGGGGCGTGTCGCGCAGGCCCTCCCGCCGCGGGTCGGCGCCGAGGGCGGCGAGCAGGTCGCGGACGGCGACGGTGGCGGCGGCCTCGTCGACGGGCCGGGCGTGTGGGATCGGCTCCTCGGCCGCCGCCGCCAGGCCGGGCGCCAGCGCGCTCACCGGCGCCCCCGCGCCGGGATCGACGCCGACGGGAAGGCTGCCGCCAGACGGGCCAGGGTCAGCGCCCCGAGCAGGAGCCCGAAGTCGCGCAGAGCGATGTCGAAGTAGTCGCCGAGGAGCAGCAGGTTGAGGATGATGCCGGCCAGCCACGCGGCGACCACGTAACCGCCGATCCGCGGCTGCAGGGCGACGAGGACGCCGGCGAGGATCTCGACGACGCCGACGACGAGCATCGCGTCGGCGGCGCTGCCGGGCACGACCGCGTCGACGCCCGACCACAGGTAGGAGGGCCAGTCGTCGGTGAGCACGCCGAGGAACTTGTCCAGCCCGAACAGGATCGGCGCGACGGTGAAGCCGACCCGCAGCAGCGAGAAGGCCTGGTAGACGGGGTTCGACAGCGCGGTCTGCTGCACGGACCCGGTGGTGGTCAGGGATGCCATGGTCTCCACCTCCGGTTGTAAGATGAACCCACATCCCTTTTAGAGCGCCGCAGCTGTAAAGTCAATAGACATTCTTTTTAGAGGAGCCCTCGTGGAGCGACGAGCCGCGCGCGCCGGGCTCGACCCGGCCCACCTGGAGGCGCTGGCCAGCCTCGAAGACCCCACCCGGCGGCGCCTCTACGAGCTGGTGGCGGCCAGCCGCGAGCCCGTCACCCGCGACCAGGCGGCCAGCGCCCTGGGGCTCGACCGCTCGCTGGCCGCCTACCACCTCGACAGGCTCGTCGCCGAGGGCCTGCTCACCGCGTCGTTCGCCCGGCCGCCCGGTCGCGGCGGCCCCGGCGCGGGGCGCCCCGCCAAGCGCTACGCGCCCGCACAGGAGGAGCTCGCCGTCACCGTCCCGGCCCGCGACTACCGCTTGGTCGCCGAGCTGCTGGCGCGCGCCGCCGAGGCCGACGGGTCGGGGGCGGTCGCCGCCGCCCTGCGCGACGCCGCCGTGGCCGTCGGACGCGAGCGGGCCGCCGGGCGCTCCGGCGGCGGGACGGAGGCGCTCCTCGACGTCCTCGCGCAGCAGGGCTTCGCGCCGTTCCGCGACGACGGCGTCGTGCGGCTCGGCAACTGCCCCTTCCACCAGCTGGCCCGCGAGCACACCGAGCTGGTGTGCGGCATGAACCTCGCCCTGCTGTCCGGCGTGGTCGAGGTGCTCGCGCCCGCAGCGCGAACGCGCCTGGACCCGGCCCCGGACCGCTGCTGCGTCGCGATCGACCTTCCCGGCCGCGCCTGAGCGCGGCCGCC
>Ga0207864_1004015_pt1 | contig 11636 bp, 8 predicted proteins | sample HigsolmetaAR202D_FD_184834 | JGI IMG/M metagenome (GOLD analysis project Ga0207864, IMG submission 184834) | Ionic liquid and high solid enriched microbial communities from the Joint BioEnergy Institute, USA - AR20-2-D (SPAdes) (version 2) ...
CGGGCCCGTGCGGCTGTCGCTCCTCCCCAGGGTGGCGATCGTCGCCGAAAATATTTCGCTGTCGACCGGTGCCGGGGATCTTTCGATAGCCGTCCCCCGCTTTTCGTCGGCCATAACGCTGTCATCGCTGTGGTCCGACAGGCTTGAGATCCAGGCCCTCACCCTGAAAGAACCAAGCATCGAGCTGCATGCCGCCTCCGACGGGGAGGCGGCACCGGCATCTCCGGAAGCTGCCCAAACGGACCCGTTCGCGTCTCTGGTCGACACGCTCGAGCGGCTGGCCGTGAACCGCATCACCGTCGAGAACGGCCGGTTCACTTCCTACGATGCGGCGGGCAATGCGACCGTGATCTCCGCGATCGATGCGGACCTCAGAGTACCGGACCTCGACGGCGAAGCCACCTTCACGCTCGCCGCGACCAAAGACGCCCAGCGCGTCGAGCTGAGCGGCACGCTATCGGCGCTCAGGCCCGTGCTCCAATACCAGCCGGCAGCGCTTTCGATCAAAGCGCGGCTGGAGCCGGCGCCCATGCCGGGGCTGGGCGAGATCACCGCGGCGGGGAACATTGAGCTGAACGCAGATGGCGGCTATCGGATTCAGGATGGCCGCTTCGATATCGGCGGGCAGAGCTTTACACTCGATGCTCAGTTTCGCCCCGGAGAGCGGCATCACTTCTATGCGGACCTGACGGCGGGGCGCATCGATATGAGCGCGTTCACCGGCGAAGAGGCAAACGCCGACGAAGGCCAGGAACCGGGCGGCGTGAAGGAGCCGGACCTCCTGATACTGACGGGTTTCGACGCGGATGTCAGTATCGTGATCGATGAACTCGCCAATGGCGACATGAGGGCGTCCGACCTCATTTTCACGGCAACGCTCCGCGACGGCCTTCTCGAGGCGCGGCTCGAAAATCTGGCTTTCGATGCGGGAAGCCTCTCCGCCACGGTATCGACAAACGCGGGCGAGGTGCCGCCGGTCGTCCGGGGCACGGTCGTCAGCTCCGGGCTCGACATCGCTTCCCTGGCGAATCTCGCCGGGCAGACAGTGCCGCTTTCCGGCGCGCTCACCGTGAATACGGGATTTGCCTTCAGCGGGCTCAGCGAAGCTGCCATACGCCAGACGGTGAATCTGCGGGGGACGGTGGGCATTCAGGGCGGCACCCTTCGCCTCGAAGAGCTGACTGACGGCAAGCTCGCCGCCGCCGACAGCGTCACCGGGCTCGATGCGACGGTGGAGATCCGCGACATCGAGGAGCCCGTCGGCGTTTCCGGAAACCTGGTCTTGCGGGGGCAGCCGGTAGCCTTCGAAGCGGAATTTTCGCCAAGCGACTTCCTCTCAAGCCCCTCGCTTGCCGAGGCCGCGGGCCAGATGAGTCTCGCCGTCTCGTCGGAGCTTCTCCGGGCGAGCGCAAACGGCGTGGCCGCCGGCAGCGGCGCCTTCAGGGGCAAGATCTCGGTCGATACCCCATCGGCCGACAGGCTCATGCAGTGGCTAGCGCAGTCCGGCTCTGACGGCCTGCAGGCCTTCTCCTTCAGCGGCGATGTTGACGCGAGCCCCGCGCGCTTTTCCTTCAGCAATGCCTCTCTGTCGCTGAACGGCGTGGCGGGCAAGGGCCAGGGGACGGTGGAGCTCAGCATCCCGCTCACGATCCGGACCTCGCTTCAATTCGCGAAGCTTGATTTCGCGGCGCTGACAGGGGGAGGCGACGCGGGTACCGGCCGGCAATCCGGACCGTCCACTGATACCGACACTCCGGTCGATCTTTCCTTCCTCAGGGATTTCGATGCCAGGATCGAGATCGCGGCGGATCAGATCGGATACGGGAAGGTCTTTGCCGGCCCCATGGCTACGACGCTGACGATTGCCGAAGGCAAAGCCCATCTCAACGCCCCGGCAAGCCCGTTCTACGGCGGCACGGTCGCCGCGGAGGTGATGGCGGACGGGTCGGGCGACATGCCTTCCATCAGCCTCAGCGCCGCGATTTCCGGCGCCGCAGCGGCCGCCTTGCTCCGCGACGCGGCGGATTTCGATCGGGTCGAGGGAATCATCGCCACCAATGTGACGGTCGTAGGCAGCGGAAACACGACCCGGGCGCTCGCGCGGTCTCTCAACGGAAGCGCGGCCCTGAGGATCAACGACGGCGCCATCCGCGGCATCGATATCGCCGACGTCTACAACAACCTCGTCGGGCTTCTCTCGAAAGGCTTCCAGCAGGACGAAAACCGCAAGACGGCCTTCACCGAACTCAGCGCCACTTTCGCTATCGAAAACGGCGTGGCGCAGACCTCCGATATCAGCCTCTTGGGTCCGCTCGTGCGGATGGAGGGCGCAGGCAAGATCGACCTTGCGGAGGAAACCATCGACATGCGCCTCAACCCGCGGGTCGTGGCCTCCCTGACGGGCCAGGGCGGCGACATCAACGCGGAGGGCATCGGAGTCCCGGTCATTGTCGAGGGCGCACTCTCGGCTCCGCGCATCTATCCGGACCTCTCCACATTGATGAAGGACCCGAAGGGAGCCCTGGAGATGTTCGAGCGCTTCGGTCTGCCGACGGGGAAGCTCGGGCTCGACCATCTCCTCCCCGATCAGGGCGGATCGGAAGGCGCTGGCGGCGCGGCCGACCTCATCGGCGACCTGATCAAGGGCAAGACGGGTGAGGGCGGCGCTCCATCCGGCATCACCAACATCATCACCGATGTTCTTTCAGGGCCTAGGAAGGCGGACCCATCGGCATCCCCCCGGCCTCAGGATGACGGAAATGCGGTCAGATCGATCATCGACGGCTTGCTCAAGACGCCCGCACCTGCGCCAGCGGAAGCGCCCGGTACAGCGGCTGGTGCTGCCCAGAGCCCTGAAGGCGCGGAAGCAGCGCCTCAATCGACCAGAGAAGAGAATCTGCACCGTCTAATGGAGCAGTTCCTTCGGTGAACGTTGCACCGTACCACGGAGAGGCGGAGTCTGGCACGCTGTCTTCCGTTGCTGCTAACGCACCGCGATCGCCCAGATGAAGCAGGCCGAGGCTGCAATGGATGCGACCGTGCGCACCGTGTTCCAGAACGTCCATTCGCGCAGATAGCGCGTCCAGCCCGCATCGCTTCCAGAAACAGCCGATCGTCGCGACCCTTGTCACCACGTCGTGGCAGTGAGGCCCGGACCACCTCCAGCGCCAATGCCAATCCTTCTCTGTCATCTCCGTGGATATCGCCGGCCTCAAAATCAGTCGGCTCCCCATGAATCAGACAAATCCCCTCAGAGGAATCCTCGCCTCTCTTCATGCGGCAATCCGTCCACACAGCCTAAGGCATCTATGGGGAAGATTCAGTGAAGCTCGGCTGAGAGCTTCGCCCCTCAGCGTTAGGATCAGCTACAAAGCAAAAAGGGCGTCTAGATGTGGCTGCATCTCGGGCGCCAGGGAGAAATTTTTCAACGCGTCGTATTGCGGCGAGGGTGCGAGTGATTTCAGCTTTGAGAAAAATGCAGCCTCGACCTCGGAACCGTTCAGCCCATCGAAGGGGCCGTCAAAGGAGAGCCGGGCCAATTTCCTTTCATTGCTATATGCCGTTACGATTGCCGGAAATACACCACGAGACAGGTGAATCTGTTCGAGCTCGTCGCTGCCATCAAGCTCGACTTTGTCCATGAAGGCCAGCACGCGTTCATCATGAATCGCCTCATCCTCGAAGTCTTCGAGCACGGACCTTCCGCGCACAAAGGCGCTGGCAACAGCAAAGGGAAGGCTGAAGCGGGCAGCGAGATGATTGCTGATCGCACGGGTCGAAAGAGAGGCCGCGCTCGATGTTTTGATCTGGACATGCAGGCGCGATACCTCCTCCGGGCGCAAAGTTCGACTTAGTTCAATGGCAGCGCGGATCGCTGACTGACATCCGAAATTGGCCGGATAGAGCTTGATGGAATAGGCCTCCAAGCCACGGTCGATTGGATGGATATCGAGGTAGGCGGGGTCGGCCGTACCTGCGCCGAAGCTCGCCAGCCAGCCGCGATCGCCGGTAAGCGGTTGTTCAGGTCCGTATGCGCCAGCCTGAGCTAACAGGGCGCAGTGAATGGCGTGACGCGCCGAAAATCCCACTGACAGGTCCTTGTCCGGGCTGTAGCTTCCCATTTTTGGTGACATGGCCGAGAGAAGCCCAGCGGGCAGGCTGGAGGCGGCAATGCCGAGCGCGGCCAAGGCTGCATCTTCATCTGCGCCGATGAGGGTGGCGCATCCCAGCGCCGCGGCCACCGGAGCCGTCAGAGAGGTAGTCCGGAATCCTAGGCCGTTTGCACGATGACCCCTTCCAAGCGTCTCCGCCAAGCCGATATTGGCGGCGAAAGCGACCCAGAGCGCTTGGAGCACTGCGTTGCTGGATGCGCGCCGCATCTCCGCAAGCGCCATCACAGCCGGCACGATGATCACCGCTGCATGGCCATTGTTCCGGCCGTTGATCAGAACTTCCTGGTAATCGAGCGCCTCTGCCGCATTGCCGTTGAGAAATGCTGCGTCGGGACCGGCTGCACGTGCAGGGGACCCCCAGACGGCACAACCGGTAGCATTGGTGGAAATGCCCGCCAGGTCAAAACGCGTTCCTCCTACCTGCCGGCTCCTCGCGTAGCTGGCGATCGCGATCGTATCGGAAACGAGTTGCCCAATGACCCGTTTGGCGGAAGAAGGCATTTCCGAGTGTTGCAGCGTCAGGTGCCGCGCGACCCATTCCCTGTCCGTGATCGTCATTGCATTCCTTTCAGTGTTGTCTCGCTGGGCGGCACCAGTCCGCGGTTTGCAACATGGCAGGCAACCCTCGCTCCGTCAGGCCAATGCCTGAGCTCCGGCATTTTCTCGCGGCAGATCGCCTCCGCGATCGGGCATCGCGTATGGAACGGGCAGCCCGAAGGCGGATTGATCGGAGACGGGATGTCACCGCCAATCGGAGGACTGCGATGTTCGCGTTCGATGCGCGGGTTGCTGGAAAGCACCGACGAGATGAGGGCACGCGTGTAGGGGTGCCGAGGATTCTCGAACAGAATGTCGCGCGGTGCGTATTCAACCAGACGTCCTAAATAGAGAACAATGATGTCGTCGGAAACATAGCGAACGACCGCAAGATCATGGCTGATGAAAAGCAGCGACAAGCCCATCTCTTCCTGCAACTGCTTGAGCAGCGTCAGGACTTGCGCCTGTACGGAAACATCAAGCGCTGACACGGCCTCGTCACAGATGAGCAGCTTTGGGCTGAGAACAATTGCACGGGCTATTCCAACCCGCTGTGCCTGACCGCCGGAAAGCTGATGCGGGTAACGCTCAGCAAACTCTGGCCTGAGCCCCACACGGCCCATTGTCTCGATGACGATCTTTCGCCGCTCCACCTTGCCTAGGTCACGTCGATGCGTAAGCAGTGGCTCGGCGATCAGATCGGCAACCTGCATTCTCGGGTTGAGAGAAGCGAGCGGGTCCTGAAACACCATCTGTATGTCCGGGCGCATATGCCGGAACGCCTCTTCGGTCATTTGGGTTATGTCGTGGCCCCGCCAGACAATCTTCCCCCCGCTCAGAGACTGAAGCCGCAGGAACGCTCTCGCCATCGACGATTTTCCAGAGCCTGACTCGCCCACCACGCCCAAGCTGCGACCCGGGGCGATATCGAGATCCACATCCCTTAGTGCTCTGAGCTCGTCGGGCCGCCGGAAAGGTCCCCGTGAAATACGATAGGTCACCGACAGGTTGCGAACCCGTAGGCCTTCCTCGCTCCCTTCGCTGGGCGACATGTTAATCATGAGGCCAACCCCTGGCTGCCGGAAATCGGAAAATGACAGGCCTGCCGTTGACGGCCGGTCCGGGCCGTTAACTCCGGGAACACATCTCGGCAGACATTCTGGGCACGAGAGCAGCGTGGCGCGAACATGCATCCCTTGCGAGCCTGTCGGCCGTCAGGGGGATAGCCGGGAATCGGCGAGAGGGCTGAGAGTGGACGATAGAGATCCGGCATGCTGGCCAGCAAGCCCTGCGTATAGGGATGAGTGGGCGACAAGAGGACCTCCTCGGTGGTCCCTTCTTCGACAATGTTTCCCGCGTAGATCACGATCACCCGGTCCGACAATCGCGAAACGACGCCCATATCATGGGTAATCAGTGCGATGGCAATTCCTTCGTCGCGCCGCAGCTCATCAAGCAGATCAAGAACCTGGAGCTGAACAGTCACATCGAGTGCAGTCGTCGGCTCGTCCGCGATCAAGAGCCGCGGATTGCACGAAATCGACATGGCGATCATCACCCGTTGGCGCATTCCTCCGGACAGTTCATGCGGATACATGTCCAGCCTGCGCTTGGCATCCGGAATATGAACGCGGTCAAGTAAGCGAAGGGCTTCAGCGCGCGCGGCACCATGATCCAGACCGCGGTGCAGGCGCAGCATCTCGGTCAGTTGCGACGCGATCGTGCGAAAGGGATGGAGCGCGGTCATCGGATCCTGGAATACAAAGGCCAGCGCCCGCCCGCGAATCCTGTTGAGCTCGCTCTCGTCTGCTCCGATGAGGTTGCGGCCAAGGAAGCGGGCTTCTCCGGAGACCTGTCCGTTCGGGGGTAATAGCCCCGCGATGGACATGAATATCTGGCTCTTTCCGGATCCCGATTCGCCAACAATGCCAAGAACCTCTCCCCTGCTGATGGAGAAGCTCACACGGTCAACAGCAAGGACTGTACCCGAAGACGTGGTAAATCGCGTAGTGAGGTTGTCGACGCACAGCAGCGGTTCCTTCATTCGCCACGAACCCGGAAAGCCTTTCGCCTGGTAAGGAGGATTTGCCGAGGTCCATAGCACGCGCTGCATGCTCCGCAAACTTTGAAGGTGATCGGCGTTTGCATCTTGGTCAGAAATCAGAAAGATAGCGGCGTCTTGCTATTGGTCCCCTCTGACAGTTTTTCAGGCTCATGTCCGCAACCTTCGTCGTGACGAAAATCCTGCGTCTGCTCCTCACGGTCTGGGCTGCTGCCACACTAGTTTTCGTCATGTTGCGGCTTGCCGGAGATCCGGTGGCCGCAATGGTTCCATCGGATGCCCCGCAATTCGTGATTGACAGATATCGCGAGCGTCTTGGACTGGACCAACCCCTCGTCGTTCAATACCTCGCATATCTCTGGGGACTGGTGGGCGGCGACTTCGGCCTTTCCTTCAGAACCGGGGGACCGGCATGGGACATCGTGGCACCGCGCGTCGTACCGACCCTGATCCTAACCGGAAGCGCTACTCTGATCGCGGTTTTCGTCGGTATTCCGGTTGGAATGGTGGCCGCGGCGCGACGAGATACCGTGATCGACCGGTTGGTGATGAGCTTCTCGGTATTGGCGTTCGCAATGCCCAATTTCTTCCTGGGCATACTGCTCATCCTGATATTCACGCTCAATTTGAAGCTTCTGCCCAGCGGCGGCTTCGACCATCCGGTGAGCCTGATCATGCCTGCCCTTACGCTTGGACTGGCTTCTGCAGGCGCCTATGCGCGGCTCGCGCGCTCTTCCATGCTGGAAGTTCTCTCCTCACCCTTCATACGCACCGCCCGTGCGAACGGGATTCCAACAATGAGGCGCCTGACGCACCATGTCCTGCGCGCCATACTCGTCCCGCTGGTCACCCTTGTCGGCTTCAGTGTCGGCAGCATGATTACGGGTGCCGTGGTCACCGAAACGGTATTCGCCTGGCCCGGCCTAGGGCGTCTGCTTGTCGTTTCCGTCGCACAGCGCGACCTCGCCGTTGTCCAGCTTATCGTTATCCTGGCCGCCGCAGCTATGGCTTTCTCGAACATGATCGTGGATCTTCTTTATGGCTGGCTTGATCCAAGGATTGGATCGCAGCGGCAAAAAGGCGGAAACTAGCCGTGAGAGCCCGTCTTCCCCTGATCGTGCCAGGCATCCTGCTCAGCCTGGTCATCCTGTTTGCCTTGTTCGGAAACATGCTTACCGAACACAGCTACGACGCATCCAATCTCCTGGACAGAAACAGGCCGCCGGTATTCCTGGGAGGGGATTGGAAATACCCCCTTGGGACCGACGGACTCGGTCGCGATCTATTGGCTCGGCTGGTCTTCGGCACCCGTATCAGCATCGGGCTGGCATTCGTCGGAACGATCATCGGTGCTCTGGTCGGTACCGTCCTTGGGCTGATCGCGGCTCGCATGCAGAATTTCGTGGGCGGACTGATCGGTGCAGCCATCGATCTGCAAGCCGCCATTCCTTTCATGATTGTCGCGCTTGCGGCGCTCGCCATATTGGGCAATTCTCTTGTGCTGTTTGTTTCGATCCTCAGCATCTACGGATGGGAAACCTACGCACGGTTAGTGCGCGGCAACGCCCTTTCGGCTCACACCTTACCCTTTGTGGAGGCAGCGCGGACGATCGGCGTAAGCCCGGTGATGATCGATGTCCGACATATCCTGCCGACGGTTCTTAACGTGGTGGTTGTGCAACTGACCCTGAACTTTCCCCAGACGATCTTGCTTGAAACGGGACTGAGCTTTCTGGGCTTGGGGATACAGCCGCCACTGACCAGCCTCGGACAACTGCTCGGAGAAGGGCGGGATAGCCTGAGCCGCGCATGGTGGCTCTCGGTCCTGCCGGGCACGCTCATTTTCGTGACGACGCTTTCGGTTAGCCTTCTCGGTGACGCATTGAGGGACCGACTCGACCCGACCTTGAGGAGACAATAGGGCTTCGTTGATCTCCACGACGGTCGGCGACACTCTTTGGTGAAGACTTCCGTATGCCTGTCCTGGTCTATATTATCTCGGCCCGAGCGGGGATCTCCATCAGATCGCCGACATTCCCAATCCGTTGAATAGGAGCAGAGAATGATGATTTGGAGGGCGGTCATCACCATGATCGTGGCCGGCCTGTTTGCCATGCCGGCGCTGGCCCAGAACAACAGGCCGGGCATTGTTGTTGCGGTTCCTGGACTTTATCGCAGTCTGGAGCCGATCGACGGGAACTCGACTGATTCGCAGCGAATCATCAGCAATGTCTATGATCCCATAATCGACCGGAACTATGCCGAGGATCCCGAGGGTGGCGAGCTGCGCGAGGCTCTCGTGACGAAGTGGGAGCGGGTGAACGATCTCACCTGGCGCTTCACTATCCGCGACGGCGTCAAGTTCCACAATGGTCAAACGATGACGGCCGAGGATGTGGCCTTCACGCTCTCCGCCGAGCGAATCTGGGGCGAGAACGCCTTGGTGCCCGCGGGGACAAGATATACGGAATCTTTTGCGCGTGTGGAGGCCATCGATGAAAAAACGGTCGAGGTTGAGACCACGATCCCTGACCCCAACTTGCCATATCGCTTCGTGACGCCGCTGGGGATGGTTGTTCCGAAAGCACACTATCTGGAGGTGGGTGTCGAGAAATTCGGTCAGATGCCGATCGGCACCGGCCCTTACAAGGTAGTGGAGTTCGATCCCGCAAGCCACGTCAAGCTTGAAGCCTTTGACGACTACTGGGGTGGCCAGCCCCCGCTCAAGAGTGTGGAGTTTCGTATAGTTCCAGAGTTTTCTGCGCGCCTGGCGGGAATGGTTTCCGGCGAGTTCGACATTATGGTCAACGTGCCGGTGGACGAGATCGACACTGTGCAATCCTACGACAATTTGACCTATGTCAGCCGTCCTGGCGACAGCTACGTGATGCTGGCATACAACACCCTCCAGCTGCCCGAGTTTGGGCATAATCCAGTCGCCGATGTGAACCTTCGCTACGCCATGACGGCGGCGATCGATCGGGAATCGCTGGTCAGAAGCCTCTGGGGTGATGCCACGTTCGCGCCGGCGCCATTCAACTTTCCCGACTCTCCGGCTTTCTACGACACCAGCATAAAGCCTTTGATCGATTACGACCCGGAGGCAGCAAAGGAGTATCTCGCCAAGTCCAGCTACAAGGGCGAGGAAGTGACAATCAATGTTGTGCGGGGCGCCTACCCCAATTTCGACCTCGCCGTGGAGTATATGGCCGAGCAGTGGCGCAATCTCGGAATCAACATCCGGCTCAATATCGTTGACAGCTTCCCGCTCGCCCTCAAGCATCCGTTTGGACTTCTAAATATGTCCATGTCCACGACCTTCGACGGGACTCCAACACGAGCGATCTGGGGTTTCTGGGGGCCGGACTCTGCTCGCGCCACGCGCGAGGCCGACCGAAGCTGGACACCGCCCGCTGAATTTGTGGAGATTGGCAAGCAATATCTCGCTGAGCCCGATCTCGAGAAGAAAAAAGCGCTCTTCCGCCAGATGGTCGAGATTTGGGAGAAAGAGCAGCCCGCACTAATGCTCTGGCGCAGTGTGGTGAATTGGGCGGTCTCGAACAGGCTGGAGTGGACGACGATCAACTCCAACGCCATGCTGTTCGGGCCAGGCTTCATCAAGGTGAAAGAGTAGCCGGGTCTGGTTCCTGACAGTCCGATGCCGAGGCTGTACACTGCTTGTAACAGCCTCGGCGTTTCCTCACATCACCCTCCGAATCAAGGATGGGCGGATACGAAATTCGAAGCTCTTGGAGCCGGAAGTTGTCCGGACAGACGGATCGGTCTACGCCCGCAAGGCGATTACACGCAACGGGGAATGACATTGCAGCCTTATCTCAAGGCCAATCTCTGGCATGACTTCGACGCCGAGGACACAATCGATTTCGACCCGACGCCCATCGTCACAGAACGGGGAGGCACCTCCCTCGAGATCGGCGGCGGTGTCGTCGCAAAGCTCACGGAAACGGTCAGCCTCTTCGCGACTGCGGACTACACGACCGACCTCGACGGCGAGAGAAGGCGCGTCTTTGAAGGTAACCTTGGAGTGAACATCAGGTGGTGAACCCACCGCCTTGCAAGAGTTGAAGGCATGACTTGCGCCAGGAGATATCCCTAGACGGCATTCCTCGCGAATGCCTTGGCTTCATTGCGCCTGTCCGAAAAGCAGCTAGCACGGACGCTGGGCCTTTCGCTTCCAACTATTCGATGGCTGGAGCGGTCCGGAGCACCCGTATATCTGCGCCTTGCCGTGGCGGCGCTAGTCGACAGACTCGATCCCGATGCGGTTCTGTCCTGCCCACCATCAAGTGCTCAAGAGTAGGGGATCATACTGCGCCTTCTGCGATTTGCAGGAACTCACCGGAATTCTGGCGCGCCTTCACAATGAGCGCGGAATACCCTTGCCCAGGCCAAGGAACAGATGTTCCGGCGGATGCTGACCGTTTTTTCCAACAGGGGATACTCCGACGGTCATCCGTTGGAGACCCGCCGCGCGTAAACATGGTGGCCATGCCCGTGCGCATGTCGGGTCAGCTGACCGCAATCATCGGATGCAGCTTCTACCGGTCGGTCGTTCCTGAACATGAGGTGTTTCAGAAGATCGTGCGTCCGCTCTCCGACCTCATCGCCGGCATAGAGAGATATTTCCACGGACGGTGGCGTGGCTGATCTGCCGCCTCCGGCCCAGCAGGCAACGTCCTGAACACCTCTGCGGAAATCTCTATTCCGGAGCGCCTTCAGTGGATGTCTTTTCCGTCCGAATTGCGCAACGCCAATAAGTAGATGCTGCGCTCAGCCGAGTTCCTGGGCCAGCCCAATGAGAAGCCCACCGGGGCCACGGATGTAGCAGAGCCGATATGCATCCT
>Ga0207864_1004020_pt1 | contig 11627 bp, 12 predicted proteins | sample HigsolmetaAR202D_FD_184834 | JGI IMG/M metagenome (GOLD analysis project Ga0207864, IMG submission 184834) | Ionic liquid and high solid enriched microbial communities from the Joint BioEnergy Institute, USA - AR20-2-D (SPAdes) (version 2) ...
CGCCTCGCCCGGGAGAAGGCCCTGCTGGAGCAGATGCGCGACAACCCGTGGGTGGCCCGCCGCATCAGGGAGGGCGAACTGCCCGCCTGGATGCGCGCCACTCCCACCCGCGTGGAGTTCCCCGAAGTCCCGGCGCGTCCCCGCCCGGGCACCCGTCGGCGTCGCCGCCTCCGCGTGCCCGTCCCCGCCCTGGTCCTGGACACCCTCGGCTACGCCCTGGCCGTGGCCGCCGGAGCCCTCGCCCACCACCTCGGCATCCTCCTCGGCCACCTCACCTGAACCCGCACCGACGATCATGTCCCCAGTGCCATGCGGAGCACCGAAAACGGCACTGGGGACATGGTCACAGAATAGGGAATCGGTTCAGTACTTCCAGGCACTTCCAGTGCCGCGATACTGCTCGACCGGGATCGGTTCGACTCCGGGGCGCATGCGGTCGGTGTAGAGGACACCATGGAGATGGTCGACCTCATGGGCCACCAGCCTGGCGACACCACGTTCGAAGATCGTGATTTTCTTCTGCCCAGCGATGGTGGTGTGTTCGACATGGATGGTATGGGCGCGAGGTACTCGGCCTCGGACGTCGAAGAAGGAGAGACAGCCTTCGTACTGTTCGTCGACGTCGCCACCGGTTTCGATGATGCTGGGATTGAACAGGGTGATCGCCTTGCCGTCCGGTGTACGCACGATCGCCGCAGCACGGTCGATGCCGATCTGAGGCGCTGCGATGCCCATCCCCTTGCCGAACGTGTGGGCCTGGGAGATCCGCTCAGCGGCGGAGTTCAGTGCAGCGACCACGCGACGGGCGTCCTCTGCCTCTGACGGCAGATCGAAATGGCGTGAGGCGCGGCGCAGGATCGGTGCCTCCCGTTGCACGATGCCAAGAGAGGCCATGACCGCGCTCGGAGGAGCGCTCTGACCGCTGTCAGTGCGGACCTGGTTGCGAAAGTCCCATTCCAGGCGGTAACGGGCGTGGAGCGGAGGGGACTCGCAAGCCCAGGAGAAGATATGCCGACTGTCGCGTTCCACCTGGCTGATCGGTGTCGGAAACGGCATGGCTTCGGCGGTCATCGACGTGTACAGACCCCACACGCTCGGAGCCAGTTCAGCAGGAAAGTCCAAAGAAACGGACAGGCGGTTGGTGGGGAGTCGTACAGCGCGCTGGAACCAGCGTCCCCAGTGCTCGTCCCGGACGGTGTACTCGTACTCTATCCAGGTTGATTCCCCCGGATAGAGGGGAAAGTGGCCAGTTCTTCCGGAGAAAAGCAGCCAGACCTCTTTGAAAGCGTTTCGATCATGGTGGGGAATCCACTTCATCGGCTCGGCGCGGTCCTGACCGTACCAGGCGCGGAGATTGATCTCCTCCCAGGTGAGCGGATTTTCGCTGTAGAGCTGGTTGGAGCGTTCCGGGTCTCCCGGATAGCGGTCCACCGAGATCCGGACCAGATAACGGGTGATCGGTTCGTTGCCGCCGTTGACCAACCTGCGACGCTGGGTCAGTTGATAGGTGTGGCCGTCATAGCGGAGAGTCGCGTCGTCATGGTCAACGACCAGACTTCCACTGCTGGAATCCGCCGGTTCGTTGGCCGCCGCACGGCGAGGAGCGCTTGAGCGGGCTGCCCGGTACTCCAGGAAGGCCGCGCGCAGTGCACCGCCTGCGCGAAGCGCGGTCTCGGCGTGCATGGCGAAGTCTTTTGAAGGGCGCTCTGCCCCAGATTCCACTTTGGACACGTATGACCTGTCATATCCCATTTGCTTGGCCAGTGCTGACCGGGACAGACCACGCACATCGCGCCATCGTCTGAGTTCGATCGCGAACACGTTGCCTGAAGTTTCAGGTGACGGGACATCCCCGGGAGAGGCGGTTTCTCGGCCAGTCATCGTGGAACCTTCCGTCGGGCTGTGAGTGTGCGTGAATGGGGGGTGAGATCGTCCTCATTCTGGAGGCACAGGGCGATCCCGCGGTTTGCTCGACCTCCCAGAGCATTCCATCCGGGAGGAGAGTCCGGAGCCGTGTACCGCTCGAAGTTTCCCACAAACCCCCGAATCGAGGCATATCTGCGCGACGGAAGGATGATCTCCGCAGACGAGACCACCCAGGACATGGTTGAACGCGTGGTAAACGCACTCGCATCAGCCGACGCTCTTTTCTCCGCTGATCCCCGGGCCTTCGCCGAACACCTGGGGCAGGAGTTGGACGCCGGAAGGATCGTGTTCTCCACCCCGATCATGACCAACGCGGGAAGGTACACCGACAGGCCGCTCGCCGCGTGCGCTGTGCCGCCCGTCGACCTGCGCGGAAATCTGGCACGGGTCAGAACTGTCGTTGACGACTACCACCAGGCAGGCATGGGAACCGGATTCAACCTCGACGAGGCCACTGATCCGGTGAGTACGCTCCGCTACCTCAACGAGATCGCCGTTTCCGGTGCACGCTCCGGTGCCGAGGACCGGCCGGTGGGTAACATGGCTGTCCTTTCGCTGTCCCATCCTCGTGCGGAGGAGTTCATCACCTGCAAGGTGGGGGCTGACGCCCGCGGAGAGGAATGGAAGTTCAACATCTCCCTGAGCGTCACGGACGAGGAGATGCGCGCCGCGCTGCATACCGCCGGCCGTGAGCGGGACCTGCTGGTCGCCGCCGCCGAGGCCGCCCACTCCTGCGCCGATCCCGGACTGCTGTTCACGGACCGGATTCAGGACGGAAATCCCACCCCGCACCTCGGGCAATACGTCTCCACGGCCCCCTGCGCCGAGGTGGGGCTCGTACCGGGGGAGACCTGCCAGTTCGGGTACGTCAATCTCGGCCGCTTCCACACCGGAAGCGCCTCGCAGCCGGTTGACCTGGATGCCCTGGCCGATACGGTGCGGATCCTGGTCAGGGCACTGGACAATGCGATCCAGGCCAGTCTGGCCCATTACCCGTCCCCGCTTTCGACTCAGATCATGGGGATCAAACGCAAGATAGGCGTCGGGGTCTGCGGTCTGGCCGACCTCCTGGTCTCAGCAGGGGCGCCTTACGACAGCCCCGAAGGCCGCCGCCTCGCCCAGGAAGTCCTCGTACTCGTCAACTACACCTCCAAAGTCGCTTCCGTCGAACTCGCTCGGCAGCGGGGCGCCTGTCAGGCAGTGTTGAGCGGCCGCTCCCGCTACGCGGATCCCGGATTCCTTCACAGGTTCGCCCAGTTGCAGGTCGACAGCGTTACCACCGCGCAATGGGCTGCCCTGGCCGACGAGATCGCCACCACCGGGCAACTGCGGAACTCCTCCACCGTTGCTCTGCCCCCGACCGGACGCAGCGCCTTCGTGGTCGGTGCTTCCACCGGAGTCGAACCGCTGTTCCGCCTCTCCGGAGACAGCCCTGGCGATGTGCACCCGGGGGTGATGACCGTGCTGCGGACTGTTGGACGCAGTGAGCTTCTCGACTACGTCGGCAAGCACGGCCGACTGCCGACCGACGCGTCGCTGCCCGAACCGGTGCGGGCGACGCTGGCCACCGCGGCCGAGATCTCTCCCGAAGGACACCTGAAGATGGCCGCTGCGGTACAGGCATGCGTGGACGAGGCTGTTTCGAAGACCGTCAACCTTCCCGGCAACGCGCGTGCGGCAGACGTCCACACCATCTACGCTGATGCCTGGAGGCTGGGCTGCAAGGGGATCACCGTATACGTTGACGGCTCCCGCCGCGTCCAGCCGCGACGGCTCGCCAACTGAACCGGGAGACTCGCGTTGCCCCACCCCGAGTACGTGTTCGACACCAAGCACGACCGCTACCCGCTGGCCGTGCACGTCTTCCTCCTCGACAGGCACGGTCGGGTGCTGTTGATGCGCCGGGCAGGCAGCGGGTACGCCGACGGCCGGCTGGGGCTGCCTGCGGGCCACGTCGACCTCGGGGAGACGCCCACCGGGTGCGCGGTGCGGGAGGTCGCCGAGGAGGTGGGGATCATCCTGGACCCGGGACGGCTGAGGGCGTGCGGGACGATGTTCCGACGCTCCCTGGAACCGAGGGTGGATCTCTTCTTCACCGCGTCGGAGTGGGACGGCGAGCCGCGGATCCGGGAACCGCACAAGTGCAGCGAACTCGTCTGGGCGGACCCGGACGCGCTGCCCGACGACGCGCTGGACTTCCTGGCCCAGGCGTGGGCGGACGCGCGGACCGGTCGGATACTCCGCGAGTACGGCTTCGAACACTCACGAAAGTGACAGCGCTGCCACGGTCGGGTTCAGAACCGCCGTGGCAGCGGCACTCCGGTGCACCTGACGACCAGACATCCCGCTCCGCGAAGCGGAGATCGAGCGACCGGCCGGAAGACAGGACATGAGCATCTATCCGCCCACCGAGTACTCCCGCCTGACCGTCGCCGCCGCCCTGCTCCTCGGCCGTCCCCGCCCAGGCCCCCGCCGGCGTCGCCGCCTCCGCGTGCCCGTCCCCGCCCCGGTCCTGGACGCCCTCGGCTACGCCCTGGCCGTGGCCGCCGGAGCCCTCGCCCACCACCTCGGCACCCTCCTCGGCCACCTCGGCTGACCCGGGAACCGGCTGTCCTCTTTCCGGGAACCCGAAAAGAGGACAGCCGTACGGGCAGAGAAAAATCCGGTCCTCCCCGAACCGAAAGAGTTGATTCCTTGGAAGAGGGGGGTCTGGTGGCGCACTCGGCCCCGGACTTGCTGCGGGCGAGGCAGCGGCGGTCCTGGAACCGAGTGCGCTTGACAGGGCCGTTCTGAAGTACGAGAGTCAGTGACCAACCCGGCTCTTCGTGAGATGAAGGAGAACTCGTTGGCCTTCAGGTTTATCGGGAAATGGAACCGTTCACCGGACGGTGACTCTCCGGCCCTGTGGATGGATGAAGAGACAGGTGATGTGATCCTGCAAGGATGGAAGATCGACGATCAGGAAGAGATAGCGGAACTATTGGAGACCTCCGAGCGTTCCGAAATACCCGAGAATGAGACGGTCATCCGTTTTCCCGCAGACATGGTGAACCTGCTCCGGGAGGTGGCTGACGGTGGGTTCGCCGGTTCCGACCCCCGCTGAGCTGCTGGAGAAAGCCGAACGATCGGCGGTGCATCTGGAGATGCGCGACGGCTACATGCGTTCGGACCCGAAATTCATCGCCTGGCAGAGCGGTCACCATCCCGACCCCACCGACCGGGAGCAGTGGTGGCGACCGTGGCATGACGTCGTCGCCTCAGCCGTCGAACGAGGCGTGGTGGTCCGTCGGGCGCGGATCGTCTCCGAACCGGTGAGCGAGTACATCCGCTTCGAACACGACATCACCTACCAGAACATCGCTGCGGGAGAACAGGTGCGCTGGCTGCCCCGCCGCCGTGCCTCCGACCTGGCCCTTCCAGGGAACGACTTCTGGCTGTTCGACGGACGGCTGGTGCTGTGGAACCACTTCACCGGTGACGGCGAGCTCTCCCCGGAAGGCAAGGAGATCTCCGCGGACCGGGCGGTCGTCGAACTGTGCGCCACAGCGTTCGAGTCCGTGTGGGAGCGCGGTATCGACCACGCGGACTATCGCGTGTGATCAAGCCTTCGTCCTTCTTCTAGCCTGGGGGTGTGTCCACCTCCTCAATGCTGCAACAGGCCCGGCAGGCACTCGCGGTCAGACTGCGAGAAATCCGGGTGGAAGCTGGGCTTACCGCCAGTGCTCTGGCCGCGGCGGCTGGATGGCACCGCACCAAGGTTTCCAAACTGGAACACTCGGCCACGATGCCCTCTGCCGAGGACATCAGGACCTGGTGTCGCCTGTGCGGTGCGGAGGACCAGGCAGCGGAGCTGGTGTCTTCTCTGGTCGCTGTGGACACGATGTGGACCGAGTGGCGGCGACTGGAACGTACCGGACTGCGCCACGTCCAAGAGGCAGTGCTTCCGCTGTGGGAGCGGACTCGAAGGATCAGGATCTACTCGTCCTGGCTGATTCCCGGTCCGCTGCAAACCGAAGGCTATATACGTGCCCTTCTCGATGCGACACGACGCCGCCGGAAACTGCTTGACGACGTTGACCAGGCGACAGCGGTCCGCCTCGCCAAACAAGACGTCCTGTACAAGGGGGAGCACCGATTCGCGATCCTGCTGGAAGAGTCGGTGCTGCGTTACCGGATCGGTGGTCCCGCCGTCCTTGAAACACAGCTCCGCCATCTTCTGAGCGTCATGTCACTTCCCTCTGTGAGCCTGGGGATCATTCCGCTGGACGCCGACCGGTCACTGCTCCGCCCGGTCGAAATGTTCTTTATGTTCGATGAGGTACAGGTCAACGTAGAGTTCGTCTCTGGTTGGCTACGGGGCACGACTCCCCGGGAGATCGCCATGTACGACCAGACCTTCGGATTGCTTTCGCGGATGGCGGTCCACGGAAAACGGGCGCGCGAAATAGTCGTCAACGCTCTCGACATCTTGGGCGGCTGAGTTTCTGCACACTCGTGCACACTCGTTGAGGCCACTCCTCCGCTGCTTCTACCGTCGTGGACGTAATCATCCACGGCCAGAGAAACACGGAAGGTGACGTTTATGGCCGTTATCGAACAGCGCTGCGGCGTCCAAGAGGTGAGCCGGGAGGCCGCACGCACGGAACTGGCGCGGTTCTTCACCGTCATGGAGACGGCGGAGAAGGCACCGGAGATGTTCTCCGCCTACATCGACGCCGAGTGGCACCGGCTGTTGGGCAGCCACGAATACGAGGCCCTGTGCCTGGAGGCGGTCGGTCGGCTCGTCGGGCACCGGGCTGACGCCGGACAGGGGACGCCGTCGTGGCTGGAGGTGTACCACGAGCGCTACGGCAACCTCCCCAGGGTGTGGTTCGCCGACGCCGAGGGCACCGTGGACGAGGAGATGTACAAGCGCTACCTGGCCACCCGGGTCTCCGGGCAGCGGGCTGAGCAGCGTCCGCTGATCGTGTCCTGGGACTGCACTCCCACCACCAACGACGAAGACGAGTAGTTATCCCGATCTTGCGGACCGAACAGTCCTAGGGCGGGGGAACTGCATGCCGCCCCCGCCCAGCCCGAACTGACCCGTTTCCGAGGACATTGATGCACTGTGTCGTCTCCGCTACCGCCGATCCGGCCGAAATCCACCCCGGGTTGGTCGCACACCAGCAGGACATGATTGCCAGATGCCCCTATCTGGGACCGTCGGTGCAGCGCGGACTGACCTTGTGGTCCGCTTACCAAGCCGCACCCGGGGAGCAGGCCGACCTGTTCGCCATGTTGCTCGGGCACGCTGAGGAACTGCGGGTCGCCCGCCGCTCCACGGGGATACTGGCCTGCCGCAACATAGCTGTGCTGGGGCCGAAAGACCAGGAGGAAGCACGTCGGCTGCTGCAATGGCCTGCCTGGTTGGCCCGTAATCTCTACGCTCCGGTCCGGCTGATGGTGGGCAGGTTCTGGACCGGTGTGGAACTCACCGACAGCCGAGGCAGGGCCATGCTTCCTCCACCGGTGGCGTTCTTCTCCCTGCGCACGGCCATACCAAGTCGAGACGGACTGTTTCTCGCTGAGAAAGTTCCCCAGGTCATGGAGGTTCTGGCCCAAGCACCACCCGATGACGGCCGGGACGTCCTCCGAAGCGTCCTCGGACACGAGGTTGCCGATCCGGCGGCGGTCTACCACCATCTCAAGGCCCGCTTCCCCGTCCCCGACACACCCCGAGCACGGTGAGGCGCGATGTTCTCCTTTCCTCTCGACGATGATGCCGAACTGCGTCTGCTGGGGCCCTGGCATGCCGAAGCGCTATTCGCCTGTGTGGAGGAGAACCGCGAGTACCTGGCGTCGCGGACTTTCATAGCAGATCGAGTCCGTGACCTCACCGGTGCCCGCCGTCTCCTCCAGGAGTACACACGCCAACACGTCCGCGACACCGGCCATTACGGAGGGATCTGGCTGAACGGTCACCTGGTTGGTGCCGCGATGTTCCGAAGCTTCGACCCCTGCATGGCTACCGCCGAGGTCGGTGCGTGGCTTGTGCCGGAGGCTCATGGCCGAAGATTGGCAACTCAGGCGCTACGGCACCTGATCGACTGGGCCATCAACCAGCGGGGAATCCAACGTGTTCAACTCCAGACCAGCCCGCGCAACACGCATGGTCGCTCTCTTGCCCGACGCCTCGGGATGACCTATGAGGGCACACTCCGCAGCGCTGTCATGGTCAACGGTGTCCGTCACGACAGCGACGTTTGGGCTGTTCTCGCTCATGAGTGGTCCGCCCCGCCGACCGAGGAGAAGTAAGGCTGACCGTGGCTTCGAACATTCACCGAGATGACGGCATCGCCCGGCAGTGGCACTGTGGTACCGCGGCGGGGCTCTCGCTGATGACTGAATGTGCTGTCCGCGAAGCGGAGACCGAGCGATTGGCCGGAAGACGGGACATGAGGATCTACCCGCCCACCGAGTACTCTCCCCTGACCGTTGTCGGCGGCGGTATCGGGGAGTTCGGCGAGCTTTTCGGTGAACTGCGTACCCGGTGGGTGAAGGTGGAGTGCCTTCAGGAGTACGACGAGTCGCCCTTCGAGGGCTACCTGGCTTTCCGGCGCGGCGACTACGCCGAGGGACAGCGGCTCGTCCAGGAATTGGTCAGGAGCCAGACCGAGTTCTACTCGCTGGCTCAGGAACGGAACGTCCCGATGGTCAGGGTCCGGATCTGCGACCTTCCGCTCAGCCCCTACCTGGTCCACTACGAGATGGCCGCCTACCTGGCAGCGGTGGAGTGCGGGGAGCAGATCCGCCTGGTCGACTCCGCCGACGTGGCCGACCTGCTCGCGCGGACGGGGATCTCCGACTACCTGCTGTTCGACGACCGGAAGGTGGTGGCGCTCCTCTACGACGAGGACACCGCGCGGCTGCGCGAGGCGCGCCTGGTGGAGAAGCCCGAGCTCGTCGCCCGCTACGTCGAGCTCTCCGACGAACTGATCGACCGGTCGACCCCCCTGCTGGAAAGCCCCGTCTACCAGGCATGGCGGCAGCGGTGACGTGCGTCGGCCGCGCATGGAGGACCGCATCCCCCGGGAGGACAGATGTCCGCCGAACTCGCGGAAGTGATCGGCTCGGTGTCCACCGCCGGAGCCACCACCCTGGTCACGGCGATGGCCGGTGACGCCTGGAGCGCGGTGCGGGACAGGCTGCGGGGCGTCCTCTCCCGGGCCCGCCCCGAGAAGGAAGCAGAACGCGTCACCATGATCGACGAGATCCGCGAAGAGGTCGTCCGCTCCCCTGAGCACGACCTCTCGGCACAGCGCGAACACCTCCGGGAACTCCTCGCGGAGGCGATGCGCGAAGACCTGCGGGTCGCCGAGGAGCTCCTGGGCCTGATCCGGGAGTTCGCCCAGGACACCGCAGTCCGCTCCCCCGCCGGGAACCAGTACGCCACGGCCGGGGGCCGGGCCCAGCAGGCCGTGCAGTACAGCGGGACCCAGACCAACACCTTCACGCAGGACCCCGGACGGTAGCCGCACCGACACCGCCATGGACAGGCGACAGCAGACCGCTCGAGCACTGAACTCGGCGCAGCAGGCGGCCCAGCAGTCCGGGGTCCAGTTCAACACGTTCGTCGGCGGGTTCCAGGCCGCGTCCGTCGCGTCGGCCGCTCCGCCGATCGTGCTCCCGCAGCGCCGGGTGCCGTCCGCCCGGCTCAGAGGCCGCGGCGAGGTGCTCGGCGCAGCGGAACACCGCCTTGCCCCCGGCGCCGCTGACCGGGAGACGCCCGTGGTGGTGCTCCACGGGATCGGGGGAGTCGGCAAGACCGCCCTCGCCCTGGAACTCGCCCACCGCAGCGCGGCGCGGGGAACGCGGGTCTGGTGGCTCGACGGAAGCAGCCCGGCCCTGCTGACCGCCGCGCTGCACGCCCTGGCCTTCGCCGCCGGGGCGACCGACACCGAGTTCGACCACGCCCATCCCGCCGACGTCCTCTGGAACAATCTGAACACGTACGACGGTTCCTGGCTGGTGGTGTTCGACAACGTCGACGACCCGGACACTCTCGCCGCGGGCCACGGCCTCCTGGTGGAGGGGACGGGATGGCTGCGGCCCCCCGGACACCGCCGGGGGGCGGTCCTGGTCACCAGCCGTGACGGCCGAAGAGACCGATGGCCTTCCTGGGCGGCAATGATGTCTGTCGAATCGCTCAGTCCCGACGACGGCGCCCGCGTGCTCCTCGACCTGGCTCCCGGGGGCGGACCGCACGAGGACGCCCGTGCACTGGCCGCTGCCCTGGGAGAAGTCCCGCTCGCGCTGGAACTGGCAGGAAAGTACCTGGCCTCCGCCGCGACCGACCCGTTCCCGCCGCCGGACGCGGTCGCCTCCTTCGCGGACTACCGCGCCTCCTTCGAACAGAGGCTGACCGCGCTGCCCCCGGAGGAGGACCCGGGCCGCAGCGGACACGACAGGCGTGTGCTGTCGACGACCTGGGAGATCTCCCTCGACCTGCTCACCGGGCAGGGGCACGCGTCCGCGCGCCCGCTGCTGCGGCTGCTGGCGTGCTCGGCCTCCGCCCCCCTGCCCTACCGGCCGTTCCTCGACCTCGGGGTCCTCGGGCGGCACCCGCTCTTCACCGGTCTCTCCCACGCCCGGCTCAGCGGCGCGCTGCGGGCGCTGGCCGGGCTCGGCCTGATCTCCCTCGACACCGTCGACGGCGTCGGCGGCGAGTGGGGGTACACGGTCACCCTGCACCCCCTGGTGCGCGCGGTGACCCGGGGCACCATGAGACGCGAGGGAGCGTTCGAGGACTGCCTGGACCTCTTCCTCGACCTCCTCGAAGCCGTGAGCGCCGACCTCGACCCCGGGGACGCGCGCCACTGGCCCCGATGGGAGCTGCTCACCGAACACGCCCTGGAGGCGTTGGTGTCGGCCGCCGACGTCCCGGCTCCGGACCGCGGCCGGGTGTCCCGGGCGCTGCGTCCCGTGGTGCAGGCCGCCTGGTACCAGTACATGGCGGGGCACTACGCGCACTCGGTCGGCGTCCTGTCGACGGCCTGCGCCGCGGTCCGCCCGCTCTTCGGCGACGAGGACCCCGCGATCCTGCGGGTGCGCAACAGGCGGGCCCGCGCCGTGCGGGAGAACGGGCAGGGCGCCGAAGCGGAGGAGGAGTTCCGCGAGATACGGGACATCGCCCGGCGGGTGCTCGGCGACGACCACCCGGAGACGCTGGACATCCGCATCAACCTGGGGCGCACGATCCGGGAGCGGGGCGACGCCGCGGGCGCCCAGGCCGAGTTCGCGGAGATCTGCCGGACGGCGCGCGACGCCCTGGGAAGCAGCCACCCCGCGACCCTGGCGGCCACGTACAACCTGGCCCGCACCCTGCGCGACCAGCGCCGCTTCGCCGAAGCAGAGTCCCTCTACCGTCAGGCCCTCGCCGACCGGCTGTCCGCGTTCCCGGAGACCGACCTGACCACCCTCGACCTGCGCTACGAGATCGCCGAGACCCTGCGGGAGCGGGGAGCCCTCGCGGAGGCCGAGGCCGAGTACCGCGGCGTGCTGGCCGCCACGGGCCGCGTCTACGGCGACCGGCACCCCAACACGCTGATCATGAGGCACGGGCTGGCCCGGGTGCTGCGCGCCGCGGGGCGGGGCGCGCAGGCGGAGGAGGAGCTCGCCGAGGTCTGGCGGCTCCGGCAGGAGGTCCTCGGAGCAGAGCA
>Ga0207864_1004023_pt1 | contig 11618 bp, 7 predicted proteins | sample HigsolmetaAR202D_FD_184834 | JGI IMG/M metagenome (GOLD analysis project Ga0207864, IMG submission 184834) | Ionic liquid and high solid enriched microbial communities from the Joint BioEnergy Institute, USA - AR20-2-D (SPAdes) (version 2) ...
TCACCCCTTTCATTCTTATGGATGTGCCGCACGGCAACAATAAACCTGATCCATATCGAAGCGGATCACTGGGGCAGGCCCCATATCCGTGGCGAGGGCGCATCACTCTGAGCGTAGCGCCAGGTCAGCCGGGCAGTCCTGATAAGACAGCAGCGGCGGCAGAAGAGATCGCGCATTTTGTGGGAAATGCGGCGGCAAACGATTTTCAAATATCGGGGGAGACAGTCACATATCACGGCCCGCCTGAATGGTCGTACCGGCGCTTCATTCTGCACTATGCCTATCTGGCAAAGGCGGCTGGGGGCGTGGATGCCTTCGTTATCGGATCGGAAATGCGTGGACTCACGCAGATCCGCAGCGATCAGATCACCTATCCTTTCGTTTCTGCCTTGGTGAAATTGGCGGAAGATGTTAAGCGCATTCTCGGTCCAACTACCAAGGTAACATATGCGGCAGATTGGTCAGAGTATTTCGGACATCGGCCGGAGGACGACTCAGGGGACGTTTTCTTCAACCTGGATCCATTATGGGCGTCGCCCGCGATTGATGCGATCGGAATTGATGTCTATTGGCCACTAAGCGATTGGCGCGACGGTAACGATCATGCCGATGCCTTGGCAGGCGCACCATCAATCTATAATCTTGATTACTTAAAATCGAATATTGCCGGTGGGGAAGGATTTGATTGGTATTACGCCAAACCTGAAGATCGTGTACGGCAGGTTCGTACACCTATTACTGACGCCTACGGCAAGCCTTGGGTATTCCGCTACAAAGATCTCAAGTCCTGGTGGTTGAATTATCACTACGATCGGCCGGGTGGGATTGAACAAAGCGAGCCAACTATCTGGATACCGCAGTCAAAGCCTGTATGGTTTATGGAAATTGGCTGCCCTGCTGTTGATAAGGGTGCCAACCAACCCAATGTGTTTGTTGATCCAAAGAGTTCTGAAACGTCCCTGCCTTATTTTTCGAGTGGTAAGCGGGACGACTTCATACAGCGTCGCTATCTACAAGCGCTGATAGAGGCGTACAATCCCGACCATTTAGGAGCGGTTTCGGGCCTCAACCCGGTTTCGGCGATCTACGGCGGACCGATGGTAGACCCGTCCCGGATACACGTTTACGCTTGGGATGCCCGGCCTTTTCCTGCTTTTCCGAACGATACGGAAACATGGGGAGACGGTGTCAATTGGCATCGAGGGCATTGGATCAATGGTCGCGTTGCAAGTGCGCCAATTGGAGATCTCGTTAACAAGATACTGGAGGATTCCGGTTTCTCGGAATTCGATTCCTCCGGTCTCTCCGGCATTCTTCCGGGCTATGTGATCGACCGCGTGATGTCGCCAAGGGAGGCGCTACAGCCTCTCGAGCTCGCCTTCTTTTTCGATGCACTGGAAAGCAACGGCAAGATCGTTTTTCGACACCGGGGTGCTTCGACAGAGGTAGTTGAGTTAACACCTGAGGATTTGGTCGAAGAGACACCTTATGCCAGCTTATTGCGGCTGACGCGTGGCCAGGAAACTGAACTTCCTGCATCCGCCAAGATATCATACATCTCGGCCGCAAATGACTACCGTCAGGCTGTAGCAGAGGCGCGTCGGCTTGCTGGGGCAAGCGCCCGGGTTGCCTTGGCGGACCTGGCGTTGGTGCTAGACGATGAGCAGGCGGCAGCAATTGCCGACGCGTGGTTGTTTGAGACATGGGCTGCGCGTGAAAGAGCCTCATTCATCCTGCCTCCCAGCAAGCTCGCGATCGAACCTTCGGATGTCGTGGCACTACTCCACAACGGCCGCAGGAGCTTGTTCAGAATTAGAGAGATTGGAGATCGTGGGCCTCGCGAGATTGAGGCGCTTAGCGTCGATCCTGCGATTTACAGGCTGGGAGAAGGTGCAAGACGTGAGGCGCAGAAGAACAGGCGAGATCCTTCAGGGCAGCCCACTGGATTTTTCCTCGATTTGCCTCTCCTGCGAGGGGATGAGCCAGCCCACGCCGGTTATTTCGCTGCTACCCAGTGGCCTTGGCCGGGCGCTATAGCGCTTTTTCGATCACCGTCGGACGCGGGATACTCATTACAGGCTATTGTGCAAGCACCGGCCATTGCAGGTGAGCTCCTTGATCCGCTGTTGCCCGGGCCTGTTGGACGCAGGGACAAGCGAACGCGTATTCGCGTGCAGCTCTATCATGGAGAGCTTTCGTCGGTCGACCAACTACGCCTTTTTGCCGGCGCAAACATAGCTGCTGTTCGAAATTCTTCCGGCGACTGGGGGGTTTTTCAGTTTCAGTTTGCAGAACTTATTGGCCCCAAGACTTATGAGCTATTCGGCTTGTTACGAGGACAAGCGGGGACAGAGGTGGCGTTCGAAAATGGAATCCCGCCGGGTGCGCCTTTTGTGTTGCTCAATCAGGCCCTAGCACGAGTTGACATCGGGTTCGACGAAATTGGCCTTCCCTTCAATTGGCGTTATGGTCCAGTCAATCAGAATATTGGGCATCCCAACTACGTCCTAGAACGGCATGCTTATCGGGGTATCGGACTTCGTCCGTTGAGCCCTGTTCACCTGCGCGGGATGCGGACGATTGATGGAAGTTTGGAATTGCGGTGGATACGTCGAACGCGCATCGGTGGTGATAGCTGGGAGGTCAACGAGGTGCCGCTTGCCGAGGGCGATGAGCTTTACGAAGTCGAGATACTGGACGGAGGCTCGGTAAAGCGCACGTTCGCAACCAACATTCCGAATGTCGTATATACGGCTCAAGAGCAGATCCAGGATTTTGGTGTGCTCCCATCCTCTATCGCTGTTCGCGTTTATCAGGTAAGCCGAGTTTGGGGCCGCGGCGCACCTTGCTCAGCCGTGGTTTGATTTCATCGGCTCCATTATCCCTCGCGTTCGCTCTCTTTTCCAGAGGTTTGGCTTGATGGAACAGCCTGCATGGCTCGCACATGCGTGGCGGGAATTCGGCGTGCGGGAAATCGCCGGAGCTGCGAGCAATGATCGCATTTTGCAGTTCTTTCGCGACATAGGCCATAACGAGATCAACAGTGACGAGATAGCCTGGTGCGCAGCATTTGTAGGAGCCTGCCTCGAACGATCAGGGTATACCAGTACGCGCTCGTTGTTGGCGCGCTCCTATCTTGATTGGGGAACGGAGCTACAAGCAGCGAAGCTTGGTGCGATTGCGGTTTGCAGTCGAGGAAATGATCCAGGGAAAGGGCATGTCGGTTTCGTAGTTGGGGCGGATGCTACTCGAGTTTTCTTGCTGGGAGGCAATCAGCAGAATTCCGTCAGCGTCCAACCTTACGAACGCGCTAGATTGCTTGGGTTACGTTGGCCGGGGGAGAAGACGATTGGAGCCCAGACGAAGAACGAAGTCTTTGAACGAGCGCTTACCCATGTGCTCGAAATGGAAGGGGGGTGGTCCAATGATCCATATGATCCCGGCGGCCCGACAAACCGTGGTATCACCCTCGCAGTCTACGCAGCCTACAGGGGCATCGAGCTAACAGACTTCAATAAAGAGGCACTTCTTCGCGAACTAAAGAAACTAACCGTCGCAGACGTACGACCAATTTACTATAAGCGTTATTGGGTTCCTTCGCGCGCCGCCGATCTTCCTCCTCCACTGGCATTGATGCATTTTGACGCCGCCGTAAATCACGGAGTGGGCAATGCCGCTCGTATGTTGCAGCGGAGCCTAGGCGTGACGGTCGACGGCATTATTGGACCCCAAACCCTTGCGGCGGCAAATTCTCAGCGAGTCGAAGACGTCATCAATAAATACGCAGACATCCGGCGCGCGCGATACCGCAGCCTCGGCCACTTCTGGCGATTTGGTCGTGGTTGGTTGCGGCGCGTCGATCGCACTCTGGCCGCTTCACGGCGACTGATCAATCGACCGCATTCAAGCTCTTCTCAACCTCACCTGGGAGAACAGAAGATGGCACAAGAGGTTAGCACAACAGGCTCTAGCAAGTTGCGGGCGCACTCTATGACCATCTGGGGTGCGCTGATTACGGCTGCTGCGACCGTTTTGCCGGCAATTGGCCCACTCATCGGCATCGAAATCACGCCCGACTTGGTGCGCGAGTTTGGAGAGCAGGTAGCACAGCTCACTCAGGCGGTTATCGGGCTTATTGGTATTATTATGACGATTTACGGTCATGTGCGGGCGACTTCATCGTTAGAGCGCCATCGAACGACATCGCAGCTCTGATGTTCAAGTCCCGTTCAGCTTCGAACTTCCAATAATGGCAGCGTAGGCCCTCGGAGCCGCCTTAGGGGCAGATTGGAGAGGACATCTTCAGCACCTCGAAGGCGGCTTTGCGGGTAGAGGTCTCTGCAGTTCCAATCGCTTGAAGGCTATGAGCGATGACGGGTATGAGCTATCTTATGGGCTGCCGAGAACCACGGGAGGGGGTTACAAAGTTGCGCGCCCTTGTCGTTGAAGACGATCCGGATCTGAACCGCCAGCTCAGGCAGGCTCTGTCGGACGCAGGGTTTGCTGTGGATTGTGCTCGGGACGGCGAGGAAGGCTTTTTCCTCGGCGAAACGGAGCCTTACGACATCGTCATCCTGGATCTTGGCCTGCCGAAGATGGATGGTATCAGTATTCTGGAGCAGTGGCGCCGGATCGGGCGGAATATGCCCGTTATCATCCTGACGGCGCGAGACCGATGGAGCGATAAAGTTGCGGGGATCGATGCGGGTGCCGACGATTACCTGGCCAAGCCCTTCCACATGGAGGAATTGTTGGCGCGGGTTCGGGCACAAGTCCGCCGGTCGGCTGGGCATGCCAAGAGCGAAATCGAATGCGGGCCTTTAAGACTGGATACAAGGACCGCTCGCGTTACCTGCAACGGCCAACCCATCAAGCTCACCTCGCATGAGTATCGGCTCCTGGCGTATCTCATGCATCACAACGAGCGTGTAGTTTCGCGCACAGAGCTGGTCGAGCACCTTTACGATCAGGACTTCGACCGAGACAGCAATACCATTGAGGTGTTCATCGGCCGGCTGCGGAAGAAGATTCCGGCCGACCTCATCAAGACCGTTCGTGGCCTAGGCTACAGGCTCACTCAGGAGCCCGATGAGGCTTAATTCGCTCGCGTTTCGGCTGTTTGCGACCGCGGTGGCGTCAACAATGCTAATCCTGCCGGTCGCAGGGCTTATCATCTATTCGGTTTACCGGCAGGAAGTTGAAGAGAACTTCGACGAGCGTCTACGCCAGATCCTCACAATCGTCCACGCGGATAGCATAGATGGTGCGGAACAGGAACCGCTAACACCAGGGCAAGCAGGAGAGCCGCTTTTCCTGATCGAGAACTCGGGCTGGTACTGGCAAATCAAACCCTTGCCAGGGACGACTGGGCAAACGAAGTCCTCAACGTCACTTGGGTCCTTCGTTCTGCCTTCTCCCTATGAGGAGGGAATTCAGCCTGATCTTCAAGGCATTCGCTGGCTGGATGCAGTCGGTCCTCTGAACCAGAAGTTGCGGCTTGCTGAGACGATTGAGGTGTTCGGAAACGATCCGAACGCTCCGCAATATTCTATATTGGTTGCCGGGCCTTTGGATTGGCTCGATGCACGCGTCGCCGGCTTCGGGACACAGCTTGCCGTCGCACTGACACTTGCCGGCGTCGCGCTCGTGGCAGTCACTTTGGTCCAAGTGCGCTTCGGTCTTCTGCCACTGCGCGCGATCGAGAACGGTTTGGCGGCGATTCGATCAGGAAAGGCAACCAGATTGGAAGGCGATCTGCCAGCGGAAATCGAACCTCTCCAACAAGAGCTCAATGCTCTGATTCAATCCAATGAGGAGGTGATCGAACGAGCCCGCACTCAGGTCGGAAACCTGGCGCACGCCCTCAAGACTCCGCTTGCCGTCATTACCAACGAAGCGCGGGACGATCCAAGCCCTCTCGCCCAAAAAGTGGCAGAGCAGGCAAAGGTGATGCGCGATCAGATTTCGCATTATCTGGATCGCGCTCGCATGGCTGCGAGCGCTGGTTCCTTGGTGCGAGTTACTGAAGTTTTGCCTGTCGCAGAAGCACTGCAACGGGCTTTGGAGCGGATTTACAGGGACAAGAACATCGCAATTTACCTTGATTGCCCAGAATTGGCGCGCTTTCAGGGAGAACGGCATGATCTCGAGGAGATGCTGGGAAATCTCCTCGACAATGCGTGCAAATGGGCTCATGCGAGTGTTCGTTTCGAAGTGAGGGTGAAGCCCCCCGAGGGCCGTGGTAGTGTGCCAAGGCTTATCGTCACCATCGAAGATGACGGCCCCGGACTGACACCAGAGCAGCGCCAGCGCATCGGCAAGCGCGGAATTAGGCTGGATGAAACGAAGCCTGGCTCTGGACTTGGATTGTCGATAGTCAGTGATCTGGCTCACTCATACCGCGGCACCTTGGAGCTCAAGGAGTCTCGGTACGGCGGATTGCTCGCGCGGTTGGAGCTGCCGGCACCCTGACGGCTACGGCCATTTCACAACGGGGGGCATTGATGAAAGAATGCTGTCGACGTTTCCACCCGTTTTGAGACCGAAGATCGTTCCGCGGTCATAAAGCAGGTTGAACTCGACGTAGCGACCCCGCCGGACGAGCTGCTCTTCGCGTTCTGCTTCTGACCAAGGCTTCTCCCAGTTCCGTCGCACGAGTTCGAGAAAAATATCCCGAAAGGCTCGTCCAACATCCTGAGTGAACGCGAACGCAGCCTCCCAACCACCTTCTTCTTCCGAGGGGGAGAGGTAATCGTAGAAAATCCCTCCGATGCCCCGCGTCTCCTTTCGATGGGGCAGATAAAAATATTCATCACACCACTGCTTAAAACGCGCATAGTCTGCCACTCGGTGCTTTTCACACGCAGAGCGCATGGCGGCGTGGAAGTCGACAGAGTCCGGATCGGACTGCGTCCGCCGAGCCTCAAGCATCGGCGTGAGATCAGCGCCCCCGCCGAACCACCATTTCGTGGTGACAACCATCCGTGTGTTCATGTGCACGGCAGGAACATGCGGATTTTGCATATGGGCAATCAGCGAAATGCCCGAAGCCCAAAAACGCGGATCTTCGCTTGCGCCGGGGATTTGTGCGCGGAATTCTGGAGCAAACTGACCGAAAACGGTCGAAACGTGCACCCCGACCTTTTCGAACACTCGCCCCCTCATGATGGACATGACGCCTCCGCCGCCGGGGGCGCCAGTATAGTCGGTGCGTTGCCAAGGGGTTACAACGAAACGGCCCGGAGGGCGATCTGAAAGCGGAGCTCCTGATGGCAGCTCGTCTTCCAGCTGCTGGAATGCAGAGCGGATTTCATCACGTAACGTCGTGAACCATTGGCTCGCGCGATTTTGCCACTGAGCGAGCAAGTCCGCCTGAGGCAGCATGTCTACCCTCGAGTCAAAACTATGGACGTCGGATGCGGCTAGTCCATATTCGAACTTCAGACAATCGGGTCAGGAAGCGCAGGATCTTCATTCTTCCGCTTGGCGGGACTTGACCCTCTGGAAACGAGCTTGCCTCATCCCTTGCGGAAGAATACATCGACACGGATGTCAGGAACCAGAGGACCAGGATCCTCAAGTTCAACCGTAACTTTCTGCCCTTCAGCGGCAGCTGGTCGCGCTCGGCTTGATAGACAGCATCTTCCGCTCGTCGGATATCCGCACGCCCCTGACTTGCGGGTCGGAGTTTCGTACGCGTTCCTGAGCCCCTGCCGAAGCTTCCGCTTCCGTAAGCCGCGCGCGAGCTTCCTCGTCATCGAGCTGACAAGGGCCTCGTCTTTTTCAACGCGGTCGTTCTCGCGTACATGGATCGCGGCAATGCGGCCGCCTAGGGCGAACCCGACCGAACCTCGCCGGACCTTGCCTCAACCCGGCCTGGAGCGGAGGCGGCCCAAGGTGATTCAGCTTGTGCTTACCGCAGGCTGCGCAGTGCCCTTTTGATCAAGGAAATTACTAAGCGCATAGCCGCCCAACGCCGCGCTGCTCACCGCTGCCACAAAGACTATAGAAATCAGAAGTTTAGAGACAGCTCCACCGTTGGCGACGCTCATGGCCTCCCTTTCCCTCCGGTGCGTGGCCAATGCTCTCCGGTTCTGGTGCAGGGGTGGGCCTTTCATCCGAGACAATGCGACCGTCTTCGATCTGGATGATACGGTCGGCGTAGGCCAGTGTGCGATGATCGTGGGTGACGGCCAGAACAGCTCGCGACGGGTCCTTAGCGACTTCGGACAGGAGTGCCATCACGGCTTTGCCGTTTTCGCTGTCGAGCGCTGCCGTCGGTTCGTCGGCCAAGATGACGGATGGGGAACCTGCAAGCGCACGAGCGATTGCCACCCGCTGTTTTTCACCGCCGCTCATTTGACCGGGATATGCGTTGGCCCTGTGGGTGAGACCCACTTCCCCTAACGCGCGAACGGCACATTCGGATGCTTCGGGCCCCGAAATCCCGCAAAGATCAAGGGCAAGCAGGATGTTCTGTGTCGCGTTGAGAGTCGGAAAAAGATTATAGGACTGAAATACAAATCCCACATGCCGCCGCCGTAAATCGGCCAGTCCTTCTGGTCCAAGATCGGCAGTAGATTCCCCCGCAATTTCCAGCGTTCCGCTCGTTGGCGTTAGAATGCAGCCGAGGATGGAGAGCAGGGTTGTTTTGCCGCTGCCGGAGGGACCCATCAAAAGGGTGAGCTCACCTGCCTTGAGCTCAAGATCAATGCCCTTAAGGACTTTTAGCTCATTCGCACCGCTGCCCAGAACTTTGACTAAGCCCTTTGCCCTGACAATCGTCTTTCCGCGCGAAGCGTCGGGGTTGGGGGAATGCGGCTGATCACGATCACGAAGATCGCACTCGTCACTTAATGTCTGCTTCGCGTGATCAGGTATCAGCAGCATAAGGAACTCTCTTTCCGTCACATTTGAAGTGCAAGGCGAAGTCCGCCCGCAGCCTTTCGTTCACGGCGTGGCGTACACCGCCGCGGCGGCACTAGCTACTATCGTCGGGCTAAGCGCTCAACTCAGTTCCAGGTGTGACATGCCTGGACGGAGAGTTTCGGCTTCCAGCGTTGGTCGGGTGCAAAGCGCAGATGCAATTCAGGACGATCGTGACGAAAAGATGAGGCCCGTGGCCTGAAAAGCGAGGGAGAGGGTCACTGCGTCAGAATGCATCGTCGCAAAGCGGTGTCGTCGACCTGAGGTAGGGACGGACCAGTAGCTGAGGCGAAGTTGAATGTCATCAAGCTTGCCCGAGAAGCGACGATAGGCAAGCCCAGCGCCCGCGGGATTTTTTACTTGTTGACTATTTCCCTTTGTCGGCAATTCTTCCGGAATGCAACTATAGATATGCAATGTTGCCCTGAAGCAACCAATTCGCGCGACTTCTGCGGTAAGTAAGTCAGCAAGCATCAGGCAAGCACGGGAGTATTCTATGCCGCATCTGACACGCGCTTTTCGCTCTATAGCCGCCGCAGGCTTCTGTGTGGCGCTAGCTGCCCAGCCGGTCGCGGCAGCAGATCTGTGGGGGCCTGACTATAGGGAAGGTTCCATCAAGGATGCCCCACCGGTCTATGTATTCAGCTGGACTGGCTTTTACATTGGTGGCCACGCTGGTTTGATGACGGGCAACACGGAGGGCACTCCGAATTTCGGCTGCGTGGACGACGGATGCGCCCTTGCAGAGGCGTTCTTCTCAACGGACTACGATATGGATGGCGGCGTGTTCGGCGGCCAACTCGGCTACAACTACCAGTTTGGTAGCGGCGTCGTCGGTATTGAAGCGACGTATTCCGGCTCGACCGTCGAGGGAAGTGGCTCATCCGGGTTCCTGACTTCGAAGCGTGATCTTGACTGGCTCGTTACCCTTACTGGCCGCTTGGGATACGCATTTGGCCGTTCTCTCGTTTACGCAAAGGGCGGCGTCGCTTGGGGAGATCTCGACACGGACCTGCGGGTTGGGGGAATCTCGATTGCCAAGGGTGGCGATACGCACTTTGGCTGGACGGCAGGACTCGGCTTCGAGCACGCGGTCACCGATCACGTCACGGCACGCATCGAGTATGCCCACATTGACTTCAACTCCGAAACCCACCGGTTGAAGTTTGCTCCGGGAGTCGCATTGCCAAGTGATGTCGATGCGACGTTTGACACCGTCACAATTGGGGTGAACTACAAGTTCTAATCTGGTGTCCGATTGAAACTGCGCGCCGGCCGAGAGGTTGGCGCGCAGCTTTTGTGTTACGGTTTAACTGGTCTTCATCTCCCCAGCATGAGTGTCGCGATTCCGAAGTAAAGAATCACGCCCGTAACATCGGCGATGGAGGTGATCAGGGGGGCGCTGGCCGAGGCTGGATCGAGATTGAGCCGATTAAGAAGGAAGGGCAGCGACATACCGATCAGGCTGCCGATTATGACAACCAGCACCATCGTCAGGGCCACAATCGCTCCAATCGTCGGTCCATCACGGAGAACGCCGATGGAGGCCACCGCCAAAGCCATAGTCAGGCCAAGGGCCGTCGCCACGAGAAGCTCGCGGCCCAGCATCAGGCTCCAGTCGGAAAGGCGCACATCACCGGTCGCCAGCGCGCGGACCATTAGCGTAGACGCCTGAGCGCCCGCGTTGCCGCCGCCCGCTATCAGCATGGGCAGGAAGAATATGAGAGACACGTAGCTAACGATCGTGTCCTCGAACAACGCAAGGCCGGCCCCGGAAAACAGGTTGAAAAACACGAGCAGCACCAGCCAGAAAATCCGCTTCCGGTAGAGAAGGCCAATGCTCGCCTCCTTGAGGCTCGTCGTCAGTTCGCCGATGGTACTGACCTTGTAGAAATCCTTTGTCGCCTCTTCCTCGGCGACGTCCATGGCGTCGTCCTGGGTGACGATGCCGACGAGCGCATCGCCGCCATTCACAATCGGGAGCGCAATCAGGTCGTACTTCGCGATCTTGCGCGCCACTTCTGCCCGACTGTCCTCGGCGCGGGCATGGATGACGTGGGTATTCATGATGTCTTCGATCTTGGCTGTCGGCTCGGCCAAGATCAGGTCACGCAAGGACAGCACGCCTTTGAGGCGGCGGGCCTCGTCGACGACGTAGGCGTTGTAAATGGTTTCCTTGTCGGGGGCGGCCAGACGTAGCATGTCCAACGCTTGGCGCGCCGTGATGTTCGGCGGCAGAGTTGCGTAATCTGACGTCATGATCGCGCCGGCCGTGCCTTCGGGATAGGAGGCCAGTTTACGAATGTCTTCGCGTTCAGCCTGGGCCAGCGCAGGAAGAAGCGTCTGCTGCTGCTCCTCGGGCAGGCGGTTCAGGAGGTCCGCCCTTTCGTCGGCGGACATCTCGGCGACAATCTTCGCCAACTCGCGCCGGCCGAGCGTCCTGGCGATCTCGATCTGACTCTCCGGGCCAAGATACCCGAAAACATCAGCCCGTTCGCTGATGGGCAACACGTTCAGTAGCGTGCTCGCGTCTGTCGTGGGCAAAGCCTCGACGAGGCTGGCAATATCCGCTGGGTGCTGGTCCTCGAGATGAGCGAGAATGGCCTTCTTGTCGCCGGCGTGCAGAAGCTCGCTGATGACAGGCGCAAGATCGGCCAAGCCACCTTCGGTCGCGGCGAGAAGATCGCGGTCCT
>Ga0207864_1004024_pt1 | contig 11616 bp, 12 predicted proteins | sample HigsolmetaAR202D_FD_184834 | JGI IMG/M metagenome (GOLD analysis project Ga0207864, IMG submission 184834) | Ionic liquid and high solid enriched microbial communities from the Joint BioEnergy Institute, USA - AR20-2-D (SPAdes) (version 2) ...
GACCGCGCCGCTGCCGCCGAGGCCGTCGCCGAGGCCGTCGCCGCGGTGGCCGCCGACACCGGGCTGCGCCGCGAGCCCGGCAAGCTCGTCGAGGAGCTGCGACCCCCCGTCGACGTGGACAAGGGCGCCGGCGTCCGCGCGCTGGCGCAGGAGCTGGGCCTGGACGTCGTCGTGTACGTCGGCGACGACCTCGGCGACCTGCCCGCCTTCGCCGCTGCCCGCGACCTCGGCGGCGGTGCCATCGCCGTCGACCACGGGGCGGAGACCCCGGCCGCCGTGCGCGACGCGGCCGACGCCGTCCTCGACGGCACCGACGCCGTCGCCGACTGGTTGACCGCCCTGCGCGATCACCTCGCCTGACACGCCCCCGGGGCGGGATCCGATGGCGGCGGGGCGTCAGCGGATGCGGTCGGCGACGGCTTGGCGCAGCAGCTCGCGCTGGGTGGCGAACCACTGCTCGGGCGCCCCCTCGCGGGCGTGGGCGGCCAGCGAGCGCGCGCGCCGCTCGCGCTCGTCGGCGGGCATCACCAGCGCCTGGTGCAGGGCGTCGGCCTGCGCCTCGACGTCGTAGGGGTTGACCAGCAGCGCGCCCTCCTCGAGCGTGTTGGCCGCCCCGGCGCTGCGGGACAGCACCACCACCCCGTCGCGGCGGTTGAGCACCGGCCCCTCCTTGGCGACGAGGTTGGTGCCGTCCACGACCGGGTTGGTCAGCAGCACGTCGTAGCGCTGCAGCGCCGCCACCGCCTTGTGGTAGTCGTCGCCCACGTACAGGTCGACGGCGTCCTCGCCGAAGCGGTTGGCGATGCGACGGGCGGCCTTGCGGCACGCCTCGAGGTAGTCGCGGTACTCCGGCACGCCCTGGCGCGAGGGGTTGAGGTGGGCGTAGTGCCACACCTTGCCGCGGTGCTCGGGGTGGCGTTCCAGGAGCAGCTCGTAGGCGTGCAGACCGCGCAGGATGTTCTTCGACAGGTCGGTCCTGTCGACGCGCAGGATCATCTTGCGGCCCGCGATCTGCGCCTCCAGGTCGGCGGCCGCCTCCGCCGTCGCCGGGGCCGCGGCCGCCGCGGCGAGGTCGTCCTCGTCGACGCCGAGCACGATGTCGGGCACGAGCGTGCGGTGGCCCTCGTAGATGACCGCCTTGCCGTCGAGCTCGGCGCCGAGCAGCTCGGTGGCGCAGCGGCGGAAGGCGTGCGCCCAGTCGGGGGCGGAGAAGGCGACCACGTCCGCGGCCAGGAGCCCGCGCAGGACCCCCAGCGCGATCGGGTCCGGCAGCCGGCCGAGGTAGGCCGGGCCGACCCACGGCGTGTGCACGTAGTGCAGCAGCGCCGTGTCCGGCAGCGCCTCGCGCACCATCCGCGGCGCCAGGCACAGGTGGTAGTCCTGCAGGTAGACCTCGTCGGCATCGTCGCTGCGCACGGCGGCGACGACCGCGCGGGCGACCTCGTCGTTGACGGCGATGTAGTCCTCCCACGCTGGCCGCCAGCCGATGCCCGTGGGCTGGTAGGGCTCACCCCACAGCTGGTGCACGGTGAACCACAGCAGCCGGTTGGAGACCTGGTTGTAGTAGCGCTCGTAGCGCTCGCCGACGTCGAGGAGGCGCAGGCGGAAGCGGTGCCCGTCGGCCTCGACCTCGAAGGGCGCGCCGACGTGCTCGTCGGCGACCGCGCGGTCCTCCTCCGACAGGGCCACCGACACCCACGTCCCCGGCTCGGTCTGCAGCGCCCCGCCCAGCGCCGTCACCAGCCCGCCGAAGCCGCGGCTGGCCACGCGTCTGCCCTCGGCATCGGTCGACCAGCGCACCGGGCCGCGGTTGCTGGCGACGATCATGCCCTTGCTCATCTGCGCCCCTGTTCTACCCGACGACCCGTCGGCGGACGGCTGCCATGATGGCCGCGTCGTCCGGCGGGTCGGCGACGAGGTCGTCGAGGCCGACGGCGGCGTCGCGGATCTCCGCGTCGTCGGGGTCGGCGCCGAGCGCCTCCAGCAGCGGCCCCGGCCGCCAGCGCCGCAGCAGCCCGCACTGCACCAGCGCCCCGGGGGCACGGCGCCGCTGCGACAGGCCCACGAGCTTGCGGCCGCCGACGGTGACCTCGCCGCGGCCCAGTGTCGCGTAGCACACCGCAGCCAGCAGCTGCTCCCGCGGGCTGCCGCGCCGGCGCGCGGTCGCCGGGCCGCGGTGCACGGCCACCTCCTCGACGCCGAGGTCGGCCAGCGCGGCGGCCCACGCCTCGCCGACCCGCTCGAAGATCGCGCCGATGTCGCCCGCGGCCAGCGGGTGGCCGGCCGGGACCACGATGTCCGCCGACAGCAGGCCGTCGTCCATCAGCACCGCGCCGCCACCGGAGAAGCGGCCGACGACCTCGACGTCGCGCAGGTCACGGCCCTGCAGCAGGGTCTCGCGCTGGCCGCGCCCGAGGACGATCGCGGGGGTCGTGGAGCGGTACCAGCGCAGCACCGGCGTCGGGTCGTCGGCGAGGCTGTCGAGCAGCGCCACGCCGCGGTCGATCAGCGTGCGGGCGTCGGCGACCTCGAGGCCGGTGACGCGCCACGGCGCGGTCAGCCGACCTCCTTCACCAGACCGAACTTGTCCTCGTAGGCGGTCATGTTCGTGTTCAGCGCGCGGATGATGCGGCCCACCATCGTGGGGGCCACCTTGACGCGGCTGACGACGTCGGCTTGGACCTGACCGCCGCTCTGCGTCGGCATGATCTGGCAGAAGTCGAGCGTGAACTCGTGGGCCGAGTGGCTGACGACCAGGAAGTTGGCGTAGACGCCGTGCTTGAGGCTGTCGTCCACGTGGATCTTGATCTGCTGGCCGCCGCCCTGGCCCGGCATCGGTGGCGTCGCGGGGTCGCTCATGTGGGCTCCAGCTCCTCTGGGTCGGGTACAGCGATCCTAGGCGCTGCCTGTCCGCTACCATGCCTCCGCGGCCGGTCTGGCCGCTCGCAGCCCTTCTCGGGCGCTTAGCTCAGCTGGCCAGAGCGCCGCGTTTACACCGCGGAGGTCGGGGGTTCGAGCCCCTCAGCGCCCACCACCTGCCCGCGGGTCCGCCGCGTCCGCCGCTGTGGACGCCGGCTCGCGCACCCGTCGCATCTCGGCGGCCAGCGCGGGGTTGCGGCGCTCGAGCTCGTCGATGACGCGCTCGACGACCTCCGGCTTCTTGTTCTGGCTGAGCTTGGCCCGCGCGTCGAAGCGCGTGACCCGCAGGCGCAGCCCCACCGTGCCCTCGGCCAGACGCCGCGTGCCGGCCTCGTCCTCCGACAGGCTGCGGCCGTCGGGGAAGTGGCGCTCGAAGTGGTCGGTGAGGCGGCAGAGGACCCGGTAGTTCTCCTCGTCCGACAGGATCTCCGGCACCCCGTAGAGGTGCGCGGAGACGTGGTTCCAGGTCGGGACGACGTCGCCGGGCTCGTACCAGCTGGGCGACACGTAGTCGTGCGGACCCTGGATGATCACGAGGATCTCGTGCTGCCCGAGCTCGTGGGCGACGTCGTCGGGGCGGCCGAAGTGGCTCAGGATCGTCAGGTCGTCGCGGTCCTCGTCGACCAGGACCGGGTAGTGCGACGCGACGAGCCCGGCCGCTGTCGGGGACACGAACGTCGCCCAGGGGTTCTCGCGGATGAGCCGCTTGACCTCCTCGGGGTCGGTCAGCAGGAAGTGCGGCGTGCGTCGCATCGGGCTGTGATCCGTGACGTCGGGCTCAGGCCAGCGCGCTGCGAGCGGCGTCGAGGTCGTCGACGGCCAGGACCAGGCGCGTCCCGGTGGCCAGGTAGGCCTGCTCGATGTTGACACCGGCGTCCGCCAGGCGCCGGCACACCTCGCCGAGGGCGCCCGGGCGGTCCTCGACGGGGATGACGAGGACGTCCCGCGCCGCTCGCACGTCCAAGCCCGCCTCGGCCAGCACGGCGAGGGCCCGCTCCGCGTCTGGCACGAGCACGTGCACGACGCCCTTGCCCTGCCCGGTGAAGGCGCTGATGCCCTCGATGTTGATGCCGGCGCGGCCCGCGGCTTCACCCAGCCGCGCCAGCACGCCGGGCTGGTCGTCGGGGATGAGAACGAAGTCCTTGTGCACGGGCGGCTCCTGGCCTCGGGCGCCGGGAACGCCAGCAGGACCCGGCTGGGCGAGTGAATCCCGCCCCGTCGACGCCGTCAAGCCCGTCCAGCCCCGCGCGTGGCGTGCATGCGGGAGCGCCGGCGCGGGTACAGGTGTGGAGCACGTGCTCGCTGCGTGCCGACACCATCCGCCGGCCGAGACCCCGCCGCCACGTCGAGCGTCACGCCCCGTGAGGAGGGTCCCGTGTTCAAGGCCAGCTACCGCTCCACCCCCCGCCGCCGTCACGAGCGCGCCGTCAGGCTCGTCAGCGGCGATCCGGTCGAATCGACCGGCGGGGTCCGCAGCTGCGACCACCCGGGCTGCGACGCGCGCCTGTCGCGCTACAACCCCGCGTCCACCTGCGCCGCGCACGGCGGGTGGAAGACGCCCTCAGAGCCGGGGCGCCGACCTCGACGTCACGTGCTGTGAGCGCGCGGAGCACCTGACCGGGAGCAGCGCCGGTCGGGCCGCCCGCGAGAGCCCGAGGCTGCCGCGGGCGGCCCGCCGGCCACCCGGCGCGACGCCGGGATGACCGTGACGAAGCGCCCCTGTCCCGGGGGGAGTGGACAGAGGCGCTCGTCGGGGGGTAGGTCGTCAGAGCGTGCGCGCAGAACGGGCGCGCCCTCCCGCGCAGCGTAGAACAATGCCGCGCATCCCGGTGAGAGTCTACCCGTGCCGTCTGCGGGACCGTGGCACGTGTCCACCGCCGCCGCCCCGCCCCGGAGGCGCCCACCGCCGCCATCCCGCCGGATCGCGCCGCGCTATCGTGCGACGCGATGAGCGCTGTCCACCGCGAGGCTGCTGCGGACACCGTCGCCGACTGGGTGGCGCTGGTGGACGCCTGCTACCCGGAGCGCGACGCCGCCGACTGGGACGCGACGGGCCTGCAGGTCGGCGACCCGTCCGACCCCGTGCGCACCGTGCTGGTGTGCCTCGACGTCACCGCCGAGACGCTCGCGGAGGCGGCCGCCCGCGGCGCCGACCTGCTGCTGGCGCACCACCCGCTGCTGTTCCGGCCGCTGGGGCGGCTCACGCCCGACAGCGCCGCCGGGCGGCTCGCCCTGGCCGCAGCGCGGCAGCGCACCGCCGTGCTGGCGGCGCACACCAACCTCGACGTGGCAGCCGCCGGCACCAGCGACCCGGTCGCCGACCTGCTCGGCCTGCAGGGCGTCACGCCGCTCGTTCCGACTGGCGACGCCGACGCCGACCGGCCCGCCCGCGGCTTCGGTCGCGTCGGCGACCTGCCGGAGGCGCTCCCGCTGCGCCACGTCGCCGACCGCATCGCGCTCGACCTGCCGGCGCCGCACCTGCGCGTCGCCGGCGACCTCGACGCCGTCGTGCGGCGCGTGGCCGTGTGCGGCGGCGCCGGCGACGCGTTCGTCGACGAGGCCCGCGCCGCCGGCGCGGACGTGTACGTCACCGGCGACCTGCGCCACCACGTCGCCCTCGACGCGCGCACCCAGGGCCTGGCGCTGATCGACGCCGGCCACCACGCCACGGAGGCGGCGGCGCTGCCGCGGCTGGTCGACGAGCTCGACCGGCGGCGCCGCGGACGTGGGCTGGTGGCGCGGCTGCTAGCGTCCACCAGCAGCACGGACCCGTGGGCCCGCTACACCCCGCCGGTGGCAGGACCGGGTGAGGAAGGAACGTCGTGATCAGCGCCACCCCGAGCCAGCAGCGCCGCCTCGTCGACCTCCAGCACGTCGACACGACGATCCGCCAGCTGCAGCACCGCCGGGCCAACCTGCCCGAGCAGAAGGCGCTCGACGAGAACGCCGACACCCTGTCGCGGGTGTCCGGCGAGTACGCGACGGCACGCGACACGATGGACCGTCTGGCGGCCCAGCAGAAGCGCTACGAGGACGAGATCGCCTCCCTCGACGCGCGCCGCAAGTCCGAGGAGGGGCGCATGTACTCGGGCACGATCGTGTCGCCCAAGGAGCTGGAGGCGCTGCGGCTGGAGATCGCGCAGCTGCGGGCTCGCAAGAGCGACCTGGAGGACGCCCTGCTGGAGGTCATGGAGCAGCGCGAGGACCTCGAGTCGCTGGTCAGCAGCCTCGCCGAGCGGCAGCGCGAGCTGACCGAGCAGCAGCGGGAGCTCACCGCGGCGCGGGACGCCGCGGCCGCCGACATCGACGCCGAGCTGGCCCGCCACGAGGCCGAGCGCAAGGCGATCGCCGCCGACATCCCCGACGACGTGCTGGCCTACTACGAGGAGCTGCGCGCGCGCATGGACGGCCACGGCGTCGCCGAGCTGCGCGACCGGGCCTGCACCGGCTGCCGGCTGGAGCTGACCGCGGTCGACATCGAGGAGGTCCGCGCCGACGCCGCACGCCGGCTCGCGCGCTGCCCCAGCTGCGGGCGGATCCTGGTCCCGTAGGACGGCCGCCGAGCCGGTCGGAGCGGGCAGCGCACGGCTACCATCGCCTGGTGCTCGGCACCGTCCTGAACTCCGCTGCTGTCCTGGCGGGCACCGCCGTCGGCGTGGCCGTCGGCGGCCGCTTCCCCGAGCGGCTGCGCGCCACCGTGATCGACGTGCTGGGCCTGTTCGTCGCCGTGCTGGGAATCGCCAACGCGCTGGAGACGTTCGGACCGGAGCTGGCAGCGGTGGCGGGGCGGGGCGCGGCGCTGCTGGTGCTGGGGTCGCTGCTGGTCGGCGGCGCCCTCGGCGAGCTGGCCGACCTCGACGGCCGCTTGGCGCGGCTCGGCGACCGGCTGCAGGAGCGGGTGGCGGCCCGCCGCGGCAGCACCGGCGACGGCACCACCGGGCAGCGGATCGGCGAGGGCTTCGTGGTCGCCAGCCTGGTGTTCTGCGTGGGACCGCTGGCCGTGCTCGGGCCCCTGCAGAACGGCGTCGAGGGCAGCATCGAGCTGCTGGCGGTCAAGAGCGCGCTCGACGGCGTGACCTCGATCGCCTTCGCCAGCGCCCTCGGGCTGGGCGTCGGGCTGTCGGTGGTGCCGCTGCTGGCCTGGCAGGGCGGCATCGCCGTGCTGGGCGGCACCCTCGGCACGGCGCTGAGCGAGCCGATGATCAGCGCCATGAACGCCGTCGGCGGCGTGCTGGTGCTGGCGATCGCGCTGCGCCTGCTGCGGGTGCGGGAGATCCGCGTCGCCAACCTGCTGCCCGCGCTGGTGCTGGCGCCGCTCGCCGTCGCCCTCTGGCCGTGAGCGGGGCGCTGCGCCGCGTCGCGGCGGGGCCGCGCGCCGGCACCGCACGACACCGCGCGGCGACACGGCAGGGGGGAGGTCGCCGTGCCGCCGGCGGTGTCTGGGCGGGCGCTCGCTGCGACAACGCCCGCGCCGCTGTCGCGGTTCCCGCCGGCTCGCGCGGGCGCTACGGTGGGATCGGGGAGTCGGCCAGGTGGCCGCGGCAGGGGTGACCCTGTCGAGGAAAGTCCGGACTCCGCAGGGCAGGGCGCTGGGTAACGCCCAGGCGCGGTGACGCGCGGAAAGTGCCACAGAGAGCAGACCGCCAGGGGCCCGCGGCCTCGCGCCGCGGGTACCGGCAAGGGTGAAAGGGTGCGGTAAGAGCGCACCGGCGCCGGCGGTGACGTCGGCGGCCAGGCAAACCCCGCCCGGAGCAAGGCCGAGCAGGTGCGTTGAGGTGGCCCGCTGAGCACCAGGTAGGCCGCACGAGGTCGTCGGCGACGGCGACCCTAGAGAGATGGCCACCCCCCGCGCACGCGCGGGGACAGAATCCGGCTTATCGGCCGGCTCCCCCTCTTCCCCTCGCTCAGGCGTCGAGCTCGACGATCGCGTCGGGGCCGAGGCGCTCGCGGATGAGCCGCTCCAGCTCTGCGGCGCGGGCGGCGTCGCGGCGCTGGCGACGGCGGATGCGGCGCAGCTCGCTGACCGCCAGGCCGGGCAGGTCGGGGCCGTCGCCCGCGAACGCCGGGCAGTCCTTGCGGTAGTCGCACCAGCCGCACAGGCCGGAGGGCTTGGGCGGGAACACCTCGGCGCGGATGCGGGCGGCGACGTCGCGGATGGTGGCCAGCGCCGCGTCTGTGTCGATCTCCTCGCGCGGCACCGTGACCCGCACGTCGGGCACGACGAAGTCCAACGCCACCCACTCCGCCTCGGCGCCCCACAGGTGCCGCGCCGCGAGCGCGTACACCGCCAGCTGCAGGCTGCCGGCGACCTCACGGCGGGTCTTGGCGCGGCGGTTGGTCTTCCAGTCGACGATCCCGATGCCACCCCGCGGTGTGCGCGCCACGTGGTCGATGGAGCCGACCAGCTCGATGCCGTCGCCGATGTCGATCTCGAACCACTGCTCGCAGGCGACCGCGGGGGTGTAGCGCGGCGCGTGGCGGGCGTGGTGGCGCCGCAGCACGTCCTGGGCGTGGCGGTACCAGCGCACCTTCTCCTCGCGGGGCATCCCCTCGAAGCCGCTGTCGTCCCAGCAGTCGTAGAGGGCGCGCAGGAGGTCCTCCAGCGGCGGCGGCTCGGGCAGCTTGCGGTCCCACCAGCGCTCCAGCGCCGCGTGCACCGAGTGGCCCCACGACAGGTGCGGGCTGGGCGCCGACGGCAGCCGGTCGACGTAGGCGAAGCGGAACTTCAGCGGGCACGTGCGGTACGTGTCGACCCGCGAGAACGACAGCCGCAGCCGCCCGGGGCCGGGCTCCACACCGGGCAGGTGGTCGGCGACCGGGGCGGCGGTGCTCGGCTGCGCCGCGGCGGCAGCAGGGGAGGTGCCCATGGCCGGCACTGTAACCCGACACCCCTCCGAGACGAGCGATCTGCCCCCAGCCTCCGGGGCCGCGGCTGGAAGGCCGTCCCATCCCACCACCTCGGTCGTCAACGAGATCAATGTGAAGTCGAGGGTGAGGGTCGGGCTGACCCTTGATGTCGAGTCGAGCGTTCCGGCTCCGGTCGGCTCGGGAAGGCGTGCGAGCGAGCCCTGACGGCAAACGCCGGGTTGGTCCCCCTCACGGCACCGCCGCACCCGGCCACACCGACCCGCACCGACGTCTGGAGCGCTGATGCCGACTCGTCGACTCCTCGCCCTGCTGTGCCTGCTCGGAGCCGCCCTCGCAGCCTGCAGCGGCGGCGGGGAAGCCGTCGACGTCGGCGGGGAGAGCGGCGCGAGCGACGGCGCCGGGGCGGGCGAGCCGGCCGCCGGCGGGACCCTCGTCGCCGCCATCGCCGGCAGCCCCGACCAGCTCGACCCGCACCTGACGAACGCCTACTTCAGCTTCCAGATCCTCGAGAACGTCTACGACACCCTGGTCGAGCCCGACCTCGAGCTGCAGATGCAGCCGGCGCTGGCGGAGTCGTGGGAGACCAGCGACGACCAGCTCACCTGGACGTTCACCCTGCGGGAGGGGGTCACCTTCCACGACGGCAGCGAGCTGACCGCCGACGACGTCGTCTCCTCCATGGAGCGGATCAAGGAGGAGGGCGCCAACGCCTTCCGCCTGGAGTCGGTGGAGTCCGTCACCGCCGTCGACGACCGCACCGTCGAGTTCTCGCTGAGCCGGCCGACCCCCAACCTCCTGGCCAACCTCGGGGCCTTCAAGGGCATGGCCATCCTCCCCGAGGGGGCCGCCGAGGACCTCGACCTGGCGAGCGAGGCCAACGGCACCGGGCCGTTCCGCCTCGCCTCCTACTCCGAGGCCGAGGGGGCGACGCTGGAGGCCAACCCCGACCACTGGGACGGCGCCCCGGCCGTCGACAGGGTCGAGTTCCGCTTCGTCTCCGAGCCGACCGCGGCGCTGACGGCGCTGCAGACCGGCGAGGTCGACTGGACCGACAACGTGCCCCCGCAGCAGGTCAGCGCGCTGGAGGGTGAGGAGGGCGTCACCCTCGACACCGTCCCCAGCAACGACTACTGGTACTTCGCCGCCAACCAGCAGCGCGAGCCCTTCGACGACCCCCGCGTCCGCCAGGCGCTGGCCTTCGGCATCGACCGCGAGGAGGTCACCCAGGCGGCCAAGTTCGACGCGGCCACCGTCAACCAGACCGCGATCCCCGAGACCAGCGCCTGGTACCTCGACTACGCCCCCTACGAGCACGACCCGCAGCGGGCCCAGCAGCTGCTGCAGGCGGCGGGGGCCAGCGACCTGACCCTGGAGCTCATGGTCACCGACGAGTACCCGGAGACGGTCCAGGCCGCCCAGGTCATGGAGAGCCAGCTGGCGGAGATCGGCGTCACCGTCGAGATCCGCACGCTCGACTTCGCCGCGTGGCTCGACGCCCAAGCCCAGGGCGACTTCGACGTCTTCCTGCTCGGCTGGCTCGGCAACATCGACCCGGACGACTTCTACTACGCCCAGCACCACTCCGAGGGCGCCTTCAACTACCAGGGCTACGCCAGCCCCGAGGTCGACGAGCTGCTCGACAGCGCGCGCTCGGAGACCGACCCCGACGTGCGCAAGGACCTCTACGACCAGGCGGTGACCCGCATCGTCGACGACGCCAGCTACGTGTACCTCTACAACCCCGACGTCGTGCACGCCTGGGGGCCGGACGTGGACGGCTACGAGGTGCGACCGGATCGCGCGATCCGCTTCCGCGACGTGGAGCTGTCCCGCTAGGGGTCGGCGCGGTGAGCGCGTACGTCCTGCGACGCGGCCTGCAGGCCGTGGTCGTGCTGCTCGGCGTCAGCGTCATCGTCTTCGCGCTCGTCCACGTCGTGCCCGGCGACCCGATCCGCGTCGCGCTCGGCACCCGCTTCGACCCGGACACCTACGCCGCCCTGCGGGAGCGCGCGGGCTTCGACCGGCCGCTGGTGGTGCAGTACGTGACCTGGCTGGGCAGCGCCCTCACCGGTGACCTGGGGGTCAGCTTCCGCAGCGGCCAGCCGGTCGCGACCACGCTGCTGGAGCGGCTGCCCGCGACCGTGGCGCTGGCGGTGGCCGCGCTCGTCGTCGCCCTCGTCGTCGCCGTGCCGCTGGGGATCGTCTCCGCGCTGCGCTCAGGCTCGGTGTGGGACCACCTCGCATCGGCGTTCAGCCAGGTCGGCATCTCGGTGCCGGACTTCTGGCTGGCGATCCTGCTCATCCTCCTGTTCAGCCTGACCCTCGGCTGGCTCCCGTCGACCGGCTACGTGCCGCTCACCGAGGACCCCTGGCAGTGGCTGCGCCACCTCGTGCTGCCCGCAACCGCCGTCGGGGTGGTGTCGGGGTCGGTGATCACCCGCTTCGTGCGCTCCTCCGTGCTGGAGTCCCTCAGCGAGGACTACACCCGCACCGCCCGGGCCAAGGGGCTGCGCGAGGCCGTCGTCGTCAACCGCCACGTCCTGCGCACCGCGCTCGTGCCGGTCGTGACCGTCACCGGCCTGCAGCTGGCCTACCTCCTGGGCGGCGTGATCATCGTCGAGGCGATCTTCGCGTGGCCGGGGCTCGGCCGGCTCGCCTACCAGGCCGTGCAGGCGCGCGACTACCCGGTGCTGCAGGGAGCCGTCCTGCTGTTCGCGGTGATCTTCCTGCTCGTCAACTTCCTCGTGGACCTCCTCTACGCCTGGCTCGACCCCCGGATCACGTACTCGTGAGCGTCGCCGTCGCCCCGCAGCAGCCGCTCGTCGCCGA
>Ga0207864_1004028_pt1 | contig 11606 bp, 9 predicted proteins | sample HigsolmetaAR202D_FD_184834 | JGI IMG/M metagenome (GOLD analysis project Ga0207864, IMG submission 184834) | Ionic liquid and high solid enriched microbial communities from the Joint BioEnergy Institute, USA - AR20-2-D (SPAdes) (version 2) ...
CGCTGCCGGTTGCGGCTCGATCGGACGCTGCCGCGCTGCCGCGCTGGCCGTCCTTCCCGGCACCGTCCAGTATGAACACAAGATCACATGCGGCAGCGGCCGAACGGCCTGCCGGGGCGTGACCCCTTCCTCCACGGCGACGGCGGCGGTGCTGCACAGTGGTCTCTTCGCTGGTGTTGTGGCCGTCGGTCCAGCGACAGGAGAGGAGCGATCCTGCACGGCGACGTGGCTCTCGCGCGTGTGGCGGACCTGCTGACCGCTGTGCGGCTGGTGATCGCCCCGCTGCTCGTCGTCGTCGGCGGCGTGAGCCTGGAGACGGCCGGGCTGCTGCTGGCGGGCGCCTGGGTCAGCGACGCCCTCGACGGTCGCGCCGCGCGGGCGTCGGGCCGGTCGACCCGCCTGGGGCGGCTGGACCTGACGATCGACACCGTGGTGGGGGCGGGGCTGCTGCTGGGCATGGCCAACGCCGGCGTCGTGCCGGTGGCGGTCGCGGTCGCGCTGGTCGTCGTGCTCGGCGGGGCGTTCCTGAGGCTGCGCAACCCGGCGCTGGCGCTGGTCCTGCAGGGCGTCGCCTACGGCTGGTTCCTGGTGACGGTGTGGACGCGGCAGCTGCCTGTCCGGTGGGTGCTGCTGGGGACGATCGCGGTGCTGTTCCTGGTCGGGGCGCGGCGGCTGTTCACCGTGGTCATCCCGGCGTTCCTGTCGGGGGTGGTGGCGCTGGTGACCGGTGATCGCGGGCGCGAGCACCGGCTGAGCTGACCGGCGGGGCGCTGGGATCAGTCTGATGTCGGGAAGCCCGGCCCGCGGGTTCCGGGACCACCGGCCCTCGCCAGCCGTGGTCCAGGTGGGACGCTGGCAGTGCGGGTGGCCCGGCTGGCCCTGTCCGTGCCTGAAAGGAGGCCGAGATGCCACGCGACCAGGACATCGACGACCTCCAGCTGCAGATCCTCGAGCTGCGCACCCGGCTCGACGAAGCCGAGGGTCGGATCGAGGCCCTGCAAGACCTCGTCGACCGCATGCTCGTGTTCTTCCGCAAGGCGCACGGCGCGGACTTCCCCGACATCCTCGAAGACGTCGAAGAAGCCGCCGTCGACGTCCTCGCCCCCTGACCGGCTCATCCACCCTGTAGGCTCATGCCACCACTGTGAAGGGAGCCCGTCGGTCATCACCGGGCGGTCGGGGTCGTAGTGATCAGGAGCATGGGTTAGGGTGATCGTCGACGACGTCGGCGGTCTTGGCGGCGGGGCCGATTTGCCCAGCGCTGATCTTCTCCACGACGCGCTGCCTTGGAGCAGGTCGCGGAGCAATCAATCCTCCGACCAATCCGCCAGGGCTCGGGATCGCTCTGAGCGCTATCCCTCCTTCCACCCACGTGGTGTTCAGGCATAGTGGTGCATTCGCCGTGGTGTCCAATCCGGGACGCATCGGGATGTGCTCGACGTGCAGGCGGTGGAGACGGTCCCGGCGCCGGACACACGCACGGAATGCAGCTGTCAAGCGGAGCGCATGATGTCACAGCTCTCGTGGATCTCCTTCCCCATCACCCAGCGACCCCCAGCTCCGGTTGTCGAAACGGTAAGAGTCTTCTCCGAGGCCATGAGCGTGATCTCCTCCGAGCAGGGGAGCACCGCGACGCTTACAGGAAACGAGGTGCTGGCGATAATCGCAACAAACCTGGAGGCTATAGGATTCTTGGTCGAGCGTCCGGGAGCGCCGGTAACGCTCCCAGTCCTATTCGGGGAAGGGGCGCGACCGCGACGGTCCTACCGCGCGGATGCTTGGTGGCCGGAGGAGGGAGTTGTTGTTGAGGTGGAGGCGGGCGGCGCTCGCCAGAATAATAGGGCGATTCTGGACATCATGAAAGGTATGATCTGGCAGGACTGCAAGCATCTGATCATCGCGGTGAAGAAGTCATATGGGCGCCATGGGCAGAATGATTACGACTGGCTCAGGGCTTGGGTTGAATTGATCTACGCATCTGAGCGGTTCACCGTTCCCATGGATACGCTCACCGTTGTCGGATACTGATAGGAAAGGGGCTGCGAAGCTTCGCTTGGAGCGCCGCCCCCAACCCGAGGATGCGTCCTCCCGTCCCGATTCCATGAACACGGCCGTGCGCCGCTGTCGCCGATGAGCTCACCGGCGTCCGATCAATTTTCAACCTCGCTGATGAGCTCGATATCGACCTCTCCATGACCGTCCGCACGAAGTCGGCGCGAGGAAGCCCGCCACCCGCCTTCAGCTTGGGGACCCACATGCTGAGGATCCGTGACCCACTAGAGGCCCAAGGGCTGCAGAAGGCTGGCCGTGCTCGACCGGCGCGGACGGATGGCACCGCCAGCCGGTTCAGCCAACGGCTGAGTTTCGGGACCGACGGGGAGCCTCGCCCGGCTGCCCACACGAAGCCGAGGGCGGCAGTGCGGGAAGGTGGGACGGCTATGGCATCCTCGTGCAGACACGGTCGATCCAGCCAGGAGTCCCGCATGCCACCGCCCTACGAGGTCACGCCATCGGCGAGTCGCTTGGCGAACTCCCTGCGCGATATCGGGTACGACCTCAACACGGCAGTCGCCGATCTGGTGGATAACTCCATCTCCGCAGACGCGACAAGAGTGGACATTGTCGTCCAATTCGAAGGAGCGAATTCCTACCTGGCGGTGGCGGACGATGGCTGGGGCATGTCACCGACCGAACTCAGGGAGGCCATGCGGTTCGGCACCCCGCGAGAGTATCGAGAGGACGAGCTCGGTCGATTCGGGTTGGGGCTCAAGACCGCCTCCCTTTCCCAAGGCAGACGGCTGACGGTTGTGACAAGGCGTTCGCACAAGTTGCGCCGCGTCAGTTCGCTCCAGCTCGATTTGGATATCTTGGAGCAGAGCGATCGCTGGGAGGTTTCGGAGCCGGCGGATGGACGTGCCGCCGAGATCGCGGCTGAGTGGCTCGATGAAGGGCCTGGAACTGTGGTCGTCATCGACAAGCTCGACCGCTTGCTCCCCGAGAGCACGCCGGAGAGCGGATACGCGCGGCGTCGCCTGAGAAATCTCGCAGACCGACTTCAGGGCTACTTGGGGATGGTCTTCCATCGATTCCTGGAGGACGGGGGCGGCAGGGCGTTCTCGATCACGGTGAACGGGCGGAAGGTGGAGCCGTGGAATCCTTTCGCGCCTGACGAGGAGCACACGCTCCGGCTGCCGTCGAAGCTGTTCGAGATCGATACACCGACCGCCTCCGGGACGGTTCGGTTCACCCCGTACGTGCTGCCGTCTCGTAGGATGTTTTCGAGCAGAGAGGCGTTCGAACGACTGAGCGGCCCTCGGCAGTGGAATCGCCAGCAGGGCTTCTATATTTATCGAGCCGATCGGATGATCCAGAGCGGCGGGTGGTGCGGGCTGCGCGCGCTGGATGAGCACACGAAGCTGGCTCGAGCCTCGTTGGACTTCGATCCGGAGCTGGATGAAGTCTTCAGAATCGATGTGGCCAAGATGCGCGCCGCGCTTCCCGCCCAAGTGCGGACGCTTCTCGAACGACCGGTCCAGGAACTGTGCAACCGAGCGAATGCCGCTTACCGGAATGAGGCCATCGGACAGCGTCAAGCTCGGTCGAAGGAGGGACCTGCCCTTTCGGGAGAGGGCTTGGGTCGTGCCATCGGTGCTTCGCTGATATCGGCGGCGACGAAGACGGGCGACTTCGACTCGCTCGTGCGGGTGCTCGGTCAGCTGCGCAAGGATAATCCAGCCATCGCCTCAGCGCTGGGGTGGTGATGGAGATGTGAACGACGAACTCATCAAGCTCTGCTGGCCCGAGTGCAGCATGGGGCGGAGGGCGCAGTCATCGGTGAGGGGGCACCGTTCACAAGCTGGTGCTGACGGGCGGCAGATGTGCTCCGCGATCTCGAGAAGCGCGATGTAGGAGCAGGCCGCTCGGTGCCGTTCGGCGGGCTGTTCAGCATCCTCGTAGTCCACCCCGACGAGGCGTGCCACTGCAAGTCGCCCATCGGAGCGCTTGTTCTCCTGGTCGACAGGGACCCCCCAGTAGCGCGCGGCAACACGGAGCAGACCCGCCGGCGCTTCGATGGGATCTGCGTCCTGTCCCGGCACAAGGCGACAAACGGCCCGTGCGATCGCCGTCGTCACGCCTGGGAGTCCCTCGAGGGTGGCGTACTCGAGGTTGTCGATGCCCTGTCGTACGATGTGGGCCGCCAACCTGGTGATCCGCTCGACATGACGTTCACGGTTCGCGGCGAAGGCGATGGCTCGGAGCTCTTTGCCGCGTTCGATCGTGGTGGCGGGGTCCGGGAGTCGGTCTACGAGCGCGGGCCAGAGCGACCTTGCCACATCGATGGGCACACGGTCGAAGAGGAGAAGGGCCAGCAGAGCCGACCACCGCAAGCGCGTTTGCACAGGGCCCTCGGTGACGCCGTGAGCGAGGGCGATGGTATGCCAAGGCGTCCCGATTTCGCCGGCGGCGTATCGATGGTTCACCCACTCGCTGAGCCTGAGACTCAGCTGACGGGTGGTCTTGGCGTCGTCAGCAATGCCCTCGGCCAGCGCCCGTCGGATTGACGAACCGATCTCTCGTGCCAACATCGGCGGTACAGCATTCCCGATCTGGCGGAACGCCGCGGTGGGGGTCCCGGCGAAGCGGACGTGGTCGGGAAAGGTCTGCAGGCGGGCAGCTTCGCGTACTGTGAGCGTGCGATCTTGCTCAGGATGAATATACCAGTACCCATCCTTCGCGATGTGTGCGGTTATGGTGCGGCTCAGCGAATCCCAGTCCAGCCTCTTGTACTTATCGTCGAAGATGTCGTCTCGATAGCGCTTGAGCTCCGGCGGGAGATCCGAGTACTTCGTTGATGGATCCATGCGGGAGAAGGCGAGGGCATCGTCGTCCCGCACGGGACGCGTGATGTGATCATAAATGACATGGGCTTCGTCAGGGGGGACCAAGCGTCGCATCTCCCGTTGGAAGCTGGTGCGAGGCGACGTGTATGGCTGACCGGCATCAGGGGGGGTGGGACGCCACCCACCTTGGACCGGGGGTAGGTCACTGATGGCCTGCCTCACCGAAACCCGCGCTTCGGTCTCCGCAGGCCATGTGAACTTCAACCGATCTCGAAGGGCGATCAGAATGAGGCGCTGTCGGAATTGTGGCACGCCGTAGCGCCATGTCTCGACCAAGCGCTCTTCAACGCTGTATCCGAGCCCCTCCAACTCGTCGACCATCGTTCGGAGGATCAAGATGTCCCGATCGAGCGCCATATCGGGAACGTTTTCCATCATGACGGCTGGGGGTCTCGACAGCCGCACGACCTCCAAGAAGGATTGCCAGAGGTCCCGACGGTGATCGTGCGCTCCACGGCGACCATCACGGACAAGTCGCCGGAGCATGGAGCGGCCCGCCTTCGAGAACGGCTGACACGGGGGGCCTCCGGCGACCAACTCCACGCCCAAGTCGCGGACGAGCTCGGCGACGCGCTCGACGGTCTCGGCCTGACCCATGTCCCAGTTGACGCTGAGGCCAGGTGCGAGGCTCCTGTGCGTCTCCAGGGCCTCTGGGTCGTTGTCCACCCCGAGGATCACCTGATACCCGGCCTGCTCTAGGCCGAGGGTCAGTCCGCCGGCTCCGCAGAAGAGGTCCACGGCTCTGGGGAGTCGGGGGTCCATGGAGTCCACGAGCCGGCGCAGCTCGTCGACCGTCTCGCATGCCAGAGGATGAGGCTCGAGCCGAATCACCGGACCGCGGACAAGCTTCACCCGGTAGGTCTTGGACATCTGCTGCCGCCCTCCTGATCGGCCACCAGGATAACCGGCACCCTCGATCGCGCCCGGTGGGTGCGTAATCTGGGGGCGAGGAGCAGACATGGCGAGCGACGGCCGAGCAGAGGGACCTGCCACCGTCTCCATCGGCGGCGGGGTCCGCCTCCCGTACGCCCATCCGACATCGGCGGCCGCCACAGCCATGGGAAAGGCCAACCGTCGGGCCGACACGGGGCCTGAGGTCGCCCTCCGATCCGCGCTTCACGGCCGGGGCCTTCGATTCCGCAAGGACTTCCCCATCCGGATTCGGGGGCGCCGACCGGTCCGGCCCGACATCGTCTTCACCCGGCAGCGGGTGGCTGTCTTCGTGGACGGCTGCTTCTGGCATGGCTGTGAGCAGCACTGCGTGATCCCGAAGAGCAACGTGGCCTACTGGGAGCCGAAGCTGGCGGCGAACAGGCGACGTGACCGCGAGGTGGATCGGTGGCTCACCGAGGAGGGCTGGCGGGTCCTCAGGGTGTGGGAGCACGAGCCCTTGGATCAAGCCGTGGAGAGAGTGGTCTCCTGCTTGGATGCCCGCGGGCTGACCGCCGTGCCGCCCGACACGGTCTGAAGGCTAGATATCGCCGACGGTATGGGGTACACAAGTCGGCAGTGCGTTTCTGAGCGGTCGCGGCGGGGTGGGGGCCCGCTCAGGACATCGCCCATCGGCGGTTCGGCCTCGGTGAGGCAGCACATCACACTCAGTTCGGATGGGATCTCTTCGGTGTGGAAATGGATTGAAGGGGGCCACTTGGTGACCGTGACGATCCCCGATCGGCTGCGGCAGACCGGCTTGTACTTGGTGCATCAGCAGGGGCTCTCCCCAGAGGAAGCCACGCGCGAGATGAAGTCCATGGGCCTCCCGCCGGAGGCCGCTGACAAGTTCCTCCACTGGTATCGAGCGCAGGCCGCCGAGAACGAGCGCCTGCAACCGCCGCCCGGGTGCGATGTGCTGCGCTACCGCCAAGAGGTCGAGACGTTGGGCTGGGATGTCGGCGAACAGCCGGATGTCGACCTCGTGTGGCCGGCCGTCGAGCCGATCCTCAGAAGGCGCTTGGGTGAGGAGGCGCTCGCCTCCGTCAGCGAATCGGCGAACGTGATCCGCCGCAACTGCCCCCCGCCGCACAGATACGGTTCCACCCGACGGGGACTGGTGGTCGGGTACGTCCAGAGCGGCAAGACCGCCAACTACACAGCGCTCATCGCCAAGGCCGCGGACAGAGGATACCGCGGATTCATCGTGCTGAGCGGGATCCACAACGCCCTGCGCCTCCAGACGCAGAAGCGGTTGGAGAACGACCTCGTCAATCCGACCAACCAGGCAGTGGTCAACAAGCCCACAGCGCCTCGATGGTACCTGCTGACCCAGTCGGACCCTGATGAGGACTTCCGCCCCATCGCGAACGGTCAGGCGCTGCTGAACGCAACTGATCTGAGGCTGCTCGCGGTGGTGAAGAAGAATTCTCGACGTCTCCGCAATCTGCGCGACTGGCTTCGAGATATCCCCGAGTCGGTCCGTCGCCGCTGTCCCTTCCTATTGATCGATGACGAGGCGGACCAGGCGACACCCAACACAGGTCGCGCCAGAGAAGAGGTCACCGCCATCAACCGGTTGCTGCGCGAAATCTTCTCGCTGCTGCCGACCTCCACCTACATCGGGTACACGGCGACGCCATTCGCGAACGTGCTGATCGACCCCGCGGTTGAGGAGGACTTCTACCCCCGCGACTTCATCGTCAGTCTACCGAAGCCCAAAGGATACTTCGGCCCTGAAGCCCTGTTCGGCTCTCCCCTGGACGAGAACCCGGAGGAGGCCGATGACGGTTACGACCTGATCCGTCTTGTGCCGGAGGAGGATGAGGACGCCGTCCGCCCACCTTCTGGATCAGAAGCGAGGGAGGCGTTCCAGCCGCCCGTACCTGACTCGATGCGCGATGCCATCCGCTGGTTCCTGCTGGCGACGACGGTGCGGAGACTCAGGCAGCGGAGTCCGTTCCACTCCTCCATGCTGATACACACGACCCAGTACTCCGCAATCCACTTCCGTCAGCAGGCGTCGGTGAACGAGTTCCTGAACGCCGTCCGCGAGGGGTTGCACAGCCCAGAGGGCCGACGGGAATTCGAGAAGCTCTGGATCTCCGAGCAGAACCGCTTCGTCCCGGAGCCGCAGGCGCTTCCAGAGTTCGGTGATGTGCTTGCCGCCCTCCCGGGCGTGCTGGATGACGTGCGGGTCATCGTCGACAACAGCTGGTCTGAGGATCGCCTCAACTACACCGAGCTGACCAAGGTCGATGGGGCGGAGCGGGAGGTCCCCCAGACCGTGATCGCGATCGGGGGGAACACGCTGTCCAGGGGGCTCACGCTCGAGGGCCTCGTCGTGAGCTACTTCGTGCGCTCGGCGTCGACGTATGACGCGCTGCTCCAGATGGGGAGGTGGTTCGGCTTCCGCCCCGGATATGCCGACCTCGCCAGAGTGTGGGTGACGGCTGAGCTGGCCTCGAACTTCCGCTTCCTCGCCGGCGTCGAAGCTGAGATCCGCGAAGATATCGCAGAGTACGGTCGCACGGGCCTCACCCCCCGCGAGCTGGGTGTGCGCATACGGCGCCACCCGTCGATGGCGATCACGTCGCGGCTGAAGATGCAATCGGCGATCGATGTGGAGATCAGTTATGCCGGCGAACGCCGCCAAACCTTCCTGTTCGCGCACCGCGATCGCGACGTGCTGCTGCACAACCTGAGTGTCGCACGTCAGCTCCTCCATGAGGCCGCTGGGTCAAGTCGCCTTCGTCGTCCCGGTCCAGCCAGATGGGTGTTCGATGATGTCGACCGCGGCCTCGTCGAGGCCTTCTTGGAGCAGTACCACTTCCACCCAGAGCACAGCGACCTCGACGCCGGTGCGATGGTGAGCTTCCTCCGGCGCTGGGAGGACGCGGGATACCCGGTCCGCTGGAACGTGGCCGTCATCGGTTCCTCCCAGACGGTGCATCGGTACAAGGGAGGAAGCATCGATTTGGGAACGCTGGACCTCGGCCTCGGTGAAGAGGTGGGGTTGTTGAACCGATCACGTCTCAAGAAATGGAAGGAGGGGACGGCGAACATCAAATCACTCATGTCGCGGCGCGATCGCGTCGTCGATCTCGAGGGACTGGCCGCCGGCGAAGCAGGCGGCAAGGACGCCGATCTGCGTGCCCTTCGGCAACAGCGCGCTCCGGGGGTCGGCCTTCTGGCCATCTATCCCATCTCGAAGTCCTCTGTGCCTTTGTCCAGGCTGCAGGTAGCGTCGGACAGCCGAGCGCCTCTGGAGGCTGTCGAGCACGTCATCGGCGTCGGCATCGTGTTCCCCGATCCGCCACCGAGGGCGCCGCTGAGGCTGACGGGTCAATACGTGCGGGTCGACCTGCGGGGCGTGCAGGAGAAGATCCTCGAGCAGGATGACGACGAGTGGGGCCGCGGTGGCGAGGATGCGGCATGACGCGCATGGAGGAGGAACTCGTCGCGGCTTGGACTGCGTTGAGCCCCCGCAGGGCGGGCCGTGGCATCGAGACGAAGCGGATGGGGATTCGCCTCTCCGGTGGAGAGTTGCGAGTCGGGCTAGACGCCTACGGAGCCCGACACCTGCTGGTCCCCCTGGCCGATGATGCAGCTCCGACGGATCATCGTTCGGGCGGCGTCGTCCTGGTCGGGCAGGAACTCGAAGTCGCCGGACGCACCCAGACGTTCGCTGACCTCGTATGCGTGAGGCCCGAGCTCAACGATGTCTTCGGCGCCTTGGCCGCAGACATCTGCGAGTCGCTGGCGGAGGAGGCGGATGAGCCGACAAGGGTGGTCGTGCGAGCATTGGAGCGATGGCGCCAGCTCCTCGGACCATCACGCGCAACCGGCGAATGGACGATGTCGTCCGCCATCGGTCTTCAAGGCGAACTCCTCGTCTTGGAGCGCATCCTCAAGGAGGCTGGGACGGAGGGGCTGGGAGCTTGGACCGCGCCCCAACGTCTGCATCACGACTTCCGCAGGGGGGGCTTGGCCGTCGAGGTCAAGACGACAACCGCCCGAGAGGGCCTGAGAGTCGAGATCCACGGTCTTGAGCAGCTGGACAGCTCCGCTGACGTCCGGCTGGCCCTTATCGCAGTGAGGCTCGTCGAAGACCCGACGGGGGACACGTTGCCCGCGGTCGTGGAGCGGTTGATCAACCTCGTCGACGACCGCAGCGCATTCTTGGAGAGGCTTGCCCGCACCGGATACACGCATGGGGGGACGCGTGCACCCGAGCAGGGGGAGTGGCGCCATTACGTCGAGTCGGATGTGCTGGCTTGGTGGGTCGATGACGATTTCCCTGCGATCCGGCGAAAGAATCTGCCGACCGCAGCGCCAGCCTCGATCGAACGCTTGCGTTATGTGCTTAACCTGGCAGCTGCGGGAGAGCCCATGTCAGACGAAGAGTTGATGTCGCTTCTTTCCAGCTTGGGGCGGGACCCGAGCTCGGGGCGGGAGACCACATGAACATGACGCGGTTGCGTTGGCATCCGAAGGTCTATGCGGAAGGTGACATCGACGGCGCAGGGCTTCGCAAGCTCCTCGGGGCTTCGCACCATGACCCGCTCGCCCTCCTCGTCCGCGAGACGATCCAGAACAGCTGGGATGCCAGTCGCCGTCCAGACGGAGGCCCGCAGTACGCCGAGAAGGTGCCGCGCTGGATCTTCGAGCTGCGCACCCTCACCCGAGAGGAGAGAACGGAGCTCCGTGAGGCCTTCGATGCCGAGGTGGTGCCCGGTACGAGACTCATCGAGGATCTCGAGGCTCCACAGGTCCGCGTCATCGAGATCTCGGATCGGAACACCGCGGGGTTGGGCGGGCCCATCCGACCTGATATCGCCATACCAAGGGACCTGCCCACCGACTTCATCGACCTCGTCTTCAATGTCGGAGCACCCCAGGACGCGAGGGGCGGTGGGGGGACTTACGGGTTCGGCAAGATAGCGGCGTTCGGCGTCAGCCACTGCTCCACCGTTCTGTATCGCACGCAGCCGATACACGGGGCCACCCCAGACGAGGCGCCCCAGCATCGGCTCATCGGGTCCACGATCGGTGATCACTTCGAGCACAGGGGTAGACGCCACACCGGACGTCATTGGTGGGGTGACGTGGTGGATGGCCATCCTCGCCCACTGACCGGAGAGGAGGCGCGTGCACTGGGCGAGCACCTATTCGCCCATCCGTTCGAGCAGGGGGAGACGGGCACGTCGATCCTGATCATCCAACCCGATCTTGCGGGCCTCGAGGATGATGAAGCCATCAAGCACGTGGTCGACGCCGTCCTCTGGAACGCCTGGCCGAAGCTCGTGCCGCTTCAGGGCGAGAGCCGACCTCCCATGGAGTTGTCGGTCAGGCTTGACGGACGAGAGGTGCCCATCCCGGATCCCGCGCAGATCCATCCGTTCTCGGGGTTCGTCGATGCCTTGCTGAATGTTCGCGCGCGAGCGGAGGGGAGGGATGCACCAGCCCCCGTCGGGACCTGGACGAGTCACGTGCGGGAGGCCACATTCGAGAGCAGCCGGCCCAGGAGGCTGGTGGGCCATGTCGCCGTGGCGCACACACTCGGCGGGCCGCTTCCCGACTCACGGGCTCCCGACGACGGGGCCGTCTCGGCCCGGCATTTCCATGGTCCGGCGCATCACCTCGCCCTCATGCGGGAGCCCGAGCTGATCGTGCGGTACCTGGAGGGTCCTCCTCCGCCCCAACCAGATGCGCAATACTGCGGGGTTTTCAAGCCCGTCAGGGAATTGGATCATGTCTTCGCCGAGGCCGAGC
>Ga0207864_1004029_pt1 | contig 11601 bp, 16 predicted proteins | sample HigsolmetaAR202D_FD_184834 | JGI IMG/M metagenome (GOLD analysis project Ga0207864, IMG submission 184834) | Ionic liquid and high solid enriched microbial communities from the Joint BioEnergy Institute, USA - AR20-2-D (SPAdes) (version 2) ...
TGCGCCCTTCGCGAGACGTTTGCGTCGAATTTTAGCCTCTCGCCCCTCTCACGACTCCGCCTCCGCCGCTCCGCACGGGCCCGATGCCAACCCGCACCGGCTACCAGTTCCTACGCTCAGCTCTTGCCGAAGAGCATCTGATTCTTCTTCGCGAGCTCGCCCTGCAGGCGCTGCAGCTCCAGCTGCAGCGCGACGCGATCCTTGCCTTGCGCAACCGCGAGCTGTTGCGCAAGCTCCACGACGCGCGCGGTGAGCCGTCGATTCTCGGCCTCCAGGAGCAGCGCCGCCTGGCGCAGCACCTCGGGGTCCTTCTCGTTGCGCAGGTCGACGGCCATGGCGCTTGCGTTATCGCCATGACGCGACGACGACGCAAGCGACGAAAGCCGTGAGATCCGATCGAGACGGTCGTCGCGCTCAGGTGAATGCGACGCGGCGCTCGGAAGGTGTCCACGCAGGAGGGCTCAGTCGACGATGTCCGACGAGCTCGCTTCCCTCGAGGAAGAGCGAGAGCTCGCTCATGGTCCACACGAGCGCGTCGTCGCCGCGCCGCTCCCACGGCGCAGCGAAGCGTCCCTTCTCGATGCGCTTCGCCAACAAGCAGAGGCCGGTGCCGTCCCAGAACAGCACCTTGGCTCGGCGACGATTCTTACCGACGAACAGGAACAGGCTGCCGTCGAGCACGTCATGTTTCATCTGCTCACGGACCACCGCGGCGAGCGTGTCGAACGACTTCCTCATATCGACCGGCTTACCGAACGCGAAGACACGAACGGAGCGACCGACTCCGATCATCCGACCCTCGCGACGATCACGCAGAGCGTGTCCACGTCGAGACCCTCGACGCGCAGTCCGCGCGGCGTCGTTACGACGATCTCCGAGCGCCTGTTCGGCGCGCCGTAGTCGATCTCGACCGGCACGAGGGTGCTCTTGGATTTGCTGCCTACGCCACGCAACCAACGGCTCACGGTGTGCTGGGAGATCCCGAGCTCATCGGCGATGACCTGCTGCGAAGCGCCCTCCTCCCGTCGTCGTCGCACGTACCGCAGAGCGGCTTCCTGAACATCAGCCGGGATTGATCTCCCGCGCCCGCGCTCGCCCATCGCGCGCTTCAGCCGTCGCGCCTCTTGCTCTGTCGTCATCGTGTTCCTCCTCGCGCGCATGCGCGCGCGCGAGGAGAGCCGCAAACGGGGCGCCGATCACGACGTGGCAGGGCTGGGTGTTACGGAGATCTCGCCGCAGGGCCTCTGCTTCGTGCTTCGTCATGCGCGCACGCGAGCACGAGATCGCGAGCTACGTCACGACGGGGCCAGGCGAGACTTTACTCTCGGCGCGCTCGCCAAGGATGTTTCTGACAAGAAGCTCGACGTGATCTGGACGACCCACCAGCACTCGGATCACGCGGGGAACTCGCGGCGGGGTCCACGAAGAAGCAGTTGGAGGTATTCCAGGGAGCGAGCTGCAAGGGGGCACCGTCGAGCGACTGGACGGCGATCGACGTGAGCGACCGGGTGTTCTCGACGGCGCGCGATGGCGACGTCGTGCTCGTCACGACGGGCGACGGGACGTTCACGAGGGAGTGACCGCCCGTCACACCAAAAGGCGTGAAGACACGTCGCAGCCTTCCTCGTTCGTGTCGTCGCTCAGTCGACCCCGTACTGGCCGTCCACATCTACAGAGAGACCGTCGCGATCCTTGCCCACGAGACTAGACCACTCGGCCCACGCCTCACGAACGGCAGTCACGACTCGCTGCACTCGGTTGGAGTCCTGGTCGGGCAGCTTCACTCCGACCATGTAGATCCCGTGCCTGAAGACGATGGACCGCGGGAATTCGGCAACGGCATCGGCGTGGAACCTCGCGACAAGGGCCGGACGCCCTGGCGCGTGCTGGCTCGCAAAGAACATGATGCCCACGGCAAAGGATCCATCGCCGCGGAGCGTGTTAAGCCATGCCGCATGCCCGGTACTGTCGACCTTTCCGGGCTCAAGCCGTCCCATTCCGACGTAGGCGTCTGGATCAAGGAACCCGATGCGGACATCGCATGGGCGACTCCACTCCCTAAGCGCAGTGACGCTCTGCGGGAACGGGTGAGCGCAGAACGCATCGGTCGACGCGCAATCGGGTTGATCGAGCAGGGCGCGAGCGTGGTCGTTCGTGAGCGAGCATTGCGAGGCGGCGTCGTGAGTCGCATCGTGATAGCGCCCAGTCCGAGCGAGGTCATTCGACCAGATTCGGATGCTCTGGCCGGCACTCCTTCTCAGGAGGGCAGCCAGGAGTGCCCCATTCGGTCCGCACGCACCGCGCTGGTGGACGGGCTGCCCAGCATACGGGACGACCGGAAGGCCAGCGGCGTTCCTGAGGCACTTTAGCAGGAAGGAGGAGTACGAGGTCGGTGCTCCAGCCGCGATCGTTCCGGCGAGGAGTTCCGTCATCCTCGCCAGGTTGAAGCGAGGGTTGTTCCTCGGCTCATCTGGCGTCTTGTGCCAACCTTCGGTCAACGGCGGCATTGAGAAAGCGTGGGCAAATTCGAGCGTCGTGGCTTCGGAGGCGATGACGCGTGTGGCTTCGAGAACGACGAGGTTCTCCAGCAGCGTCCCGTGGTTCAATCGAGCCATGAGGTCCCATCCTGTAAAGACTGTCCTGCAAGGAGCCGCACACCGGCGTCGAAAATACTAGCCGGAAGCCGGCCCGGTCTGCCATCCGCTACAGACAACGTCCTGTCGTTCATGTGTCGTCCCTCTTTGCTCGGTTCGGGTCGCCTTTCGACGGCGGTGGAGGCGGGTACGTCAGCTCGGCTTCCCACTCCCAAGACTGCTTCATCCGACGTGCATCCCAGATCGTATTTCCCCGGCCGGCGAGCACTCTCCTCCCATACATGGCGAGGAACATCTCACGCCCGCGGTCGGTCGCGATGCGCTCGTAGACGGAGAGCGCGAACTCGGGATCCGTCCTGCAACGGTTCGACATCTCGGCCCACTTGCGGCCACGTCGCGTGAGGCAGGCTTCGCAGACGCCGTCGTGAAGACGCTCGGGGCGGTCGCAGCCGATGCACCTGCCGATCTTCGGCATCGAGCCACTCATCGCTCGACCTCCAGTTCGTTGCCCAGTTCCGAAAGCCACCGCACGAGAACGCGACGGGTCGCACCGGCCCCCTCTTGAGAGATCGCGGCCTTTAGCGTCTCGATCGCGACGTCCAGCTCGGAGCCGAAGCCCGCAGGCGTCACTGCGAACGTCCGCGTCGTTCTTGAGGAGCCGAGGACGCGCCATCCGGCCACGGTCGGACGAGCCTGATGAATGCGCCATGCCTGGCCTGCCCCGATCAATGGGTTCGCGAGCAGCGAGGGATGGTGCTCGACGACTTCCAGGAGATACGACGGCACTCGCTCCTGCCGGTCCATGATGAAGAGAAAGTGGGCGGCGGCCCGACGCGGAAGTTCGGCGAGAGCCCGCTGAAGGGCGTCGAGGAACCACGGCTCACTGAAAGCTCGTTGCCAAGCGGGAACCAACTGCATCGCCCCCACCAGAACGATGAACGACTCCAGAAGCCTCTCATGATGCGCCTGCCGGGCGAGGCGCTCGATGCCGGGGACGACCTTCTCGGGGGTCGGGCAACGTCGAACCGCACTGATGAGGGCTTCTACAACCCTAGGCTCCGAGAGCCGCTGCGCCATCACGTTCATGACGTCGGACGTAAGGCGCTCGTCGAAGGTCACATACCTCGCGACGAAACTGGCCACCGATGCAGCCTGCTCGGCGTCTTCTGGAGCTGTCCTCGGGCGCTCCAGCATGGCGAGCGAGCGCAGGAAGACCAGGTGGCCCCAGGGGTGTTTGAAGCGAAAGAAGTCATTGTTGGGTCGAACGACATTCACGTGAGCGCCTCCTTGTGAGACTGCCCCGATCCCGTGGACAGTTGGATTATGCAGCCTTCTTCTCTCTGTCTCTCTTTTCTCGATCGAACTGCCTCTCGAACTCCAGCGGGCTCAGGTAGCCGAGGGTCGAGTGACGACGTTCGGTGTTGTAGAAGGTCTCGATGAACTCGAAGACCGCGTCTCGGGCTTCGGCTCTCGTCGCGAAGCGGCGTAGGTAGATCAGCTCAGTCTTGAGGGTGCTGAAGATGCTCTCGGCCACGGCGTTGTCCCAGCAGTTCCCCTTGCGGCTCATGCTGCAGACAACACCGAGTTTGGCGAGCGCGTCCTGGTAGTCGCCGCTGGCGTACTGGGAGCCGCGGTCCGAGTGGTGCACGAGGCCGGCGTTCGGGACGCGACGGCCAGCAGCGGCGCAGAGGGCGTCGAGAACGAGACCGCGGTCGAGGCGATCGCGAGTGGCCCACCCGACGACGCGGCGCGAGAACAAGTCCAGGATCGCGGCGAGGTACAGCCAGCCTTCGGAAGTCCAGACGTACGTGATGTCCGTCACCCAGGCCACGTTTGGAGCATCGACCTCGAACTTCCGGTCGAGGACGTTCTCGGCCACCGGGAGCGCGTGGTTCGAGTCCGTGGTGGCCTTGTACCGCCGCTTCCGGCGGCTCGCGAGTCCGAGCTCATTCATCAGCCTCGCGACGCGCTTCCGGCTCACGTTGAACCCCGCCGCGCGGAGTTCGGCGTGGACCCTCGGCACGCCGTAGAGGCCCCGGCTCCGTTCGTGGATCGCCGCAACGTGGACGCGGAGCTTTGCGTCCTGCTGCGAGCGTGCCGAGGGCACGCGACGCTCCCAGGCGTAGAACCCGCTTCGGGAGACGTCCAGGTGTTTGCAGAGCGCAGCAACTGGGAAGTTGGCCTTCTCCACCGCGATGAACGCAAACTTCACGTCGTCTCCTTGGCGAAGAAGGCCGTCGCTTTTTTTAGGATCTCGCGCTCCATCCTCAGTGACTTCACTTCGCGCCGCAGGGCCGCGAGTTCCTCGCGCTCCGCGGTCGTCAGCGCGCCGCCCGAGCCCTTCCCGGCATCGACCTCCGCCTGCTTGATCCACGACCTCACGGCCGTCTCGGTCAGATCAAGCTCGCGTGCGAGCTGCCCGGCCGTCTTCCCCGACGTCTGTGCGAGCCGGACCACCTCCGCCTTGTACTCGGGCGTGAAGTGCCGGCGCTTTCGCTTTCCCATGGATCACCTCTCTTCGTAACCCATCGCGGGTCACGCTTGGTGTCCACAAAACCGGGGCAATCCCATTGACCCCATTCGCGATGTTCACTTCGACTCCAGGCAGCAGTAGATCCCCAGCGCGTGCTCGGAGCAGCCCTTCATGGCTTTGCCGGGGCCATGCTTGACGCAGTAGCCATCAACCGGCCATGACGTACAGCGGTACGCACGAGCGACGAGCGGAGCCGCGTTCTCGTCGGCGCACACCTGATCCGAACTCGGAGCCCGCTCGACGGACGTTGTCGTCCCGTACGCGAAGAGGCATAGGGCGCCGAACGGAACGCCAACGAAGACGAGAGCGAACAGCCAGTGCCGCCACTTCACGTAACCCGGTCCGAGGTTCTTCAGCGCTCCACGGGCGCCGCAGTGCGGGCACCTGTACGCGTTGAACGCGATGGGTTCGGCGCATACACCACATGGTCTGAGCATTTTGGGTACTCCTGTACGGTTGAGGCGCTCCTGAAGCGCGTTAATCGACGGCAAGCAGCAGCTCGGGGAGTGCAGTGCGCCCGTGAGCCGCGATCTTTCCCAAACCCATCACGACGAACGTGTTCGTCTTGACCCCCACCCACGCCGCGTCGGGCGACATCCAGACGATGAACGTCGCTTTCTCGCCCTGGACGAGCGCTCTCGTGAAGTCGATCGACCGCACGACCCATGTGGCGAGGCGAACGCATTGTCCGACTCGCGAAGGCCACGTGGCTGCAAGCGACCCCGGTGAGATGGTCTTCGGGTGAACGCACGGCGGCTCCTCCTTCTCGGGCTCTGGAGCCGTCAGCGAAGGAGGTGAAGACTTCACCTGGACAGCCGGCGTGGTGGGCATGTTGAGCGCCGCCCTCGTGGTCGCCGACGAAGTTGGCGCGGCGTCTCCCGCGGGCGTCTTCCCGCAGGCGACGACCGCCAGCGTCAAGGCCGATACAGCCGCGGTCCCTGTCGAGCTAACAACTCCTTTCGTATCCGCGGCACTGAGCGCCCTGCGACTCGTCATTTTTCGCCGTCTCCGACGAGAGCGTCCGCAAGGTGACGTGCGAGGCCATCGGCCTGAACGCAGACGACGTCTCCCTGTTGTCCGGCGACTCGAACGAGCCCGTCTTCCTCCGATACCGAGATCACGACGGCGCCTACCTCTTGGGCGAGCTGCCCGATCCCACTCCCATCCGGCCGAGCGCAGGACCGGGATGCCAGCGCGTTCGACCACACCGCGACGAACGAGCACCGCTCCCGTGCGAAGGGCGTTCAGCGAGTCAGGAGTGAACAGGGTGACGAGGAGCGCGTCCGAGACCCTGCCCTCGATGACGATCCCTCCGTCAACGCGCCCCGTCTTCGACTCGCCCACGATCAAGAGCGCTTCTATGCGGTGCCGTGAGAGGACCTTCACGGCCTCGGCCACCGTTGCGAGCCAGCCCAACGATGACGGCCCACTCACGCGGCACCTCCGGTGTGGGCTTCCCCGCGAACGAGCCGTGCCCGAACGAAGAAGCTCAGACCGACCCGCCGAGCGTAGGCTTCGCTCGTGCGGGAGATCAGACTGCGGAGGCTCCGATCCCTGTACGAGCGAACGATCGCGGTCCTCCACGACGCGGGGAGGTCCCTTCCCCAGGTGCCGAGTCCGACGAGAGACTCCACGAGAACGAGGAACGCCTCCCGGTTCCGCGACCCGAGTGCACGACGAGCGAAGCGAATCGGCCCTGCGGCTACCCGCTGGTGATCGGCGTGGGTGTCCCGGAGCGCGAGCATCAACGTCAGGACGGCGGCCGGAACCTCGAGCGCCCGCTGTGCCGCGGTCAGGACGTCTCCGGCAACGGCCTCGGTTGATGCCCTCTCATCCAGGAGGAACGCGCCGAGTCTGGCCGCCGCCTCGCGCTCCTTCGAGGAAAGGCGAGGGTCGGCTACCCCCCGAAGGGTGTCGGTAGAGAGGCCCTCGAACGCTCGGTAGTCGTAGCGATGGCCGTGGTTGGCTTCGGACATGTTCGCTCCGCGATCGTTGGGGAACTGAGATCAAACAGGGCGCCTGCGAGGCCGGGGTGGCGGCAACCAGACGAGACCATCCGTTGCCGCCACCCCGCCCCGCTACGCTGCGTGTACCTCGGCTTCCGGTGCCGTCGGCGCATCGTGAGGGCGCCACACCGACGCCGGTTGCAGCGCCGGGTCTCGCTACCGTCGGCGTAAGTGACGGAGCACCGGGTTTCACCGTTGCAGAGCGGGCATGGGTTCAGGACCGGCTTCGTCGCCTTCTTCGCTGCTCGCGGTTTCCTCATCGGCTTCGACCTCCGCCCCCCGATACGCAGCGCCCGCCTCGACCTCCGGCGTTGTGAATGGTGCCGGCAAGCCTCGATGAAGAATTTCGCCGTCGGCCCCGCAGCGAGCATTAAGATCAAAGCTGCCGCCCCGACTTCCGACGTGTGAACGGTGCGGCGACCTCCAGAGGGCCTTGAAGCGATGGCAGCGGGCGATGACCAGGAGATCAGACACCGTGGGCCGACGCCCCCAGAAGGGTCGTTGACGCTCGACGAAGCGAGTCGCCTACCTGGACTTTCCGGCAAGAACCACATGACGATTCGCCGGGCACTCGAACCTGCCCGCATCGGGAAGTGGTTGCCTGAGGGCGCCCGGCTGTGGTGCGTCGTCTACGACGCGAAGAAGGCGCACGAAGTCGCCACCGTTCTCGCCGAGCGCGATCTGAAGTCCCCGCATCCCCCCCGGCGTGTCGTCGCCCCAGACGCCATCGCCCCCACGACACCCGAAGTCCTCGACTGGAAACCGACCACGTTCGGCCGCTATCTCGCACCCAAGGAAGGCTTTCCTAGTGCCAACGTGGACCTCTTCTTCTACTTCCGCATCGGCGACGCTCCGGACAAGGACTGGCGTGTGTACACGCCGAGGACGGGGGTGATCGTCGAAGGCACGTGGACCGCCACCACCACCCAGAACGTCGATCGGATGATCGACGAGGTGATGCAGAAGCTGTGGAAGAGCGCCGGCAAGGCGCTGAAGCTGCGTCGCGTGTCGCTCTTCACCTGGAGCGCCGAATCAATGAAGCCTCTCGTCGCCAAGTAACCCTAGCGGGCGGCGCATGGAGATCGCGTAGGTAGGGGACACGGAACCGCCCGAGGCCACCATTCACACGGCGGAGGTCGTGCTCGCACCGGCGTATCGAGGGGCATCCAAGCGGCCCCGCCATGCGTCGCCGCCTGGGAAGCAGGAGGCATGTCCAAGGTCCATGTTCACCACCACAACGCGACGGCCGAAGGCGTCGCCATCGCAGTCGTCGTCGCCATTGCTCTCTTCAGCGTCGTCCTCGCGGCGCCGGGAGCGCTCCTCGTGTTCGCGATCGACCGGACCGTCGGCCTCTCACTCGACTGCGCCCAGCTCTGGACGTTCGCTGCCGTCGCCAGTGCCGCGATTATCGGCGGACTGGCAGCGGACGCTCGCTGCGTTGGCACGGGGATGAGCCGCTTCTTGGCCCTGGCGTTTGCGGTTGGCGCCTTCCTTGTCGTGGCGAGGCTCGGATTTCAGGCAGTGTGGCCTGCCGAGCTTTGGAACGCCTTCGTCGGTCATCGCTGAGCGGACGACTCAGGGGCTACCGTTCACACGGTCGTAGGTCGGGCACTCGCCCGCGTGTTAAGGGGCGCCGATTTTGGAAGCCGAGCGGGCCTCGGCCGAAGGAACTGTGCCGCGTACCCGTCAAGCGAGACGGCGGGCCGCTCTTTGAAAACCAAGCGACTGCCGCACGCCGCCCCGGCGGTCGCGCCCGCGTGCCTCTCTTTCCGAACGCCACAAGGCGTCGAAACCGCAACCGCACCCAGAAAGGAACAACGGAATGAACCCAGACTTCATCTTGTTCACCGCCTACCTAGAAGCAACCGACCCCGGCGCTCCCGCGAAGAGCTTCGACGCGGCAATGGCCGTCCTGAAGCTTCGGCCCGACTGGTTCGCCGCCAAGCTGACGACGGATGCAGATCCCATCTTCAACGACGTCTCGCCCGACCGACTCGGTCTCTTGGCGGGAGTCCTGAACGGTCACCATTCCTCCCCTGAACTCGAAGCAGCGTGCGTCGCGGCATTTCGGCAGGCACGCTCGGCCTTGAAGTCGGCCCCCGGCATGCTCCCGGTGAGAAGAGCACACGCCTTGGCCGAGCTACTCCTTCGACTGGAGGCTTTCTCGAAGCTCTCCGAGGACGACATCCTGTGGCTGTTCGAGCAGGACGAATACGCGGCGCCCTCCCTCTGCTTCGGACTCGCCGTCTGGTGTCGGAAGCACCCCATCTCGCCCGCCGTGACCGAGCTGGTCCGAAGCCTTCGCGCCGAAGAGTACGACTCGCCGATCCTCGACAGGCTCGCCGCCACTGTCGTTCCCTCCGTCGAGGGAATGATGGACCTCGCGCGCTGGGAAAACGGGCTCCGGTGTTGCGGCGACCGCGAGTGGCAGGAGAGAGCAAGCCGCTGGGAAGAGGGGAAGCCGGCATCTCCCGAGGACGCCACAGCTCTCGCCCCGACGCTCGACCCTGACTGCTCCTGGAATGCCGAGGCCCTCAAGGAGGCGATTCGCCTCCACGGGTGGGCCGTGGTCTCGAAGCTGCTGCAAGAGGCGCGCGACACAACCGAGCACCCGATCCCGCGGGTGATCTTGAACGCCTGGCTCAATCACTTCGGAGGTGACCAATGAACCGACTCGACTTCGCCCACCGCACCGCGAAGCACACCCTGGAGGCATGCGACGAGTCACCGGACGCGTCGGAGGATGCGCTCATCTTCGCCTCGAAGGTACTCGTCGACCTCGTACCGTTCCTCGATGACGGGACGAAGCGGCGGCTCACCCCGGCCATCTTGAAACTGATCCATCGGGTGCCTCCCGCGAGACGCCCGGCGAACCTCGCGTGGACCTTCAAGTCAGTTCTCGACCGCGACGACCCCCTCCGAAGCGTCGTGAAAGAACTCGACGCCACCAATCGTACGGCCCGCCGCGAGTGGTTCGAGCGGTTGAAGCGCGAGCGAGACGCTACGGCCAGGCAGCGAGAATCCTATCTCACCAGGCACGCCTGACTCGTGAACGGCGCCGAATCGAAGGGCGGCGTCGGCACGTCCGAGCGCCGAACGACGAACCACCCGGCAAGCTTCTTCAACACGGGGTCCGGCTCATAGCGCTCGGCGGTGACATCGCCGGCCGCTCCAAGCTTGCGCGCAAAGTCGTCCGTGACAGCGTGGAGTGCCGTCCCGTCGACTCCCTTCCCGAACCGCTCCGGGAAGGGATGGCGTCTCGGCCCGACAACCTCGAACGTACCGATCGTCTTCGGCCCGCCCTCGCCGGAGAAGTAGACGTGAATGATGTCTCCCAGTCCGACGTGCTGCGTGTTGTCGGCTCTCGACTTGTTCTCCTCGTATGCGGACCGGCAGATGAAGCCGTCTTCGATCGCGAGGTCTCGCGTCTCCTCACGAGACCTTCGTGGGCGTCTGATGGACGACAACTACTTCGTACGTTCTCGCCGTACCCCGTCGTGACGGCGAGAACATACGACGAACCGTCTCGAAGCAGGCCCCGAGCTCCGTCGCGATCGTGTTCCAGCTCGCGCCCTCGTGACGCCGCTCTTCGGCGTACGCGATGATGCGCCGCCGGAGCTCTGGATCGAAGCGCTTACCGCGGCCGCCGCCGCGCCGCCGGAGATCTCGCCGCAAGGCCTCTGCTTCTGTCGGCGGGCGCGTGAAAACGCGGGAATCGGAGGTCGCCGAGTAGTTGGCCTTCGGCCGGGCGTCCGCGAGAGGATCGCCGGGACGGCAAAAGAGTAGGGCCCGGAGATCTCACCCTCCGAGCCCATCGTCGCGACGGCGTGCGACGTGCGAGAGGAATCGCACGGCTCGCCTGCGCGATCCAGTTTCCTGCCGTCGTCATCGACGGCATGGGTTCGGTTCGACAGGTTCAGTGCACGGCGCCGCGATGCGGCCGCGTGTTTTATCTCTGCTCCCGGTGTGACCGGGGTCAGGTCTACTGCAGCGATTGCGGACCGATCATGCGACGGGTGACGCGGAGGGCCTCGCGGCAGACCTACTGGCGCAGCTTCGAAGGCCGACGCAAGACGGCTGCTCGCGTCCACCGGCATCGCCTCGAGCGTCGAAATGTAACGCACGCCGGTCGTCAGGAAGTTGGCACTTCGCGCACGGTCTCCGCGCCGGTCGCGCCCGTCGTCACGGAGACGACGTCGCCGGTTGGCATGGAGACCACCGATGGAATCGATCTGGATGGGGATAGCCCCCAGCCCCACGAGCACGAGGGTGCTCGCGATGGACGGGGCCCACGACACGATCTTGAAGGCGAGGCTCGTACGCACGCCGATGCACCGTCACGCCATGTCGACCTTGCTCGAGGCGATCGCTCGGCCTTCGACCGTGCGTGATTTGAAGAGCCGGCTTTCCGTCGACGAATGGTTCGAGCTCGGCTCTGCCCGTGGCCGAGCGCGAAGAACTTCGACGC
>Ga0207864_1004036_pt1 | contig 11570 bp, 9 predicted proteins | sample HigsolmetaAR202D_FD_184834 | JGI IMG/M metagenome (GOLD analysis project Ga0207864, IMG submission 184834) | Ionic liquid and high solid enriched microbial communities from the Joint BioEnergy Institute, USA - AR20-2-D (SPAdes) (version 2) ...
GAGAGCACGCGGTGGATCGCGGCGTCCCGGGGGCCGCCGCGGAGCACCTCCGCGAGGGTGACCGCGCTGACCACCACACGGGCCCGGCGGCGGTGGGCGACCTCCAGGTGCGCCCGTGCGCGTTCGTCGCCGTCCGCGATCTTGGACAGGCCCTCGCTGTCGAGGACGAGGGTGCCTCCTCCGGTCAGTCGGCGTCCGGCCACGCCGCCTCCGCCTCCGCCAGGCTCTGTTCGGAGACCGGCCCGTACTCGTTCTCCAGCAGGTCGGCGAGTTCGGCCAGCAGGTCCAGTTCCAACTGTCGGCTGACCGCCTCGGTCACGTAGCGGCTGAACTCGCCGCGTCCGACGCGTTCGTGGACGGCGGAGCTGAGGTCCTCCGGCATGGAGATGCTGATCTTGCGGGTCCGGCTTGCGGAGCCGGAGGAGAAGCGCCCCCGCTCTCCGACGTGCCACCGTGCCGTCTCCCCGCGGTGGGGGAGCTTCCCGCTGTCGTGGAGCGCGGTGATCACCGTGAGAGGGTCGACCTGCCCCGACCGCAGAGCTCTGACGAGTTCGGCGGACACCTCCGAGGGGGTGCCGTGTTCAGTGTCCATCGAGTCAACTCTCACAACCGCGATGCTACCAATGGTATTACCGTCATACCCGCTCCTCCGCCGCGCTCACCGCCCCGAGACAGCGAACGGGGGCGGCCGGTGGGCCGCCCCCGTGGGACGTGTGCGCCAACGCGCCGGGATCAACTGCAACCGCTGGTGGAGCCGCAGCCCTCGCAGACGTAGCAGCTCCCGGACGGCCGCATCTTGGTGCCGCAGCTCACGCAGAGCGGGGCGTCGGCGCTGAAGCCCTGCCGGGCCTCGGCCGCCTCCACCGTCCCGCGGACCCCGGTGGTCCGGGGAGCCTCGAGCAGCGGGTCGCCCGCCTCGGCCACCGGCGCCGACTGGGCGTAGGTGACCACCTGGGCGGCGACCTGCGCGGGGTCCTCCCCGGCGGCCTGGGCGGCGCGCTCCTCGGCGGAGAGCACGCCCAGCGCCGCGCGCTCCTCGTAGGGCAGGTAGTCCAGGGCCAGACGGCGGAAGATGTAGTCCACCACCGACTGCGCCATCCGGATGTCGGGGTCGTCGGTCATCCCGGCCGGCTCGAAGCGCATGTTGGTGAACTTCTCCACGTAGGTCTCCAGCGGCACCCCGTACTGGAGGGCGATGGAGATCGCGATGGAGAAGGCGTCCATGATCCCGGCCAGGGTGGAGCCCTGCTTGCCGAGCTTGAGGAACACCTCGCCCAGGCCGTCGTCGGGGTAGGAGCCCGCGGTGATGTAGCCCTCGGCTCCGCCGACGGTGAAGGAGACGGTCTGGCTGGGACGCCGCTTGGGCAGCCTGCGCCGCACCGGGCGCCGCACCTCGACGGTGCGGGGGGCCTGCTCGGCCTTCTCCTTCTCCTCCTTCTTGGCGGTGGACAGCGGCTGGCCGACCTTGCAGTTGTCCCGGTAGACCGCCAGCGCCTTGAGGCCCTTCTTCCAGCCCTCGTAGTAGAGGCGCTCGAAGTCCTCGACGGTGGCCTCCTCCGGGACGTTGACGGTCTTGGAGACCGCGCCGGACAGGAACGGCTGGACCGCCGCCATCATGTCCACGTGCCCCATGGGCCGGATGTAGCGCCGCCCCGTGGCGCAGTCGAAGATCTCGTAGTGCTCGGGCTTGAGACCGGGCGCGTCGACCACGTGCCCGTGCTCGGCGACGTAGGCGACGATGGCCTCGATCTGCTCCTCCTGGTAGCCGAGGGTCCGCAGCGCCCGGGGGATGCCCTGGTTGACGATCTGCATGGACCCGCCGCCCACCAGCTTCTTGAACTTGACCAGGGAGAAGTCGGGCTCGATGCCGGTGGTGTCGCAGTCCAGCATGAAGGAGATGGTGCCGGTCGGCGCGAGCAGGCTCGCCTGGGCGTTGCGCCAGCCGTTCTTCTCGCCGATCTCCAGGCACTCCCGCCACGCCCGGGTGGCGGCGGCGTGGATCGGCTTCTCCAGCTCGCCGACGGTCTTGAGGGCGTCGTTGGCGGCGGCGTGCTTGCGCATGACGCGCTTGTGGGACTCGGCGTTCTTGGCGTAGCCGTCGTAGGCGCCGACCACCCCGGCCAGCTCGGCGCTGCGCCGGTAGGCGGCGCCGGTCATGAGCGAGGTGATGGCGGCGGCCACGGCGCGTCCGCCGTCGGAGTCGTAGGCGTGGCCGGTGGCCATCAGCAGCGCGCCGAGGTTGGTGTAGCCGATGCCCAGTTGGCGGAAGGCCCGCGTGGTCTCGGCGATCTTCTCGGTGGGGAAGTCGGCGAAGGTGATGGAGATGTCCATCGCCGTGATGACCAGCTCGACGAGCCGCTCGAACTCCTCGACGCGGAAGGAGCCGTCGTCGTCGAGGAACTTCATCAGGTTGATGGAGGCCAGGTTGCAGGAGGAGTTGTCCAGGTGGACGTACTCCGAGCAGGGGTTGCTGGCGGTGATCCGGCCGCTCTCGGGCGTGGTGTGCCAGTCGTTGATGGTGTCGTCGTACTGGATGCCCGGGTCGGCGCACTCCCAGGCGGCCCGGGCCATCTTGCGGAACAGCTCCTTGGCCTTGACCTTCTCGATGACCTCGCCGGTGGTGCGGGCGACTAGGCCGAACTCGGCGTCCTGCTCCACGGCCCGCATGAACTCGTCGGAGACGCGCACCGAGTTGTTGGCGTTCTGGTACTGGATGCTGACGATGTCGGCGCCGCCCAGGTCGACGTCGAAGCCCGCGTCGCGCAGCGCGCGGATCTTGTGCTCCTCACGGGCCTTGCACTCGATGAACTCCTCGATGTCGGGGTGGTCCACGTCGAGGACGACCATCTTGGCGGCCCGCCGGGTCGCGCCGCCGGACTTGATCGTCCCGGCGGAGGCGTCGGCGCCGCGCATGAAGGAGACCGGGCCGGAGGCGGTGCCGCCGGAGGAGAGCAGCTCCTTGCTGGAGCGGATGCGCGAGAGGTTCACGCCCGCGCCCGAGCCGCCCTTGAAGATGACCCCCTCCTCCTTGTACCAGTCGAGGATCGACTCCATGGTGTCCTCGACCGACAGGATGAAGCAGGCGGAGACCTGGGCCTTCGACGAGGTGCCGACGTTGAACCAGACCGGGGAGTTGAAGCTGAACATCTGGTGGACGAGGGCGTACTTGAGCTCGTGGTCGAAGATCTCGGCGTCCTCGTCGGAGGCGAAGTAGCCGTGCTCGCGGCCGGTCGCGGTGTAGGTGTTGACGACCCGGTCGACGAGCTGCTTGAGGCTCCACTCGCGCTGCGGGGTGCCCAGCGCGCCGCGGAAGTACTTGCTGGCCACGATCTGGGTGGCGTTCATCGACCAGCTCTTGGGGAACTCGACCCCGTTCTGCTGGAAGTTGATCGAGCCGTCCCGCCAGTTGGTCATGACGACGTCGCGGCGTTCCCACTCCACGGTGTCGTAGGGGTGGACTCCGGGAGTGGTGAAGACCCGCCGGATCTTCAGTCCTCCCCGGGCTTTCCTGCCCTTGCGTGTAGCAGAGCCGCTCGCCGTCTCGGTCATGTCGCTTTGCTCCCCCATCTGTGAAGAGGTGTACCCGGTCGGTGCCTGCCGCCCGGTCCCGTCGCGGCACGGCGGCACCGTGCGTGTTCTCTGGTCTGCTGGACGCTGTGGGGCGTCGGGTGGGTCAGTCCTGCGGCGCGGCACGCTCCGCTCTCAGCTCCGCGATCTCGTTCTCGAAGTCCTCCAGGGACTCGAAGCTGCGGTAGACGCTCGCGAAGCGCAGGTAGGCGACCTCGTCCAGGTCGCGCAGCGGCCCGAGGATGGCGAGCCCGATCTCGTGGGAGGGGACCTCGGCGGCCCCGCGGGCGCGGATGGTCTCCTCGACCCGCTGGCCGAGGAGGGCGAGGGCGTCCTCGCTGACCGGGCGGCCCTGGCAGGCCCGTCGGACTCCAGCGATGATCTTGCTGCGGGAGAAGGGCTCGGTGACGCCCGACCGCTTGGCGACCATGAGCAGCACGGTCTCCTGGGTGGTGAATCTCCTCTCGCAGGCCGGGCAGGAGCGGCGGCGCCGGATCGCGGCCCCCTCCTCTGCGGCGCGGCTGTCGATCACCCGGGTGTCCTGGTTCTGGCAGAAGGGGCAGCGCACCAGTCCTCTTCCTTCCCAGGTCAACGCCGAAGGACCACAACTTGTGGATGCTTTCACCCACGCGGGTACAAGATTTAGTGGTCGATAACCTAGACCTCACCGTCCCCGGGCGCAACTCGCCGGTCCGTCTCCCGGAAGTGTCGTGGCACACACCCCAGCCGTCCCGCGGGCACGGCGCAGCCGCGGGCGTCCGCCTGGTGCGGGCAGGCGGCGGGAGCGGGGTTCGGAGTCAGTGGGAGGGCAGCACGAGCTCCTGGCCCGGCGTGAGGACCGGTCCGGTCAGGTTGTTGATCTCGACGAGCTCGTCCACCGTCTTGCGCGGGTCCTCCGCGGGGCGGATCCGCTCGGCGATCTCCCAGAGCGTGTCCCCCTCGTTGACGATGAGGGTGTGCGACCGCTCGGGCAGGTCCATGAGGCTCTCGGTGGAGGCGTCGGCGGTGGTGGCGCTCAGGGCCACGAAGGCCACGGAGAGGAGTCCGCAGCCCGCCGCGGCAGCCGTGCCGAGCAGGCTGTACAGGACGATCCGGCCGCGCCTGGTCAGCCGGGGCGGCCCGGCGGGGACGGGACGGGTGCTGCGACGGCTCCCGGCGGCCTGGAGATGTCGGTGCGGCTCCACGGCGCCGGCCCACTCCGGCACCTCGCGGGACCAGTCGTAGAGACCGGGAGCGCGGTCGTCGCGGGCCGCACGGCGGAGGACACGGTCGGCGGCCTGCGCGGCGCGCGGCAGCGCGGTCTGGGACATCGTCGTCTCCTTACCTCCACCGGCTAGAACTGGCGTTCGACTACTACCGCATTCCGGGAAATTTTTCAGCACCATCTCGAACGTTTGTTTGATCTCGCCTTGTGCAGGGACTAACGTGGAATGTGTTTCGTTCCGGTAGAGCGTCGGCGTCGGTCGTGTCACACCGCCACCCTCGGCCATCCGGAACAAGCACCGATGCCACACAGCCGACAGTCCACGACCCAGGACACCGACCGCCGAGGAGGCCGGACGTGCCGGAGGAGAACAACGGAGGGCGGCAGCCCCGTGCGGAGGAGAGTGCCGTCTCCGCACTCCGCCCGGTCCGCACGGATGACTCCGCTGCGACCCCCACCGGGGGGGCGGAGGCCGCTCCGACACTCACCGACCGCCAGCGGAGTGTCCTGAACGTCATCCACCGCTACGTCCGTGAGCGGGGGTACCCGCCGTCGATCCGGGAGATCGGTGACGCGGTAGGACTGTCCAGCCCCTCAAGTGTCGCGCACCAGTTGAAGGTGTTGCAACGCAAGGGCTACCTCCACCGGGACCAGAATCGCCCAAGAGCGGTGGAAATTCGCATTCCCGGCGAAATGCCCACCTTTCCGCAGAAAACCCCTGGTCACACGGGGGCAGCGGACTCTCCCGCCACGGTCGGCATCCCCCTCCTGGGCCGTATCGCGGCGGGCGGCCCGATCCTGGCCGAGGAGTACGTCGAGGACGTCTTCACCCTCCCCCGACAGCTCGTCGGCGAAGGCACTCTGTTCATGCTCACCGTCGTGGGCGACTCCATGGTCGACGCCGCCATCACCGATGGTGACCTGGTGGTTGTCCGCCAGCAGCCCGACGCCAACAACGGCGACATCGTGGCCGCGCTGCTGGGTGACGAGGCCACGGTGAAGGTGTTCAAACGTGACGGAGAACACGTTTGGCTACTGCCCAGAAACAGCGCCTACGAGCCGATCAACGGCGATTCCGCGACCATTCTGGGCAAGGTGGTCACCGTTCTCCGTAAGGTGTAACAACTCCGCGTCGTTTCGGTACGGCGCCGTAATCCGCGCCTCCTGACGGCCCCGCACCCCGTCTCCGCCCCCGCCGTGGACGCCTCCGCCGCCGTCCGCGCGGTCTCCCGTGCCGGAAAGACACGACCGCCCCGGGCGGCCCCGTGTCCGGGGCCGCCCGGGGCGGCACGGGGGCGACGCTCCCGCTGCGGAGCGCCGCCCGGGCTCCGCTATTCGCGGTAGTCGCCGCTCTCGATCTTCGCCAGGGTGGAGTGGGCCAGCTCCTCGGCCTGCGCGATCGCCTCGTCCTCGGGCAGCGGCTCTCCGCCGCTCATCTCGTCGTAGCAGGCCGAGAACGACAGGTTCTCCACGTAGGTGGCCACGCAGCCGACCTCGTTGGTGGAGTCGTACCAGGACAGGGCGCCCTCGCCGAGCCCGCTCACCGGGGTCGTGTCGTAGTCCTCGGCGTACAGCTCCAGGTCGTCGGCGGTGTCGTACGCCTCCTCGGGGTCGTTGAGCACGACCGTGAGGAAGTAGTAGCTCCCCTCCTCCCAGGTGACGGCGTTGTTCCAGGAGCAGTGGTAGCCCTCCCACCACTCCTGGGCACCGGTGTCGACGTCCTCGACCTCCAGGCTGTACCCGGGCATGAGCGTGTCCAGTTCGTCGGGAGCGATCTCCTCACAGGCCGGCAGTACGACGAACTCCCCCTGCGGCGAAGGCGTCTCGTCGGGCCCCTGGGGCTCCTCCCCGCCGGACTGAGGGCTCTCGGCCACGTTGCCCGAACCACCGGCCGACGGCGCCTCGTTGCCGCCGCTCAGGGCGAAGAACACGATGATCCCCGCCACGGCCAGGACCACGAACGCGCCCACGAGCACGCCGGCGATCAGACAGCCGTTGCTCTTCCGCTGCGGAGGCGTCGGGTATCCGGCCCCGTACTGGGGGGTGAACTGCTGGCCGTAGGAGGGCTGGGGAGTCCCGTAGGGCTGGCCGTAGGGAGGTTGCGGTCCGTTGGGAGGCGGCTGCGTCATCAGGTTCCTCGCTGAGTACTGGCGGGTGATCCGCGTGATCGGGGATGGGGACGACCGGTGTCGGCGCAGAGCGCCTGCCCGGTCCCTGGGGGTCTATTCCGCTTCGAGTTCGGCGACGATCTCCCTGGCCACGGTCAGGGCGCCCTCCATGGCTTCCGCCGCGGAGATCTCCCGACTGGCCGCGAAATCGGTGCTGGACTCGTAGCAGGTGGAGATCATGAGGTTGGACTTCCGTACCGCCACACACCCGTGCAGCGTGGTGGCGTCGTACCACCGGACCGCCTCGTCGCCGAGGTCGTCCACGGCGACCGCGGTGTTCCCCCCGGGTTCGCTCCTCAGGTCGGCCCGGGCCGACGCCTCTCCGCCGTAGCCGAGGCGGTTGCCGCTGCGGATGAACGCCACGCTCACGCTGGCGGGCAGCCCGGAGGAGTCCTCCGTGGTCGTCCAGCGGCACTGGGTGCCGTCCCACCAGTCGGCGTCCCCGGTGTCGATCGGGCTGTCGAGGTCGGCCACGTGTCCTTTGACGAAGCGGTCGAGCACCCCGCTCTCCTCCACCACGGCGCACTCGGGGGCCGCCTCGTAGTCCCCACCCGGCCCACGCAGCCAGACGAGGAAGCCGATCCCTCCGAGGACCAGCAGTGCCAGGCCCAGCACCGCACCGGCCAGGAGCACCGTCGCGCAACCGCGGCCGCTCTTGGGCGGCGTCTCCTGCTGGGGGGCGAATCCGCCGTAGGGGGGCGGCTGGACCATGGGCTTCCCTTCGTCTGTCCCGGACCGGGGCGGGGGTGGTACGACGTGCCAACGCTACTAGTCGGGAGCCACCCGGCCGGTGGCGGCGTCAGGTGGTCCGGTCGTCCCGTTCTACCGAGTGAGAAGCCGCTTCCCGCCACAAAGTTCGCGATGATCGAAGACCTTTTTCCCGGCGGCCCGGCCCGCGCCCCGGCGTCGGCGCCGGGATGCCGTCACAGGGCCGCGGCCACCTCCGCGGCCACCGTGGCCGCTGCGCTGCGGGCCTCCTGCGCGGGCACTCCGCCGTACCAGACCCGGACCGTGAGGTTGTCGGCCCGCAGGACCGCCTCGGCGCCGTCGCCGACGGACGCCGCGCGCACCACTGCTTCCTCGACGGGCTCCGCGGCGTCGCCGCTCAGCGCCTCCAGCTCCGCCGCGGCCCGGTCCGCCCCGCTCACCGAACCGTCGCCGTCCCCGAAGTGGGCGCGGAAGGAGACGACGAGGACCCGGGCGTCGGCGCCGGACGCGTCCAGGGAGGACCACACGCACGACCGCTCGGCGGACTGGGGCAGCGGCCCGGCCGTGTCGCTCTCCAGCACCGCCGAGGGGACCACGGCCTCCACCGCCGTGGTCGGCACCGACGCGCAGTCGGGCGGCTGCGGGTAGGTGTCCGCCTCCGTGGCCTCGACCGCGGGACCGCGCGCGTCCCACAGCAGCCCGCCGACGACGGCCCCGGTGCTCACCACGGCGACCCCGCCCACCGCGGCGACCCAGCGCAGCAGCGTCCGCCGTCTCGCCTCGCCCATGTCCGCAGCCTCTCTCCTCCGCCGCGACGCCCGGCTGTTCCCCGCACACCGCGGGGCCGCGGCCGGTCGAGCCGCGGCCCCGCGGGGGTCGGCGGGCAGAACCGCTAGGCGACCACGATGTTGACCAGTTTGGGTTCGCGCACGACGATCTTGCGGATCTCGCGCCCGGCGATGAAGCCCTGCACCTTCTGCGAGGCCAGGGCCAGCCTCTCCAGCTCCTCCGCGGAGATGTCCGGCGACACCTCCAGCTTGTCGCGGACCTTGCTGGCCACCTGGACCACGCAGGTCACGCTCTCCTGCACCAGCAGCGCGGGGTCGGGCTCGCGCCAGGTGCCCACGGCCACCGAGCCGGAGTGGCCGAGCAGCTCCCAGCCCTCCTCCGCGACGTAGGGCGCGAACAGCCCGAGCGTGATCGCGATGACCTCGGCGGCCTCGCGCACGGCCGGGTCGGCGGCGCCGGGGCCGGAGTCGATCGCCCGGCGGGTCGCGGTGACCAGCTCCATGATGCGCGCGATCGCCACGTTGAACCGCTGCGCCTCGATGGCGTCGGTCACCTTCGCCAGGGTCTGGTGGGTGACCCGGCGCAGGGCCTGGTCGCCGGTCGCCGGGTCGACGCCCGGCGCGGAGGCGGCTCCGGCCTGGGCCATCACCCGGTAGGCGCGGTTGAGGAACTTCAGGGAGGCGCCCGGGGAGACGTCGGCCCAGTCGATGTCCTCCTCCGGCGGGCCGGCGAAGACCACGGTCAGCCGGACCGCGTCGACGCCGTAGCGGTCGATCTCCTTGCCCAGGTCCACGCCGTTGCCCAGCGACTTGGACATCGCCTTGCCCTGGTTGATGACCTGGCCCTGGTTGAGCAGCCGGACGAAGGGCTCGGTGAAGGACACCAGGCCCATGTCGTAGAGCACCTTGGTGAAGAAGCGGCTGTACAGCAGGTGCAGGATCGCGTGCTCGACGCCGCCGACGTACTGGTCGATGGGCCCCCACTTCTCGACCTTCTCCACGTCGAACGGCGCGGTGTCCAGGTTCGGCGAGCAGTACCGCAGGTAGTACCAGGAGGAGTCGACGAAGGTGTCCATGGTGTCGGTGTCCCGCTTGGCGGCCCCGCCGCAGCGGGGGCAGGACACGTTGACCCAGTCGGTGGCCGCGGCCAGCGGGGAGATCCCCTTGGGGGCCAGGTCGGCGCCGCGCAGGTTCTCGGGCAGCCGCACCGGCAGGTCGGAGTCGGGGACGGGGACCTCGCCGCAGTCGGGGCAGTGGATGATCGGGATGGGGGTGCCCCAGTAGCGCTGGCGGGACAGCAGCCAGTCGCGCAGCCGGTAGTTGACGGCGGCCTTGCCGGTGCCGCGCTCGGTGAGGATCTCGATGATGCGCGGGATGGCCTCGCTCTTGCTCAGCCCGTTCAGCGGGCCGGAGTTGACCAGGACGCCCTCGCCGGGGGTGGCGATCCCGGTCTCGGCCGGGTCGGGTTCGCCGGTGTCGACCACGACCCGCACCGGCAGGCCGAAGGTGCGGGCGAAGTCCAGGTCACGCTGGTCGTGGGCGGGCACCGCCATGATCGCGCCGTGACCGTAGTCGGCCAGCACGTAGTCGGCGGCCCACACCGGGATGCGCTCGCCGTTGACCGGGTTGATCGCGTAGCGCCCCAGGAAGACGCCGGTCTTCTCCCGTTCGGTGGACTGGCGCTCGATGTCGCTGAGCTTGCTGACCTGGACGCGGTAGGCCTCGAACGCCTCGCGCTGCTCGGGCGCGCACAGCTCGTCGGCCAGCGGGGCGTCGGCGGCCACCACGAAGAAGGTGGCCCCGTACAGGGTGTCGGGACGGGTGGTGAAGACGGTGACCGGCTCGTCGCGGCCCTCGATCACGAAGTCGACGTCGGCGCCCTCGGAGCGGCCGATCCAGTTGCGCTGCATGGTGAGCACGCGCTCCGGCCAGCCGCCCTCCAACTGCTCCATGTCGTCCAGCAGCCGCTGGGCGTAGTCGGTGATCTTGAAGTACCACTGGTTGAGCGCGCGCCGCTCGACCTCGGTGTGGCAGCGCTCACACCTGCCCTGCACGACCTGCTCGTTGGCGAGCACGGTCTGGTCCTGCGGGCACCAGTTGACCAGGCCGTCCTTGCGGTAGGCCAGGCCGCGTTCGTAGAACCGGAGGAAGAACCACTGGTTCCAGCGGTAGTACTCGGGGTCGCTGGTGTGCAGGCGACGGGACCAGTCCAGGGAGATGCCGTAGCGCCGGAAGGACTCGGCCTGGGTCTCGATGTTGGCGTAGGTCCACTCGGCGGGGTGGGAGTCGCGCTTGATGGCGGCGTTCTCCGCGGGCAGTCCGAAGGAGTCCCAGCCGATCGGGTGCAGCACGTTCTCCCCGCGCGCGAAGTGGTAGCGCGCGATGACGTCGCCGATCGCGAACGCCTCGGCGTGGCCCATGTGGAGGTCGCCCGAGGGGTAGGGGAACATGTCGAGCACATAGCGCCGGGGACGGGTGTCGGCCGGGTCCTCACTGGCGGTGAAGGGGTTCTCCTTCGCCCACCGGGCCTGCCACTTCTCCTGCAGTGCCCGGGCGTCGTAGGAGTCGCTCGTCGTCTGCTCGCCGCTAACCGCTGTCATCGTTGGATGGTTCCTCTACCGGTGTTGCCCTGGGGACAGGTTCCGATCTGGCGCCCTGCTGCTGGTGGACCAGCCGCTCCCGGCTCGTCGGCGGTCCCTGGGGCCGCCGCTCCGAGTGCCTGTCTCTCAAGGTTAGCGCGCGGCGACACGCCCGCGGCGCCATCCGTTCGGCGGGCACCGCCACGGGGGGCGCCCGGGCTGGTCGGGGGGCGGGCGACGGGCCGTGCGGCCCGCGCGGAAAACCTCGGACCCCACGTGACGGTACGGTAACCCACTACCGTGGATGCCACGCGGGAAGGCTCCGGTCCCCCGGGCGTCGCCCCGCCGGTGCGCCGGCGCCCGGCCCCACACCGGCGCCGAGGCGCCGGAGGGAGCAGCCCTCCGCGAGGGCCGGGCCCGCCGTCCGAAGGCGCGTGCGGTGCGAGGCCACCGGCGCGCGGCTGTCTGTTCAGTGGAGAGACCGATCGAGATGACCCTGTCCCGTTTGCGCACTGTGTTCCGGACGCTGCTGTCCACCGTGCTGGCCGTCGCCGCG
>Ga0207864_1004038_pt1 | contig 11552 bp, 10 predicted proteins | sample HigsolmetaAR202D_FD_184834 | JGI IMG/M metagenome (GOLD analysis project Ga0207864, IMG submission 184834) | Ionic liquid and high solid enriched microbial communities from the Joint BioEnergy Institute, USA - AR20-2-D (SPAdes) (version 2) ...
GGAAGGGCAAAGGCGCACCGACCGCGACGGGGTGCGCCGGCTCAAGACCGGGTGGGAGTTCGTCCACGTCTGCGTCGACGACGCCACCCGCCTGGCCTACGTCGAGGTGCTCGCCGACGAGAGGGCGCCACCGCGATCGGCTTTCTGCGCAGGGCGCTGGCGTTCTACCGCGCCCACGGCATCACCGTCGAGCGCCTGATGGCCGACAACGGCTCCGCCTACCGCTCGACCGCGCACGCCATCGCCTGCCGAGCGCTCGGGATCAGGCACCTGCGCACCCGGCCGCGCCGGCCCCAGACGAACGGCAAGGCCGAGCGCTTCATCCGCACGATGCTGCGGGAGTGGGCCTACGCAGCGGTCTACGGCTCCTCATCCGAGAGGACTGCCGCGCTCCCCGGCTGGCTGGAGCGCTACAACTACCGCCGACGACACGGCGCCCTTGGTCACCGACCGCCGATTCAGCGGCTCCGGGAGCTCAGGCGGAACAACGTGACTGGCATCTACAGCTAGCCGTCGGGGAAGGGCTGGATCGGGATGCCGTGGTCGGTCTCCCGCATCCCGATCTCGTAGGCGGCGCCGCCGCGCAGGATCAGCCGCCGCGGCGGCAGCGCCGGCCGTTCGACGGTCAGCTCGAGGTCGGCGACGGAGCAGTTGAGCGTGTGGTGCTCGGGGCCCTTGGGGTCGGCGTAGACCCAGCCGACGAAGTCCTTCTCCGGCGCGCTGACGCGGCCGCGGACGACGATGTCCCGGCCGGGCAGGGAGAAGGTGCAGACGGTCGGCCGCTCCTCGATCCGGGCGGCGCGGACCGCTCGCGGCCCGCCGAGCCGGTGCGGCTCGCCTTCCAGGACCAGCATCCCCGCCGGCAGCCAGGGGCTGGCCAGCGGCCCGAGCCGGACGCGGGCGGCACCGGCGTCGAAGTAGGTGTCCGGCGCGTCCTCGAACCCGGTCCCCTCGAGCCAGATCCAGCGCTCGGCGTGCTCGCTGCCCCAGTTGTGGCCGATCATCCCCGGCCAGCCGCGCAGCTCGACCGTCTCGCCGTCGAGCTCCAAGCGGCCGTCGAAGCGGGCGTCCGGGACCGGGGCGACAAACTTGGTCCGCGGCAGCGGCGCCTCGTAGAGCCACTCGGCGGGGAGGTAGCGGCAGGGCTCGGCGGCGCCGGAGAAGGTCAGCGACCAGGAGGCGGCGAGGCCGCCGGCGGCGATCGAGCCCTCGGCGCGCCCGGGCCCGATCTCGGCCCCGGCGACGCGGATCCAGCCGCCCTCCGGCACCGACAGCTCGTCCGCCGCGACCGTCGCCTTCGCCGCCCGCGGCCCCGCCGCCTCGCGGTCGAAGAAGGTGAACCAGATGGACGCCGTCGGCTCGGCGCCGGGCCGCTTGTGGACCGTGTGCCGGATCCAGATCCCGCGCCCCCCGCCCGGCTCGCACGCCTTCACGTAGAAGCTCTCGTAGTGCCCCGCCTTGGCGGCCACCCGCCCGAACCGCGCCCCTTCGTCCATGCCCGAACTCTAGTCGCGGACCTCCCCCCGCCCGCGACCCCCCTTAGGCAGCGCTGTTCCTTTTGGCCGCCTGGCGGCCAAAAGGAACAGCGCTGCCGCTGGCTCAGACCTTGATCGTGATCACATCGCCGTCGCGGACCTCGTAGTCGCGGCCCTCGATCCGCAGCAGGCCGCGCTCGCGGGCGGGGGCGTAGCCGCCACACTCGACCAGCTGCTCCCACCCGATCACCTCGGCTTTGACGAACGCTTCCATGATCTCGGTGTGGATCGTCCCCGCCGCCTCCAGCGCGGTGGCGCCGCGGCGCAGCGGGCGCGCCACCGCCTCCTTGTCCTCGCCGGCGGTGAAGAACGTGATCAGCTCCAGCAGCTCGTAGGCCGCACGGACCAGCCGCGCCAGGCCGGAGCCCTCGACCCCGTAGGAGGCGCGCATCTCCTCCGCCTCGGCCGGGTCCAGCTCCGCCAACTCGCCCTCCAGCCGGGCGCTGACCGCGACCACCCCGGCGCCGACCGACTCGGCGTGCGCGACCACCGCCGGCGGCGCCTCGGCGTCTCCCTCGTCGACGTTGGCGACGTAGAGGATCGGCTTGCTGGTCAGCGCCTGCAGGTTGCGGGCCGCGTCGGGGGCCGCCTCGGGAACCGGCACCGAGCGCGCCGGGCGGCCGGCGGCAAGCGCCTCGTGCACCGCCTGCAGCCACTCGTGCTCGGCGATCGCCTCCTTGTCGCCGGACTTCGCCTGCTTGGCGACCCGGCCCAGGCGCCGCTCCACCTGCTCGTAGTCAGAGAGCACCAGCTCGGTCTCGATCGTCTCGATGTCGGCCAGCGGGTCGACGCGCCCGTCCGGGTGCGGCACGCCGCTGTCCTCGTGGCAGCGGACGACGTGGCAGATCGCGTCCGTCTCGCGGATCGAGGCGAGGAACTGGTTGCCCAGGCCCTCGCCTTCGGAAGCGCCCTTGACCAGGCCGGCGATGTCGTGAAAGGAGATCGTCGCCGGGACCAGCTCGCTGCTGCGCACCGTCGCGGCGACCTTCTCCAGCCGCTCGTCCGGGACCTGGGCGACGGCAACGTTCGGCTCGATCGTCGTGAACGGGTAGTCGCCGGTCTGGGCGCCGCCCTTGGTGAGGGCGTTGAAGAGGGTCGACTTGCCGGCGTTGGGCAGGCCGACGATCCCGACCTTCATCGGGCGCCTCCCCGGGGCGCGGGGGACAGGGCGGCGCGCGGGGCGCGGGCGGCGCTCGGTGTAGCGGCGGCGCTCACAGCGAGAGGGGGACGACAAGGCCGAGGAGGACGCCGAGCACGGCGCCGGCCAGCACGTCGGAGGGGTAGTGCATGCCGAGGTAGGGGCGACCGAGGGCGAGCGCCAGGGCGACGACAAAGGCGCCGAACATCGCCGGGTCCACCCGCACCATCGCCGTCGCGACGGCGAACGAGGAGGTGGCGTGGGCGGAGGGGAAGCTGAGCGAGCTGGGCGCCCCCCCGAGCGGCGGCAGGCCCTCCAGCGACGGGCGCGGGCGCCGCACCAGCAGCTTGATCCCGTAGTTGACGCCGATCGCGACCGGGCCGAGGGCGGCGCAGACCAGCCACTCGCCGCGCCGGTCGGCGTCGATCAGCGCCAGCAGCAGCCCGAGCACGACCCAGACCAGGGCGTTGTTCCCCGCCTTGCCCAGTGCCACCGCCGCCTGCTCGAGCCCGGGGCTGTGGCCCCGGGTCCGCATCGCGCGCAGCAGGCGCAGGTCGAGCCCCTCGCTCGTCGGGACGGAGTCGCTCTGCTCGCTGCCGGCCATCGGCGCCGCAGCATACGTCCCCGGCGGGGCGGGGTCGGTCAAGATCCCGCCATGCCCACCGTTCCCGGCTACGCGCACACGCCCGGGCTGCACTGCGGCTCGACCGCGCTGCGCAACCTGCTCGCCTTCCACGGCGTCGAGCTGAGCGAGGAGATGGCGTTCGGGCTCGGCGCCGGGCCGGGCTTCTACTACCTGGCCGCGGCCGACTTCTCCCCCAGCCGCTGGTTCAACGGCCGCACGGCGCGCCTGGAGGAGAGCTTCCGCGAGCTGACCGGCGGCTCGCTGCGGCTGCGCACCTTCCCCCGCGGCGACGAGGAGGCCTGGGAGGCGGCGCGGGCAGAAGTCGACGCCGGGCGCCCGGCGCTGCTGCTGACCGACATCTACTACCTGGACCACTACGGCAGCTCGGCCCACTTCCCGGGCCATGCGGTCGTCCTCGCCGGCTACGACGAGCGCGACGCGCTGCTCTCCGACACCGGCTTCGAGGAGCTGCAGCGGACCCGGCTGGAGAACCTGGCCCGGGCGCGGCACGGCGACCACCCCGCCTTCCGCCTCGAAGGCCACATGTTCACCGTCGCCGACGGGGTCGACGCGGAGGCGCTGCGGGCGGCCGCGCCGCGGGCGATCGAGCGGGCGGCGGCGGAGATGCTGGAGCCGCCGTTCGGGGAGTTCGGCGGCCTGCCGGCGCTGGAGCGGCTCGCCGCCGAGGCCGGCTCGTGGCCGGGCGAGGCCGAGGACTGGCAGTGGTGCGCCCGCTTCGCCTACCAGGTGATCGAGCGGCGCGGCACCGGCGGCGGCTGCTTCCGGCCCATGTACGCGCGCTTCCTGGCCGAGGTGGGACGGCCGGAGGCGCCGCTGGCGGCCGCGGCGGGCGAGCGCTGGAGCGAGCTGGCGGAGGCGTTCCGCCGCGCCAGCGAGGCGGACGCCCCGGAGACGGCGCTGTGGGACGAGATCGGACGCCGCGCCCGCGCCGTCGCCGACGCCGAGCGCGACCTCTGGACCGCCCTCGCCCCCTGACCGGCCGACACCGCCGCCCCCAATCCCGAACTGCATCAGGTTCCACGCCCTGCGGACGGGCAGGTTGATGCAGTTCGGACTGGCGCTACTTCGGCGCCAGGCGGACGGCGCCGTCGAGGCGGATGACCTCGCCGTTGAGCATCGTGTTGACGGCGATCTGCTCGACCAGTTGCGCGTACTCCTCCGGCCGGCCGAGGCGGTGCGGGAAGGGCACGGTGCCGGCGAGCGATTCGCGCGCCGGGGCGGGCAGGCCGGCCATCATCGGGGTGTCGAAAAGGCCCGGGGCGATGGTGACGACCCGGATGCCGGACGCGGCCAGCTCGCGCGCCACCGGCAGCGTCAGCCCGGCGACGCCGCCCTTCGAGGCCGCGTAGGCGACCTGGCCGATCTGGCCCTCGAAAGCGGCGATCGAGGCGGTGTTGACGCAGACCCCGCGCTCGCCCTCCCCGTCGGGATCGTTGCCGAGCATCGCCGCCGCGGCGCAACGGAGGACGTTGATCGTCCCCAGCAGGTTGACCTCGATCACCTTGGCGAAGCCCTCCAGCGGCGCCGGGCGCCCCTTGCGGATCAGCTTCCCCGGCGTGGCGACGCCGGCGCAGTTGACTGCCAGGCGCAGGCCCCCGTCGCCCGCCGCGGCGGCGGCCACCGCCTCCTCGACCGAGCCGGGGTCGGCGACGTCGACGGCGACCGCCTCGCCGCCCACCTCGCGCGCCACCGCCGCGGCCCGCTCGGCCGCCAAATCGGCGACGACGACCCGGGCCCCGGCGGCGGCGAGCCGACGCGCGGTCGCTTCGCCCAACCCGGACGCGCCACCGAAGACGATCGCGGTGGAATCCTCGATTCGCATCGCCGCGCAGGCTAATGCGCCGCGGCGCGCGGCGCAGTCCGGCGGCGGCCGCGAGCGCCGGCGCCGCGCAACCTCCGTACCAGTCCTCGAACAACCGTCCTCCGCGACGACAGGATTTCCTAGCCTGCCCGGTCAGATGCGCCAAATCAGCCGCGCAATCGCCCTCGTCTGCGCCCTCTCGGCGGCCTGCGCCCTCGCCGGGACGGCCGCCGCGAGCCCGTCTCCGCCGAGCCTCGCCGAAACGACGGGGCCGGCTTCGGCCCCCGACGCCGCGCCGCCCGCCCGCGCCGGTGGGGCCGCGCCGGGCCGGGTCCCCGGCCAGGTGATCGTCGGCTTCGCCGCCGGCAGCACCGCGGCCCAGCGGCGTCAAACCCTGCGCGCGATCGACCCGCGCGACAACGAGTCGATCCGCGGCGTGCCCGGGGCGCGGCTGCTGACCCTTGAGCCCGGGGAGACGGTCGCCGCCGCGCTGGCGCGGCTGCGCGCCCGACCCGACGTCGCCTACGCGGAACCGAACCGCCTGCTGCGCGTGCAGGAGATCCCCAACGACCCCCGCTTCGGGTTCCAGTGGGGGCTGCGCAACGTCGGGCAGGACGTCTACAACGAGGAGGTGGTCCCGCCCTGGTTCGCCACCCCCGGGGTCGACATCCGCGCCGAGCGGGCCTGGGACATCAGCACCGGAGGCGGCGGCCGGATCGCGGTCGTCGACACCGGGGTCGACCCCGGCCACCCGGACCTCGCCGCCAACCTCGAGCACGGCCTGAGCCGCAACTTCGTCCCGCCGCCCTACGACAAAGAAGCGCCCACCGACCCCGCCGACTGGGCCGACGTGCACGGCCACGGCACGCACGTCGCCGGGATCCTCGGCGCGGTCGGGAACAACGGGCTCGGCGTCGCCGGGGTCGACTGGCGGGCCCGGATCGTCGCCGTCCGCGTCTGCCGCCAGGACGGCAACTGCCCGACCTCGTCCGTGGCCGAAGGACTGGCCTACGCGGGCCAGGCGGGGATCCCGGTCGCCAACGTCAGCCTCGGGTTCTCCGGCGACGGCGCGCCGGATGACGTCGAGCTGCTGCGGGCCGCGATCGCCGCCCACCCGGGCACGCTCTACGTCGTCGCCGCCGGCAACGGCGACAAAGACGGCAAAGGCTTCGACGTCGACCTGACGCCCGAATACCCGTGCGCGCTCGAGCTGGAGAACGTGCTCTGCGTCGCGGCGCTGGAGCCGAACGGGGCCCTCACGACGTTCTCCAACTGGGGCGCGCGCTCGGTCGACCTCGGCGCGCCGGGGAGGTTCGTTGAGAGCACCTACGTGCGCAGCCGACAGCCGCTCTACGACGACTTCGAGGACGGGCTGGGGAAGTGGACGGTCACCCCGTCCGACCCCGACGTTTGGGGTTGGGCCTTCAGCCCGGCGAACGAACTGCACGGGATGCTCCTCAACGCCCGGGTGTCTCCACAGCCCTTGCACGCGTCCGCGGAAACCGCCGAGCCGCTGGACCTGCGGGACCTCCGCGGCTGCTGGCTCAGCTACCGGCTCGGGCCGGAACTGACCGGCAAACAGCGGTTCCTCCTCCGCGCCGAATCGGACGCCAAGGACGTCGTGCTGGCCGAGTTCGGCCCCGGCAGCGTCCCTCCCGGCCTGCCCCACCAGGCCGCCTACCTGGACGAAATCGAGGGAGAAGACAACGTGCGGCTCGTGTTCGAATACGTCGGCGACCCCGATGTGGCTGACAGCAAAGCCGGGCGCGCCATGGTCGCCGCGGTCGAACTCAGCTGCCTGGAACCGACCGCCCCCGGCGGCACGTACACGTCCCTGAGCGGCACCTCGATGGCGGCGCCGATGGTCGCCGGGGTCGCGAGCCTGGGACGGTCGGTCGCGCCCGGAATCGGGGCGACGGAGTTGAAGCGGGCGATCATGGAGACGGCGACGCCGTCGCCGGCGCTCAGCGGCCGCACGGTGACCGGCGGCCGCGCCGACGCCGCCGCGCTGCTGGGGCGGCTGCGGCCGACGCCCGCGCCGGCTCCCGCGCCGACGCCGCCCAAGCCCCGCCTCGGCAAGCTGCGCCTCACCCCGGCCAACCCCGCGGCCCGTCCCGGACGGGCGGCGGTCGTCCGGGCCCGAATCGCGAACACCGGCACCGGGGCGGCGAGGGGGCTGCGGATCTGCCTGCGAGCGCCGAAGCGCCTCCTCGCCGGTGGCCGCTGCACGTCCCCGCGCCGGCTCGGCCCCGGCCGCACCGCCCGGGCGACGTTCCGCCTGCGACCGACGAAGCAGGCCGCCCCCGGGCAGACGATCCGCCTCCGCGCCGAAGCGACCGCGCGCAGCCTCCCCAAGCGCCGCGCCGCCGGCGCCCTGCGCATCCGCTAGCGGGCGGCGCCAGATCTTCGCAACACCTGACCCACGGAAGGAGTACGCCATGCCACCGCAATCGTCACTACCACCCCCCGCGCGCCTGCGCAGGACCGGGCCCGGCGCCGCCCTGGCGCTGGCCGCAGCCCTGCTGCTCGGGCTCGCCGGCGGCGCCCCCGGCGCCCTGCCGCTCGAGTCCGCCGCCGCGGCGCCGAAGCAGGGGGCCGGCAAGAAGTCGGCGCCGAAGAAGCGCTCCGCCAAGGGGAAGCAGCGCAAGGCGAGCGCCAAGGGGGCGCCGAAGCTGCGGCTGATCTTCGCCGGGCGCTGGAGCAACCGCACCGTCGCCGAACTGCGGCGCCTGTACCGCAACCAGGTCCGGATCGCGACCGCGCGCGGTGACAAGCGCGCTCTGCGACTCCTGCGCGCCCACCGCAAGGCGGCCGAGCGGGCCGGCCGCCCGGGCTCCGTCGCCCTCGTCGTCGACACCAAGCGCCGCAGCGCCCGGCAGCTCGAACGCAGCCCGGCGGTCCGCGACGCGCTGGCGAGCGGCACCTGGCTGGTCTCGCTCGACACCACCGCCCGCAAGCGGGACGCGGCGCTGGAGCGCAGCCTGGCGGCCGGCACCCCCGGTCGCACCGCGCTCACCGCGGCGCGCCTGACCAGCTTCGCCGGCGGCCGCCCCCACGCCGAGGTGATCGACTTCCTGCCGCTCAGCGCCCCGAAGGCGCGCAAGCGCGGCCGCGCCGGCAAGTCCGCCGCCGCCTCGGCGGTGCCGCGCCAGGCCCGTCGCGGCGCCGAGCAACGGCGCGTCCGGCGCGGCATCGCCCCGCGGCGCGAGGCGCAGTCCGCCTACGCGCGCAAGCTCTACCAGGTGCTGACCCGGCGCGGCAAGCGGTCGGCGCGCGCCTCGGCCGAGAGCAAACCGGCGATCCCGGACTCGATGCTGACCGCGCGCTGGCGCTTCACCACGATCGGCTCACCGGGGCTCGGCTGGCCGACGAGGATGCAAGACAAGGGCAGCGGCACCCAGTGGCCGATGATCTCCGTCACCCAGACCTTCACCGCCTACCTCAGCAACGAGAAGAAGGTCTCGCCGGGTGGCCCCGGCGACGAGGGGGCGACGCAGTACGTCTATTACGAGCTCGACGGGCACGTCTCGCCGGTCAGCAATCCGAACGACCCAGGGCTGTTCCTGCGCAACCCCGGGGCACCGAACTGGGTCGACGACCGCGGCTGGTGGACCGCCGGCGTCAACGCCTCGATCAAGGCGCCGCCGCAGATGAACCTGCTCAAGTCGGCGCCCTCGACCCCCAACTCGATCACCCAGTACACGTCCGGGACGTCGTTCTCGATCGGGTTCGCCGCCAACGCCGGCAAATCGACCGGTGTCGCTGCGGGGTCGAACATCGGCGCCTCGGTCAACGCGTCGTTCAGCTGGAACGACACGATCACGCGCGAGATCCCCGACTGGGGCGTCCGCTCCCACACGACCGGTCGCACCGGGGCCTGGCAGTTCTTCAGCAAAAGCCCCTGCGACTACAGCGGCGGGGTGAAGAGCATCGCCGCCAACGACGGGCCGCGCCACTGCTACGCGGCGGCGAAGGACACCGGGCTGATCTGGAACCACCAGAAGCCGCTGGTTGTGAACGACCTCTCCGCCTCGAGCATGGACTTCCACGCCAACGCGCTCTGGCAGACGTCGGAGCTGGTGCGGGGGACCGTGCGCTTCGAGCCCAAGATCGAGGCGATCATGGCCTGGACCTGGTGGAACGGCCTGCCCTACGACAAGCACCCGAACACGGACGACTTCCAGCGCACCTGCCCGTTCCGGTGCAAGCTGGTGGAAACGAAGAAGGTGGACGGGCTGCAGCTCGAGGGCGGGAAGGGCCGCCTGGGTGAGATCGAGCTCAACCTCGGCGCGGTGGTGCCGGTCCCGGTGGAGTCGATCACCTTCCATGAGCCGAACCAGTCGGCTCCGCTGGAGCAGCCGCTCTGGGTGTCGCGCTCGCTCAACACGCGGACGATCGACGCCTGCGTCACCCTCAGCCGCCCCGCCCCGGCGACCCTGCGTCTCCCGGTTGGCAGCACCAACCTGGAGAACTTCTGGGCCGACGGGACGATGGCGATGCGGGCCGGCGACCGCCGGGCCTGCTTCCCGGTGATCCTGAAAGGCAACCGGCTCGCCGAGTGCGAAGCGATCACCGCCGAGGTGGGCGCCTTCTACGCCGCCCCCAACGTGGTCCCGCTGACGATCCGCAGCGGCCGCCCCGAGCAGTGCGCGAACTGACCGCGCCCTGAGCCCGCTCGCGTGAGAACGCAGTTTGTTCCGGATAGCGGAACAAACTGCGTTCTCGGCGGCGGGTCGGCCGCCCGGTCGGCGGCGACGCCCACTGGTCGCTGTCCCCCGCCGAGGCGGCGGAGGAGCGCCGCGGGCGCGAGCGCGTCAGGATGGCGGCGTGACGACGGTCGAGGTCTGGGTCGATTTCTCCTGCCCCTGGTGCTACCTCGGCAAGCGCCGACTCGAGCGCGCGGCCGAGATCGCCGGGACTCCGCTCGAGGCCCGCTGGCGCTCCTTCCAGCTCGACCCGGCGGCGCCGCGCTTCGGGGCGCCGGGCGCCGGCGAACCGATCGAGCGCTACCTGGCGGCGAAGCTCGGCGGCCCGGAGCGCGCCCGCGAGGCACAGCGACGGGTGAGCGAGCTCGCCGCCGCGGAGGGGCTCGACTACCGCCTCGACCTCACGCGCCGGGTCAACACGGTCGACGCACACCGGCTCCTGCACGAGGGCCGCCGCCAGGGCAGGGCCGCCGCGATCGCCGAGCGCCTCTTCGCCGCCCATTTCACCGAGGGCCTGCGGATCGACGACCCCGAGGCCCTCGCCCGCCTCGCCGCCGAAGCCGAGCTCGACCCGGAGCGTGCCGCCGCGGTGCTCGGAAGCGAAGAGCACCTCGACGCGGTCGCCGACGACATCGACGCCGCGACCCGGATCGGCGTCACCGGCGTCCCCTTCTTCCTCCTCGGCGGCCGCCTCGCGGTCGGCGGCGCCCAGGACGCCCGGCTGCTCGCCGAGGCGATCGCGCGGGCGGAGGCGGAGGGGGCGCGCCGGTGAGCGCCGCCGCGAAGATCGAGATCGCCGCGGCCGACCTCACCGCGCAGCGCGTCGACGCGATCGTCAACGCGGCCAACGCCCGCCTCCACCACGGCGGCGGCGTCGCGCGGGCGATCTGCCTCGCCGCCGGCGGCGAGCCCTTCCAGCGGCACTGCATCGAAGCCGTGCGGGACCGGGGCCCGGTCGAGACCGGCGACGCGATCGTCACCGACGCCTTCGAGCTCCCCTGCCGCAAGGTGATCCATGCGGTCGGGCCCGTCTACGGGCAGCACGGCGGCCGCGAGGGCGAGCTGCTGGCCCGCGCCTACCGCAGCGCGATCTCCCTCGCGGCCGAGCACGACCTGCGGACCCTCGCCTTCCCGGCGATCAGCTGCGGCATCTTCGGCTACCCGCTCGAGGAGGCCGCCCCGACCAGCATCGACGCCGTCCTCGACGCCCTGGGAGCGCACCCCGAGGTGGAGCTGGTCCGCTTCTGCTTCATCGGCGACGCCGAGCGCGCCGCCTTCGAGGCGGCGCTCCGCCGCCGGCAGGCCGGCTGACGCACCCCAGGACGACGAACGAGCCGGGACCTACGGGAGCGACGGGACTCGAACCCGCGACCTCCGGCGTGACAGGCCGGCGCTCTAACCAGCTGAGCTACGCCCCCGAGAGCATCGGGCGGGGCTTGGGGCTCCGGCCCGGAGCCGAAATCTAGCGGGTGCCGCGGGTCGGCGCGGCCTCGGGAAGCCCGTGGCTCCCCCGGTCGCGGGGGCGGTCGAGGTGTCGCTCCGCGGGGGACGGATCTCGGCCCCGGGCCCGGCGGCTAGGCTGGGCGCCGTGAAGCTGGTCACCTTCGACGCCGGGGACGGGCCGCGGGCCGGGGTGCTCGACGGCGAGCGGGTGCTCGACGCCTGGGCGCTGCTCGGCGAGCCGCACCGGGGCAGCCTGCGGGAGCTGATCGCCGCCGGCCGGGTC
>Ga0207864_1004039_pt1 | contig 11552 bp, 5 predicted proteins | sample HigsolmetaAR202D_FD_184834 | JGI IMG/M metagenome (GOLD analysis project Ga0207864, IMG submission 184834) | Ionic liquid and high solid enriched microbial communities from the Joint BioEnergy Institute, USA - AR20-2-D (SPAdes) (version 2) ...
GCAGTGGGATTCCAAACAAGGCAAAATCACGAATGACCCCGAGGCGAATGCCCTGATCGCTCAGCCCTACCGGAAGGGGTGGTCGCTTTGACGAGCGGCTACTTGAAACGCTTCCGGAACTGAAAATCGATACCGAACAAGCCGTTCTCATCGCGGACCGCGATCACTGACCAGAACTGGCTCATGTTCCACTCGAGCCGCACAAGCTGCTGCTGGCTGCGCGTCAAGTTCGTCACGTAGGTGAGCGTAATATCCTTCGAGATCTGCTGCTCCAGGGTCAGGCGGGCTTGCGGAATATTGTCGATGCCGTTCAGCTGGGGATCGATTTTCAGGCGGCTGACGCCGAAGAAGCGTTCGAGTCTCCCGGAGATCGGAGCGGCGACGGCCTGGCCTAACAGACTATTTGCTCCCGTCTGGAAAAGACTCTGATTGCTGTTTTGCCTCGCAGTCGAAAGGTTGGGGTCGGTTGCCGTGGGGGTTCGTCCGACAGTGAGCAACGCCGTGATCTCGCTCGATTGCAGCGGCGGGTCAGAGCGGTAGGTGACGTTCAGCTTGTCGATGGGCCCTGAGAAGTTGATATTCACCGTCACAGCGCGAACGCGGGTCTCGAGGTCGATATCTAAAACCGGATCGATCTTGGCGGAGTTGAAAAACGAGATATCGCCGCGAGTAATCGTATAGCGGTTGCCGAAGAACTGGATTTCTCCCCGATTGACAGCGATATTGCCCAGGACCACTGGTTTCGACGGGCTGCCTCGGAGCCTGAGATTCGCCTCCATCTGAAGGTCGCGCGTCAGCGACGTTTGAAACTGCACGTTTGGCGCAGTTTCGATGCGGACATCAAACTGCATTCCCCGCAGGAAGGCGTTATTCGAGGCAGGGGGAGGCGCCCGCCGGGATGTCTGCGCCAGCAATCCGCCGAGGTCCGTGCGTGGGTTGAAGCCGGACCGGATTACCGTAACCGTGCCGCCCAGCAAACTACGGCTGGACGTGCCGGTGAGGCTCAAGGCAGCATCGATCGTTGTACTGACTCCCTCCGGATAACGCACGCGGACCTTGTCCAGTGCGGCGCGCAGCATATAGACGTACTCGTTTCCGCCGAATCCGACGAAACCGCTGAGATCCAGGCGGCCCCCACCGGTTTGCGCCGTCAACTTCTCGATGCTCGCCCGGTCCTGATTAAAGAGGACAACGCCGTTGGCCTTCTCGATGCCGTTCGGCACATCTCGAAGATAGAAGGAGGCGTTGGACAGCTCCATCCGCCCGCTTAGTCGTGGAGCATCGAGCGATCCCCGCACGGCTGCATCAATGGTTGAGCTGCCGTCAGCGAGCAGGTCTGAGCTGAAGCTTTTGAGGATTCCCAGGTTGACCTTCCCCTTCAGTTTCAGATCCCACGGATTCCTCGATTGAAACGACAGGCTGCCGGAAGCGACCAGATCTGTGTCGCGGGCGACAAACTCGGCGCTCTTGATGTTGACGCCTTTGGAATCGACGGCGAAAAGGAGAGGGCTGGCATTTCGCAGTACTAGGTCTGCGGCAGCCTGGCCTTCGGTCTTCGGATGCAATTCAAAGGAGTCCACCCGCACATCCGCGCGAAGGGATTCCGGCTGCGTCATGTTCCCTTCGAACGTAGCTTCACCGTCGATGAAGCCGTCGAATGGCAGCCCTTGATTCGTGCTCTTTCGTTGAAGCAAGGGTTCGATTTCCGCGAAGGCAAGGCGGGAAAAGGAAAGTTTCCCGCGCCCGGGATAGCCGTCTCTCAGCTCGATCTGGCCCTCGCCACGTATTTGAGATTTGCGCAGCGATCCGTCCCAGCTAAGCATGACCTGGCGATTGCGAGTCTCAGCAGAGACAGCCATGCCGCCGAGCGGATGCTTTTCGAGGGATATGTTGCGGACGACAAGACGGCCGTCGACGTTGTCAAGATGAAACTGTTTATTGGCGATTCTTCCCGCCAGCTCCGTTTTCACCTCCACCTCCCCGCTCAGACCGACTTTCAGCCGCTGCAGACTGTCGAGCGCTGCGAGGGTCATGCCGGCGGTGGAAAGACTAAGCCGGATGGAGCCGGAACTCCAGTCTTGAACGTCGCGCCTGTAGGCGCCTTTCGCTTCAATCAGGGCTCCATTACGATGCAGTCTGCCGCTTGTCAGGTTTACGACGTCCTCCTGGACGTCAACGGTGGCTTCCAGGCGATCAAACTGCTCGTTCCATGCTGACAGCTTGTCGATTCTCAAGCGGGCGCCGGCGTTCAGAGCCGAGAGAGTGCCCGCCAGATTTACTGTCGCCGAAAGGAGGCCTTTTACGGGAAGATTCGAGCCTGCGAGCGTCAGCAGCTCCGCTAGCTCCGCCCCTCTGATCGATGCTCTCCCGGTGATTGGGCTGGCATCCCCAAGCTTCCACTTGTCGAGCCCGAGGCTAGCTCGCCCTTCCAGATGAAGCGGGCCGTGCGTCAGGAGGACCTGGCTCAAGGTTAGCTTCTGCTCGGCGGCCTCGAGGTCCACTTCCAGCGTGTCGAAGTTCCTCCCCTGGTAGGTGACGTTTCGCAGCGTGATTTTTCCTGCAACCCGCGGCTGTTCGAGCGGCCCCAGCACGGAGCCGTTGAATCGAGCTTCACCCCGATTGAGAGCGACGGGGATCGAGGGAGTCGTGCCGGACAGGAGCCGCATTACCGGCAGAAAATCATCGAGGTCGGAGGACAGGACACCGACATCCAGTCTCTCGCCGAGCGCTCCCGCAAAATTCACTCTCGTCGCAGGCGTCTGGAGGAATGAGGAGTCAACCCGGATCTGCTTCGATTTCTGCTGCCAGCCGACGTTCAGCTCACCTGCTAAGGGAATTTCACCCGAGTCAGGCTGCAGACGCAAGTGCACACTTGCGATGCCATCCCGTAGTTGCTTGCCCTGAGCCCGCCCGGAGATTTGGACCGAACCGGACAGCATCGAGCTCCACGGAAATCCTTTCTGCTTGTTCCATTCCGCGAGGCGCGCAAGAGACAAGTCCTTGAGATTGCCGGATACGGAGAACCGGCTTGCACCTTCCACCATCGCGCCGCCTTCAAACACCCCGCCCATCGCGGCCACCCGCAGGCGGCTGAGATCGATGCGCTCTCGGCTTGCCGAGATGTCCGTCTCCATCCGGATATCCTGCACCAGGATATCGTTCAGCCGGTAGCCGAGCCCGCTTCCTGAGATCTTTCCCCGGGCGGCTACGTCTCGCCCCTGACCGGCCTCGAAGTCTCCTTCGAAGTGAACCGATCCCTGAGGTTCAACCGGCAGCTTGAGGCCGGCCAGATCTTTCATGGCCAGGTCTCCCTTGACGGTGAACGCGACCTGAATTTTCTTAAGATCGCGCAACTCGCCGACGGTCTCCACAACCGTGGTCCCCATGGCGATTTTGGACGAGAGAATGCGGATCCGGTTCGCCGCTAATTGGACGGCGGCGTCAACGCGATCGAGCGTTAACTCCCCGATCTGTTCGGTTGTCAGCCGGAGGCTTTTCGTTGTCAGATCGCCAACATAGCTTTCCGAGGCCCGCTCGTATCGCATGCTCAGCTTCAAATCATTGCTGCGGACATTGAGCGGAATGGCGCGGGAGTTGTAGACGAAGAGGCCGTCTCGGATCTCGACGCGCTCAATTGCGAGCCGGATGATCTGTTCAAGCGGATCTGACGCTGCTTCGAGCTTGATCTTCGGTTCAGGAACGTTGGTTTTGCCGTTGGCATCGACCAGCAGATTTACCTTGGGCTGATCGATCGTCAGGAATTTGATGTCAATGTCCCTGCGGAGGATCGATACCACCTTGAGCCCGATTTGCACGGATTCGGCGCGAAATAGCGGGGCTTCGCCCGGCGGCTCGGTGCCGTGCAAGACGAGCGGAGCCACTTCTGCTCGAAGCTGCTTCCAATCGAACCGGAACGCCCCGATCTCCGCGCGGCCCCCTGTTGCGCGCTCCACTTCGTACACGATGCGCTGCCGTACTTTCTCGTGCAGCCACGGAGATTGCAGTGAGATCGTGACGCCAACGGACAGCAGCAAGAGCAGGGTCACAACTGCGCCAGACAGGTACAAGATCTTGCGAGATCCGGTCACGGCAGAGCCTCCTCGTGAATCCGAATCCGGGTTTGTTTCTTGGCCTGCTCCAGCCATTGATCTAACGCCTCATCCTCGCGCTGCGCCGTCAAAATCCGGGCGATTCGATCTCGTACGTCGGGGAGTGGCGGAGGCGGCTCCTTCTTCGACTTGCTCCACTCGGGGAGAAACTGCTTGTCATAGTAGGACTGAATGTGCTCCTCGGAGACCTGGATGCCGGGGCGGAAGCGGTACTGGATGAAGCGCAGCAGCGTGATCTGCCAGGTTATCGCCTGGCGTAGTTGCTCGTCGTTGATTTGGCTCTTGGCAAGCGCTTCCAGGTAAGCCTCCTCGGACTTGAACCGGGCTTTTACGTTCTGGAGGAATTTTTCGATGGCTTCCGCATCGGGTGCGTTGTAGCGGGAAATCTCGATCTCATGGCGGATGAGGGCTTGTTCCACGAGTCTTTCCAACGCCTTCTTGCGTTCTTCGGGCGTCTGCCGGACCTCCTCCTGGTTGAGGAACGCCGCAATCTTGAGATGCTCAACAAGCTCGCTTTCCGTGATGACGATGTTTCCGACGGTGGCGACAATCCGGTCGACGATCTCGGCGCTTGCGTGGGAAATCAGAACGAGGATCGTCAGCAGAACACGCATCAAAAAGTCTGACCCAGCGAGAAGTGGAACTGGAACTGGTGGATGCGCTGCAGTACATTCGGGGTTCCACCGCCTCGCAGCAACTCCTCGCGTGTTCCTTCAAACCCCACGAAGCGGGGAGAGTTCGGGCTGAAACCGAAGTCCACCCGGATGGGGCCGATCGGCGTGCGGTAGCGCAGGCCGAAGCCGAAAGAGTGAACCATATAGTTGAAATCCGCCGTATTGCGCTGGCGGAAGCGGAGGTTGATGTCGTCCAAGTCAGAATAGACGTTGCCCGCATCGTGAAAGATTACGCCTCCAAGGTTTTCTCCGAGGAGTGGGAAGCGCAGCTCGATCGAATTTACAAGGAAGGCGTTGCCTCCAATTGGAAAGCCGGTCACCAGATCGCGGGGGCCTGCCTGGTTTTCAGGGAATCCGCGGTGGGCCGTCGCGCCGCCGGCAAAGAAGCGTTCCGGCAAAGGGATTTCCGTATCGCCGAAGTTCTTCAGCCAGCCAAAGTTGAAGGATCGGGCCAGCACGAGCTCACGTCCGATCTGGTGGTAGGTGGAGTTCCTCCAGACCATACGCGTGTATTGCGGCTGTGACGCGAAAATCCTGTGCGCGACGCCGATATCGAAGGTGTTGTACATACCCCGATGCGACTCGATGGGGTCATCCCGGCGATCGTGGATGAACGTGGTGGAGAACAGCCCGACGCGGGCGGGCTGAGCAAAGACAGGGATCAGGTCCGGGCGGATGACAAGAGTGTTTTCGTCCACCGTGACCCGCCGGAAGGTTGCCCGGTACTGAATCGTGTTGGATCGCGACAGGCGCTGTCCGATCTGGGCGGACCCCTCCCATCTTCTCGACGTGAACGTACGGATGTTACGCGAGTCGTCCCAAAGCGTGCTAAAGGAAAGATTCAGGTTCTCGTTGCCTTGGAACTGCGGCGCCAGGTAGTTCAAAACCACCCGGCGCTGAATGTTGGACACGCGCGACAGAAGCCCGAGTGTATGGCCGACGCCGAACATATTGCCGCGGCTCAAACCCAGCGACACGCGCGGACTGAAGCCGGCGCCGCCACCCGGGTCCGCGAGAGTCCCCTGGCCGCCGCCGATGCGGGCAATCTCAGCGCCAAAGCCCAGCGTGAGCGAATACCTCCTCGCTTCTTCAAACTGATAAAGCACGTACTTGTTGCGCTCCCGGCCTTCCGGGTTCTGGACCGCCATATCGACCTTCGCGAAAATACCCAGGTCATACAGGCGTCTCTGTGACTCCACCATCTCGCTCTGCGACAACGGGGCTCCGGGAGTAATCGGTATGCGGCTGGTAACCAGGTTTCTGCTGGTTGCTTCGAGGCCGCTAATCAAGATCCCGCGGACAAAGTTCCGCGGACCCTCTTCGACGATGTACTGAAGACGCACCGTATTCGGCTGGGGGCCCGGACTTACAATGGACTCAAACCGCGCCTCCGGATAGCCGTTGTTGAAGTAGTAGTTCAGGATGTTGTCGCGGTCCGTTGCCACGTTGAAGTTGCTGTAGGGTTGACCGGCTGTGGACTGTAACATTGCCTCGACTTCCGGGAGCAGCTTCAGATCAACGCCGCTCAGAGATAGGTCACTGACGAACCATTGCGGCCCTTCGTTGATCTCGATAAACACACCGAGCTCGCGTTCGTTGCCTCGAAAGTTCGTCTCGACGCGCGAAGTGACCTCGACGTTTTGAAAGCCGTTTGAGCGGTACAAATCCGCAATCGCCTCCTTGTCGCGCTCCAGCATGTCCATGCTGAAGCGGCCGTGGCGATAGCGGAGACGGGTGGCCGGAGTGATATACATTCGTTCGCGGATCGTCTCGTCATCGAAATATTGGTTTCCCGAAACATCCAGATGCACCAGCTTCGACCGCTGGCCGCGGTTGATCCGGTAGAGGATTACCTCCCTGCCGTCCTGCCTCTTCGAAACATCAAAGGATACTTTCACATCGAAGTAGCCTTCGGCCTGAAACAGTTCTTCCAGGTTGTGCATGCCCTCGACCAGAAGATCCCGGTCGACCGACTGCTCCTGATAAATCGGTATCAGCTCCCGCAACTTCCCGCGGGAGACTCTCGCTCCGCGTGTCCGTACCGTAACTCGCGGGCCGGCATCGACCGTTAAGGTGGGTGTGACGGTCTTCGATTTCGGGTCATACTCCATCCCATCCAGGGTCACGCGGGCCATAAGGTGATCCTTGCTGAGGTACGAGCGCCGGATCCGTTCCAGCCCCTGCTGTACACGGTTCTCCGTGACGGTCTTCCAGCCGAGCAGGCCGTAGAAGCGCTTCCAGCCCGTGGCGCCGCTGATATCGTCCGCGTCACGCTCCGGCTGTCCTTTGATGATGGGCATGGCGAAACGGGCTCGCGGACCCGGCGATACTTCGAACCGGATCGAGATCTCTGTTGTGGCGGGATCCCGGCTCAGTACGGGATTGATCCGGGCCTCATAGAAACCGTTGTTCCGCAGCACAGCCTGCAAATTTTCAATGGCTGCCTGGAGGTCCTCGTCGGAGTACTCGCTGCCAAGGGCGAGCTTTGTAGAATTAACAAGTTGCCCACGGTTTGGCGGGGGAGGAACCCCGTCTACCGTGACTCGTCCAATGAACCAGTTGCCGGTGGTCTTGAAGGTGAGAACAACCCCTTCGCCCGAGCGCGTAGCGTCGACAGCAATGTCCTGGTAGCGGCCGCTCTCGTGGAGCCGCTGAATGGCCAGACGAATATCACTCAGCTTCAGCTTATCGCCCTGACGAAAGGGGAGCAGTTGAGTGATTTGATCAGCCTGCAGCGGTTGATTCGGAGGCTCGAACCGGATGGCTACGATCGGCTGGCCCTCATAGTCAACCGGCGCAGCCATTAGAACACCAGCGGCGACTCCGGCCAAAAGAGCGGGAAACAGCATGCTCCGTATGCCGTTGGTCACAAACCGCCATGATACCAGGATCGATTGGTACGATTCTTGTATATGACGGCTACGGAGCGGGATCGGTACTCCCGCCAGCTCTTGTTTGCGGGCATCGGTGAAACGGGGCAGGAAAAGCTGCTTCAGTCTCGTGTCGGTATTGTCGGCTGCGGCGCCCTCGGCAGCTTCCACGCCGGCGCTCTTGCCCGCGCTGGCATGGGAATGCTTCGCCTGATCGATCGGGACTACGTCGAATTGAGCAATCTGCAGCGCCAGTGGCTCTACGACGAAAGGGATGCCGAGGAAGGGATTCCGAAAGCCGTCGCCGCCGCGCGCCGTCTTGCCTCCATCAACTCCGGGATTTCCGTCGAACCGGTCGTAGCGGATCTGACCTCGGAGAATATCGACGAGCTTCTCGGGAACCTCCACCTGATCCTGGACGGTTCCGACAATTTTGAAGTCCGCTACCTCATCAACGATTACTGCGTGCGTGAGAAAATTCCGTGGATTTATGGCGCCGCTGTGGGCAGTTATGGACTGGTGATGCCGGTGCTCCCCGGCTACGGTCCCTGTCTTCGCTGTGTCTACCCTAATCCACCCACTGGAGCGCAGCCTACTTGCGAGACGGCCGGCGTCGTGAACTCCATCACCTCATTGATTGCTTCGCTGCAGGTTTCCGAGGCGCTGCGGATACTCGCTGGCGACTGCTCGCAGTTTCAGTGGTACCTCACGACTGTCGACGTATGGACGGGCGCCATCCGTCAAATCCCGCTCCCGGCCAGGGATCCCTCCTGTGCCTGCTGCGCCCAAGGCGATTTCGAGCACCTGAACGGTCGACGGCGCGCGCCGATCAGCCTCTGCGGGCGGAACGCGGTACAAATTCACGAACGGAAGCGGCCGTTAGATCTGCAGTCGCTGGCCAGCCGGCTGTCGAACGTCGGGGCTGTGAGGGCAAATGAATTCGCCCTGCGATTCTTTATTCCACCGTATGAGATGACGATTTTCCCGGATGGACGGGCCATTGTGAAAGGAACGACGGATCCTGGCGTCGCTCGCAGCCTCTACGCCCGGTATGTCGGCGGCTGACAGCTAGTACGGCGGGGTGAGTACGATAAACTCGAACTTCGCTGGGTCCGCACCGCGGGAGCGGAGCTGCTCCACGCACTCGGTCACCGTGCTGCCGATTGCTTCGATTGTCCGCAGCGGCAGCGTCTGCGGCGAATAACGCTCCAGCGCTACCCACTTTCCGGCGAAGGCAAAACGCTCCGCAATGGAAAGCTCTTCCGGCGCCCTTCCGATTACCGCGGTGGCGTCAATCTGTGCGCGACCCATCGTATATGATTGTAGCCGCTGCTTCCGCTGCCCACGAAGCACCAGGCCCTGCGCTTGAATGCAGGCCACTACGCGGTGGCGCTACTTGTTCGTTAACTTCTGAAGCTCGCGCTCGGCGATCTGGGCTCGCGTCGTCAGTTTGTCGATTTGCTCATGGAGCGCCTCACGCTCCTTCGTCAGCTCCTCAACCTGTTCGCGCAATTCGGCGAGGGTAGGCTGGCCCAGTTCGAGGGCTTGCGCGCCAAGGTAGCGCACCGCCGCTTCTACTTTGCGGCCGCCCGCCTGCTCGACAATCAGCCGGATTTCGACGTCATGGCTGGCCTTCGTATAAACGAGCGCCCCGCCGAGCAGACCGTCCCGGGTCAGGGGCAGGACCCGCTGCGCTGGACCATCTACGATGCGTACCTGGCCGCCCGTCGCATTTTGGATGACAGGCGCAGACCGACTCCAGGAGACCTGCAAGACGTCGCCAACTACGTTGAGACCGAGCTCCAGCGAAGGCTCGTTTGCAGGTACAAAGAGGATGCGGGTCGCCATGCCGGAGAGCGCAGCCGCAATTACCGTCAACAGCGAGATCAGGGCGAAACCCCGCCAAGGGAGACGCCGCCATAACGGCCGACCGGCTGCCTCGCCGGCGCGCTCCGCGTTCGTCAGGAACCGGGGCAGGGGAACGGGCGCCTCGCTCGGGGCTGTGCTCGCCAGAGGGCGGACCGCTAGAGGCGCGAATCCGGATGCGCCCGTGGACTCTTTGGTGTGCGCCCGCTCAAAAATGGACGCCGCCGTCCTTGCAGTTTCAGGGAATCGCGAAACAGCCTTGGCCGGTTCGATCACGAACTCCGAGGTCGGGGTATTCGGGTTTAGCGAGCCTGAAGCGTCCCGCATAAAGATGCCAGCTCGCGTCGGGCCAAAGAACCTGGGCTTCAGGATCAGAACAAGCTGCCACGGGTGCGGAAAATACCGGTTGTGCAGCGATTCCTCCTCCGGTGAAAGGCGAATGAGAGGCTGCCTTCGCGACCGCAGCCAGCCGACCCGTAACAGCCCTTTCAGTCCGGCTTCCCGATCGAGGTCAGCAAGGAGCCGGGAAAGAGCAGATTCAGGGGCGTCACCGGTTCTAAGAAGATCCGAGGGAATCGCGCGCCAGGTTGAGATGTGAACCTTCCCGGCTTCGTAAACGCCAAACAGGATTGCGTCCAGCCCCTCGGCGTCGTTCGCCGCGCCCTGGATGCGCTGCGCCGCCGCCGAGCGTATATCTTCCAGAAATCCGTCGGCGTATGTAACTGTAAAGGGCTGCTGGCAGTCAGGCTTTAAGCTGCTCAAAGATACGGCTCCGCGACATCTTATTGTAGCCGCAGACGCTATTTCTCCAAGCCCTCAAGTAATTGAGCCGCCCGCTCTCTCCAGGCCGGATTGGCCGCAGCCCGGCGTAAGTACGGTACTGCTTCGTCACGCTCACCTACAGCTGCCAGAGCTGCACCTAAGCCAAACAAAGCCCGCGCCGATTCTGGTCTCCGCCGCAGAACCTCGCGATATTGCGCGATCGCTGCGCGCTCCTGCCGCATCCCAAGCAACAGGTCCGCCAGCGTTTCACGGGCGTCCGTGAACTCCGGATCCGCCTCGAGCGATCGCTCCAGCTCCCTCTTCGCCCCATCATAATTCCCGAGCCGCCCTAGCATCATCCCGTAGTTGTAGCGTGTCGCCGCATCGGCCGGGCGCAACCGGAGCGCCGTCTCGAACTCGGCCTGGGCATCCTTCGTCTTACCCTGGCTTGCGAGTAATTGGGCAAGATTTGCGTGCGCGTCGGCGTAGTCCGGACGAACACGAATCGCCTCGCGGAAATCGGCTTCCGAGAGCCGCAGAATTCCGAGATTGTTCCATGCCTGATACAATTGCGGGTCGATTTCGAGCGCCTTCCGCAGCGCGTTGATCGCGTCGCCCGTCTTCCCCTGCGCCCGGTAAACGAGTCCTAATTCATGCCACGTGAGCGCGCGTTGCGGCGCCAGCTCCGATGCCTTCCTGAGGGTCTGCGCTGCTTCCTCGTTTCTCCCCGTACGCCGCAGCGCCGTCCCGAGCTTCTGCAGCACGTAGCCGGACACGGGACTTCGCTTGGCGGCTTCCCGGTAATAGATCAGGGCTTGCTCATAGTTCCGTTCGCGGTCGAGCGCTTCGCCCAGTTCGAGATACCATTCGCCGCGCTTCGGCGCATACCGGGCGATCGCATCTTTCAATTGAAGGATTCCCGCCTTTAGATTGCTCGCGTCCTTTACCTGCGCCACCGCCAGGTAAAGCTCGCTCTCCGGTCCGGGCGGCAGCTTCGCCGGATAATACGGCACGACCGGCCCGCGATACTCATCCCTTCGCTCCTGCAATTCTGCCAGCAGGTCACCCTCGGGTTTTTTGCGCTGAATGTAGTGATCCGTCGCCACCACATGAATCACGTCCTCTGTCCGGCGCTTCGGCATGTGGCAATCGACGCACTCCGTCAGAGCCTTCACGTGCTCGCCCTGGGAGTGGCAAGAGCGGCAGGTTTTGTTGTGTTCGCTCACCGGCTGCACGCGATGCGGATCATGACATGTAGTACACGTCATCTT
>Ga0207864_1004050_pt1 | contig 11523 bp, 8 predicted proteins | sample HigsolmetaAR202D_FD_184834 | JGI IMG/M metagenome (GOLD analysis project Ga0207864, IMG submission 184834) | Ionic liquid and high solid enriched microbial communities from the Joint BioEnergy Institute, USA - AR20-2-D (SPAdes) (version 2) ...
CGACAGGGTTGTGCCGTAGAGCGGCCGGGCTATCGCCACACGTGAAAGGTCGTTGCCGTTGAGCACCGCTTCAATCGCGGCATCACGCTCGCTTTCATCGAGCTTCGCGGCCGGCCATGTCTCGTAATTCAGTGCGTAAACCCGAAGTCGGGCGGCAAATCCCACGTAATGCCCCTGCGGGTCCTTGTGTGCCTCGGGAATCCGCGCGAAGCCCGGCCCCTGATACGGTTCCAGCAGCCCACGCTCCTTCAGTTCCACCGTGCCCAGCAACTGGTTGTTCCAGAACACATCGCAGCGCGGATCACCCGCCTCCGCGATGATCGCCTCGGTCAGCCCCAGCGACTTGGTCGCCTCGGTGTCATACTTCACCCGCACGCGAATGCCGGTGTTTTTTTCAAACGCGTCGAACACCTCGCGTGCATACACCTCATCGTGGGCGCAGTAGACAACCAGGTCCGCATCGGATTCCGACGCCCCGCATCCTGAAACCGTCAACACCGCCGCGAAGAGCGCCAGAACAACCCAGACGTGACGCACGAAACACTCCTGCAAATGAAAGGCTCATGAAACGACGCGATCTGTCGCGTCAACGATGCCGCAGACATCGTCACGGCGCGGCTGTCCCCGTGTCGCCCGCATTCCCCGCCGGCTTCGCCGCTCCGGGCAGATCCTCGGGGTCGAGATTCTCAAAGTACTTGCGGATCGAATCACGATACCCCGGCGGCACATCCTCCGACTGCACCGCAGCGCTGACCTCCTGCTTCACCTGCTGCAGCGCCTGGCGGTATTCCTGGCTCACCTCTCCCTTTTCCGACAGATCGCGCGTTTTCCAGCCGGCCAGGATCTTGCCTTGCTGCAGTTTGCTCGGGGCACGCTCATCCACGCTGTCCATCTGCTGGTTCGGGTCCTCATCGCGCGGCCCGCCGGCGCCTTCCGCATTTTCGGGATCGCCGTTCTGCCCCATCACGCCCTGCCCCGGCCTGTTGCCCGCCTTCTGCTCGAACAGCTCCGCGTATTCCTCCAGCGAGTTGCAGCCTTCGCATTCTCCCCCATCCAGAGGTTCCTTCTGATTGGCCTGCATCGCCTTCTGCAGCGTTTCCATCGCCTGCTTGAGCGCCTGCTCGTCACGCATCATCTGCGAGAACTGTTCCGCCTCAAGCTCCGACAACTGCATCGACTCCATGGCTGCCTCGAGTGCCTCGCCCTGCAGGCCCTCCATGTTGTCCATCTGCATCTGCTGCATCGCCCGTTCCAGCGCATCGGCAAGCTGCTGGGCGCCCGCCTGCTGGGCGGCGCTCTTCAACTGCTGGAGCTGCTGCTGTATCTGTTGCTGCAGTTGCTGTTGTTTGGTCGGGTCCTTCTCCTGCGACAACTGCTGCATCTGCTTCTGAATCTGCTCGAGCATCTGCTTCAGGTCGCTGGCATCGCCTTCCTTGAGTTTCTGCATCGCCTGGCGCACCGGCGCGTTCTGAATGCCGCCAAGTTGTTGAAGTGCCATCGCGTTGCGTGCGCCCTGTTCGCGCTGTCGCGCTTCCTGTGTGCGCTTGACCAGTTCGCCCACCTGCATCTGCTTCTCGCGAAGTCGGCGCAGGTTGCCCGCAGGGTCATCCTTCCGCATGGACTGGAACGCCCGCTTCAGTTCATCCAGGGCGTGCTGCACTTCGGGCGACTGGGCAGCCTGCGGTTCCACCCGGCTCAGCGCTGCCTTGCGCGTCTCGGTCGTCTTGACCGTTTCCACGAGCTGACGGCGGCGTTGTTCCTCGATCTCACGTTGTTCGCCGAAGTTGAAGGGGTCGAACTGGGGCAGAAGCGTCGCCAGCGCCAGCACCACGAGGGCGGTCACGGCCTGCCCGCCGCGCTTGCTGAAGGTGAACGGCGCGACCGTGGCAGGGTTTACGCTGGAGGCAGTCTTCTCCGCTTCACCCTGAACCAGCGGCTTGTACTCGCCCGGGGCGCTGTCCAGAAGTGTCGCGGTGAGGAAAAGGTCCTTCGTACCCAGCCGACGGTCGATGGCATGAGCGGCATCGGTGCGTGTCGGCCGGGGATAAAGCACCAGCGCCAGCACCGCCGCCACCGCCGGCACGATCAGCACCGTCCACGCGCTGAACACATCCGGCAGCAGGGCGAACGCCTTGCTGGCAATCAGCAGCAGGGCATACGCCCCCGCGGCAAAGAGGGTGAAAAGGGCGAACCGACGTGCGAACGCCTGCACGTGAAGCCGCAGGCCGATGCGGGACACCAGTGCGCTGACCTGGGATGCGTTCATGTCGACCTCCCGGCAGTCGTGACAGGCCGGCCCGACCGCGATTATCCAACGCGGGGGCAACTCTCACCTATCAGTATATCGTCCCCATCGGCCCAGCCGCCCGGCCAATCAAGGATTTGCCGTCATCCGTGAGGCCGTGCAATCGCCTGACATGAGCATCACCCCCACAAAACCACCCCATCCCCCATAAAACACCCCGGAATCCCCCCCAGCTCACCTCAACCGCGTCACCCACTTTCTCCCTCCCTCCGCGTCCTCTGTTCCTCACTCAACCACCACCTCGGGCGGCATCGCATAATCCCGCCACAGCGCCTCGGCCGTTGACGGCTCCATCTGTCCATCGTAGACGAACAGACGATATCGCCGGATGTGTGGCTGATTAGGCTGAATGGTCAGTGGCTTGTCCTGCACAGGGTTGACGTTGATGAAGATTGCCCCGTCGTGGTTGCGGGAATCCCACGTCCGCAGCTTCTCGGGGTGGTTTTCGTTGTCGGGGTGGAACATCATGATCCAGCCCGCCTTGCCGTCGGCTGTTTCGCTGCCGGTTTCACCTTCGACGCGCACCCATCGGGCCGGGGTGGCGTTGGAGTCGTCGCGCGTTTTGCCCTCGCTTGTCAGGATCGTGCTGTTGTGCCGGTTCCACCCTTTGGGACCACGGATGGAGAACCCGCTGTAGCGATAATTGACGACCTGGACCGGCTGATCCACCGCCGGCGTGTGCGTGAGCGTGATGTCGAGGAAGTAGCCGTTCAGTTTATTCACCCGTGCCGGCCAGACGCGAACTTCCGCCTCTTCGTTGAGGATCACACGCTCCTGACTGTAGTTCTTGCGATCGATCACCCGAGAGATGGCGGTGAAGGACGCGCAGACGTTGCCCGCATGATGTTCCCGGACCTCGATACCGCGCACCACGCCTTGGCCTTCCTGCATCTCCCAGCCGTTGAACTGCTTGCCCTCCACGCTCAGAAATTTCCAAGGCCACCACACACCAAGATGGTGCAGGTGGTCGTCCGGCTGGATCTCGGTCAGAACGAAACCCGACGGCGTGCGCAGCGGATGGATGAACGAACTAACGGGAAAACGCTCACCACCACGTGCGTTGCGCATCGGGGTGATCTGATAGCGCAGCAGCTCCGCATCACGCCTGGACAATACAAGCTGATCATCGACGATCTGAGTGCGAAGGCTGGAAGGGAGGGCGTTGTTGATGACCGGGATCAGTTCCATGCGGGGATCTGATTCCGTGGAGCGGGTGAACGTCACCATCGCAAACACTTCAGCGGTACCGTCGGGGCGATGTTCCACCTGCGCAGGAAAGGCGCGCGCGATACGTGAATCCCGATCCACCTTCTCGACGAGTGTGAACTGTGTGCCTTTGGACGGGGCATGCTCCGCGTCGAGTGTGAAGCGGATGGGCACGTTGACGCGATCGTACTCGCCAGTCCTGACGGTGATGGTCACAGGTTCAGCCGCGATGGCCCGGGCGCATGTCATGGCTGTGAGCACGGTCGCGAATTTCGTGATTTTCGTCATGCTCGCTCCTTTCAGGCGACGAGTTTGCGATGTCTGCAATCAGTTCTGAATGCCGGAGGAGACCGCCGATGTTCGGCCGTGCATCAGGGCGTCGAGCCGTTCCTCGTCCACCTCGATACCCAGCCCCGGCCCCGTGGGAATATGCGCCATTCCGTCGCCAATGCGCAGCGGCGATTGCAAAACGGTCTCAGCGATGAACTGCGGGCCGTTCAGCGCAGCGGGGCGATCCAGCCCGAACGCCCCGTAAACCTGCAGCGCTGCCGCCAGCGCGATGTCCGGTTCGGTCAGGCCGCTGCCCAGCCACATCAGCCCGTTCGCCAGGCAGTATTCGATCTGCGCCTTGCACGACGCCAGCCCGCCGCAGCGCGGCACCTTCATCGCCATGCCATCAATCATGCCCAGCCCATCAAACTCGGCTAGTTCCGTGGTCGTGATGACGCCCTCATCCATGAGGATGGGCAGCGCGCCCTGTTGATGCAGCTTCTGGTAACCGCGAATGTTGTTGGGGCGCAGCGGTGCCTCGAGCACCTCCACGCCCGCATCGGCGAGCTTTGGTGCGGCATCCAGCGCCGCCTCCAGTGTGTAGCCGCAGTTGGCGTCCACCCACAACGGCACATCGGGCACAAAGCGGCGCACCTCCTTCAGCAGGGCAAGGTCGAAATCGATATTGGGCGCGACCTTGATGTTGAAATGACGGTAGCCACGTCGCAGGCCCTCCTCCACCACCGCGGCCGCATCATCAAGCTGCTGCACGTTCACCGTCCAGCTCAGCGGGATGGTGGGAGCGGCTGTCATCCCCCACATCTGGGTGATCGAGCGACCAGTGAGCCGACCCGCCAGATCATGCAGCGCGATTTCCAGCCCCGCGCGGGTGATGGGCATCGCGGCGGAGAACCCGGGCGCGATCGCCCGCTCCAGTGCCGCCAGCGCGCCTTCGATGTCAGTCGCGTCGCGACCAAGCAGGGCGGGGACGTAGTAATGCCGCATCGCCGTCAGCGCTGTCTCGGGCGTTTCATCGCTCCAGCGGGTGATGGGCACGCTCTGGCCCCAGCCCACGACACCGTTGTCGGCCGTGATGCGCACGGTGATTGCGCTGCGCGCGCATCGGCCGTCTGCGCCGACAAAAAACTTGAAGTAGCTCGTCATCGGATACCGGACGGGATAAAGATCAATGCGTTCGATTTTCACCATGGTTTTCGATGTATGTCTGATATCGCTGGGCGACCTGCCCCGTGGTGACATCGCCGAGATGCACCAGCAGGCCGACACGCCGGGTTCATTGTTCGCCCTTCTTCAGAACGAAGGGCCTGCCATCGTGCGCTTTATCACGACGCGGGCCGAACGTGCCATATTGTCCCTCGGTAATGCCACACACCGTGTTGCTGTAATCGATCCAGCGTTCGGACTGGCCGTTGGTCGCCTGCTGCCCCGTGCGGCCGTCGTCGGTGGTGATGACACCTCCCGCCTCGCCGAGGAATTGCGGATGCATCCGCACGTAGGGCCAGGCGTAGTGCGTCCAGTCGCTGGTGTAGGTCACATCGCTGTAGTTCTCCGCGTGGGCACGAACAGGCGGGGTTGCAGCCAGCACAGCCGTGGATTTGAGAATGGAACGACGCGTGAACAGACGGGAACGTGACAGCGACATTGAATTCCTCCGGACGCTGTAGCACAGGAAAGCTCACGAAAACAAGACGCGATAGGCGCCTTGCTTCCCATGTGCGATTAGCGGGGAGGATCGCACGTGCGGCAACATGATAACAGATCAGACTTATTTCCCAAACGCCACCATTGCCCGTGCAGCGGGTCCAGAAGGGGAGACGTCGACGTGAACGTGGAGGCCCTGCTGTCGCGTCACCACTTCCTGAACACGAAGAATGCGGCCGCGACGATGAAGGCGAAGCCCACCATGTGGTTCCAGCGCAGCTCCTCCTTCAGATACACCACCGAAAAGACACAGAAGACCACCAGCGTGATGATCTCCTGGATCGTCTTGAGCTGGGCGGCGTTGAACTGCCCGTGGCCGATCCGGTTGGCTGGCACCTGAAAGCAATATTCGAAAAACGCGATCAGCCAGCTTCCCACGATCACCGCGAAAAGTGGTTTGCTCTTGAAATCCTCCCTCAGGTGCCCGTACCAGGCGAAGGTCATGAAGATGTTGGAAATCAACAGGAGCAGGATGGTCCACATAAAGTGTGTTGGTCCCAGTGCGGCACGGCCTGCCGGCCCGCGCGGACATTTTATCCACCGCCGTGTCCCGTGTCGGGGATGCCCCCATGGGCGAATGGGTAAATGTCTGGCGGCCGGGTGGAAATGGTATGAGGTAAAGTGATCCAAACCCGCGGAAACAAAACATGGAAACCAGCCTGCCGCCCGAGCCGGGACCGCTGTCCGATCTGCCACCCAAGAACGCCCGCACCTGGGCGATGCTCTGTCACATTCGCCCTGATCGGGCACATCATTCCATTCGGCAACATCTTCGGGCCGCTGGTCGTCTGGCTCATCAAGAAGGATGAGCACCCCTTCATCGACGATCAGGGTAAGGAGGCGATTAACTTCCAGATCACCGTGACGATCGCATTTCTCATCAGCGGTGTGCTGGTGTTTGTTTTCATCGGTGTGGTGCTGCTGCCGATCGTCTATGTCGTGGCGATGATCCTGCTCGTCATCGCGACCATCAAGGCCAACGAAGGGGTGCGCTACCGCTATCCCTGGGTGTTGCGGCTTATCTCGTAATGTGGCTGTGCGGCAGCCTGGCGATCAGAAGAGCGCCACGCCCACCATGCCCAGAATGGCGAAAATCAGCCCCAGCGCCCCCAGTGCGATGGCGGCGATGCTCAGCATACCCCCGCCCACCCTCGGCGATGCCGAAAGCACCAGCCCCACGATCCCCAGCGGTATCGACGCCAGCGCCGCAACCAGCCCCCACACCGGATGGCCCATGCACGTGGCGATGTAACTGCCCACCGCCGCGACGATGGAGATCGTCGCGAAAATCCCGGTCTTTTCCTGCTGTTCCATGACACTCTCCGAACCGCCCGCGCGCACGACGGCATCCCCTCCGCCTGCAACCGGCGCTCCCAGGGGCAGGCCAACCCTATCAGGGGGTTTCTCGTTCTGACCATGGGAGACGGCCGGGCAATCGGGTGATTCGGGAAGGTTTCTTCTTTCTTCTCCGCGTCCTTCTGTTCTTCACTGCCGCCAGTGGAAATCGCCGTTCTGTACGCTCCAGTCCAGGCCGAAGTAGCCCGCACATTCGTAGTGCGTGTCGCCCGTCTCCAGCCCCCTGGCGCGCAGCACCGTCAGGTCGGGGTAGCGAATGAAGGGGAAGTAGAAGCTGTGGCGGTCGGTTAGGCGCATGCCCACCTCGCCGCTGCCGGCGACGGCGATGACGCTCGCCACATCACTGTCGGGGCGCGGCCGCACGAAGAATGCCGCCAGATCATCGCCTTCGATGATGCGTTCACCCACGAAGACCCGGCCCGGCTCAACCTGCACAGGGCTGTCCACCAGCAGTGTCGCCCATGCGCTGTTCGTCTTGGCGTTGCCGAAAAGCACCACCGTGCGGTCGGGGAATGCATCCGGCTCGAATTGTGTGTCGGGGATGATCTCGACCACTCCGTTGCCGCGATAGTAGAACGTCTGAGCGTCATATCGCGCTTTGGCGAACGCCCAGCGGTTCTCCTCCTCGCTGCCCTGCGTGCCATACACGAAAAGGAACCGCTGACGCAGCGCTTCCTTGATCGGTCCATACCGGTGAGGCCCCTTGTGCGAGGCTGGCGGCTGCGACGTCACGCGCCACGCATCGTCCCTGCGTTCCAGCCACAACGCGCCATCCTCGGGGAAGGTGATGTCCGAGATTGTCTGGCCGTCCAGTTCAACGTGGATCGGTCCGGGCTGCAGATGGCTCACATCCAGCCGCAGGATCGCGACATTGTCGGTCGTGCCGCGGAAACGTCGGCGGTTGGGCCAGTGCTCGATGTCGACACTGCTCATGGCGAGCATGCGCTGCTGGCCGTAAATCGTCAGCCAGTGGCATCGGCTGGAGATCGCGGGGTTGGCGGTGGTGAACTGCACATGGCGCACCGCATCGATGGGTGGCAGCCTGCGACGGGCGAACATGTCGAACATGAAGGGCCAGTCCAGACACGCCGTGCCGCCATCATCGTATGCGTTGCCCCACCAGTGGCCGGCGCCTGGTTCCTCGTGCATGCGCCAGTCACGATGGAACGTGGCCAGCAGTTCCGCCATCCGCCGCGCCTGATCGACCGGCACATTGTCATCGGCATCGCCGTGCAGGATGTAGACGCCCACCGGAGCGAGGTTGCGTGCCAGACGGATCGTGTCGCTGGGGTTGAGCACGCGGTCGAGGATGTCTGACAGCGTGGGGCCATCGCTCTGCCTGTCCTGTCCGCCGTCCTGTTTGGCAGGGCCGGACGCACCGCCGTAGGTCCAGTAGGCGATCCATCCCGCGCTGGGGCCGATCGCCGCGAAAGTGTCGGGGTAGGTCACACCCAGATGCCACGTGCCGTGTCCGCCCATCGAGTGGCCCGTCAGCCAGACGCGATAGGGATCATACGGCAGCGTGCGCTTGGCGATTGCCAGCACCTCCATCGCATCCGCCCGACCGAAATCCTCCCAGTCGAAACCGAACGGCCGACGATTCGTCGGCGCGACGATGTGCGCCCACGTCTTGCTCGCATACGAATCGCTCTGCCCGATCGCCTCGACGGAGGCACCATGGCACGACAGCACGATGCCCGGCAGTTCCGTTGCATTCTCCGCTGCGGGATGTCCTTCAATCGTGCTCAGTGCCTGTCGCAGGCCGTAATACTGCACGCTGCCATCGATCTCGCTGATGAAGGTGCGCTTGTGCGAGTGAGCGAGCGTGAGCCGGCGAAGCTCGAACTCCATCGTGTGTACCGGCTTCGCCTCCTCGTCCAGAAGCACGTCCAGCTTCACCTTCACGTTGCCCGTCTGCGTCGGGGCGGGTCCCTGCAGCGGAGCGGCCACTTTGCGCGAGCTGAGCGGCGGCAGCGAAATCCAGTCGCTGGTTGCCTCGTCCAGATCCTCGCCCGTCACGCGGAGCGCCACCTCCACCGGGTCGGTCGTCGCGTTGATTAACACCACGCCAGCCACCGTGTCAGTCGGCTCGCCTACGATCAGATCCGGCGCGGTGATGTCCGCGTTGAGCAGGAACACCCTGGCGGGCGGTTCATACAACCGAACCCGCAAATCGCCGCGCAGCACCCGGAACAACAGGTCGTTGTCTCCCTCGCGCAACAGAATGGGCAGATGCAGGTAGCCATGGCTGTAGACATCGCCGGTGAGGATGTCGCCGTTGACATGCACCATGCTGTGGCCGGAGGCGTCCAGGATCATGACCCGCGGCTGCTCGGCTGGGATAACGGTGTGGAGGTACCCGCCGACCAGGCCCTCGTGGCGGATGCGGCCCTCGTTCAGCTCCACCGCCTTCCACTGCCGTGTCGCACCGCCATGGGTGGGAACCTCCAGCCCTTCCCTCGGCCGCAGGTCAGCCGACCAGCCCCGTGTCACCAGCAACGCCTCGATCGCGTCGTGCGGAATCTCCCGTCGGGGGCGTCGGCTGTCGCTGAGCGATTCGAGCATCAGCGCCCGCTGTGGCACGATCTGACGCTGCTGTGCCGGGGCAGCATCAGCGCCTATCCAAAAAATAAGACATGCCATCAGGAATGAAGCGATGAACCAGACCGACTGGCGGAAACCACCCATGTGTCAATTCTCCGGGAAGGAAACGGGCGCAACAGGTTACCGAGAGTCGGCTCTGACCCCAATCAGGGAAAATTTTTTGTGAATATGGGAGCTGGGGTGCAACCTTTACGTCTCTGGCCCGTTAAGTAAGAACGGGCAGAGTGTGTGAAGATCGCACTCTCTGCTTTTCCGGACTCCTCACCCGGTTGGCGAGGGGGCTGACCGGGCTAATCCGTGCCCCTGCCGGTCCATGTCTGCCCGGCGAAGGAGCCTGTCGCTGCATCCCCCCGCGCCCATTTGCCGCATGGGCGTTCTGATGTGGCGCCTGTTCATGAAAATCCCGCCCTGAAGCGGCCAGACCTGCCTGCCAAGCACCCGCCGCCGCGAACGTTGTCGCATGCTGACACCGTGCGGATCGCTTCGCGGTATCTCCATCCCTTTCACTGAAAACCTGCGCCTCCCGAGGGGGGGATGGCGCGGTTTTCAGTTGCGCACGTCCCGGCGTTCCATGACCAAACGATGCGGCTTGTTGTGTGAAACGATCATCCGCGGGTGCATCGCAGCCGGGCGGCGGGTGTATGATGGACGAGTGGCGTGCCGGGGGCGGCATCGCCCAAATCGTGTCGTGATGACAAAAGGATGCGGCTCATGAAGATGCAGCACGGAATGGCGTGGATTTGGGGTGTGATGGTGCTGACGCTGGCGGTGGTGGCCTCCCCGGCGTTCGCCGAGGCGGATCGGTCGGCTGAGACTGGCACGCGGGTGGGGTGGATGGAGCTGTCCGGCCGGCTGCCCGATGGGCCGCCGCCCTTCGCCTGGGTGACCGAGGATCAGGCCGGCACAACCCTGCGGTCGGTGCTGCGACAACTTCGCACTGTCGCGGAGGATGATCGCTACCGTGGCCTGGTCATCACACTCAACGAGCCGCAGCTATCCCTGAGCCAGATCGATGAAATCAGCCTGGCGATGCGCACTGTCCGTGAGAAGGGGCGGCAGATCATCGTCTATGCCGAGCAGTACGACCTGCCCAGCTACCTGCTGGCCTGCTCAGCCGACCGCATCCTGCTGCAACGGCAGGGTGAGGTGAGGCTGTTCGGTCTGGGCGTCGAGGAAATCTACCTCGCCGGGCTGCTGGAAAAGCTGGGGCTGAAGGCGGACATGATCCAGGTCGGCCAGTTCAAGGGCGCTGATGAGCAGTTCACCCGCCGCGAACCCAGCGAGGCCTGGAGCCAGAACATGGACAAACTGCTGGACGATCTGTACAGCCAGATCATCCAGCGCATCGCCACCGGGCGCAACATGACACCTGCTGAGGTGGAGAAAGCGATCACCCGCTGCATGACCATGTCGGATCAGGACTACATCGAGAGCGGGCTGATCGATGCCCTGACCGATCACGAAGTGAAGCGGGCCGCAGCCCAGCGTTTCGGGGATGCGGTGGCGTGGGATGAGGACATGGGCATTGCCTCCCAGGCTGGGCCGAAGGTCGACAACCCATTTGCACTTTTCAGCATGTTGTTCCAGCCGCCGAAGAAAACCACCTCGCGTCAGTCGCTGGCGCTGATCAGTGCTTCGGGTGCGATCACCAGCGGCAGGAGCCAGCCGGGCGGCGGGCTGTTCGGTGGGGAGACCATCGGCAGTCGCACGATGGTCGAAGCGCTCGCCAAGGCGCGCAAGGACCCGAACATCAAGGGCGTGGTGATCCGCATCGATTCGCCCGGCGGTTCCGCCATCGCCAGCGAGATGATCTGGCAGGCGGTGCGTGAAACAGCTAAGGAAAAGCCGGTCTATCTCAGTGTCGGCTCGATGGCAGCCAGCGGCGGGTACTACATCGCCTGTGGTGCTGACCGAGTCTACGTCACGCCCACCAGCATCGTCGGCTCCATCGGTGTGGTGGGCGGCAAGATCGTTCTGGGTGGGCTGTACGAGAAGCTGGGCATTGGTGTGCATCGGCGCACGCGCGGGCCGCTGGGCGATCTTTTCAACAGCGTTGAGCA
>Ga0207864_1004051_pt1 | contig 11522 bp, 8 predicted proteins | sample HigsolmetaAR202D_FD_184834 | JGI IMG/M metagenome (GOLD analysis project Ga0207864, IMG submission 184834) | Ionic liquid and high solid enriched microbial communities from the Joint BioEnergy Institute, USA - AR20-2-D (SPAdes) (version 2) ...
GCGGGTCCAGCAGCCGGATGGTGACCGGCAGGCCGTCCATCGCGCGGAAGATGCCGAGGAAGTCCTCCCGCTGCATGGGCAGCAGCTTGGCGAGCGCGCGCCGCCGGCCCTCCTCGTCCTCCGCGAGGATCATCTCGCGCATCGCGGTGATGCGGTCGCCCTCGAAGAACATGTGCTCGGTGCGGCACAGCCCGATGCCCTCCGCGCCGAACTCCCGCGCCTTCTTCGCATCCGCCGGCGTGTCTGCGTTGGTGCGCACCCGCAGCGAGCGGAACGAGTCGGCCCACGACATGAGCCGCTGGAAGTGCTCGGACATCTCGGGCTCGACCGTCGCGACCTTGCCCAGCAGGATGCGGCCCGTCGTCCCGTCCACGCTGATCCAGTCGCCCGCCTTCACGGTCACGCCGTGCGCGGTGAACTGGCCGCGCTCGTTGTCGATCTGGATGTCCCGTGCGCCGACGACGCAGCACTTGCCCATGCCGCGCGCGACCACGGCCGCGTGCGACGTCATGCCGCCGCGCGCCGTCACGATCGCGCGTGCCGCGACCATGCCGTGGAAGTCGTCCGGCGAGGTCTCGCGGCGCACCAGGATCACGGGCTCGCCCTTGCCGCCGCGCTCGGCCGCCTCGTCGGGATCGAACACGACGCGGCCTGCGGCGGCGCCGGGGGAGGCCGGCAGCCCCGTGGCGAGCACGGTGACCTGCGCGTTCGGATCCAGGCGCGGGTGCAGGAGCTGGTCGAGCTGCTTCGGGTCCACGCGCCGGACCGCCTCCGCCTCGCTGATCAGGCCCTCGTCCACCATGTCCACCGCGATGCGCACGGCTGCGGCGGCCGTGCGCTTGCCCGTCCGCGTCTGGAGCAGGTAGAGCCGGCCGCGCTCGACGGTGAACTCCAGGTCCTGCATCTCGCGGAAGTGCTTCTCGAGCCGCGCCTGCACCTCGAGCAGCTCGCGGTACGCCGCCGGCATCCGCTCGGCCATCTCCTCGATCGGGACCGGCGTGCGGATCCCCGCCACCACGTCCTCGCCCTGGGCATTGAGCAGGAACTCGCCGAAGAAGCGGTGCTCGCCGGTGGACGGGTCGCGCGTGAAGGCGACGCCGGTGCCCGAGTCCTCGCCCATGTTGCCGAACACCATCGCCTGGACGTTGACGGCCGTGCCGAGGTCGTCCGAGATCCCATGGACGCGGCGGTAGGCGACGGCACGGTCGATGTTCCAGGAGCGGAAGACGGCCTCGATGGCGCCCCAGAGCTGCTCGTGCGGGTCATCCGGGAACGGCTTGCCCGTGCGCTCGGCGACCAGCGCCTTGTACTCGCCGACGAGCGCGCGCAGGTCGTCCGCGTCCAGCGCGGTGTCCGCCTCGACGCCCTTCGCCGCCTTGCGCGCCGAGAGCAGCTCCTCGAACGCATGGTGCTCGACGCCCAGCACGACGTCGCCGTACATGTTCACGAAGCGGCGGTACGAGTCGTAGGCGAAGCGCGGGTTGTCCGTCGCCCGCGCCAGCGCTTCGACCGTCTGGTCGTTGAGGCCGAGGTTGAGGATGGTCTCCATCATGCCCGGCATGGAGATCGCCGCGCCGCTGCGCACGGAGAGCAGCAGCGGGAAGTCGCCGCCGCCGAAGGTCTTGCCGGTTTCCTTCTCGAGCCGGGCCAGCGCGCCGGCGACCTGCTCACGCAGCTCGGCCGGGTACCCACCCTCGCGCAGGTAGTGACGGCAGACCGCCGTGGTGATGGTGAAGCCGGGCGGGACGGGAATGCCGATGCGCGCCATCTCGGCCAGGTTCGCGCCCTTGCCGCCCAGCAGCGCCTTGTCCTCGCGTCCGCCGTCGGCCTGGCCGCCTCCGAAGTAGTATACCAGACGATCCGCCATACTCACTGCCTCGCCTCAGAAATGTTCCGATGATTCAAGTAGCCGCGTTCGACGTCAGACAACGGCGCCGGATAGCTACTGGAGAAGCACGCATCGCAGAACGAGCTCGACGCGCCCTGCACCTCGCGCATCGCTGCGTGCATGCCCTCGATCGAGAGATAGCCGAGCGAGTCGACGCCCAGACTCTCCCGGATCGCTTCCACGGACAGCCGCGCGCCGATCAGCTCCTCGCGCGTCGGCATGTCGATGCCGAAGTAGCATGGCGAGCGGACCGGCGGGCTCGCCACACGGAAGTGGATCTCGCGCGCGCCCGCATCGCGGATCAACGAGACCAGCCCCCGGCTGGTGGTGCCGCGGACGAGCGAGTCATCCACCACGACGACCCGCTTCCCCTCGATCACCTCGCGCACCGGGTTGTACTTGACCCGGACCTTGAAATTCCGGCCCACCTGCGTGGGGTGGATGAACGTGCGTCCCACGTAGTGGTTGCGGATCAGGCCCAGCTCGAATGGAATGCCGCTTTCCTCGCTGTAGCCCAGCGCCGCCGAGTTGGACGAGTCAGGGACGCTGAACACGCAGTCCGCCTCGGCGGGCTGCTCGCGCGCGAGCTGCCGGCCCAGAGCGCGGCGCGCCCGGTCCACGCTGATGCCCCACAGCTTCGAGTCCGGCCGCGCGAAGTAGATCAGCTCGAAGATGCACGGCGCCAGTCGCTGCGCCGGCTGGAGCCCCTCCAGCCGCGTGACCTGGTCCCCATCGATGCGGACCAGCTCGCCCGGCTCCAGGTCGCGCACGTATTCCGCGCCCAGCAGGTCCAGCGCGCACGTCTCGCTGACGACGACGTGGCCGCCGTTGCACCGCCCCAGGATCAGCGGCCGGAAGCCCCAGGGGTCGCGCGCAGCGTACAGCGTCGAGCCGATCGTGACGATGATGGAGAACGCGCCTTCGAGCTGGCGGAGGGCGTCCCGGAGCTGGGCCTCGGGCGTCCGTTCGCGCGAGCGCGCGATCAGGTGCACGAGCACCTCGGTGTCGGTCGTGGACTGGAACAGCGCGCCCTCGGCGACCAGCGCCTCGCGCAGGATCCTGGCGTTGGTGATGTTGCCGTTGTGCACCACCGCCAGGTCACCCTGGTGGTAGCGGACGACGATCGGCTGCGCGTTCACCAGGCCGGGCCCGCCCGCCGTCGAGTAGCGCACGTGCCCGAGCGCCGTCGTGCCCGGCAGGTTCTTCAGGACGTCGTCACCGAAGCCTTCCGCAACGAGCCCAGCGGCCTTGTGAACGCGCGCACGGCCGCCGCCGATCGCGGCGATCCCCGCCGCCTCCTGCCCACGATGCTGGAGCGCGTAGAGGCCGAGCGAGACCAGCTCGGCCGCGTGCTCGAGTCCCGTGACACCGACGATTCCGCACATTCCTTTGTTCGTACCCCCTACTGCACCCCCCGCTCCCTTGCCCAGCCCCTGCCCAGCCACCCCGGGCCAGGGCGGGGGCGAGGGCGAGGGCGGGGGGGCCCTGGCTCACTCCCCGCTCGAAACCGCCTGCTCCATGATCCGCGGGATCGCGTTGTGGTACGCATCCGCGAGGTCGGCCGCCCGCGCTTCGATCCGGCGTCCGGCGCCCTCGACCACGAACGTGCCGTGGGGCGCGCCGACCGTCCCGATGCGCGCCGCCGGGACGCCGTGGCGCCGCGCCGTCTCGAGGACGCGCTCCACGTCAGCCGGCGCGCAAGACACCACGATCCTGCCCTGGGCCTCGCCGAAGAACAGCGCGGCGGGCGGCAGGTCGTCGGTCAGCCGGACTTCCACGCCCAGCGGGCGTTCCGGATCGGCCAGCGCGGACTCCGCGAGGCATACGGCGAGACCGCCCTCCGCGCAGTCGTGGGCGCTGCGCAGCAGGCCGGCCCCCGCCAGCTCGAGCATCGCTTCCTGGAGCGCCTTCTCGACCTCCAGATCCACGGCCGGCGCATCCCCGGCCACGAGGCCGTGCACGACCTTCAGGTACTCGGAGCCGCCCAGCTCCGCCGTGTTGCGGCCGAGCAAGATGATCGCATCGCCGGGATCCCTGAACGCGGCCCGCACGTGACGCTCCACGTCGTCGAGCACCCCCACCATCCCGACCACGGGCGTGGGGTAGATCGCGCCCGCGGGGCTCTCGTTGTACAGCGACACGTTCCCGCTCACCACGGGCGTGCCGAACGCGCGGCACGCCTCGGCCAGCCCGGCCACCGCCTCGCGCATCTGGTAGTAGACCTCGGGCTTGAGCGGGTTGCCGAAGTTCAAGTTGTCCGTCACCGCACGCGGCCGCGCGCCCACGCACACCAGGTTGCGGGCGGCCTCGGCCACGGCGATCATCGCGCCGCGCCGCGGATTCAGGAACACGTACCGGCCGTTGCAGTCCACGGTGGCCGCAATGCCCTTGCGCGTGCCGCGGACGCGGACCACGCCCGCATCGCCGCCCGGCGGCACGACCGTGCTGGCGCGCACCGTGGTGTCGTACTGCTCGTGGACCCACTGCTTGGAGGCGATGTTGGGCGAGGCGAGCAGCCGCAGCAGCACCGCCGTGGGGTCCTCGATCGCGCGGCTCGGCTCCAGCTCGAGGGGGTCGAAGGCGCGGCGTCGCTGCGCGTCCTCGGATTCGATCCCCTCACGCACATAAACCGGGCAGCCCTTGACGAGCTGCTCGCCCGGGATCTCGCACACCACGACCCCGTTCTCGCGGACGCGGTACATGCCGTCATCCGTGACGCGGCCGATGACCGCGGCCTCCAGCTCCCACTTCTCGAGGATCCGCCGCACTTCGTCTTCGTGGCCGGCCTTCGCGACCACGAGCATGCGCTCTTGCGACTCCGAGAGCAGGATCTCGTACGGCGTCATTCCCGGCTCGCGCGTCGGCACCAGCGCCGTGTCGATGTCCACGCCGGTCCCCGCGCGCGCGGCCATCTCGCTCGAGGACGATGCGAGTCCCGCCGCGCCCATGTCCTGGATGCCGACGATGTGGCCGCTGCGGATCAGCTCGAGGGACGCCTCGAGGAGCAGCTTCTCCGTGAACGGGTCGCCGACCTGGACCTGAGGACGCCGGGCCTCGCTGTCTTCCTGGAGCTCTTCGCTCGCGAACGTCGCGCCGTGGATCCCGTCCCGGCCGGTCCGCGCCCCCACCACCATGATCGGGTTGCCGGGGCCGGACGCCTCCGCGCGGATCAGGTCCTCGGTGCGCATGAGGCCGATCGCCATCGCGTTGACGAGCGGGTTGCCCTCGTACGCGTCCTCGAAGTAGACCTCGCCTCCGATGTTGGGGATGCCGACGCAGTTTCCGTAGTCACCGATCCCCTTCACGACGCCGGAGAACAGGTACCGCACGCGCGGGTTGTCCAGCGAGCCGAAGCGGAGCGAGTCCAGCACCGCGATCGGCCGGGCGCCCATGGTGAAGACGTCGCGCAGGATGCCGCCGACGCCCGTGGCCGCGCCCTGGTACGGCTCAATGGCGGACGGGTGGTTGTGCGACTCGATCTTGAACGCAACGGCGTAGCCGTCGCCAAGGTCGATGACCCCCGCGTTCTCGCCCGGGCCCTGGAGAACCCACGGCGCTTCGGTGGGCAGCGTGCGGAGCAGCGCCTTCGAGTTCTTGTAGCCGCAGTGCTCGGACCACAGCGCGCTGAAGACGCCCAGCTCCGTGTACGTGGGCTCGCGGCCCAGGATCTGGAGGATCCGGCCGTACTCCTCCGGCGAGAGCCCGTGCTCCGCGACCAGCTCGGGGGTGATGGGCGGATCGCCCGGCCGCGGTGCCGGCGCCACTGCCGTCTCCTGCCGCCCGCTCATGGCCGTCCCACCGGTTCGTCGGCGTGAGCCCCGCGGCCGGCGTCCGCGGCGGCGGCAAGGCCGGCCAGCACGTGGGCGCGCATGGACTCGAACACGCCCACGCCATCCGTCGAACCGAGCAGCGCCTCGACCGCCCGTTCGGGGTGGGGCATGAGGCCCAGCACGTTGCCGGCCTCGTTCACGATGCCGGCGATCCCGCGCATCGAGCCGTTCGGGTTCGCCGCGTCCGTGACGCGGCCTTCCGCATCGCAGTAGCGGAAGACGATGCGGCCCTCGGCCTCGAGCCGGTCCAGGGTCGCCTCATCCGCCACATAGTTGCCCTCGCCGTGCGCGATCGGTATGCGCAGCACCTGCCCTTCACGGTACGCGGTGGTGAACGGCGTGGCCGCGTTCTCGACGCGCAGCCGCACCCAGCGGGAGACGAAGCGGAGCGACCGGTTGCGCACCAGCGCGCCGGGCAACAGCCCCGCCTCGCACAGCACCTGGAAGCCGTTGCACGTGCCCAGGACGAGCCCGCCGCCTTCCGCGAACCGGCGGACGGCGTTCATGATCGGGCTGAAGCGCGCGATCGCGCCCGCCCTCAGGTAGTCTCCGTAACTGAAGCCGCCGGGCAGGATCACCACGTCCGCCTCGCGCAGGTCGTGCTCGCGGTGCCAGACGAAGTAGGTCTCGACCTTCACGTGCGGCTGCACCGCAGCACGGTTCACCTCTCCGAAACCGGTCTCGGCGCCCAACACATCCTTGGCCGCCCGGTAGCAATCGTGGTCGCAGTTCGAGCCGGGGAACGTGACGACGGCGACCCGCAGCTCAACTGATGGTGTCGATGTCAATCTCGTAGTCCTCCGTGACCGGGTTGGCGAGCAGCTGCCGACACATGGCGTCGGCCCGCGCGAACGCCTCCTCCGGTGTGGGTGCGGTGAGTTCGACGCGCACCAGCCGACCCACCCGCACGTCCTGCACTTCGCCGAAGTCGAGGGAGCGGAGCGCGTTGTGCACCGCCTTGCCCTCCGGGTCCAGTAGCCCCTCGCGGGGCGTGATGCGCACCTCCACCACGTATCGGTTCACTCGGATCCCTCCGCTGGGTTGCGGCGCTCAGGCCAGGCGTCCGCTGCCCGGCGACGCGACCGGTACGGCCGCCACAGACGCCGGGGCGGGGCCAGTTTCTCGTAGTCCAGCTCGCGCTGCTCCTCATCCGCCTCGTCCGGCACGTCCGTGTCGAGCAGCATGTCCCGGTCGGGCAGCCGCTCGAAGAACCCGAGCGTGAACGCCTTGAGCACGCCGTACGACACGTACGCGAGGCACGCGGGGAAGAAGAACAGCGCCGGGATGGTCAGCGCGGCAGTCGCCACCAGCACCAGCCCCACGAGCGTCGCGATCCCCCGGGGCGTGCGGAACCCGAACTTGGGCAGCACCGGGTACAGCACGTGGCTCATCATCAGCATCCCCAGGATGACCATGAGCGCGGTCATGAAGACCGGCCATGGCCAGCCAGAGAGGTAGGTCTGGAAGAACTCCGTCTGGCTGAACGGATAGAACGTCGCCAGCGTGGTGCCGGCGGCCGGCGACGGAAGCCCGTGGAACGCGACCTTGGCCTGGCCTGCTTGCTCGATGTTGAAGCGCGCCAGGCGGATGACGGCGCTGGTGACGTAGAAGAACGACGCGATCCAGCTCCAGGTGCCGTCGGCGAGGAAGAGGTGATAAACGATCAGCGAGGGCGCGACGCCGAAGCTGATCGCGTCCACCAGTGAGTCCAGCTCGGCGCCGAAACGGCTGCCCGTGCGGGTGACGCGCGCCACTCGCCCATCCAGCAGGTCCGCGATGGACGCGATCACCACGAGCCACGCCGCCGTGACGAACTGCCCGCGCGACGCCGACACGATCGCCCAGATGCCGAAGAACAGGTTGGCGAGCGTCAGCGCGTTCGGGACGATGATGACGCCTCGCTGGAGCCGACGGTTCACGGTTCGCTCCCCGGCAGCTCGGCGAGCACGGTGCGGCCCGCGTAGACGCGATCGCCTGGCTTCACGCGCACCACGGCCTCCAGCGGGATGAACGTGTCGACCCGCGAGCCGAAGCGGATCAGCCCGATGCGGTCGCCCTGCTCGACGCGCGTGCCCTCATCCACGTACGTGACGATGCGTTGTGCCACGAGCCCGGCGATCTGCCGCACCATCAGCCGATAATTGCCCGCATTGATGCCGATCGACGTCTGCTCGTTCTCCAGGCTCGCTCGCTCCTGCCATGCCGTCAGGAACTTGCCCGGCTGGTGACGCCGGTACTCGACCACGCCGGTGGCCGGCGAGCGCTGGACGTGCACGTCGAACAGGCTCAGGAAGATCGAGACGCGCCGTGCCGGTCCGTGCAGGTACGTCGGCTCCTCGACTTCCGTGATCTGCACCACCTTGCCGTCCGCCGGCGCCAGGATCAGGTGGGCGCCTCGCTCGCCCCGGCGCTCCGGGTCGCGGAAGAAGAACGCGAACGCCAGCGCGAAGACCACGGCGATGTAGGATGCCAGCCAGACGACCCAGCTCCCGACGATCGCGGCGAGGGCGAAGCCGACCAGCGCGACGACGGAGGCCGCGGCGATGAAGACGTATCCTTCACGGGCGATGGCCATGTCTGTTCCTACCCCGCAGTGGGCGGCGCGGCCCCTGGATCGTGCGTCGGGAACTCCTCCAGCGCAAAGCCGGTGAGCCGGCGGAAGACGTCACGGTAGCGGGCCGACGTCGCCTCGACGACCTCCGGCGGCAGATCCGGCGCCGGCGGCTCCTTGTTCCACTTGCCGGCGGCGACGAGGCTTTCGAGGAAATCCCGCACGGGCTGCTTGTCCAGTGACGGCTGCCCGCGCCCGACGGCGTAATGCTCCTGTGGCCAGAAGCGGGACGAATCCGGCGTCAGGACCTCGTCGATCAGGAGGAGCGTGCCGTCCGGGAGCTGGCCGAACTCGAACTTCGTGTCGGCAATGATGATCCCCTTCTCGGCGGCCAGCGCGCGGCCTCGCTCGTAGATCGCGAGGCTGCGGTCGCGCAGCGTGGCGGCCAGCTCTTCGCCCACGCGCTCCACGACCTGGGCAAACGTGATGTTCTCATCGTGGCCGTGCTCGGCCTTCGTCGCGGGCGAGAAGATCGGCGGGTCCAGCCGCTGACTCTCGAGGAGTCCTGCGAGGAGCGGCTCGCCCGCCAGCGTGCCGTACTTGCGGTACTCGCTCCACGCGGAGCCGGAGAGATAGCCGCGCACCACGCACTCGATCATCACGGGCTTCGTGCGCCGGACGAGCATGGCGCGGCGCGCCCACGTCTCCCGGTACGCATCGAGCTCCGGGACTTCACGCACGATCGTATCCGGATCCGCCGAGATGAGGTGGTTGGGCGTGATGTCCGCGAGCCGCGCGAGCCACCACGCCGTGAGCTGCGTCAGCACCTCGCCCTTGTGCGGGATCGGCTGCGGCAGCACGACGTCGAACGCGCTGATGCGGTCGGTCGCCACCATGAGCAGGCGGTCGTTGCCCACGTCATAGACGTCGCGCACCTTGCCGCGCGCGACGAGGGGAAACGGCAGGTCTGTCTGCTGGATCGCCGTCGTCATCGCCTCACACCCTGAGCTCCGGAGTCGGCTCGCTCACGCCGTACCGCGCGAGGAGCGGGTCCACATGCTCGGCCAGGAACGCGTCGACCTGCTCCGGCGCGCGGCCGACGTGTCGGGCGGGGTCCAGCGTCGCGAGGATCTCTTCGCGCGAGAGCCGGAACTCGGCATCGCCCATGAGCCGGTCGACCAGGTCGTTCTCGCCCCCCTCCTTCATCTGGTCCGCGGCGGCCTTGGCGTGACGGCGGATGCGCTCGTGCAGCGCCTGGCGGTCGCCGCCACGCCGCACGGCCTGCATCAGGACCGCCTCCGTGGCGAGGAAGGGGAGCTCCTCCTCGAGGTGGCGGCGGATCACCGCGGGGCGCACCACCATTCCGGCGGCGATGTTGTGCACCAGGAGCAGGCACGCGTCCGTGGCCATGTACGCCTCGGGGATGGCGATGCGCCGGTTGGCCGAGTCGTCCAGTGTGCGCTCGAGCCACTGCGTCGCCGCGGTGAACGCGGGGTCCATCGAGAGCGTGATGACGTGCCGCGCCAGCGCGCAGATCCGCTCGGCCCGCATCGGGTTGCGCTTGTACGCCATCGCAGAGGAGCCGATCTGCTCGGCCTCGAACGGCTCCTCCACCTCGCGCAGGTGCTGGAGCAGACGTACGTCGTGGCCGAACTTGGAGACGCTGGTCGCGATGCCCGCCAGCGTCGAGAGGAACGCGTAGTCGCTCTTGCGCGTGTACGTCTGGCCGGTCACCGGGTACAGCCGGTCGAAGCCCATCTTCCTGGCGACGAGGCGGTTCAGCTCGTCGACCTTCGCGGCATCGCCGTCGAACAGGACCAGGAACGACGCCTCCGTGCCGGTGGTGCCGCGGGCTCCGCGGAAGCGGAGCGTGGCGAGCCGGTGTTCGACCTCTTCGACGTCGAACAGCAGGTCCTGGATCCAGAGCGTGGCGCGCTTGCCGACGGTCGTGGGCTGCGCGGGCTGGAAGTGCGTGTAGCCGAGCGTAGGCAGGTCCCGCCAGCGGCGCGCGAACGCGGCCAGGGCCGCGATGCAAGCCAGCAGCCGCCGCAGTACGAGCCGGAGCGCCTCGCGATGCTGGATCAGCTCCGTGTTGTCCGTGACGTACGCGCTGGTCGCTCCGAGATGGATGATGCCGCGTGCGGCGGGCGCCACCTCGCCGAAGAGGTGGACGTGCGCCATCACGTCGTGGCGCAGGCGGCGCTCCAGCTCGGCCGCGCGCTCGAGGTCGATGTCGTCGAGCCGTGCGCGGAGCTGCTCGATCGCCTCTGCCGGGATGTCCAGCCCCAGCTCGCGCTCCGCTTCGGCCAGCGCGAGCCAAAGCCGGCGCCACGTCTGGAACTTGAAGGCAGGGGAGAACAGCCGCGTCATCTCGGCCGACGCGTAGCGGCTGGGGAGCGGGTTGTCGTAGGTCTCGGGAAGCGGCCGCTCTGCGGCCGCGCGTCTATCCGCGACCGTTTCCGGTGCTGCGTCCTGTGGCGTTCCTGGTGTGCTCACCCTGTCTAACCCGTGATCCGGAAGGAGATCTCTCGAAGCTGACCCTGCCGCTCGTAGGCCATCCGCACGTAGCCGCGCCGCGCGGCGCGCCGCAGCAGGTCTGCCGCCTCCTCGGCGGTGTCCACGTTGTAGCCGTTGATCCAGAGAATGACGTCGCCCTCGCGCAGGCCGATCTGCCGGGCGGCGGCCGAAGCCGAGACGATCAGGGCGCCCCGCTCGCTGCGCACGCCGCGTTCCGAGCGGATCGCCGGCGTGAGCGTGACGAGCTCGAAGTCGGCGAGCGCGCGGACGCGCTCCGCGGCCAGCGAGGGCAGGTCCTCCGGGATCACGCGCACAGTGCTCCGCCGGCTTCCGTCGGAGACGGCGAGTTCGAGCGGCTCGCCGACGCGCGCATCGAGCAGCGCGGCCTGCCAGTCGAGCGGCGTGCGCAGTTGCTTGCGGCCGGCGGCCTCCAGCAGCATGCCCGGCCGGATGCCGGCCCGGGCAGCGGGCGACCCCGCAACCACCGAGGCCACGCGCAGCTCGCGGCTGCGACCGAAGCGGTTGGCCCCGGCGGGCTCGACCTCCATGCCGATCCATGCGCGTCGCACGTGGCCGTTGGCCAGGATGTCCTCGGCGACACGCCGCGCGCGGTTGATGGGGACCGCGAAGCCGAGCCCCTCGCTTCCGCCGCTCCTCGAGAGGATCGCGGAGTTGACCCCCACGACCTCGCCCAGCGCGTTGACCAGTGGGCCGCCCGAGTTGCCCGGGTTGATCG
>Ga0207864_1004054_pt1 | contig 11517 bp, 14 predicted proteins | sample HigsolmetaAR202D_FD_184834 | JGI IMG/M metagenome (GOLD analysis project Ga0207864, IMG submission 184834) | Ionic liquid and high solid enriched microbial communities from the Joint BioEnergy Institute, USA - AR20-2-D (SPAdes) (version 2) ...
TGGTAACAGTTGAATACGTCAGCATTGGCATAGCACGTAAGTAGCTCACGAGGAAGCATGCGGTAGTCGGTTATCTTGTGCTGCTTCTTGTACGCATCAACCATGTACTCATACTTCACAATGCCCCATGGGCGACGCTCTGCCAATCCCCACAACGAGAAGTCAGGCCTATTTTCGTCCACTAGCTTTGCAACCACTACTGTGTCGTGTATTTTGCCAGCGACCTTCATGTTGATGTTTTTCTTCATGTGCATGTCGAACTTCGCGTTATGATAGACCTTCTCGATTGTAGGATCCTCCAGCCATACTGCAAGTTTACGCAGCTCACGCCAATCCGTTGATTCGTCGCTATACAGCGTCACTGCGTTCCTGCCATCACAGATACTTATGCAGAAGGGTAGATCTACAGGGTTAGCCGTTTTACCTGACCCAATCCATCTGCGTACAATACCTTCAGGCATGTTGTTGTTTCTCATGTCCATAGGATAATCTTCGGTGTCAAGTACCAGGAACTTACGACCAAACATTTCGAATGGCTGAATCAATCTGAAAACGTCCTCAGCTTTGTCCGTCTCGTAGGAGTTGGCTAACATGTGCTCCTTATTGAATGTCTTCGGATCGTAGCTGAAACTTGTGCCTTTCTTAATGACGGACTTACGCTTTGGTTGAATCACCGGTGGCAAATTACAACACCTCGTATCTGTACCTAGTATATCTTGCATTATACTGCACGGCAATGTGCCTTACAATACGGCCTTCTTCCAGGAGTTCCTGAACTACAAACCTTGTTCGGTTAGGATTTTGGCCAGTAGCTACAGCGATTTGCTTAATCGTTACTACATCCTTACTACCTAGCTGCTTCAGTGCCTTTATTACTTGTTCCTTCTCCTCTGGGCGTATTTCAATGTTAATTTTAGTCACTTTTAACACCCCCTTTCGCTAAGTTTTACACGTAACAAGTGTACGTCGTCAATTACGAGTACGTGGTGCCTATTAAAGATATTTATAAGCGTATATGTGCACGAACTCGTATTAGAGGCTTTTACACGCCCGTAAAAAGGTTGTAAATTCTTAGGGGGCATAAATAACCCCCTAATCATATTATAACGTACTTGTAACATGTTTGTAAAAGGTATTTTTCACGGGTTTTGCTAAATCTTAAGCACTGAGATGCCAGCGGCCCTTAGCAGCTTTATGCCTTCGTCCTCTTTCCAATCCTCAAAGTAGTAGACTGCTTTGAAGCCTCCCTTAGTGTTTATGATCGCCGCGGCGCATTGCTTACACGGCGCAAGGGTTACAAACATGATCTTGTCAGATCCTTCATAACGGTTCTTGATCAAACAATTGATCTCAGCATGCACACAGCCATACTTGCCTGGTGTATCGCACATGCAATCGTTGAGGTGTCTTGGTCCGCCATTGATACCTATGCTATATACCTGTGTGTGAGCTGCATCCGTTATGATAGCCGCCACCTTGCGCTCAGTACATTTGGATAGGGTGGCCAGACCTTTTGTAAACTCCTTGAACACTAACGTCTTATTCAAACCTACCACCCGCTTTCTCAATTTGCAATATAAAGTACTCCAGTAGCCTGTCCGCACGCTCTTGATTCATGTTGTACCTGTAGCGGATCTTCCTGCCTACAACCGGGTCTAACCATAGGAACGGGTTCTTGACTTCTTTGTGTACTGTAGAGCACTTACCGCACATAGGGAAGATATTCCAAGCAGCGTACTTTCCCCCAAGTTGAAAAGGAATGAAGTATTGCCGCGTTTCTATGTGCGGTTCGCCACACATCGCACAGCCACTGAAGTATGCGCAGGCCATCAGCCATTCGTCTTCGGTCAGCGGTTTGAACACAAGGTTTGTAGCCTTTAACCACTTTTCCAATGACTCTTCTGCCATGAGCTTGTGCTTCGCAACGTACTTGCGGATTGATTCCAACTTCTTGTCAGGATGTTCTACCCAATATCTGCTGCTACGCTTCGCGGCGCATAAGCGACACTCACGTTGTAGGTACCCAGCGTCTCTACCGGACTTGTGTACTGTGAATACCTCTGTAGGATACAGCTGCTTACAGTTATAGCATATTTGTTCCTTAAACAGCGTATCGCAAAACTTACAACGGGTCCTGGTGTAAGAGCTGGGAAATACCCAATTACAAGAAGGACATGTTCTTGCTGAGCTCATAGCGCAGTACCGGTATGCGATGCGGAACCTTGTGCATCAGGAACTCGTAGTTTACACGCAGCCTATCGAGCACCTCAATGTCTTTGATATAGGGTTCCCCACGCTCCTGCATACGTTTCCACAGCAGCTCGATTTCATCGGTGCAATGAATAAGCACCGCACCCCTTACGCGTAGCAGCTCTTCATACTCGTACATCTGATTCAGGTCGATGTAAGACTGGTCACGCATAACCGGCCCGTACACCATCTCAGAGTACCAGCAGCGGTCCCAGATCAGGTTGTCTCCCTTGAGGATGCTGTTTCTGTACTGCTCGTACATACGAAGCTTGTCTTCGAGCGTCTCAGGTTTCGAGCGATGCACAATCATGTACCCAAACTTGTCACGTAAATAGTTGGCCAACGTAGTCTTACCTGCCCCATCAGGCCCTTCAAGTATGATGATCAAGGTTTACCAACTCCCATGAAAAAGTTATCTACCAACTGCTTCTCCTCATCGCCCAGGCCGGCATAAGAATCCTTAAAAGCCTTTGAGATGAGTTGCAGCGCAACACCAAGTCCTACAGTGTCAGTGTAGTGTGCTATTTCGAATCCACTATCAGGGTGATATAACACAGCTACGAACTCTTCGCACTTATGCATTTCGTTGTCCATACGAATTGCACAATACGGCTTGTCAGAGGCTTTCCCGTCTATAACTTTAAGCAATGTTGTCACCCCCTTTTGAAGTCACCTACAGAACCGGTACTGCCCATTGCACCTCCGCCACGCTTGTCATCCAGCTCCAGCACAGGTTGAACATATACGATAGGATAGAATACCAGTTGGCCAAATCTCGTGTGCTGTGGATAACTAATATAATAATTGCTAAAGTTATAAACCAGCGCATGAACCTCACCCGTGTATCCAGGATCAATAGGAGGCATATGGGCTACCAACGGAATACCGTTTGTAGTGATGTCCCTAACCAGCAATTCCTCATTTGTGATCAAGGACCGCTTTACGATAAAGTCAAGTGTTGCAGCACCGGACACCATACCAGTCCTCGGATACAGGAACCCACCGTATCCTACAGGCACTTCACAAGAGAACCCTAGCGGTATCTTATTCATGCCTGGAGCAAGAGTACCTTCGGTAGGTGTGAATGTATCCAGCCCAACGTCGATGCCGTAACCGCGGCTCGGCATCTTTGCGCCCTCCCTAAGAAGCTTGAACTTCACCTGCATCAGTCATCCACTCCCAATGATTTTACTGAAAAGACTCTGTACTTCGTGACTTTCTTGACCTTGTTGTAGATGTCCGGATACTCAGTCTTAAGACGATCCGTATCGACCCTGGTTTGCTGGCGCGGCGACCACTTGATGATGTGATTGACCGTATAGCCGATCTCAGTCTCCTGTAGTTTCTCCATGAGTTGATTCTTTGCTTCATCGAGTTGCTCTTCCAAGACCTTGATTTGCTTCTTCAATGCCAATACCTTGCTCGCCAGCTGATCAGACTCTTCATCGTCCAAAGTCTTCTCAGAGTTCTTTACGACGTCCTGATACTTGCTCGACACCAGGTCAGAGTCAACGTCGTTGCCAGTCAACGGTGGTTCGATCAGGTTTTGCACGTAGTGATTCCAGAAGTGCGAGCATGTTTCTACAATCGACTTGGTTACTTCCTCATCTTCATAGATTTCAAAGTAGAAATACTTGTTACCACCAACCAGGCATGCGATTGCGCCGTATTTCAGACCAGTAATCCACATATACCAGCGGAGCTGATAGAGGTAGTACAAGGGCACATTACCCTCTTCCCAGTCTTCCTCCATATAGGAACTGGCCGTCTTACACTCAAGAATACCGTACGGTACTCCGTTATCATCGACAATGAAACGGTCGACGTTTGCAATAGCCCATGCATGATCTTTATGCACAAGCGTTGCGGGTGATTCTACAACCTTCTTGCCGGTGCGGCGCTGAAACTCATCGGCAACTAATGGCTCCAGGACGTGACCCCAATACATGCGTTCCTTCGACGCATCATCAAAGTCCTCTTCGTACTGTCCTGTCTTCTTCAGGTAAACAGTACGGGGAGTGGCGTACTTGTGCACGCCACATATAGCCCCTACGTCTGAGCCACCGATACCCCGCGTTCTTACTGCTTTCCAGCCCTCAAGGTCCTCAGATTGTCTGACGGTGGACAGGACTTTACAGTTTGTCAAATGCTCGAGTACCATGGCTTCTCCTCCTCTAATATTCACTTGCCCCATAGAACGACTTCCTAGCCGCGGAGACCTGCTCTGGTGTTATGCGGTTAGACCGCAAGTGTTCCAGGAACTCTGTACCCAATGGGAATCTCCTGTATGCTCCTTTGGTACGTTCTACAAGGTAGTTGTTGGTCAAGAACTTGAGTAACGACTTCATATCGTCACGCGGTAAGCCTGTGTAATCTTCAAGGTCATTGCGGCTGAAGTATGGCAGACCATAGAGAATGTCAACCATTTCATTGTGATCAGTCAAAGGCAGCAGCAAGAACTTATTGACAAGCTCCTCCATCTTACCATTAGACGAATCACTTTGAACCTTGTCAAGTTCGCTGAGCTTATCGTAGCCCAGGCTCTTGGAACTATAGACTCTGTGCATAAAGTTCACGACAAAATCTACGTGTTCCTTCTTGACAATGACGTCTTCGCCATCTGACGTTGAAAATACGCAGCATGCCGCCGCTACGCTGAGTCGAGCCAGCTTCAACCGTTGGTCTGCTGCTTCTACAACTGGCACCTTAGAAGAGTACATGCGGCCCATTGTAGTTGCATGCTCCAAAATTGCCGTTACGGCGTCTGGCTCAAACTTAATGTGTTCTGGCCTACGAGACCATGCCCACATTACTCTCAGATTACATAAGTCACTATCGTAGATATGAGTGACCTCTGGTAAGTCATCGACGGGTTTATTGATGATAGATTCATCTATATCCCCTGAGGCAACAGCGACCACGAGGTCAAGGCGTCGTACGTCCTCTGATTTACCGAAGAGCTTAAGTACGGCATTGATACCGTGCGTCTCGGTGTTGAGGGGACGCCCGTTTCTAGGGTTAGAGATATAGATTGCCCTAGTTCTTGCAGTTGTTTCTGCCGTAATGACCCCAGTAGACTTAGCGATACCTGAAGATCTGACGTCAGACATGGCCGCCAGGTCGTCTTCAGAGAGACCGGATAATTCATCAATTGTGATCAGCCCTCCATCATTTAATGGAAAAGCACCCCATACCAGGAACCAGCGTTTGTTCGTTTGCTGTAGGCTGTACACCAAGCCAGTACGTTTAGACGACTCACCTGAATGCATCTCACCTAATCTGTAGTGGTTCATGAGGCGTTCTACAAGGGTTGACTTTGCTTGACCAGAGTCCCCGATGATAAGAAGCTCGCCCCAACCACGCTTTACGAACTGGTTCTGGAAATAGAAGTTAAGAACTGTATGATATATGAGGTCAACGGCAATTGCAACGTCGCGGCGTTCCCATACATAAGTGACATTACGCTCAAGGTCACGATGTATTTCCTCGAACTTGCTTTCAACTGTCTGACCCTCAGCGACCTGGAACTTCTTAAGTTGTTCGTAGATGTCCTCGGTCATTTCAAAGTCGCTTATAATGTCCTTTTCTGGGTATGCCTTGTCGAAGATATACGTTGCATACTGTGTGTTAGGGTCTGGGTACACAAACCCTACCATCGAGTAGCGCTTATTGGCCTTCAAATTCTCACCTATGTAATAGCCATTGCGTACGACATATTCGTGTTCCTTTGAAAAGCCAAAATTCGCTTCTGCTTGCGGTATCATACGCAACTCCTCGATGTTCATGTATTCCTCGACTTTTAACTCGAAGAAAGGACAACGCTCGTTAATACCGAGCATTTCTATGATCGTCCTAGTCTGTTGCCTATCTGTTACCTTGATGAGCTTAAGAATGTCTTTATCTACAGATGAGAACTCACGCGTCATCTCACCGGCACAGGTAAGCAGCGTACATACTTGACACATCTTTCTATCAGAGTCAGCGTTGTCACCGCATGACGCTTTGATTTTCTTCGGTGCAATGTATGGCGTAGTGTCTTTGCCAGATACCATGATAGGTACTTGCACCCGTTTGCCTATCAATGTAGAACTAGCCGAATCCGCTAAGTGCACGTCTTTTGCTTCAATCTCACTGGCTAAAGTAACCTCCATACGAGGGTCTACATACTTTGTTGCGTTATCCAGCAAACGCCTAAAGTCTTCAGCTGTTTGCTTGCATTTGACATAGAAGTCCGTTATGTCACCCTTGTTAGGAAAGTCTTCTGGCCAATTAATGATATAAACGTCCGTTACTCTATTTAGACGTTCTGCGAGCTTCTTTGTAGCCAACCTACCCGCTTCATCATTATCTTGAGCCAGATACACACGCTTCTTGTTGCGAAAATACCGTATCCATTCAGGTTTCCAAGAGCCTGCACCAGACGTTGGACACGCTGTAGGAAACCCATACTGCTCATTTATGATGCGGTCCATTTCGCCTTCGGCCCATACGATTTCTTCGATGTCTTCATCTACAAGATTCTCGATACCAAAGATACGCACTTCGCCGTAAGTATTGCCGCGATCATCTACATAGTTAATGACTTTCCACTGATCATCGTCTGAGTTCCATTTGTACCGTCTAAAATTCACCAGCGTATTGAACTCATCATAGATAGGGATAGTAATGCGTTCACCGTCCCAACCTAACTGAAACTTGACCAGCGTTTCATCAGTTAATCCGCGCCGATCGCGTAATATGTCCCGCAAAGGTCCTTTCATAGACATAAGCTGCTGGTGATACTTCGCAATAAGATCAGTATCTATTTCGGGTCTAGCAGGTTTTGAGGTGCTAGGCCTTTCAATTTTCAATGCGTCACCCAATTCAAACCAGGCTTGCTCATTAGTAAGACCGTATAAATGCTTGTATAATGTATGAGCATTGCCTTTGCTTCTACACGTTTGACATAGGTATACGCCGCGTTCAAGATTCACTGTGAAGGACGGCGTGTTGTCAGTTTGATTCTCGTGTAGGTGTTTGAATGGACACTCTGCCTTTATTTCTGTTCCCCGTCGCTGTACATTTTTCAGCTCACTTAGAAAAAAGGCCTCTGTGTCTAGCTCCGCAAGGATTTTGTTACGGTAATCAGACCACTTAATGCTCCTCACCCCTTACGGCAAAATAGGGGAGGGCAATCCTCCCCCAGGCACTATGCATATCAGAACTCCGTGTTTTCGTCACCAGGTACAGGATTGTCAGCAGCATCGAAGTTAGCAGACTCGTCGATGTCGAAGTTGAAGTCCTGCTTGCGGAACATCTGATACATAGCCATGCCAGCTTGACGCTCTTCTTCAGTCGTCGGGCCGGCAGCCGTAACTACAATGTTGTACCACTCATTACCCGCTTTGGACATTTTCTTCGAGGACAGCGTGTAGCCGTGGTTCCACATGTTCTGCATGGTTACCTTGGCCAAGCTGAACATCTTCTTGCCCTCGTTGTAGTTCGTTTTCGCAAAGCTGAGAATGATAGGCATTGCTGAACCGCGGATAAACCCGAAGAAGTTGATGTACTTCGTGCACACAGGAATGGCGTCGCGGCCCTGCTTCGTGTTGTCGAACTCATTCTTGCGGCACATTGCACACATCAGTGATGCCGAGCCGTCCGTAGGGTTGCCGACTTTACCATCGCGGGATATGCAGTACATACCGCCACCTTCTGAGCGAGGTTTCCACCAGATGTTGTTGTTGAACTTGAACACGGGAATGAATACCTGGTCGTTGTACTTCTCCTTCGTCAAGGAGTTGATGATGTCGCCTTCATCGGCAATTTTCTCCTTGAACTCAGGGCTCAGGAGCTGGACGACCTTGATTCGAGGGACAATGAGATCACCTTCGCTCTCGTCCTCGAACCCAAGCGGCGGTTCATTGTACATTGAAATCTGTCTTTCTTCCTGCGTTGTCAGCTCTTTTTCGCTCATACCGATTCCACCTTTTCCCAATTGATTTGATATATCAAGCAAGCCATATTGGCTACCTGATCAAACTTTGATGTGTCTTACAACATAGTCTTGTTGTTTGGCTTCGAACACAAGCAGCTGCATCGCAGCACCAGGGGCCTTCTTAGCTACAATGAGTGCAGCTAGTATGCACAATAAAGAATGCCCAGTTACGAGCAAGTAGTCTTTCGATACGTCGAAGTATTTTAAGCCCTCCTGTAGTATCTCAAGTGAAGCAGCTGTGTTGAAGATTGGTACTTTGCCCTTGGTTACATATACCAATTCTCCGTATGCCTCAGCCTTTTCAAATGAATGCCTCATGTCATTAATTACGTAGACTTTAGGCATCGGACCATAGCCTCCTTTATTTTAATTATATCACAATATAATGCGGCAGTATATAAGCATTTTCACGGGCTAATCAGCTACTACCTGCGATAACCTGCTCGATCTTAGCTCCAGCTGCTAAATCCGCTACCGTATTGCAAGCAGTCATTTCTATGAAGGCTTCCATAGGAGGTGCATGCTCGTTGTTCTTGGCGTACAGCTCCAGGGCAGGCCTGATCCTGTCATCGTAGTGCTGGTCATACGTATCTATGATACGTGTGAACATAGTCTTGTACAGAAGCTCACCTGTAGGATCGCGGCGCAGAATATCTGCAGAGGTCACCTTACCCAATGAGAACAAATGTCCTTTGATATGGAAAGGTATCACTTCTACATCAAGCTGCTTAAGAGCCTGTAGCGCCTCGTACACTTGCTCCCACAGGTCGCGATTCTTAACGGGCTCACCAGCTGACGTGATCCAGCCCTTGATGGCCCAGTTGGTTAGCCATTCTTTCTTGATGCAATTGAATACATACTCCGAGTCTGTGATGATGTACAGGTCAGTTTCTCCCGTATGCTTCGCCAGTTCGGCACCTTCACGTAACGCCAGTAACAAGGCGTTGATTTCACCTCGCTGGTTTGTAGAACCAAACTCTTCCTTGTACATCAAATCAAAGATGTTGCTGCCCCTTACAAATACCGAACCGACAGAGACACAGTTTGGCTTACCGTTATTCCGGCAAGCACCATCAATTGCCATGATAATCAATTTCCAATTCCCTCCTTATACGGCCATGAATCCTACAATGCGGACGTTAGTATTGGCCTTGAGTTTGAAGTCGTCGTCATAGGCGCTAAGGTAGTAGTCTACCTTGTCAGGAATGTTCTCGTAGTTAACGATAGTCTCCACTGCACCGCTGGGCAGCTCGACGGCTACGGCCAACACGCGTATATTGTAAGGATCACGTGTGACTTCTACAAAGCGCTTGCGCAATTCCATATAATCACCTCCATTTCCGCATCATTGCATCGTACAGCTCCTGATTGTAGGGGCTTATAGGTACCTGTCCAATAGGTCCTATTCGCTTGTCAGACCTAAAGCCGGAAACTACCCACGCAAAGGTAAACCCGTGCATCTTAAATGTGCCTACAATGCGGCTGGGTTTATTAGCGGCCTTCTTTTCCTTGGCTGCGTCCTCTCTTAGCCAACGCCTCCAGTCTGGAAACTTCTCCTTTGCTTCTTTAGGCAATGTCCGTCACCTCACTCTACATTACCCGCAATGCGCTTAAAGATAGGACAGTTAAGCGATATGCCTCCAGACTTATTCTTGGATTCACCGAAGCTATCTACTTCAACGTACTTACCTACAATGGCTGCGGGGTTATTCCAGTAGTAATTCCGTTGGCTGTCATTGAATCCTGAACCGCAACGCACCATGTGCCCCTTGTAGTTCAGTATAATACCACCTAGCGTGCCTTTAAGACGTCCTTCACCTTCGAACACGCCTACACACTTGAGAAGATACTCATTAGTAGCCTTCACCTTGAGCAGCTGACGGCGCGGCGATGCAGAGATTTCGTACAGTCCATGCACTGTGTTCAGCATAACCCCTTCACCGCCGTTATTCCATACGCGCTCAGCGAATTCCATTACATCATCTTCTGTATAGGCGATGCCTAGCACCGGTACCGGCCTAATAAACCTAAACAGTTTACCCTGGATGCCGAAGCGGTTTATAAAGTCCAACGGGCGCCCAACGTGCATCCTCTCCAGAGAAGCTTCATCATAGAACATCGCTGCCAGAAGCGTCTTTCTATTAAGCGCCCCATGTTTGGACATGCCGCGCTTGAACTCGTCGATAGGGATGACATCGAAAATATTAGCGGTCAAGCCCGTACGGTTGCCCTTGGAATTAGCGATCGCGTTTGTAGCTTGACGTAGTTCTACAGAGTTGCTGTACACGCCATCGGCAAGCAGCTCAGCATCATAGACAAAATTGTCTGGTAGCCACATAGCCTCTGCCTCAATTTCTACAAGGCCCTCGTCGACATGACCGTTGCGGCTATACAGCGTTACGTTGCCGTTCTCCTTAACAATCAAGCGGCGAGCACCGTCGAGCTTCTCAGTTACGATGAACGGACCGTCTACTTTGTCTTTAACGTCGAAGTAACGACTACCTCTCATGATACCGATCTTCGGAATGAAGTCTTCACCATACACTGAGTTCAAAGTAGTTACCGCGACGCCGATCTTCAGATTCTTGGTTACGATAGCAATAGCCAGTTTCTTGGCTTCAGGTGTTTTTTGCTGTGCAATGAATGTCTTGGCGAACAGCACATCAGCATCTGCACCAGTTTGATGCTTCGTGAAGTAGTCGATCGCCTCGAGTACAGTTATAGGTGGTACATTAGGAAGGTCGCCCAGGTCTTTGCTGAGCTTCGCCGCCGCGATGCCGGTGCGTACGTACGGATTGTTCACGAAGCGGAGCACTTCTTTGAATACGGTGTTATTCTCGTTATTCTTGAGTATAGCTATCTTGTCGTTTCTGGAGTTCGTTTCACCTAAAGAAAATATAGCCTTAGCAATTTCATGCATTTGATCTGACCTCCAATGCTGTTTTCAATTTTTTCTTGAACTCGCCAAGTATTTGACTGACATAGGTTTGTGAACAGCATGACCTCTCAGCGATTTCCTTCTGTGTCAACTGGAAGTTGGAGTCGCGCCATACAGCAATGATCTTTTTATGGACAGGATTTTGAAGTGAATCATAAACGTCGGCTACGGCCTTCATGATGAAGTTTACACCTGTCTCATCCATGATTCTGCTGTCTGCAGTTGATGGACTCTTGATAAAATCTGCAACACGCTTACCTGTAGTACCTACAGGTGTTTCATAATAGATTGTGTTTGTAGCCAGCTGCGTCTTTAAACCACGTATGTAGGAGCCAAGCTTGTTGAAGATACA
>Ga0207864_1004055_pt1 | contig 11513 bp, 16 predicted proteins | sample HigsolmetaAR202D_FD_184834 | JGI IMG/M metagenome (GOLD analysis project Ga0207864, IMG submission 184834) | Ionic liquid and high solid enriched microbial communities from the Joint BioEnergy Institute, USA - AR20-2-D (SPAdes) (version 2) ...
CGTCCATACCCAGATAGACGACACCCGCGAGAGCGCCAAACATGCCGACCAGCGACGGCAGCGCCGCTAGCAGCGTAGCCACCAAAGCCACGACCGGGGCTATGATTGCGGCGATCGCGCCAGCCAGCAGTAATGTACTGGCGCCCATCCCGCCACCGCCGAAGCCGCCCATCCCGCGGCTGTTGAACCGGACCGGAATCTCGACGTCCAGACCCGCCTGTGCCCGGCGGATCAAGAGCATCAGCTCGGCCCTCAGAACCTGAACGGACGGGACCCACTCGACGCGGATCTGCGCTGTAATCCCCTGGGCGGCCAGCCGGACAGTGTCCCGCAACTGGCGGCGCAGGCCCGTTGCATCAACCGAGAGTTCGACGTCCGCTTTAAGGTCCGCAGTGGCCCTACGGATCTCCTCGCGGGCTTCCCGGCGGAAACGCGACACGTCCGGGACAACGCGGACCGATACGCGCCCGATTTCCGGGCCGCCCGGACCTCCACGGGCCATTGATTACCCCTACTTTCGCTTAGCCATATAAGCGCGGCGCGCCATCGCCGCGAACAGGCTGCTCTTCTGATCGCTCTTCGACTTCTCCGGCCTCCACACGGGATCGGGCTTCTTGGCCTTACGCTTAGAATTGGCCTGGACGAAGGCGTAGGTCAGGCTATTGACCCCGTCCACCAGAGCGGCCAGCAAGTAGCGATCCGGATTCCAGCCTATGAATTGCGGGCCACCGCGTACCTGCGAGTAGAAAGCCGACTCGACCGGCAGGCCCTTAACGAGGGCCAGAACCTCCCGGGGCGTGTAGCCCGCCCCCGGCTTGGTGATGTCCCTCAGGTTCAGGCCGTAGACCTGCTGAAACGACACGAACAGACTCTCGCCGTACTTGTCAATCAGTTCGGCGAGGTGTCGGCTTCCCCCAGCTGCGTACCCTCCGTGTAGAGATTGACGATCTTGATTCCGATAGCCAAGTCGCCACCCAGGACCTCGACCAGCTTCCCGCCCTTACCGTCCTCAGGCAGGGCCCGGAGCATCGCCCAGACCGCATCGGACAGCTTGGACAGAGCCTCGATCGAGATTTCCTGGTCCTCGGAGCCCGCCTCCGCCTTGATGGCGTCGAGCGTGTCAAAAACCGTCTTCCGCTCGTCATCCGTCAGGCGAAAAAGATGGCGCAGCTTGAACGTCTCACGGCCGTACGTGAGCGTGACCGGAGCGAACTCCTTCTCGACGTCGGCCTTCAGGTCTTCCAGAGAGTACGAGTTAGACACGGTTGGACCCTTTTTGTCGTGACAATGCTTTATGGACCCATGAAAAAAGAAGAGGGGCGCGGCGGGTCCAGGCCGCGCCCCCCAGCTCGTCAGCTGCTCTCGTCGTCCGGGTTGACCGCAATGTCCTCCGAGATCCAGCGGTACAGCTCGTGGTTACCGTCTTTCAGGAAGGTCGCCCGCAGCGGCAGGGCTGCGAACTCGTCGACGGACATCTGGATGGCATCCTCGCGTCGGATGCTGACCTTGCGGGCGTAGAACGCGATCTTCGCGTCACCGTCGGTGATGACCATGCACAGCGCCAGCTCCGTACCGCTCGTCGGGGAGCCCATCACCAGGAACTCGCCCGGCAACGCCAGCGGGTCGTTGTCCGCCCCGTAGTACAGGCTCAGCCCCCGACGGTCGAACTGGTGCAGCTGGAACGTCACATAGTCGACCGCAGGCTCGGTCGTGACCTCACGAAGAGCCTCGTTCTGCCAGGTACCACGGGTCTCGGTGTCACCACCCTCAAACCCGAACTCGGGGAGATTCTCGCGGGACGTGTGACCGATGTGGTCCCACGGGAGCGACAGACCCACGGCAGGCGTGAACGCCGAGATGTCCTGCGGCGTCGGAGCGGTCGTGCCAACGGGTCCAACGTAGATGTCGCCCCTGGCCGCCGTAAACAGGCTGTTGTTATCGAGCGCCATATTGGGATTTACTCCTTATTGCGGCGAGGACGAGCGCCGAGCTGCATCAGCGCCTGAATTCGCCAGGTATCCTCGAACGGGCTATCGAACTGCGTTGGACCCATTGTTTCGAAATACGAGTGCAGATAGCCGTGTTCAGTAACAGTCTGGTTTTCGACCATCTCGTAGATGATCTGTCGAGCGTCCAGAAGAAGGTCTTCGCACTCGATCAAGCCCGCGTCGTGGTACGCCGTCAGCTCGATCACTGCGAAGTCAATCCGCCCGATGGAGGGGTGAAGCCCGGGACCGCCCAGACGCCGAACGTTGATAATCGGGTACGTGCGATGGTCGATATCCTCGACCCACGATCCGACCTTGACGCCTGGCAGGCCATCCCTGAGGGCCGGAATGACGATCCTCTGGACGCGACTGATGTCGCGATCAACCATTAGAGACCAGTGTGGGTTCGGTAAGCGGAAGTGAGGATGTACAGACCCTCGACGTACTTGCCCGACCGGTTGTGGATATGCCCGAATTCGATGGACATCGCGTTACCGCGAGACCACGAACCATCCGGGCGCTGGTGCGGAAGGTCCACCAGGCACACGAGCGCGTCCAGCCGCCCGTACCGGGCGTTGAACGTCTCCAGAACCTCGATCCGGGCGTTACCCTCGTACCGGTGCCGGGCCAGGTTGGCCCGCGCGGTCGCAGCGAACCGGTTGGCGTGGGCCGTCACGGACGCACGAACGCCCGGAAGGCGACTCGTGATCTGCCGAACCGCCCTCTCGGACTTCATCTGAACGGTCATCACGCCCTCCGGATCGTGTAGTCGACGTGCGCCGTTCGCGGAGACCCGTTGTAGACCTTCGCGTCACCCACGAGCGACCATCGCTGCCCGCGCCACTCGATCTGGGCCTGAGCGCCCAGAATCGTCGGGAAAGTACGAGGAAGCCGGAGGCGGTAGTTCGCCTCCGACTCATAACCCTCGTTGTCCTGCTCGGCGCGGCGTCCCGAGGTACCGGACGCTGCGGCAACCTGGATCACAGCCTTGGCAGGCTGTCCTACCGAAGCCGCCTTGGTCTTCGTGTTACCGTCCTCGTCCACCTCGACGATCTCGTGGTAGATGACGATGTCCTCGATACCCTTATCGAGGAGGGACATCAGGAATCACCCCACCACACCGCCTGGCCGTCCTCGTACTGCGAGCCAGAGCCGCCATCGCCGCCGGGCGTACCGCACGGCTGGCACCACGGAACAGGCAGTGACGCCTGAACCGTGAAGATCGACCGGCCCACGCCCAGCATCCGCCACTCCTCGGGAAGCAGCGACAACCGACCAGAGACGGTCGACCAGTTCAGCGTGTACGAATAGTTCCCGTCGGTCTCCCCGACCACGCCGTCGGGGTTCTTCAGGATCCGCATAACGGCGTCGGCCTCGATCATCGCGACCAGGTCAGGCGAGATCTTCCCCTGCACGACCTTCGTGTGAAGGTCCGGGATACGCGACAGGATCAGCAGCTCAACGTCGTTCAACCGAACCGTGACGATCGTCTTTTCCGAATCGTCCAGCTCGCGGCCCATGCGGGCCTCAATGTCTTCAACGGAGGCGTAGGCCACCCCTACACCTCCCTATCAGACAGGATCCTTCTTGGACACGCGGCGCCGGGTCTTCACCTCAGAAGCCTCGGGAGCAGCCTCGGGGGCGGGAGCTGGAGCATCCTCCAGCTCCCGCCAACCCTGACGCTTCAGATGCTCACCAAGCTCCGGACTGGTGGAAACCCGGACGCCAGTAGGTGAGATCAAGCGCATTTTAATCAGCTGCTCTCGTCCGCGACCTCGTACGCAACAAAGGCGTTCGGGTCATTCACGTACCAGCCGAAGGTAGCCTCGGCCAGCACGGCGATCTGGTTGGTCTGCCACAGGTTGATGGTCTCCCCGGCCTCGTCGACAAGGCTCGCCTGGTCCGAGATACGAACCGAGATCGCGTCGGCGTAGCCGTAGCACAGCTGCGACCAGTCGCCCGCGAGCACCTTCACGTTGGTACCGGCGTTGTTACCGATACGGCCGCCGACCACGCGGTGGAACGAGGTCGGGATGCCCAGCAGGCTACCGACACCCCCGCTGTAGAGGTTGATCTCCGACCCGGTCGACGGAACGCCACCCGGGTTGAACAGCGGGGTACCATCCGACCGGCGAATGGTCATCAGGTCCGGGCGAATCGACGGAACAGCAGCCATGTGGGTAACCTCGTAGTTACCCGGGCCGTTGTTCTCGTCGGTAACCATCTTCCAGCCAGCGATGAACTGGTCGATAACGTCACCAGGCCCAGCAGGCGCGCTGAAGTCCAGCGTGACGCGGTTCTGCGTGGCGTTGATGTAGGAGTTGTTCGAGATACCCACCAGCGGGGTGCCACGCAGCGCGTCCCGACCGTGCACGACGGCCAGGTCCGCGGCGCGAGCGATCGCGCCCGACAGCTTGGTGGTCAGCTGCGAGTAGTAACCCTCCGGGTTGGTCAGCGCGTACTCGCGAGACACCGTGACGATCACGGCGAGCTTGATGGGCATGAAGCCCTTGCGGGACCCGTAGGTCACACCCGCCAGAGGCTTACGCGCACCCTCACGAGACTCCAGTGTCGTGCCACCGACCTGACCGGCCTCCGGGAAGGTCCCATCGACCGTCACGAAGGTCTCGTTCAGCGAGACCGGGACCCGCTGACCAAGGGTCATCAGGATGGACTGCTGCTCGGCCTTGGAGAAGATGTCCCCAACGACAGTCTCCGGCAGCATGTCCGAAGGCATAAGGCTCAGGCGACCCTGAACGCCCGGACCAATGTGAGCGGCAAGATTCTCAGCCATTTAGTTCTAAGTCCTATACTGAAGGACCGGCAAGACGGCCATACACCAGGTTCGCGAACTCCCGAGCACCCTCGGAGAGGTTCTTGTTTGTGAAGGCCACACCGGCATTACCTGCACCCTGCGACCGGTCGGTCGCAGGCTGTTGCTGGACAGTCCCCAGAGCCGGGGCCAGATCAGCGGCGAGCTTCTTTGCGTCCTCGCGAAGCTCGTCCTCCGTGTTCCCGACAAGCCGGGGAGCGTACGAAACAGCCTTTTCGCCAGGAATACCTGCTTCGAGCGCGATCTGGAGCTTCTTGGACTCCATTGAGGCAGACTCGGCGGTCTTCTTGACCTCTGCCAGTTCGGTCTGAAGGCCAGCCAGCTTCTCGTTAGCAGCCGTAAGCTCCTGCTGAAGCTGGTTCTTCTTCACGCGATGATCGGCAGCTTCCTGCCGAAGGTTCGCGATGTACTCCTGGGCCCACTGCGGAAGATCCGAGATCTGGGTGACCGGGGGAGTAGGCGTGCCATCAGTACCAGACATAAACGTGCCTCCAGGGCATGTGAAATAGCGCCCACCAGGGGCGCTGGTCATTACTGTTTTCAGGAAGCGGAGTCAGTCCGCTTGTATCCGTCGCCCATCGCCTTACGAAGGGCAATAAGCTTCTCGCGACCCTTCTTGCCGCGAGTATGCTTGATCCAGAGGTCTTCGGCCTCCAGATACTGATCCCGACCGGGCCAATCGTCCCGGTCAAAAACGGGAACCACTCGACAATCGCAGTTCTCGTGCCATCGATTCATCAGCTTCATCAGCTGGGAGTCATCCCCAGTCCGATTATAGCGATTCCAAATCTCCAGAGCGCTGACATTCGAGCCAGCGTCCAGACCCGCCTGGTCCGCGTCCTTGTAGACCGGCCCGCGGGAAATCAACATCAGACAGAAGGCGCACGACTCGCCGCCACCGGCGACCCGGGCCCAACCGACCGCCCTCCGGTCGGTACGGACCGCCTCCCGGAGCGTCCGGCGCCCGCCCGCCAAGGCCTGCTTCTGGGCCTGACGAATCACGGCTGCCAGATCCTCTTCGGTCGCGTTCTCGCGAGAGAACTGCTCCCGAGCAGGCTCCAGGCCCTCGATCACGAACTCCGGTCGGGTCTCGCTCAGGAAGATCGGGTGCCGATCCAGGTCCGGCCTGGAATCCCCGACCCCCGAACGCACGATCGCCGTCGGATCGACCGACGGCGGGACGTGCAACTTCCGCTCGGAGTCGTAGAACTGGCGGGCAAGCTCAGAACTACGCCGGTGCGCCGCTGCGATCAGCTCGTACACGAGCATGACCAGCGACAACCAGCTCTCCTCGTCCTGCTCGTCCTCAAGGAAAGGACGCAGGTACAGCGCCAGGAAGATGGCTAGGTTCGCCGTGTTCTGCTGCTCGGCGCGTGTGTACTCCTCGTACGTCACGCCGCCGCCTGCTGCCTAGCGAACTCCGGGGGAGTCCGACCCTCCTGGTCGGGCCCCGTGGTCTCACCCTGGGGCAGTGTGCCGATCTGTCGGGCCAGCATGCCCATCGGACCCTTCTGCTGGTCTTCCTCGTCCCACTCCCGCATCTCCTCGCGCTCCTCGTCGGTGTATCCAAGATCGATACGAGCGCGCTCGGTCGGGATGATGCCTGAAGACTTAAGCTTGCTGACCGCATCAGCCTTAGAAGCGAACGTAGGAGTACTCGGGTCGCGCCAGATCGTCTCCAGCCGGTACAGCTCCGGAGACACCGAACCATCGATGACCAGCTTGCACAGGCGCATCACCTGCTCCCAGGCGCCGCCGAACATCCTAGCCTTCCGCTCGCACTTCTTGACCAGCCGAGACTCGCTCGACTTGATCGCCTCGGCGGACGCTGGGTTGTCCGAGTTGAAGGACAAGTACTGCGGCGGCAGGCCCGTGTAGCTCGCAATGTGCTTGGCCAGCTGCTCCAGGACCTCGGTGAAGTTCCGAAGCTCGGCGGAGCTGAATTGGAACGCCTTGGCCGTCTCGTTCTCCAGCGCGATGATGCGCGCCATGTAGGTTTCGAGAACCGACGTATTGGACCCGGGATCAATCAGGTCCTCGGCGTTCACACCGAAAAGCACGCGCTGCGGAACAGCCATCAGCTCCGAGGCCGCCTGCATGTTCATCATCGTCCGGGCCGCAGCGTCCGTGAAGCTGCGAATCTCGGGCGTGATCTCCGAGGTCCCCTGACGATCGCTCAGGCGCTCGCGGTTGTACATCGGCACCACAGGCACAACCCCCAGGTTGTGCACCGTGGGTGCCTGCTCGGCCTGCCACTTACCCCCGACGTTCACGAGGTAGTGCGTCTCGTCCGGAAGGTAGAGCGTCGCGTACTGGAGCTGCTCCTCATCCCACCGCACAGGCTTGTACAGCCGGATCGCCCGGGTCACCTTGCGGGTGCGCGGATCCACCTCGGCGTACATGTTCAGCGGCGACTCAACTCGGATGATCGGGACGCCCGGCTCGTCACCGGCGTCCACGTCGGGCGCAGCCACCGTGATGTACGACCGACCGTAGATCAGGGCGTCCAGGTGCGCCAGGGACGACTCCTCGTCCATGTCGTTCGCCTGCCACCAGTCCCACAGGTCGTCAACCTGCTCGGACTGACCGGCCAGACGGAAGCCCTCGACATCCAGACGCTCCTCTATGGAGTCCAGGATCATTCGGGGCCATCCGATGGCCGCCGTCAGGCACCGCATCTCGGGCGGGGTCGCGAGACCGATGGCCTCGAGCCGGTGCGTGGCCTCGTAGTACTGGGCGGACTCTCTCAAACTCTTTTCCTGTGCATACAGGAAGTCCGCCAGATCGTTTACCTGTTCTGGAATAGTCTTAGCCACGGAGCACCACGGCCTTGCGTGAACGGTTCTTCTTACTCATCAACACTTCCTGCCTGGCCCCGAAGGCCAGAACCGCGCAGACCGCAGCGTCGATCTTGCGAGAAGAATCCTTGGTGGCCTTACGGATGCTGATAGCGTCGTAGGTCGTCGGATGCCGTACGGCGTTGAGCACGTGCTGGCGGAGCAAGCGGTTACCGTCGTGCTTCAGCTCCTGCTCCAGCACGGCATCAACAAAGCGCTCACAATCGAACGCAAACCTCTTCTGATTGCCCCGCATGTCGAATGCGATCGGATGACCGGCGGTCGCGCTCACGACAAGCTTCCGACCAAAATCCCGGCTCCACGCATCGACGTACGATTCAAACTCCTTCATGTCGGCGCGCATCGCGACAACCTGGTAACGCTGGAACGCCGAACGAACGACCGCGTCCACTTCCTCGCGGGGCACCTCGAAAGACCCGTCCGGCTTCTTGTAGTTCTCCGGATTCCAGTGCCCGAGCAGGAAGAGCGCGCCGTCCTCAACACGGCACGCGACCAGCGCGGTGTGGTCGTTCGACTTGGACCCGTCGAAACCCAGCGTGATCCGGTCCTTCGGATTCAACCGAAGCGACCGGTCTTCAACCATGTCCCACTCGCGAGGAGCTATCCAGGCGTCCTCGGCGGCGTTGATCTGGTTGAGGAACTTGCGGCGCGACTCGGTCACCGGGTTACGCACGTCCAGGATGGACGCGATGATCGAATCCGGATCAAGCCACGTCGCATCGCCCCGGGCGATGATGATGCCCTGGCGAAGCTTCTCGATCCCCTGCTCGTACCCCTGGGGATCGACGTCCTTCGGGGGTATCTCCGAGATCGGGGTGTCGGCAGGCGCCTCCAGCGCGTCGTACATCACGCCGGTGTCGACCGCCTGCCCGGCCTCGACAGCGCGCCACGCCTCGTAGTCTCGCTCGGCAACCGACTCCTGGCCGGGAATGTGGCCGTTGCAGATCGACAGGATCCGCGACCCCTCGATCTTGGTCACGTTACCGTCGATGACATTCTTCATGTCGTGGCCCTGCACGGCCTCAACCCACCACTGTGTCTCGTTGCAGATGACGAAAGTAGGGCGGTTACCCTCCATCGAGTGCGGTGAGCTGGTCACCGCCTCGATACGACCACCATCGGACGAGTAGATGATGGTTTTGTTGATGTCCAGCCCGAACTCCTCCTTGAACTCCTGCGAAATCATCACAGGGAACAAGGAGAACGTGTTTTTCGTCTGCTCCTGGCTGACGGCCGCAACCTGGATCCACGCAGCATGCCGGGTCTTACCGACGGCCTCGCCACAACCGGTGCAGGAGGGTCTGCCGCAGTGGTACTGCTCGCCGTCGCAGAACCCGTCGAACGCGACCGGGCCGCACAGCTCGGCGAGCGCCATAGAAGCCGCCAGCGGGTCCTTTCCCCACCCCTTGCAGCGGCGTAGGACGCCCTCGCGGTACACGTACCTGCCGTTCTCATCGACCGCGTACCACCAGAGCAGGAAGCGGGCCTGCTCGTCGGTCGGGATGAACGGCTCGCCCGCGAACTGGCCGCCGGGCGACTTCACGTACTTGAACAGAAAGTCGAGAATGCCCCACCCGAGCGACCGTTCAGGCAGGTACCAACTTCCGTCTTCGTACTTACGCCATGTTGGACCGGTGATATACGCAGGGGCGGGGGCAAGAGCCTTAGTCAAGGCGCTGGACCCCTTAATGATGAGAGACTGCTGAAGCTCAGTAGTCGTGAGCAGACGGATTCGGGCATCTCCACCCGAACCGCTCATCCTTGATCATGAACTCGCCACAAACACTGCATCTCATTGCTGGACCCATCCTGTTGCTGCATCATGGCTCTTAGCACCGGTCACGGTGACAGGGACAGAGGAAGGCAGAGGAATCGAACCTCTAGGCTCGCGCCTAGCCCGGCTTTCGGGGCCGGTTTGCCACCATGGCGCTGCCTTCCAAAGTGCCAGCTCGTTTCAGTCACGGCGCCGCTGGCATGCGCTACGGGGATCTAGGAGGACTCGAACCTCCGATGGCAGGCGCTCCAGTCACCTGCCCCCGACCGTCGGTAGATCCAGAGCCCGCCCGGCGAACCAACCGGGCGGGCGAGGGCGGGAGGGAAGGAAGGATCACCCCTGAAAGGAAACAGAGAGAGGACACACAAAAGCCCACTTGCGGACAACCGCTGTGGGCCGCTCCCCAGCCAGGACTCGAACCTGGATCAATCGGTTAACAGCCGATCGCACTGCCATTGTGCTACCAGGGACTAGAAGGACGGCACCGGGACCGCCTTGGGGCCCCAGAAGAACATCACGGTCCACCACACGAAGATCGCGATCGTCAAGAACAACACGAACGGGCGGACCATCATGCTCCCCGGGCTTAAGGCCCCGGGGAGCGCAGGCAAGGTAGCAGAATCCCGCGCTCAACCCGGGGGCGCCTAGGCAGATCCGCCTAGGCGATTTCGGAAGTAGTCGGACATCTGCACAACGTTCTGTTGTGCGGTCTGGCGCTCGATCTCCAGGCGCACCCTGCGACGCTGCCCCTCGGCCACCAGAAGATCCGACAGCATCGAGTTCACCTGCTGGAGCATCATGCTCGACGGCTTCTCGTCGTTCAGCAGCTTGTTGGCGAAGTACAGCGCCATTCGAGCCAGCTGCCAGTCGGAGTCTTCATAGTACTTCGACTGGCCAGAACGCTTCAGCGACTCGTAGAAGTCGACAATCATCGGGTGGGCGTTGGGGATCCCCAGCTCGGGGATCTCGACAGGACCCACCATCACGACCGTGTCGGTCGGGACTTCAGGGAGGTTCCGGCGAATCCGCTCGGAATCCCTCTTGGGCACAGGACCCGGCATTCGAACACCCTCCTGGGGCACTAGCCCCACCAGGAGGCTATTCCTTTCTCAGTCGTGCAATCTGCTCGCGAACGTCATCCACGTCCCAGCGAGCGTGCCCGCCAAGGCTGACCTCCGCAGGCCGGATCAGACCGGCCTGCCGGTACCGCTGGATGGTCCGCGCGGACAGCCCGAGGGCACGCGCCAGTTCGGCGGTCGTGAGCAGGCGTCGGTCGGACACACGCGGACTTTAACCGCCGATGAGCGCGCCTAGCGATCATGGCGGGATCGTCGCTATCGTCAGTGTCGTCGCGGTTGGCGGACTTGACGGAGTTGGCGTGGACTACACCATAACGTTCAGCGAGCGCAGCCAGAGATACCGCTGGCAGCTTCGTCGCCCGGGCGGTCAGGACCTGACCGGCTGGGCCGACAGCAAGAGAGAAGCCCTCGAAACCATCGGGCTGTACATTCGGTCAGGCTCGCAGCCCGTCAGGCTGCGAGGCCCTAGGACCCCTTGGGGGGCGTCACCCACCCAGGGTGACGCTCCTCGGGCCGCCGACGAGCGGCCCTGAGCCTCGCTCGGGCCTCGTTGCCCTCGCGGGACGACTTCAGGGAGTGGCAGGCCGAACAGACGGCCTGCAAGTTCTCCAGGGAGTGGTCATCACCGGGCTTCCGGTGATCCACCTGGGTTGCTCTCCGCCTGCACCCAGGCAGGCGGAGCTGGCACTCCCGGCGGTCCCTCCGGAGGACCGCCAGTCGGATCCGGGGCCAGTCGCTCGGCAGGCGACTGGCTCTGTTGGAGGTTGACCACGCCAAGGTCAACCTCCTTACCCCTTAGTGGCAGCCGGTCAGGGAGGGACCGGCTGCCCCTCTCCAGGGGGCCGGGGCTTCAGGGCCCCGGCCCTCTTTGGTTACGTTAGTTACTTGGTTACAGGCAGGGCCTTCAGGGGCCCTGCCTAAACCCTTGGTAGTTCCGGGCCCTTTGAGGGGCCCGGAAACCGTACTAGGAACTGGGGGTCG
>Ga0207864_1004060_pt1 | contig 11498 bp, 10 predicted proteins | sample HigsolmetaAR202D_FD_184834 | JGI IMG/M metagenome (GOLD analysis project Ga0207864, IMG submission 184834) | Ionic liquid and high solid enriched microbial communities from the Joint BioEnergy Institute, USA - AR20-2-D (SPAdes) (version 2) ...
CAGCAAGATGCTCGCCACGGCGCCGTCGGTCCTCTACGGGATCTTCCGCTACCTCTACCTGATCTACCACCGCCACGACACGCGCTCGACCGCGGCGATCCTGATGGAGGACCCGGGCATGATCTTCGCCGCGGTCAGCTACCTGGCTACGGCGTTCGTGGTGCTGTACGCGCTCGACTGATCTGCGCCTCCGCGTTTTCGCGCGGGCGGCGACTGGGCGCAGGTTGACCTGGAAATGAGCGGCCGCCCTGGCGGACGATCGGCGCATGGCCGAACGTGCGATGAAGGTACTGGCGACGGGAGCAAGCGGGTTCGTGGGCTCGCACACGGTTGCGGCGCTGCTGGCCGATGGCTACGACGTCCGGGCCACGGCGCGCGACGCCGGACGGGTCAGGCGGGCCCTCGCTGCCCTGGGCTGCGCGGACGAGGTCGAGGTGGTCGAGGCCGACGTCCTCGACGAGCGGGCGCTCGGCAGGGCGCTGGCCGGCTGCGGCGCGGTCGTACACGCGGCCGCCGTCTACACGCACGACGCCCGGCAGGCCCGGCGCGTCCTGGAGCTCAACCCGCTGGCCGCCCGGAACCTGCTTCGCGCGGCCGCCCGCAGCGACGTCGGGCGCGTCGTGTACGTCTCCTCCTACGTGGCGCTCCTCCCGTCGGCGGAGCCGCTCACCCGGGATTCGCCTGTCGGACGTCCGCCCACCCCGTACGCGCGCTCGAAGGCGGCCGCCGACGAGGTCGCCCGGCGCGCGCAGGACCGGGGCGAGCCGGTGACGATCGTCTACCCGGGCATGGTGTGGGGCCCGCACGACCCCGGCCTGGGAGAGAGCTCCCGCCTCGCCAGGGACGTCGCGCGCGGGCTCGTCCCGGTCGGCGCGCCGGGGATTGTCCCGGTCGTGGACGTGCGCGACCTGGCGCAGGTCCACGCCGGCTGCGTGCGTCAGCGCGGCGCGCCCCGTCGTTACCTGGCGACGGGCGAGCAGCTCTCGATGCGCCAGCTGTTGGCGAAGATCGCCGAGCTCGCCGGCGCGCGCGCACCCGTTGGCACGATGCCGCCGCGGGCCTTCCTCGCCGCGGGGCGCGCGATGGACGTCCTGCAGCGCGCGTGGCCGTGGCGCCTTCCGCTGAACGGCCAGGCGCCGTGGACAGTGCTCAACACCCCGGACTGCGACCAGCGCGCCACCGAGCGCGAGCTCGGCTGGCGCTCGCGCCCGGTCGAGTCGACCCTCGCTGACACGATCGCTTCGCTTCGCGAGCGGGGGTTGGTGTGAGCCAGTCCGCGGCGGCTAGGCCCGGTCGCCGTAGAGCTCGCGCTGCCAGAGCCACTCGGCGACGCGCTCCTCGCCGCGGCGCAGATGCCGGCGATAGGTGCTGAGCGGCAGCTCGAGGGACTCGGCGGCGAGCTCCTGCGTGCGCGCGGGTCGCAGGTAGGTCCGGGCGAGCACGCGCGCGTACCGCTCGGCGCGGGGGTCGGCGCGCAGCGCGTTGGTTGCCTCCTCGATCAGCTCGCGGAGCGCATCGACCGGGCCGCCGTCGCCCGCGCGGTCGCGAATCAGGCGCGAGCGCAGGAGCGGGTTGCGCGCCAAGCCGGCGTCGTCGTGGAGTCGACGGAGGGCGTCGCGCACGGCCTCGCCGAACTCGTCGCGGGCCAGGGCGATGACGGGCTGCGCGATCGGCCTGGAGGGGGCCGCCCCGGAGCTGAGCTCGCGTGCCGCCGTCAGCTCGAGCCACGCCTCGGCGTCCACGCGGCGCCAGTCGTGCGCGAACGCTGCGAACCGCCGCCCGCCGATCTCGTAGTCCGCCGCGGGGACCCGGTGGAAGTCGATGTACTCCATGAACGGCGCGGCGGCTTCGGGATCGGCCCAGGCCCCGATCAACTCGAGCGCGAGCCGCGGGCGCGTGAGCCAGTCGGTGGTGTCGACGATCGTCACCACGTTGAGCGTCGGCGAGGGTCCCTGGTAGTGCTCCGCGTCGATCAGCGTGCGCGCGGCCATCACCTCGTCGCCGGGCCGCAGCGCCCCCTGGGTCTGGGCGTACTCCCACATCGCCCGTGCGCCGGGGTCCGCCGCGATGTCCTCGGGGTTGAGGGCGTGCAGGGGCAGGCGCAGCAGAAAGCCACGCGGCCGCTGGTCCGCCTCGCGGGCGATCACGAACGCTTCGGGGCAGCGGTCTAGCCAGTGGGCGATCCAGCGGGCGGACTCCCCGCCCTCGTGCCGCTCGCTCATGGACAGCAGTACCTCGCGGTCGCCGCGGCGCAAGCGGTCGCCGTAGGCGCCTCCGAAAGATGCCCAGTCCCATTGCGTCGCGGCGAACGGGTTCGAGCGGTGCAGGAACACCAGGTCCGCCGCGGCCACGCGCGGATCGCCGTCGCCCGCGCGGGCGCGGGCGACGGCGTGGGCGCGAACCCGCTCGCGCAGCCGTGCGTACTCGCCGGGCGCGCGCCAGCGCAGATCGCGGTCGAGCACGTCGCGCACGAGGTCGTGCGGGTAGAGGCCGTCGGCGGCGTGATCGACGAAGGAGAGCGTCCCGAGCCAGTCGAAGAGCTCGCGCACGTCGTCCAACTCGAGCGCCGCGCGCAACAGATCCTCGGTCGTCACCCGCGCGTGAGCGCAGGCCTCGAGCGCGCGCCGGTGCAGCTCGCTGGGAACGTCGCCGACGAACCGCTCCTGGAGGGCGCGCACGACATCGGGGGCATCGCGCAACTCGGGGAGCGGGCGGCCCGGGCTCTGGCGCGCGAGGTCGACCAGCAACGCCAGGGCCAGCGGGTGCCCGCGGGTGCTGCGCACCGCCGCCTCCACCTGGTCCTCGGGGATGCCGCCCGCGCGCAGGTAGGCGCGTGCCTCTTCGGCCCTGAAGTTGCGCAGCGGCACGGCGCGCAGAAGCTCCCGCCAGGCCGGGTCGCGCGACCAGCCGGGGCCCGGCGGGCTGCGCGATGCGATTACGACGAGCGCGCCCTCGGGAAGCGCCGGGATGAACCGCTCGCGCAGCCACTCGTCGATGCCGGCGCCCGCCTCGTAAGTGTCGACCAGGATCACCGGGCGGCCCTCGTCCCGCGCCCTGCCGACCGCCTCATCGAAGGCCGGCGGGGAGGCGCCGATCAACCGCATGTCCACGAAGCGCCCGCGCGAGCCCGCTTCGTCGGCGAGCACGCGCAGAAGGGCGGTCTTGCCGACGCCGCCGGGCCCGTGGACGAAGAGCACGGTGAAGGGCGGCCGCTCGGCGGCGAGCGCTTCCCGGAACAGGGCGAGCTCGTTCTCCCGCCCCACGAACCGCTCGCGGCGAGCGCGTCGCAGCCGCTCGCCGACCGTGCCTGACCGCCCCTCGCTGACCCCGGGCATTGGCTGATTATCCCCGGGGTGCAACCGCTCGAGCGCGACGTTTCGCTGGTTGATCCCACGATAAGTCGAAGTGGCGGCAGTCGCCGCCGCGACGTCGACTTATCGACGGTTGATCCCACGAAACGTCGTGCTCGCGGCGAGGCGCGCGCCGACACCGCACCGCTAGAGTCCGCCACCCCGTGGACCTCACGCTGACCGCAGAGGAGCAGGCCTTCCGCGACGAGGTGCGCGCGTGGCTTGCCGAGAACCACCCCGGCGAGCCCCCGGCGGGCGGCGAGGACGCCCAGTTCGAGTTCGCGCGGCAGTGGCAGCGCACGCTGCACGAGGCCGGCTGGGCGGGGATCTCCTGGCCCAGGGAGTACGGCGGCCGCGGCGCGACCCTGATCGAGCAGGCGATCTTCCAGGAGGAGATGGCGCGCGCCAAGGCGCCGCGCCCCGCCAACGTGCTCGGCCTCGTGATGGGCGGCCCGGTGGTGATCGCGCACGGCACCGAGGAGCAGAAGGAGCGCTTCCTCGAGCCGATCCTCTCGGCCGAGGAGATCTGGTGCCAGGGGTTCTCCGAGCCGGAGTCGGGCTCGGACCTGGCATCGCTCAAGACGCGCGCGGTCAAGGAGGACGGGGGCTGGCGCATCACCGGCCAGAAGGTCTGGACCACCTACGCCCACCACGCCAAGTGGTGCATGCTGCTCGCCCGCTCCGACCCCGACGCCCCCAAGCACAAGGGGCTCACCTACTTCATCCTCGACATGGAGCAGGACGAGGTCGAGGTGCGCCCGCTGCGCCAGATCACGGGCGAGGCCGAGTTCAACGAGCTCTTCATCGACGGCGCGTGGGTCCCCGACGAGAACGTGATCGGCGGCGAGGGCAACGGCTGGGCCGTCGCGATCACGACGCTGATGAACGAGCGCGCGGGCCTGGGGGCCACCGCGGCCCTCGGCCTGCAGGCCACGCTCGACGACCTGATCGAGCTCGCCAAGCGCCGCGGGCGCGCGGGCGACCCGCTCGTGCGCGACCGCATCGCGCGCCTCAAGATCGCGGTCGAGGGCCTGCGCCTGGGGGCGCTGCGCTCGCTGACCGCGACGATGCGGGTCGGCATCCCCGGCCCGGAGGGATCGATCGCGAAGCTCCAGTGGTCCGCCGCGAACCAGGCGATGACCGAGCTCGCGCTCGAGCTCGGCGGCCTCGAGGCGCTGCGGACCGACGACTCCTGGTCGTACCGGTTCCTGCGCTCGCGCGCGAACTCGATCGAGGGCGGCACGAGCGACGTGCTGCGCAACATCGTCGCCGAGCGCGTGCTCGGCCTGCCGAAGCTGAGGTAGCGCGTGGAGTTTGGCCTGAGCGACGAGCAGCAGGAGATCAAGGCGACCGCCCGCGAGTTCCTGGCGAGCCGCTTCACGCCAGCGAAGGTGCGCGAGCTCGCCGAGTCCGGCAGTCCCTACGACGACGGGCTCTGGCGGGAGATGTGCGAGCTGGGCTGGCCGGGGATCGCGATCCCCGAGCGGTACGGCGGCCAGGGCCTCGGGGTCGTGGAGCTGGTGATCCTGCTCGAGGAGATGGGCTACGCGCTCGCGCCCTCGCCCTTCATCTCGAACGCCTACGCTGGCGCGCTGATCGCCTCGGCGGGCTCCGACGAGCAGCGGGAGCGCTGGCTGCCCGGGATCGCGGCGGGGACGGCGCGCGGCGCCGCCGAGTTCACGAACGAGGGCGGGCCCGTCGTGGGCGCGGCGAAGGGGAGCACGGTGCTCGCGCTGCTCACCGACGGGGGTCCCCGGATCGTGCCGACCGCCGACGCCGAGCTCGAGCGCATCCCCGTGATCGACGACACGCGGGCCTACTTCCGCGTGCGCGCCGAGAGCGGCGATCCCCTGCCCGGCGACGTTGCGTGGGCGCGCGCGGCCGGGGCGGTCGCGCTCGCCGCCGAGTCGGTGGGCCTCGCGGCGCGCGCGCTCGACATCGCGACCGAGTACGCCAAGGAGCGCGAGCAGTTCGGCCGCCCGATCGGCGCCTACCAGGCGGTCTCGCACCGGCTCGCGAACATGCTCTGGGCGGTCGAGGAGGCGCGCTCGCTCACCTACTACGCCGCTTGGTGCGCCGACGCGGACCCCGAGGCGCTGCCGCTGGCGGCGTCGATGGCCAAGGCCCGCGCGTCCGATGCGGCCTGCTCGGTCACGCACGACGCGATCCAGACGCTGGGCGGGATCGGCTTCACCTGGGAGCACGACATCCACTTCTTCCTGAAGCGGGCGCGCGTCTCCGCGCAGCTCATGGGCACCGCCGCGGAGCACCGCGAGCGGGTGGCGAGCCTCGTCGGCCTCTAGGGGCCCCAGGCCCTAGGAGCGCTTGCCGTCCGGCGGGTCGCCGCCGAGGATCTCGACGTCCGCGGCGAGCTGGATCTTGCCGTCGGCGGTCGTGTACTCGATGTCGACGGTCTCGTGCTTGCGGTAGGTGCCGAAGATCCCGATGTACATCGCCAGCCAGCGGCCCTTGGTGACGATCTCCTTGATGATCGGGCGCGAAAAGACGATCTCGTTCCCCTCGCGCTCCCACACCTCGCCGCGGGGCTGCTCGACGCTGTTGATGTAGACGCGGATCGGCTCCTGGGCGCCGGCGGGCAGCCGGGCGCGGTTGCCGGCCGCGTAGCTCCCCTTGGGGATCTCGACCTCTGAGCCGCTCATGGCACCTAGCCTACGAGGGCGCGGCGCACGGCCTCGAACGGGCCGTCGGAGCCCGGGTCGAGCTCGCGCCGGCGGATCCCGCCGGCAAAGGGCACGAAGCGGCCGTCGCCCATCACGTCGACGCCGGCGTCACGCCCGCGCCGCAGCAGGCCGCCGGTCGAGATCTCCACCCGCCCGGCCACCTGCTGGGCGGCAGGGAACTCGCGGATCATCTTGCGGTCGCGCAGGGGGCCCGCCGCGCGGATCTCCTTGGCGCTCTGTTCGAGCGCCTCGACCGCGTCGTCGAGGCGCTCGAACTTCCGGTGGGTCACGCGGGACCCGTGGCGGACCGTGAGCCGGTACGCCACCGTCCGGTCAGGCGCCGCGCCGGCTCCGCACCGGGCGCCGGATGAAGTCGTTGCGGATCTTCTCCGGGCCCTCGCGCTCCTCGATCGGCGTGTAGTCCACGTCGCGCAGGCCCGTGTAGATCTGGCGCGGGCGCGCGATCTTCTGCTCCGGGTCCTCGACCATCTCGAGCCACTGCGCGATCCAGCCGGCCGTCCGCGGGATCGCGAAGATCACCGTGAACATCTCGGTCGGGATGCCGAGCGCCTCGTAGATCAGGCCCGAGTAGAAGTCGACGTTCGGGTAGAGCTTGCGCGACGTGAAGTACTCGTCGTCGAGCGCCCGCTTCTCGAGCTCGGTGGCGATGTCGAGCAGCGGGTTGGGCTGCGTGGCGTCGAGCACCTCGTCGACGTGCTTGCGGATGATCCGCGCGCGCGGGTCGTAGTTCTTGTAGACCCGGTGGCCGAAGCCCATGAGCCGCTCCTCGCGGTTCTTCACGCGCTCGAGGAAGTCGGGGACGTTCTCGACCTTCTCGATGCGCCGCAGCATCCGGAGCACCGCCTCGTTCGCGCCGCCGTGGAGCGGGCCGTAGAGGGCGGCGACGCCGGCGGCGACCGCCGAGTAGGGGTCGACCTGCGAGGAGCCGACCGCGCGGACCGCGTTCGTCGAGCAGTTCTGCTCGTGGTCGGCGTGGAGGATGAACAAGACGTCGAGCGCGCGCGCGAGCCGCGGGTCCGGCTCGTACTTGAGCTCGGTCATCTTGAACATCATCGACAGGAAGTTCTCCGTGTAGGAGAGGTCGTTGTCGGGATAGACGTAGGGCAGGCCGCGGTTGTGCCGGTAGGCGAAGGCGGCGAGCGTCGGCATCTTGGCGATCAGCCGCACGGCCGCCATGTAGCGCTCCTCGGGGTCGTCGATGTTCTTGGCCCCGGGGTAGAAGGTCGAGAGCGCGCCGACCGTGGCGAGCAGCATCCCCATCGGGTGGGCGTCGTAGCGGAAGCCCTCGACGAAGACCTTGATGTTCTCGTGCACGAAGGTGTGGTGGGTGATGTCGTGGACCCACCGCTCCAGCTGCGCCTTCGTCGGCAGCTCGCCGTAGATCAGCAGGAACGCGACCTCGAGGAAGGTCGACTTCTCGCAGAGCTGCTCGATCGGGATGCCCCGGTGCTGCAGGATTCCCGCCTCGCCGTCGATGTAGGTGATCGACGAACGGCACGAAGCCGTGTTGGTGAACGCCGGGTCGTAGGCCATCAGCCCGAAGTCGTCCTCGTTCACCTTGATCTGCCGCAGATCCATGGCGCGGATCGTCTCGTCGGTGATCTCGACCTCGTAGCTGCGGCCGGTGCGGTTGTCGGTGATCGTGAGCGTGTTCTTGCCGTCGGCTACCGCGACGTCTCCCGCCTCATGCTGGGTGTTCTGGTCACTCAAGTCTTGGTTCTCCTTCTTCTATCCCTCGATGGCTGATTCTCGCAGCTACCCCCCGCCCGCGCAGGGAGGCCGCCCGGGGGCAGGGGGAGAATCGCACGGGCTTTGTGGCCTGAATGTAGGGAAAGGCGCTCGGTTCGATCAGGCCCGCAGCTCGATCGGGCGCTCCTCGAACCGCGTGATCGCCAGCAGCTCGCGGAAGCGCTCCTCGATCTCGGCCGCGGTGAGCTCGCGCACGCGCTCAGTGCCGAAGCGCTCGACGTTGAACGAGGCGACGACCGTGCCGTAGGCCATCGCGCGCCGCAGCTCCGCGGTGGTCAGCTCGCTGCCGTGCCCGTCCAGGTAGCCGAGGAACCCGCCCGCGAAGCTGTCGCCCGCGCCGGTCGGGTCGCGCACGTCCTCGAGCGGGATGCCCGGCAGGCCGAAGAACCCGTCCTCGGTGAACAGCGCCGCGCCGTACTCGCCCTGCTTGGCGACGACGATCCGCGGGCCCATCGCCATCACGGCCTTGGCGGCGCGCGCGAGGTTGGGCTCGCCGGTGAGCATCCGGATCTCGGCGTCGTTGAGGATCACGCAGTCCACCTCGCCGATCGCGGCGACGAGCGAGTCGCGCGCCGTGTCGATCCAGAGGTTCATCGAGTCGAGCGCCGCGAAGCGCGCGGACCCGCACTGGGCGCGGACCTGGCGCTGCAGGTCGGGCTGGATGTTCCCGAGGAAGAGCACGTCGGCCTGGGCCGCGGCGTCGTTGAGCTTGGGCTGGAAGTCCGCGAACACCCCGAGCTGGGTGTCGTCGGTGTGGGCGACGTTCAGGTCGTGCCCGTAGTGGCCCCGCCAGAAGAACGTCTGGCCGCCCTCGACCCGCTCGATCGCGCTGGTGTCGATGCCCCGCGACTCGAGCAGCTCGGTGTGCTTCTCGCCGAAGTCGTCGCCGACCGGGCCGACGACGTGCACGTCGGTGAAGAAGCTCGCCGCCAGGGCGAAGTGCACCGCGGAGCCGCCCAGCATGCGCTCACGCTCGCCGAACGGCGTGCGCACGCTGTCGAACGCGATGCTCCCGACGACGGTAAGCGACACGGCGCGGCAGGGTAGCGTTCCGGGCGCGCAAACGCGCCGCACGGGACGCCCAGGGTCCGCCCGACGCTGTAGCCTCAGGGGCAGCTCGAGATCGTGATCGGCGGCGCCGCCGCCGTCCGAGGCGCGTCCAGCCCATGACAAGAGCGCCGCCCGGCGAACCGAGGGCTACTCCACCTCGACCCACACGCTTGACGGCGAACCTCGAAAAGAAACGAACCACCAGATGAGCTCTTTCCGTGAGCTTGGCCTGTCCGAGCAGATCCTGACCGCACTCGACGAGCTGGGCTTCGAGGAGCCCACGCCGATCCAGGAGCGCGCGATCCCCCCGCTCCTGCAGGGCTACGACGTCATCGGGCAGGCGCAGACCGGGACGGGCAAGACCGCGGCGTTCGGCCTGCCGCTGCTGCAGTACGTGGACCCCAGCTCCGACGAGCTGCAGGCGATCGTGCTGACGCCCACCCGCGAGCTCTGCATCCAGGTGACGCAGGCGCTGCGCTCCTACGCCGAGCACCTGGACATCGAGATCGTCGCCGTCTTCGGCGGGCAGCCGATCGCCCAGCAGGCGCCGCGGTTGCGCGCCGGCGCCCAGGTGGTCGTCGCGACCGTCGGGCGCGTGATGGACCTGATCTCGCGGCACATCATCGTGCTCACGGCGGCCCGCTTCGTCGTCCTCGACGAGGCCGACGAGATGCTCGACCTCGGGTTCATCGACGACGTCGAGAAGATCCTGCGGATGTGCCCCGCCGGCCGCCAGACGGCGCTGTTCTCGGCGACGATGCCGGCCCCGATCGCGCGCCTCGCCGAGCGCCACATGTTCCACCCGGTGACGATCAAGGTCACCCCGAAGCAGCTCACGGTCGACGCGATCGAGCAGGCCTACGTGGTCACCTCGGCGCGCGACAAGGTCAAGCGGCTGCGCGAGGTGCTGCGCGCCGAGGACCCCGAGCAGGCGATCATCTTCTGCCGCACCAAGGTCGGCGCCGCGCGCCTCGACGAGCAGCTGCGCGCCGCGGGCCTGCGCTGCAAGGCGCTGCACGGCGACATGAGCCAGGGCCAGCGCGACGGGGTGATGATCCAGTTCAAGGAGCACAAGCTCCCGATCCTGGTCGCGACCGACGTCGCCGCGCGCGGGCTCGACATCGAGCACGTCACGCACGTCATCAACTTCGACATCCCGGGTTCGACCGAGACCTACGTGCACCGCATCGGGCGCACGGGGCGCGTCGGGCGCACGGGCCGGGCGATCACCTTCATCACCCCCGACCAGGAGCGCGGCCTGCAGCGGATCGCCCGCGAGGCGAAGACCACGATCGGCGAGTGGGAGCCGCCCGAGGAGCGCCTCGAGCACGCCCCGCGCCCGCGCCGGCGCGAGCGCGAGCGCGACCGCGACCGCGAGGGCGAGCGCGAGGAGCGCAAGCCCAAGCCCGCCGGGCGCAACGGCCTCGCGAAGCTCTTCGTCAACCGCGGCAGGCGCAGCGGGATCGACCAGGACGACCTGCGCTGGGCGCTGGAGGAGGGGGCCGTCGTCCCCGGCGACGCGATCAAGCGCATCGAGGTGCTCGAGCGCTTCTCGTTCGTCGAGCTCCCGCCGGCGGAGGCCGAGCTCGCGGTCGACCGGCTCGACGGCACCAAGCTCAAGGGCAAGCAGATCCGCGTCGAGTTCGCGCGGAGCTGAAGGGCGGCGCCCAGGCGCCGCGCTCGTTAGGGGCCGTTAAGCGCGGCGTGTCATCCTCGCGCCCGTGACCGCCGCCGCACCCACCGAGCACGCGCGCCGCAGCCGGGCGCGCTCGCTGTTCGAGACCGTCTTCGTCGTCGCGCTCGCGGTCGGCCTCGCGATCGGGATCCAGGCCGCGGTCGCCAAGCCGTACAAGATCCCGTCGGAGTCGATGGTGCCGACCCTGGAGGTGGGCGAGCGGGTGATCGTCGACCGGGTGAGCTACCGCTTCAGCGACCCCGAGGTCGGCGACATCGTGGTCTTCCAACCGCCGGTGGGCGCCGAGCCGACGCACGTGGGCCGCGCCTGCGCGGTGCAGCGCGCGCCGGGGCAGGCCTGCCCGAAGGCGTGGCCGGAGCGCTCCGACGACGTGCCGTTCATCAAGCGCATCGTCGCCGGCCCCGGCGACCGCCTCGCGATCCGCGACGGCCACCCGGTCGTGAACGGCGTCGAGGCCCACGAGGACTTCGTGCGGGGCTGCGGAGGCGGGCCCGACTGCGACCTCCCCGACGAGATCGTGATCCCCGAGGGCCACTACTTCGTGATGGGCGACAACCGCGGCGCGAGCCTCGACAGCCGCGCCTGGGGCCCCGTCCCGAAGGAGTGGATCATCGGCCGGGCGTTCATGGCGTACTGGCCGCTTGACCGGCTCGGCGGACTCTAGCCCCCGGGACGGCGGCGCGGCCATAAGCTTGCGCGCGCCATGGTGTCCGCCCTCGTCCTCGCGGTCGTCTACCTCGTCTGGGCGCCGCCGAGCGCCGACCTCGCCGCGCAGGCCTTCCGCGCGCACCTGTTCGCAGAGCACGGCTTCGAGGTGTGGTCGAACGCGTGGTACTCGGGCTTCCACTTGCCCGGCTACAGCCTGCTGTTCGGGCCCCTGGCCGCGCTCGTCGGCGTGCGGCTCGCGGGCGCGCTGTCGGTGGTCGCGGCGGCGTGGTGCTTCGAGCGGCT
>Ga0207864_1004061_pt1 | contig 11496 bp, 11 predicted proteins | sample HigsolmetaAR202D_FD_184834 | JGI IMG/M metagenome (GOLD analysis project Ga0207864, IMG submission 184834) | Ionic liquid and high solid enriched microbial communities from the Joint BioEnergy Institute, USA - AR20-2-D (SPAdes) (version 2) ...
CGGCGCGGCACCCGCCTGCGCCTGCGCTGGCGGATCGTCGACCGGCCAAAAGGCTCCAAGCGCGCCCGGCTGCGCGGCGCCCGCGGGCCCCGGCCGCGCCTCGTCACCGACGTCCCCGGCCACTACACGGTGCGCCTGGAGGCGACCGAGCTGCGCCCTGCCCGCCCCGGCGCCCGCGCGCGCGGTGCGAGCGCCTCCGCCGCCGCGGTCTCGCCGACCACCGCCGACACCGTGGAGCTCGCCGCCCAGCCGAGCGTCCTCCCCGACGGGGTGCTCGTGCGGACGATCGCCTCCGACACCGAGCCCGGAATCCAGCTCGGCGACACCTTCTACCCTGCCTGGTCGGGCGGCTGGGTGGAGTCGCTGGTCCTCGACCGCGACACGCTCGAGGTGATCTCGGTCAACACCTACACCGGCAACTCGGCCGGCACGAACGCGCTCGCCCTCTCCGTCGGCGAACTCGACTCCGAACACCTGGTGATCGTCGCCGGCACGGGCCGCTTCGCCGGTCTCGAACCGGAAGCGGAAAAGGGGCTGGAAAAGGCGCTCACCCGGCTCGGCGTCGAACTGGACGAAGACATCTCCACCTACACGCACGGCAACTTCTCGGTGATCGGTGTGCCGGGGACGCGCCCCGGGTCCGCCCACCAGTGCAACCTCAGCTACTGCCGCATCCACCCGGGCGCCGTCCCCGGGGAGCTTGAAGGCTCGCTCCAGCTCGACATCAAGGGCAACTTCGCCTTCAACTTGCCGCCGACCAGCTACTCCTACGACACGCGCGCCCCCGGCAGCAGCTCGAAGAAGAACGTGATGCAGGTGAGCGACGAAGCCGGGAACATGATCACTTACGAATCGGCCGAACTGGACCAGCCCGGCTTCCAACTGTTGTGGTTGGACTCGGGGACGCTGGCGGCGCGCGGCAACTACACCTACGCCGCGTCGACCTCGAGTTGCGGCGGCGACGGGTGCCTGCAGGGCCTCGCGGCGAAGCTGAAGGAAATCACCGCCTCCTCGCCTCCCGGGCTGATCATGCTCAGCTCGTTCGGGCGGCCCACCGTCGGGCCGACGGAGTCGGTCAGCCCCTGGGGCGAAATCGCCGGCATCCTGAGCGGCTGCGGCGCGAGCGGCGTGCGCGGCCCGCTGGGCAAACACGAATACGCACCCTGCACCGAAGCCTTCCTCCCCGAGGGGATGGGCGCGAACCAGCTCGCCTTCCTCGGCCTCGACGGGACCGGCGACTACACCCTGGTCGGGCTGGAGGGCCAGACGTCGAGGGAAGGGCCTAACTCGGGCGCCGAGCTGAGCGAGGTCATCACCGGCAAGCCGGCCCGGCTCGCCGGCGCCTTCAAGCGGAACAACCGCGGGCTCTGGCAAGCGGGCACGAGCGGCAACCCGGACCCAGCCAATCCCCCGTCCACGTTCGTCCCGGACCTGCTCAAGATCCTGCAGCAGCCGCCCGAACCGTTCGCGTTCCCCCAGACCGCCGCCGAGTGGGCCGCGGAGCGCTACATCGCCGAAGAAGTCGGCCTCAGCCCCATCGACCCTACGTTTGGGATCCGCGCCGCCTACTGGGAGCACCAGTCGCTCGACTGGGCCAGCGCGGAAACTCGGCTCAGTCGCCTCGGGCCGTGCACGGCGGACTGCCCGCAGGGCTTCGACGCGACGGTGTTCCGCGAAGTCAGGGCGGAGCTCCTGCGCGAGCTCCCCGAAGTCGCCACGGTGATGAACTACATGGGCGACCCCAAGGGCGAACTCCAGGACGTGCTCGAAGGCGTCTACGCGCGCGGGTCCTACAGCTTCGTCGGCACGGCCGCGTGGATCCGCGAACTGCTCGAAATCCCGGCGGAAAAGCCGCCGCAGGGGCCCAACTTCGAACAGCTCATCAACGGGTCGCTGACGATCGCCTCCGGCGCGGCGGGATTCATCCCGGTGATCGGCGGCATCATGGGGGCTCCGTTCACCGTCGCCCGCGGCGGGTACATGATCGCGAGCGCGCTGATCAACGCCTCCAACGGTGAATCGGTCATGGAACCGTCAGGGTTCGGCGGCTCGGTCTACGAATGGGGGACGGACCTCCAGGCGACCGCCGAACAATCCGTCGACGGCCTCGGCCTGGTGACCGCCCGCCTGGTCAGCGACCGCGGCCGGCTGCGGACGGCCGCCGACCTCGCCGCGACCACCTGGGCCTTCACCCCGCAGAGCGGGCCGGCGCTGCAGGAATCCGTCGCCCGCTCGCTGCGCCAGTACATGTGGGCCTCGATGATGCCGGCTGCGGCGTTCGTGACCTACTGCAGCGAAGAGCCGCCCCACGAAGTCCCGACGGCCGGCCTGGTGCTCAACGACTCGATCCACGGCCGCGACGACGGCCAGATCGGCATCACGCGCTACTTCTACTGGCCGGTGCTCGCCACCTTGGGCAGGGTCCCCAAGGGCCTCTACAACACGCTGTTCTCGCGCGGAGAAGGCCCCGGGAACGTGAACCTGTACCCCGAGTACTTCTACGCCGCCTCCTCCTACCGCAACGACCACAAGAACCCCCTGCACGACCAGCCCACCTCACCCGGCTTCGTCCTCCTCCCGTGCTGGTTCGTGAAGGCGTTCGGGTAGAGCGCTACCGCCCGCGGGGCCCCTTCAGCACCCGGAAGCGAACCGTCGCCGCACGGCCCTGGGCCCCGTCGGGGGAGACGGCGCGGATCTTCAGCACGTGCCGGCCCGGCTTCAGCCGCCGCAGGGGGAGCGGCGACGAGCAGGGCCATCCACGGGCCTGTTGCGTGCACAGTGCGCCCCGGCGGCGCGAACGCACTTTGTTCCGCTATCCGGAACGAAGTGCGTTCGCGCGGGGCGGGCGGGGGTTTACTTGATGCCGATCACGTCGACCGCGGCGCCGGTGGCCGTGATCCCGGACGTGCCGCCCGCGCACTCGCCGGTCACTTTCAGGACGATCTTGCGGCTCGTCGCCTGGCCGGGACGGAACCTCAACCCGGCGACGTACGGGCCGATGTTCACCCGCCGCGCCACGGTGCCGGTGTTGGTGTCTTCACCGAACCGGCCCAAGGAGACGCGGCTCCAGTCCAGGCCCCCGGGCCCGTCCGGGTCGACGAACACCGCCGCGGCGAGGCTTCGCGGCGCTTCGCAGCTCGCGTGGAAGGTGAAGTCGACGGCGCCCATGTAGAGGTCGGTGCGGTCCGCCTCCTGGACATAGGCGTCGCCTTCCAGCCCGTAGGTCACCGCTTCCGCTTTCGACTGGATCTCCAGGTGGGCGCCGGTCCGCGCCGTGTGGACGACGCGCCCGAACGGCGTCGCGGCGGTGGCGATCTTCGCGCCGCCGATCGCCCCGTCGGCGATCTTCGCCGCCGTCAGGCACCGTCACGGAGCTTCGCCGCGGTGACGGCCTTGTTGCGGATCTTCGGCGTCGTCACCGCGTTCTTCTTCAGTTTCGCCGCTGTGACGGAGCTCTTCTTCAGCTGCCTCGGCCCGACGCTGTTCTTGCCAAGCTGCTGCGCCGCCACCGCGGTCCCGCCGGCGAGCACCATGAAGACCGCGAGCGTCGACATCACATTGGCGTAGGACAGCCTGTCCCTGACCCTTCTCATCCTCATCCGTCCTCCTTCGTGATCGTTCGGAGGGTCGGTTCGCGCCCGCTCGGCCCGTCCCTTCGGCCTGCGATCGACCGTGCGCGGGCCTCTGCGTGGCGCCGATTCGGTCTCTCTGTACACGCGGGCCAGGGCCGACGGGGGAAGTTCGGACCGATGTACAAGCACGCCGCGCCGACCCCGACACACCATTCGGCAATGGAGACCGCACCGCGCCAGATCGTCGCCTTCGGTGGGGGCGGGTTCTCGATGGAGTCGGGCAACCCGCTGCTCGACGACTACGTGCTCGGGCTTTGCCGCAGCCCCCGGCCTCGGGTCTGCTTCCTGCCCTCCGCCAGCGGTGACGCCGACCACTACATCGTCCGCTTCTACCGCGCCTTCCCGGCCGAGCGCTGCGAGGCGAGCCACATCTCCCTCTTTCGCCGCGAGCAGGGGCCGGCGAACCTGCGTGAGCACCTGCTCTCCCAGGACCTGATCTACGTCGGCGGGGGGAGCGTCGTCAGCCTGCTCGGCGTCTGGCGGGCGCACGGCCTGGACGCGATCCTGCGCGAAGCCTGGGAAGCGGGCGTCGTCCTCTGCGGGCTCTCGGCCGGCTCGCTGTGCTGGTTCGCGGAGGCGGTGACGGGCTTCCACGGGTCGCCGCGGCGGCTGCGCGGGCTCGGCCTCCTCCCCTACAGCAACTGCGTCCACTACGAGCGCGGCGGGGAGCGCAGCGACGCGTACCACCGCTTCCTGCGCGAAGGCATGGTCTCCGGCTACGCGGCCGAGGACGGCGCGGCGCTGCACTTCATCGGCGAGCGCCTCTCGCACGTCGTCGCCTCGCGGCCGCGGGCGCGCGGCTACCGGCTCGACGCGCACGCCGACCGCGTGGTGGAGATGCAGCTCGCCACCACATACCTCGGCGACGCCCGGGCGCGGCCGGGGGTCCCGGTCCCGGAAGCGCTCTCGACAGCGGCGGCGGGGTGATGCCGGCGGCGAGCGGCAGCGCGGCCGGCGAGCCCCCCAACGGGAGGGGGCGCGCCGGGGCCCCGGTGCGGCGGCTGCTGGCGCTGGGCGGACACGACTTCACCACCAGCCCGCCCGACCGCGCCGTCTGCGAGCTGCTGCTGCGGCTGGCGGCCAAACGCGGCGGGGAGCGGCCGCGCATCTGCCTGCTGCCGACGGCGAGCGGCGACCCGTCCGAGCAGATCGGCCGCTTCTACGCCGCCTTCAGCGAGCGCGCCTGCCAGGCTTCGGACGTGTCGCTGTTCCGGCTCGGGCGGCGGCCGGTCGTGCTGCGCGAGCACCTGCTCTCCCAGGACCTGATCTACGTCGGCGGGGGGAGCATGGTCAACCTGCTGGCGGTGTGGGAGGCGCACGGCGTCGCCGCGATCCTCGCCGAGGCGTGGCGGCGGGGGACGGTGTTGGCGGGCCAGAGCGCCGGGGCGATGTGCTGGTTCGAAGCCGGGATCACGAAGTCCTCGGGACGGGCGGGCGTGGCGCAGGGGCTTTCGATGCTGCCCGGGAGCCTCTGCGTCCACTACAACAACGAACCGGACCGCCGGGCCGCCTACCTGGAAGCGGTGGAGGCCGGCCTCCCCGACGGCTACGGCCTCGACGACTACGCAGGCTTGCTCTGGGAAGGCGACGCGGCCCCGGCCGCCGTCGCCGCCCGCCGCCGCGCCCGCGTCTACCGCGTGCGGCGCCGCCCCGAGGGCGTCACCGAGACTCCGCTGCCCGCCCGCCTGCTCCCGTCCCCGGTCCCGGCCGCCCTGCGCGAGGACATCCTCGAGTTCCGCCGCCTCCGCGCCCTGCGCCGCCGCACGGGCCGGTTGGGGTAGCGAAACCGCCCAGCCGGGGGGTGTGAATTGCGGGACTCCAGTTTCCGGGCGCGGCTGCCGAATAGGGCATCGGTACCCGACCACAGGAGCTAACCGAATGACGATTACTTCACGAGCCCGCAACGTCGTTGCGGTGGCCGCAACCGCGTTTGCGGTGCTGTTCCTCGTCAACGCGGAGGCGAGGGCCGCGAACGCCGTGCCGCCGCTCACGTCGACGCCGCAGTACAAGGCGTTCGCGCAGTTCGTCGCGCAGCTGAACGGCATGCGCTCCACGCCGGCCACGCCGCAGCGCAAGGCCGAGCTGGAGCAGACGCTGTCGACCCGCTACCAGGCGGTGGTCAGCCGGTCGAAGGCGCTGCTCGAACGGGCGAAGGCGATCGCCAAGCGCCAGGTGCTCGCGCGCTACAAGGCCGAAGTGACCCGCGTGCGCAACACCGAGGCCCAGGAGCTGACCGAGATCCGTCAGGACGCGGCCACCCGCCTGCAGCGCGCCCTCACCGCCTACAACCGGGGCATCGCAACGGTTGATCGCTACTACGACAACGTCGGCGCCCGCCTGCGCAAAGCGCTCAAAGGCGCGCGTGCCCGGCTGGCGAAAGCGACCAACCCGGTGATCCAGCAGCAGCTACGGATCCGCATCGACTCGCTGGTCAAGCAGCTCAACGACAACAACAAAGACCAGCAGCGCGACCTCAGCCGCCTGCGCACCCGGTACCTGAAAGAGAAGCAGGCGATCGAAGCGACCCGCGCCCAGGAAGCCGAACGGGTGATCACCACCGACCAGGCGATGATCGAATCCCTGCGGCGCCATCGCGAACGCTCCTACCGCCTGCGCGTCGGCACCCTGCAGGCCAAGCGCCAGACCCAGCTGGCGATGCTGGAGGACAAGCTCGACGCCGGGCGCCTCTCAATCTCCCTGATGCCGACGGTCACCACCTGACCGTTCCCTGCCGCGGTGTGGGCTGCCATCCCTGCACGGCCCACACCCGGCTCTCTCCCTCTCGACGCCCCGCTCCCGACCCGCTCCGCGGGCGGGGGCGGGGCGTTCCACTTCGTGTGTGGAGCTGCGTGCCGCCTTGTGCTTCGGGTAGCGGCGAGGGTGTCCGGCGTGCCGGAGCACGCCGCATCCCTTGCGTACCGACCGCACTTACGCCGACGAGCCGTTGAGGCCGAGGACGGTGCGGACCCAGGGGCGGTCGGCGTCACGGGAGAGCACGTAGAAGTGCTGAGTGGAGCCGCGCACGGGTTTGGTGGCGATCAGCGTGATGACGCCGAGTTCTTTCAGCACGCGTATGTGGTACGAGACGTGCGAGAGCGGTTCCGACCACTTGTCGGACAGCTCGCTGGGACTGAACTGCTCGCTCCCGCTCAGCGCCCACTTGAGGATGCGGCGCCGCAGCGGGTGATCGAGCGCGTGCACCAACCTTGCCTCCAGGTTCCGGTCCTTCGTCCGGGACATGTCCCCTCCCCATCAATCACATGACTTGGATCACTTGAGGGGCCTAGTCTGGACGGCCCCGGGAGGCGGGTTCAAACTCAATAAGCGCAGAAACCCCTAGTGGGTCCAGAGCTCATCGGTGGACCAGGCGGCCTCGAAGCCGGCCAGGAAGAAGGTTGCGGCAACTGATCCGCGCGTCTCGCGGGCGCGCGTGGCCGTCTCCTTCGCGGCGTGATCCCCTGCCGCGCGGATCGACCTCGAGCACTCTTCCAGGCGCTGCATGACCTGCCGCCACCCCTGCTCGTCGAGCCGCAGCGGCCACCAGCTGAGGTGTCGCTCCGGGCGCTCGTCGAACGTCCCGGCCCTCAATGCCTCCGTCGCCCGCGCGAACACCATCCGCAGCGCCTCCTGGCTGCGCTGCCTCGCCCTTGGCCCGGTTGCCGGCCGCCACAAGTCGGTCTCGTGCACCAGCGGCGCGGCCGCACGGTAGAAGTGCTCGGTCGCGCCGCGCCGCCTGCCACCGGTCTTTGTTCCGGCATGTTCGAGCCAACCGAGCTTGACCAGAATCTTGCAGCGCCGGTCGAAGCCGTAGACGGCCGCGCCGCCGATCCTCTCCGCGAGCTGCGTAGCGCTCATCGCCGTTCGGTTCAGCTCAGTGACGATCTTCAGCATCAAAGGATCGGCGAAAACCTTCGCCGACTTGGTGAAGTAGGGGAAGCCGGACGGGCCGCCCGTGTGGGCACTATGGAGTGAACCGCGTCCGCATGCAGCCGCGTCCTCTTTCCCCGCCGCCGGAGACTCAAAGCCGGCCAGCGCGACGATCGCCACGATCGGCCTCTCGCCCGATTCCTGCAAGCGGATCTTCGCATCCACCTGCTCTTGACCCAAGGTCCAGAAGCACTGATTCATGGCCTTGATCCGCTCCTGCCAGCCGCGCTCATCCAGCACCAGGCACTCACAGCTCACGTGGCGGTCCGGCCTCGAGTCGAGCGTCCCGGCCTCAATCGCCCACCTCGCACGCCTACTGATCTGAGCCAGCGTCCGCCAGCTGAACCAAGTCCGCATCGAGAAGGGGAGTTCCGCCCACGTCTCGTCGTCGATCGTTGCGGTTTCGGTGGTTCGGTACATGTGCTGGGGACGACCCGGACCACTGCGGTCAACGCGAACCCTTGCGCAGCCAGCCGTGCGCCTCAAGCTCCTTGAAGTGCCGCCGCACCCGGCTCACCGACCCGCCCCCGAAGGTCTCGAAGAACTGGGTCGGACTCATTTCCCGCATATAGAGCTCGGCGACGATCGTGTAGCGGATGGGGTAGGCGTAGACCGCCGCGAGGCGACTCAGAACGACGGTTCGGCAGCAATGCGGAGCCTCAGCCTCCCCGATGGCGAGTCCGCAAGGACCGACTGTTTTCGTGCCCCTGATTGCACGACGCATCAGTAGTTATCAGACAACCCCCCAAATACCGGAAAAACGGGCCGTTACATTCAGCATCGTTTCGCATAAGCGAAAAAAGGGGGTTGTCCCATGACGCTGACGGCTACCGCTCCAAGCGCGCCGGTCGTGTCGATCACGAAGTCCTGTTGAGCACGATCCACACCGCATCGCCGCCTCGGCCAGCTCGTGGCCGAGGCGGCGCTTCGCTCACCCGACGGCGCGAGAAGCCACTCCGTCGACGACGGGTGCGCGAACGCCGCGCTGCGTCCGGCGACACCGCCGGCGCTTCCATCACGAGGCGGCCGCGCCCACCGTTCCGCAATAGTCGTGCATATACTTCCGCGCTTCCTGATCAACGGGAAGGGGGGATCAATGCAGGGACAGAGAGATGTCGTCCGCCACCGATCGTCCGGGCGACGCACGGACGTCCGACCGGAGCGGGATCATGTCGTCATGCACCAACGCGGTGCCTTCCGCCTCGCCGGCGCGCCCCGTGCCGATGCCGAGGTTGGCCGCTCGGTAGGCTGTCGCCCGGTGCCTCTCCGATCCCGCCAACGTCGTCCGTCCCGACGGGGCACGCGCCATGCCTGATCGGCCCTCTCTCGCGCACTTCATCCAGTTCGCGAAGAAGAAGAAGATGCCTGTTCCAGGTCGCGTCGTCGGTGGCGGTTCGCTCGATGTCTACTACCGCCGCCCTGACCGAGTGAAGGTCATCCGCGGTAGAGACATCAACGGGAGCCGGAACACCGATTAAGCCGGCGGAAGCGGGCGCATCTCCGAGGTCGTCGCAGCGGCGATGTACGACCGCGATCCCGACCCCGAGCGCGAGCCCGGCCTCGTCGCGACGGGTCGGCTGTCTGCGCGCCTCCTCCTTCCCGGCGAGACCTGGGTCCACCGGAGAGTCCAGCAAGTCTCTTACTTCGACTCCGGCCTGCAGCAAATGCGAGTCTCGATTGACTTCACGGTCCCGGACGGGGAACTCGGCACCCACCTCCCGGTATCCGTGCTGCCGAAGTGGCCGCCGCTGTATCGCCTGGACTTCCGCGCAGCGACCGGCGAGCCCCTACCGATCCTGACGTCCAAGCAGAACGGCATCGCGGACGAGCAGGTTCTGATTGCCCTCGCTGAATCGGTCGGTGCACCACTCGACAAACCCGCCTTCCGCCAAGCGATCCGAAGCCTCGCACGCGGACCGGAGACCGATCTCTACCAGCCATTCGGAACGTTCTTGGAAGGCTTGCCCGACCTAACCGATCCAAGCCAGCTCCGGATTGCTGAACTCGCCGCTCTGCTGACCGAGACGACCTTTCTCTGGTATCCAATCGACGATTCGGCTGTGGCCGGCCAGCGAACCGTATGCAAGGTCGAGTACCTGATCGCCGCGCAAGAATCCCTCGGCCTCAGCAAACGGATCCTGCGTGCCCTGTCCCTCGACCAACCACCAGAGTACGTTCACCTGTGGCACGCCGGTGCCGACGCCACGTTCCACGTCGACATCGAAGCGCCAAAGCCGCTCATCGTTCGCGAAGCCGAGCCCGCGTACCTAGCCCTGATCCACCGGTAACGACCTGAGGAAACCCTCCGGGAGCGTCCTCTTGGGTCTTGAGAATGCGGTTTGCCGACGTATTCGCAACGACCCAGGAGGACACCCGGAAGGTGAAGACGCAAACGACGCGCCAAACCGTAGAAGTCAGGGCGGACGGCGAGGGACTCGTCTCCCATGCCGGCGCCTACCTCCTGGTCGAGCTGGCCGACCGGCTCGGGCTCACCGCGGCCCTCTCGGCGGCGATGGCGCCGACCCGCGAGCGCCGCTCTGCCCACGACCCCGGCGTCGTCCTGCGCGACCTCGCCGTGGCGATCGCCGACGGCGGCGAGCACGTCACAGACCTCGGCGTCCTGCGCGGCCAGGAGGCCCTGTTCGGAGCGGTGGCATCGGAGACGACGTCCCACCGGGTGCTGAAGTCGGTCGACGGGGATCTCCTGGAAGCGATCCGCGGCGCCCGTGCTGCGGCGCTTGCCAGGGCATGGGATGCCGGGGCCCGACCCGAGGAGCTGATCTTCGACATCGACGCCTCGCTTCTGATCGCCCACTCCGAGAAGGAAGGCGCCGCCGGCAACTACAAGGGCGGCTTCGGCTTTCACCCGCTGCTCTGCTACCTGGCCGAGACCGGCGAGCCGCTGGCCGCGATCCTGCGGCCCGGCAATGCCGCCGCCCACACCGCCGCCGATCACTTCGAGGTGCTGGCGCTCGCCCTCGAGCAGCTGCCAGAGGCGGACCTGGGTCGCGAGATCCTCGCCCGTGCGGACATCGGCGGCAGAACCCATGCCTTCACACAGGACTGCCGCGACGCCGGCATCCGCTTCTCGGTCGGCTACGAAGTAGACGAGCGGGTGCGCGGGGCGATCACGGAGCTGCCCGATTCGGCTTGGCAACAGGCGATCGACGGCGACGGCGAGGTTCGCGAGGGCGCCCAGGTCACAGAGCTCACCGACCGCGTCGACCTCTCCACCTGGCCCGAGGGCACCCGCTTGATCGTCCGCCGCGAGCGGCCCCATCCCGGCGCCCAGCTCTCGGTCCTCGACTGCGAGACCGGCTACCGCCACACCGCCTTCATCACCGACCAGCACGACACCGACGTCGCCGCCCTGGAGCTGCGCCACCGCCGCCGGGCGCGGGTGGAGGACGCGATCCGGGTCGGCAAGGAGACCGGGATGCGCAGGATGCCCTTCGCCGCCTTCGCCCACAACGAGGCCTGGCTCGAGATCTCGCTCTTGGCGCAGGCGCTGCTGAGATGGGCGGCGCTGCTCTGCCTGGAGGGCGAGCTCGCGCTGGCCGAGCCCAAGCGGGTGCGCCAGCGCCTGCTTCACGTCGCCGGGCGCCTGGTGCGCTCGGGCCGGCGAGTGGCGCTGCGGCTGCCGCGCTCCTGGCCGTGGGCCACCGCGCTGGTGGCGGCGTTCGCAAGGCTGCGGGCGCTGCCGGCCGCGAGCCCATAGCCACCGAGCCGTCTCCCCAGCCTCAACCCCCCTTGTCGCACCTGCCGATCCCGGCCTGCCCGCGAACGGGCGCTGGCGCTCCGATTCGCCACGAGGCCGGCCTCGAAAGGAGCGCCAGGGCGACTCCGTGGGGCCGCCCCGGCGCTGTTACCTACCTCAAGTCGCTGGTCTCACCCTGCCGGGGTGAAAACGGTGGATCGAGGCTAGTCGCCGCGGTTC
>Ga0207864_1004066_pt1 | contig 11486 bp, 11 predicted proteins | sample HigsolmetaAR202D_FD_184834 | JGI IMG/M metagenome (GOLD analysis project Ga0207864, IMG submission 184834) | Ionic liquid and high solid enriched microbial communities from the Joint BioEnergy Institute, USA - AR20-2-D (SPAdes) (version 2) ...
GGTCGTCGGCCTCGACGCGGGCGCCGACGACTACGTCACCAAGCCGTTCCGCCTCGCCGAGCTGCTCGCGCGGCTGCGCGCGCTGCTGCGCCGCGCCGGCGCCCGCACCGCCGAGGCCACCGGGCCGGTCGCGGCCCAGGACGTGCGCCTCGACCCGGCCTCGCGCCGCGCCTGGGTCGGCGACCGGGAGCTGGAGCTGGCGCCGAAGGAGTTCGACCTGCTGCACCTGCTGGTCGCCCACGCCGGTACCGTGCTGTCGCGCGAGCGGATCATGGAGGAGGTGTGGGACACGAACTGGTTCGGGTCCACCAAGACCCTCGACATGCACGTGTCGTGGCTGCGGCGCAAGCTCGGCGATGACGCCGCCGCGCCGCGCTACCTGACCACCGTGCGGGGCGTGGGCTTCCGCTTCGAGAAGACGCCCCCCGAGCAGCCGCGACAGGACTGATGCGGCGGCGGCTGCTGCGCACCACGCTCGCGGCGGCGGGCGTCGCGCTGGTGCTCCTGGGCGGGCCGCTGGTGTTCGCGGTGCGCGGGCTCCTGACCCAGCAGACCCTCAGCGAGCTGCAGCAGGAGGCCGAGCGCGCGCAGGCGCTGCTCAACGCCGAGACGATCGACGCCCGGACCGCCGCGGTCGTGCTCAACCTGCTGGCCGCCGAGAGCGGCACCCGCTTCATCCTCGTGCAGACGGTCGGCGGGCTGGGGCGCGTCGGCATCGACACCGGCGAGCCGCCGGACCTGTCTGACGAGCTCGCCAGCGAGCTCGTCCCCGACGGCGACTCGGTCGTGCGCCTGGCCGAGGACGGCGTGGTCGCCGTGAGCGTGCCGCTGCGGGTCGGCGGCATCAGCCAGCGGATGGTGGCCGTCCGCGACGACGCCGCGCTGCGCGGGGAGGTGCGCGGCGCGTGGCTGGCGATCGGCGGCCTGGGGGCGACGGCGCTGGGGGCGGCCGTCCTCGTGGCGCTGTGGCAGGGCCGCCGCCTCGCGGCCCCGCTGGAGGCCCTGGCCGCTTCGGCGCGCCGCCTCGGCGAGGGCGACTTCACCGCCCGCGCCCCGCGCAGCGGGCTGCCGGAGGCCGACGACGTCGCCGCGGCGCTCGACAGCACCGCCACGCGCCTGGCGGGGATGCTGGAGCGCAGCCGCTCCTTCAGCGCCGACGCGTCCCACCAGCTGCGCACGCCCCTGACCGCGCTGCGGCTGGACCTCGAGGCGCTGGCGATGACCGGCGCCGACCGCGAGCTGCTGGCGGCCGCCGAAGCCGAGGCCGACCGCCTCGAGGCCACGATCACCGAGCTGCTCGCCCTCGCCGCCGCCCCGGCCGGCGAGGAGGTCGTCGACGTGGCCCGGCTGGTGGCCGACCGCATCGGGGCGTGGGAGTCGCTCGCCGCGGCTGCGGGGCGCCGCGTCGTCGTGACCGCCGATCCGGCGCCGGCGGTGCGCGTGCGCGCCGCCGCGCTGGGCCAGTCGCTGCAGGTGCTGCTCGACAACGCCCTGGAGCACGGCCAAGGCACGATCACGGTGTCGGTGCAGCGCCTGCGCGCGGGGGGTGACGGCGCCGGCCGCGACGAGGAGTGGGTGCGGCTGTGCGTGGCGGACGAAGGGCCGGGCATCCCGCCCGAGCTGGAGGGCGAGGTGCTCGCCGGCAGCGCCGGCCGCGGCCTGTCGCTGGCCACGTCGCTGGTCGAGGCCGAGGGTGGTCGCCTGGTCCTGGAGCGCGCCCGACCCGGCGCGGTGTTCTGCGTGGTGCTGCCCGCCGTGCGCGGCGCGGTGCCGGCCGCGCCGCCGTGAGCCGCTCCGGCCGCCCGCGGTGATCGGCTTCGACCGCCCCGTCGTGATCCGCAGCGCCGGTCCCCTGCGCCGCTGCGCGGGGAGCGCGCCGACGCCGCGTACACTCGCGGTCATGCACCGACGCCGCTCCGTGCAGCGCCGGTGGCGAGTCGCCGCGGGGGTCGCCGCGTGCCTGCTCCTCGTCGCCTGCGAGCCCGCTGCCGGACCCGATCCCGACGCCGCCGAGACACCCACCGGTGCCGACGAGGCCGCCCTCGGGGCGCCGGCCGCTGCCGGCATGCCCGCGTCGCTGGCGGACCTGCGGGAGACCTCGGCCAGCGCCGCCGCGCAGTGGCAGGACGACCCCGTGCTCGTGAGCATGGAGGTCGAGCTCGACGCCGACGGGCGCTGGACGCGGGCGACGGCGACGTTCCTGGCCCCTGACGCCGACCGCATGTACGAGCACGTCATCACGCCGGAGGGGACCAGCGCTGACCGCCCCACGCTCGCGACGCTGGGCTTGCAGCCCGTCACCGGGTCCGCCTTGGCGGAGGTGCCCGACCCGCCCGAGGACCTCACCGAGCCCGCGCCGCTGGCCGAGACCGCGCGGCCGCAGCTCGAGGAGTGCGGTGCGGCCGGACGGCCCGCCGGGGTGCTCTACACCACGGGCGCGCCGGTCGTGTGGGACGGCTCGCAGTGGACCCAGGAGCTGCGCTGGACCGCCACCGTGCGCACCGACCAGGGCGGGGCGATCGTGGTCGACCCCGTCAGCGGCGAGCAGCTGCCCGGCAACTCGTGCGTCCCGCAGCTGGAGCCCACCGAGGGCGCCGGCTCACTCTGACGTGTCGCCGGAGGTCGACACGTAGCTGCGGTAGACGCTGATCAGCGCCTCCTTCTGCGCGTCCGACAGCGCCGGGTCGGCGCGGATCGCGAGCTCCGTGCGGGTCGTGCCGCCCTCCTCGGCACCGCCGGCCGCCTCCTCCAGCAGCCCCGCCTGCACCAGCAGCGTCTCCGCCGACAGCCCCAGGGCCTGCGCGATGGCGCGCAGCACGCGCACCGACGGCTCGTGCATGCCCCGCTCGATCTGGCTCAGGTAGGGGTTGGAGACGTTGGTGAGCTGCGCCAGCTCGCGCAGGGACAGGTTGGCGAGCTTCCGCTGCGAGCGGATGAAGCTGCCGAGCGCCTTGAGCTGGAGCTTCCAGGGGTCCGGTGTCGTCATCGTCGGCAAGGCTATCCGCCCGTGCGCCGCCCTCGGGCAACGGATGGGGGAGGGTCGCCGCGCCGCCTGGAGGCCACGGCCGGGGGAGGGGCCGCTGCGCCGCCGGGAGGCGACGGACAGGGGGAGGGCCGTCGAGCGACCCTCCCCCTGCCGCCCTCGGGCACGAGGGCGAACGCGTCTGTGTGCGCTGCTAGTTCTTGCTGGCCTTGGCGGCGGTGTCGAGGACCGGCTGGGCCGCCGTCAGGACCTCCTTGGCGAACTTCCGCTGGGTCTCCAGCAGACGCTCGGCGAAGTCGAAGCCCAGGTCGACCACCTCGGCCGGCTTGGGGAGGTTCTCGACGTACGGCACCGCGGGGAGCGCGGGCAGCGCCGGCGCGACCTTGGCGATGTTCTCGCTCCAGGCCTTGACGGCCTTGACGGTGGCGTCCTGGCCCTGGCGGACGAGGTCGAGGATCTGGTCCTGGATGGCGGTCGCCTGCGTGGTGGCGGTGGTCATGGCTGACTCCTTCGGGGTGCGGCGGGGACCCCCTGGGTGTGCGGGGGCGCGTTCTCGAGCGACGGTGCTAACTATACCTAGCACTGCTTAGATCTGTCAACCACCATCGGCGAGAAACTTGCGGCGCGCCGAGCCCAGGGTGCCCTGGGGCGAGAAGCTTGCGTGGCGCACGGTTTCTCGGGGCGGGGTGGGGCGCCGGGGCTCTTGGGCGAGAAGCTTGCGTGGCGCACGGTTTCTCGGGGCGGGGAAGGGCGGCGGTGCCGTGGCACCCGGGGCGCCCCGGGGTCCCCCCGGGTCCCCGGGCGCCCCGCCCCCGGGACCCCTCAGCGCTCCAGGACGTACCTGCCGGGGGCGTCGTCCAGGGGCGGGTGGCGGTCGTTGCCCAGCGGCGGGGGCGGGACCATGGCGCCGGCGCGCTCGGCGATCCACCCGGCCCAGTCCTCCCACCAGGAGCCCTGGTGCTCGACCGCCCCGGCGCGCCAGGCGTCGGGGTCGGGCGGGGTGAGCTCGTTGGTCCAGTGCTTGGCCTTCTTGCTGGGCGGGTTGACGATGCCGGCGATGTGCCCGGAGCTCGACAGGACGTAGCGGACGTCGCCCTTGAGCAGCTGGGTGGTCTTGTAGGAGCTGCGCCAGGGGGCGATGTGGTCCTTCTCCGCGCCGACGATGTAGACGTCCTGGGTCACCGCGCCGAGGTCGAGGCGCACGCCGGCCAGCTCCATGACGCCCCGCGCGAGCTGGTTCTCGATGTAGCAGGAGCGCAGGTAGAACGAGTGCATCTTGGCCGGCAGGCGGGTCGAGTCGCTGTTCCAGGCGAGGATGTCGAACGCCGGCGGGCTCTCGCCCATGAGCCAGTTCGACGCGACATAGCTCCAGATCAGGTCGTTGGCGCGCAGGATGTCGAACGTCGTGGCGAGCTCGGTCTCCTTGAGGTAGCCGGTGCGCGCCATCTTCTGCTCCAGGCGCGCCACCGTCTCCTCGTCGGTGAAGCAGCCCAGCGGGCCCGGCTCGGAGAAGTCGACCAGCGTGTTGAGCAGCGTCGCGGAGCGGACCCGGTCGTCGCCGACCGCGGCGAGGTAGGCCAGCAGCGCCACGGTGAGCGTGCCGCCGAGGCACAGGGCGGCCATGTTGACCTGCTCGGCGCCGGTGATGTCGCAGACCACGTCGAGCGCCGCGCGCGGCCCGTCGACGAGGTAGTCGTCGAGGCGGACGTCGCGCATGGAGGCGTCCGGATTGCGGTAGCTGATCATGAACACGGTGTGGCCGTGCTTGACGGCCCACTCGATGAAGCTGCGCCCCGGCGACAGGTCCATCACGTAGTACTTGTTGATCCACGGCGGGCTCATCAGCAGCGGGATCTCGTGGACCGTCTCGGTCTGCGGCGCGTACTGGATCAGCTCCATGAGGTCGTTGCGGTACACGACCTTGCCGGGCGTGGCGGCGAGGTCGCGGCCGACGACCAGCTTCGAGGTGTCGACCTGGCGCGGACGCCAGCCGTTGTTGGCCGCGTCGTCGAGGAAGTTGCGCAGCCCGCGCAGCAGGCTCGCGCCGCCGGTGTCGAAGGCCTTCTTGAGCGCGGTGGGGTTGGTCGGCAGGAAGTTCGTGGGCGCCAGCGCGTCGATGATCAGCTGCGCCGCCAGCGCCGCCTTCTGGCGCGAGTGCTCGTCGAGGTCGGTGGCGTCGATCAGGTCGAGCAGGTACCCGGCCCACCACAGGTAGGTCTGCTGCACGGCGAAGAACGCCGGGTTGCCGTCCCACGCGGGGTCGCGGAAGCGCTTGTCGCCCTCGGGCGGCGTCAACGGCGGTGCCGCGCTGCCGCCGATCATGCGCGAGGCGGTGGCGGCCACGGCGCTCATCGCGCGGAAGGCGGCGGTCGTCGTCACGCGCGCCGCGGCGAAGGGGTTGCGCATCAGGGCGGTGGTGGCGCGCTGCAGCGCGCGTCCCAGGAGCGCCGCGTCGGTGTCGGCGAGCAGGGACGCCTCGGGGGCGAGGACCTCTCCGGCCTGGGCGGCGGCGTCGACGGCCTCTGCGTCGGTGGTGGCCATGGGGTCGTGCTCCTCAGTCGGGTGCTGCAGCGAGAGTTGTGTCCGGCTCCCGCCGAGCCCATGCCCGGCGGCGGGGCCTCAGGCGTAGTAGCGGAACAGGATCTCCGCCACACAGCACGGCTTGTCGCCGCCGTCGACCTCCACGGTCATCAGCAGGTGCGCCTGCTTGCCGCCGCGGACCTCCTCGACCGCCGTGCACTCCACCCCGGCGCGCACCCGCGACCCGACCGGCAGCGGCGCCGGGAAGCGCACCTTGTCGAGGCCGTAGTTGACGACCACCTCGGCGCCGTCGACCTCCATGATCTCCCACAGCAGCATCGGCGCCAGCGACAGCGTCAGGTAGCCGTGGGCGACGGTGCCGCCGAAGGGGCCGTCGGCGGCCCGCTCGGGGTCGACGTGGATCCACTGGTGGTCGCCGGTGGCGTCGGCGAAGGCGTTGACCTGCTCCTGGGTGATCTCGTGCCAGGCGCTGTGGCCCAGGTGGGTGCCCGCGCAGCTCTCGAGGTCGTCGAAGGGGATCCGACGCGGGGCGCTGACCTCCACCGGCGTGCCCTCGACCGCGTGCTCCACGTCCACCTCGGTCATGCCTGCGGTCTCCTCGTGCCGGTGTCGGTCCAGGGGAAGGCTACTGCTCGGTATTGTTCGCGCCAACGCGTGCCTGGATGGTTTCCCACGCACTCCGGACAGACCTGCCCGAGACGCAGAACGGCCCCCGGTGGCTCGACGTCCCCATCTTCCCTTCCCCTTGGAAGACGGACCCGCGTCACCACCGAGGGCCGATCGACGCGGGACTGTAGGTGGCGGCGAGGGAGCCGTCAACCTCGCTGTCCACAGGGGTTTCCACAGGTTGTGGACGAGCCTCGATCGTCCTGCGGAAACGAGCGCGCCCCTGTGCAGCGCCGCTGTGGACAAGTCGTCCGCGTCCGAGAGCTCGTCCCTCAGATAAGGCCGCTGACCTGCGCAAACGCCATCGGCAGGGTGTGGACGAGAAAAAAGTCTGCGGGCTCTCGACCGAGGTCCGCACGCGACCTCGACAGGCGGCCGTCAGGGTCGCTGAGGGTCAGCGCCTGTGGACAGCGTGTGGTGCGGAAGGGCCTCAGGCGGACGCGTCGCCGCTGTCGCCGGCGTCGCCGCTGTCGCCCGTCTCGCCGCCGTCGGCCTCGTCGTCGAGGTCCTCGATGTCGAGGTCGCCGAGCTGGGCGGCGATGTCGTCGAAGTCGGCCTCGAGCTCCGCGGCGGCCATGCGCACGAGCCAGCGGCTGGGGTCGTGGAGCTCGGCGGGAGTCGGCAGGTGCTCCTGCCGCTGCCAGGCGCGGTCGAGGCCCTCCTGGCCGCGGGCGTCCACCACCGCCTTGCAGAAGGCCGCCCCCAGGCGGAAGTCGGCGGGCTTGAGGTCGAGGCCCACGAGCTGCTGCAGGAGCTGCTCACCGCGGCCCTTCTCGGCGCGTCGCCGGCGGATGGCCTCCTCGATGCGCGGCAGCGCCGTGAGCTTGTCGGCGGCGGCGGCGCGCACGACCGTGTCCGACCACCCCTCCACGAAGGCCACCAGGGCCTGCAGGCGCTCGAGGATCTTCCGCTGGGCGGCGGTCGGCTCCACGCGGAAGGCGTCCGGCTGCGACAGCGCCTCCTGCAGCGCCTCGGGGTTCGAGGGGTCGAGCCCCAGACCGCCGAGCTGCTCGAGCATCCGCGACGGGTCGAGATCGGCCTCGGCGGCGAAGCGGCCGATGAGCTCGGCGACGGTGGCGCGCAGCCACGGCACGCCCGCGAACATGCGCCGGTGGGCCGCTTCGCGCAGGGCCAGCCAGTAGCGGAACTCGGTCTGGTCGAAGCCGTAGTCGTCGGCGAAGCGGCGGGCGGTGTCGCCGACCGTCCCGACCGTGCGCGGGTCGATGGTGGGAACCCCCAGGTCGTAGGTGCCCAGCAGCTGGCCGGCGAGGTTGCCGGCGATCGTGCCGACCTGGACGCCGTAGAGCATGGCGCCCATCGACCCCATGGCCTGCGCCATGGGCCCGCCGAGCGCGGACAGCTCCGGCGGCAGGTTCTTGCTGAGGTGCTCGGTCATGGTCGCGGCGATCGGCTCCACGTACACGCCGAGCCCTTCGGAGCTGCTCGCCGCCCGCGCCCACTCGGCGTCGGTCAGCGCCCGCGCCGGGCCCTCCACCGCCGGCAGCGTCGTGACCTGGTCCAGCCACAGCTCGGCGGTGCTGACCGCCTGGGCCATCTCGGCGCTGTCACGGTCGCTGATCAGCGTGCTGGCCTCGCTCGTGAGCGCCGTCGCGGTCTGCGACGCGAGGTCCCAGTTGACCGGCCCGCCCGACCACGACATGACCTTCGCGAGCTCCCGGAACAACGGGACGTTCTGGAACATCCGCGGGTCGAAGCCACCGGAGAAGGGATCGCTCATGCAGCCATGCTAGACCTAGGGCATCCACGCCGAGCGCCGTCGCAGGGGCCGGCTGGGCGAGGGAACGTGAGCAGCTCTCCGGTCGTCGCCGTCACCGCTCCGCGCCAGCCGCTGGGTCGCGCGGTGGTGGCGCGGCTGCTCGAGGCCGAGGACGTCGCGCGGGTCGTGGCGCTGGGGGCGGCACCGGTCGCACCGCACCCGCGTCTGGACGTCCGGCCCGCCGGCGTCTCCGACCCGGGTCTGGCGGCTGTCCTCGACGACGTCGACGTCGTCGTCCACGACCCGCTGCCGGAGGGGCTGTCGACCCGCGGCGAACGCGCCCACGCAGCGGCGGTGGAGGGCACCCGCCGCCTGCTGGCCGCCGCGGCGCAGGCCGGGGTGCGGCGGATCGTGCACGTGTCGAGCGCGATGACCTACGGGGCCCACCCCGACAACGACGTGCCGCTCACCGAGGAGTCGCCGCTGCGCGCGGGGCCGGACTTCGACTACGGCTACCACCACCTGCTCGCCGAGGAGGTCGTCGCCGAGTGGTCGGCGCAGCACCCCGAGGTGGCGGTGGTGGTGCTGCGACCGGCGACGGTCCTGGAGCCCGAGAGCGACGACCTCGTGAGCCGCCACCTGGAGTCGCCGCGGCTGCCGCTCGTCAAGGGGCTGCAGCCGCCGGTGCAGTTCGTGGCCCTCGACGACGTCGTCAGCGCCGTGCACCTGGCGGTCGTGCGGCTGCCGCCCGGCGTCTACAACGTCGCCGCCGACGGCTGGCTGCCGGTGTCCGACGTCGTCGCGCTGCTGGGGCGCAAGCCGCTGTGGCTGCCGGAGCAGGTGGCCGTGTCGACCGGACGGCAGCTGTCGCTGCACGGCGTCATCGACGTGCCCCCGGGGGCGCTGCGCTACCTCATGTACCCGTGGGTCGTCTCGAGCGCGCGCCTGCAGGCCGCGGGCTGGGCGCCGACGCGCTCCAACCGCGAGCTGCTCCGCGCCTTCGCGGCGCGCCACGAGGCCTACCTGGCCCTCGGGCGGGTGCGGCTGCGACGCCGCGACGCGGCCGCGGCCGTGGGCGCGGTCGGCACGTCCGTCGCGCTCGGCACGGTGTGGCTGGCCACGGCGCTGCTGCGGCGGCGGCGCGCGCGCTGACGGGTGTGGAGGCGCTCGTCGCTGCCGCGGCTGCGGCCCTCTAAGATCGCGGCCGCGACCCCGCGAGGAGGACCCCGTGAGCACCCCCCAGCACCCGCCCCCGCCCGACGACAGCTGGTCCGTGCCGCCCGCCGGCCGAGCCGGGTGGCAGCAGCCGGGCGGCTACAGCGCCCCGCCGGGGCCGCCCAGGTCCAACGGCGTCGCCATCGCCGCGCTCGTGTGCGGCATCGTGGCCCTGCTCACCAGCTGGATCCCGTTCATCAACTTCCTCTCGGTCGCGCTGGCGATCGCCGCGATCGTCACCGGCGCGATCGGGCTGCGCAACGCCGCCGAGCGGGGCGGGCGCGGCTTGGCCATCACCGGGCTGATCACCGGGATCGCGGCGCTCGTGGTCGCCATCGCGATCCTGGTGTTCGTCGTGAACGTCTTCCAGGACGTCGCGAACGACCCGGAGGTGCAGGAGCAGCTCCAGCGCGAGCTAGAGCGCCTGCAGTCCGAGGGGGCCTTCGACACCGACGGCGGCTGACCGCCGTCTCCCGACCCGGTCAGGTGTGGGCTGGAGCGGATGTCCGCCGCACCTCACATGCGGGCGCCGGTCGACGTCCGCGGGCCGCTCGGCGGGGGGCTGGGGATCCGTCAGCGCCCCTGCCCGTCGGCCGCGGTGACGTGCGCGGCCTCCCACCGCTCGTAGGCGGGGTCGAAGTAGCGCACCCGCACCTTCTTGTACTCCTTGGTGGAGTACAGCAGCCGGTAGTCCTCGAGCCCCGTGCGCCGGCGGATCGACTCGACGGCCTCCTCCACCTTGGCCTTCGAGGTCGCGTGGATCATGCCGAACAGCGCGTACGGCCAGTCCGGGTAGGTGGGCCGGCGGTAGCAGTGGCTCACCGCGGCGTAGCCGGCCAGCTGGTAGCCGTACTCGTCGGTGCGCTCCTCGGGCACCGCCCACACGCTCATCGCGTTGGCGCCGAAGCCGGCGCGGCGGTGGTGCAGCACCGCGGCGAAGCGGCGCATGAGCCCCTCGGCGATGAAGCTCTCGGCGGCCTTGACGACGGCGTCCTCGCTGGTGCCGAGCCGCTCGGCCATCGACGCGAAGGGCCGCGGCTCGATCGGCAGGTCCTCCTGCAGCTCGCGGACGAAGCCGATCTCCTCGTCGGTCAGGTCGTCGGCGGTGCGGGCCGTCTCGCGGTAGGCGGGCAGGACCGACTGCGCGTCCATCGCGCGCTGGTCGGACACGTCGAGGTCGACGCCGATCTTGTAGAGCTTGAGGGTGGGCAGCACGCGCGTCGACGTCGCCCCCGACAGCCGGTGCAGGGCGTTGACGTGCGTCTGCAGGTCCATGCTGGGCGGCACCGCGATCGTCCACCACAGGTTGAAGCGGTGGTCGCGCCGGTAGTTGTGGCTCACCCCCGGGTGGGCGTTGATGACCGCGGCGGCCTCGTCCACCCGCGCCTCGTCGACGGCGCTGGCCACCAGCGAGCTGCGGTAGCCGAGCTTGCGGGTGTCGAAGATCGCCGACACCTGGCGGATGATCCGGTCCTCCTTGAGCCGCCGGTAGCGCGCCATCACCGCCGCCTCGGACTCGCCGAGGCGCTCGCCCAGCGCCGCGAACGGCCGCGGCGTGAGCGGGAACTCGGTCTGGATGACGTTGAGCAGCTGCTGGTCGACCTCGTCGAGCGTGACGCGACCGACGGTGCGGGCGGGCATGGCACCTCCGTTGGGCGGGGGTGGACGGCGGATGTGGGTGGTGGGCGTGCGGCCATGGTAGAGACTGGTCGCATGAGCGCTCGACTCCACAGCGGCCTGCGGGAGGAGCCGCTGTCCGTCGACGCGGCCACGGGCTTCGTCGCGGACCCCGGCGCCGGGGCGGTGGTGGTGTTCACCGGCACCGTGCGCGACGTCAGCGAGGGGCGCAGCGTCGCCGGGCTGTCCTACGAGGCCTACGTGGATCGCGCGGAGCCTGCGCTGGCCGCGCTCGCGGCCGACGTGGCATCCCGCTGGCCCGGGGTGCGGGCGGTGTGGATCGAGCACCGCGTCGGCGGACCGCTGGCCGTCGGCGAGCCCGCGGTCGTCGTGGCGGTGTCGGCGGCGCACCGCGACGCCGCCTTCGAGGCGGCGCGCCACGCGATCGACACCCTCAAGGCCACCGCGCCCATCTGGAAGAAGGAGCACTGGGCCGACGGCGGCGAGCACTGGCCGGGCTCGCCGGGCTGACGCCGCCCCGGCGCCGGGACGACGCCGTCACGGGGCGCCTGCTGACGGCCCTGCGTGGGTGCTCCTCGCAGCGGCACGTGTGCAGGAGGGCACGTCGTCGTGCTTGCGACATCGTGCCTGTGCTGCTTACGCTCGCGGTCGTCTTCCCGTGCGGTGTCGGCGACCGCCGCCGCCCCCGCACCGCAGCAGCGGCCGCCCCGGACGCCGCCTGGAGCG